>Ga0210409_10001662_pt1 | contig 28159 bp, 17 predicted proteins | sample IncBWH17MmetaG_FD_161649 | JGI IMG/M metagenome (GOLD analysis project Ga0210409, IMG submission 161649) | Forest soil microbial communities from Barre Woods Harvard Forest LTER site, Petersham, Massachusetts, United States - Inc-BW-H-17-M | ecosystem: Environmental > Terrestrial > Soil >...
CTGTCACCAATAGCGTTGCGGTGAAGTTCGATCTGTACAACAACAACGGCGAGGGACCTGATTCGACGGGTCTTTATGTGAATGGGGCAGCGCCGATTACGCCGGCAGTGGATATGACCAGCTCGGGAATCAATCTGCATAGCGGAGACGTTTTCCACGTGCACATGACTTACGACGGCACGACTCTGACGATGACCATCACGGATGCTAGCACTGCGGCGACGTTCACGCAGGCTTGGACCGTGAATATTCCATCCACTGTTCAGGCCAACACGGCCTATGCGGGATTCACGGGAGCCACGGGCGGATACACCTCCAACCAAAACATCCTGAGCTGGACGATGAGCAGCAGTGGTGGTGGAGGCGGAGGTGGAACCGTAGCCACGCCGACGTTTAGCCCGGCAGCAGGAACTTATCTGGGAACGCAGACGGTCACATTGAGCGACAGCACCTCGGGAGCAACAATCTTCTACACCTTGGATGGCAGCCAGCCGGGGACTTCGGCAGGTGGCTCAACGCAACAATATAGCGGGCCTCTTACAGTAAGTTCTACGGAGACGATCAAAGCGTTGGCGACCGCTTCGGGGATGACCACCAGCGGAACGGGCAGCGCGACGTATAACATCGAAACACAGGTAGCCACGCCGACGTTCTCGCCGGCCGCTGGAAGTTACACCTCGACGCAAACGGTGAGCATCTCGACGACGTCCCCGGCACCCACGACGATTTACTACACGACGAATGGATCAACGCCGACCAGCAGTTCAGCCGTATACAGCGCGCCAATCACGGTCAGCGCCACAGAAACGGTGAAGGCGTACGCCACCAAGAGCGGTTACTTCGATAGCAACGTAGGCACTGCGGCATACACTATCGGTTCTGGCGGTGGCGGTGGCGTTGGCTTCGGCAGCGGCTTCACAACGGGTTCGATGATTTTGAATGGCAATGCTGCAATCAATCCCCCGAACCTGTCTTTGACCAGTACCAGCCCCACTTTCCAGAAGGGCAGCGCGTGGTTCCCGACGGCTCTGAATATTCAGAAATTCACAACTGACTTCACCTTCCAGTTGTCCCCAGGGTCACCGACCGCCGACGGCTTCACCTTCGCCATTCAAGGTAATTCCACTGCCGCGATAGGAAGCACAGGCGGCAATCTGGGATATGGAACCATTGGCAAGAGCGTCGCCGTGAAGTTCGACCTGTACAGTAACGCCGGAGAAGGCACTGATTCGACGGGGCTATACATGAACGGCGCAGAACCCGCGGTTCCGGCGACCGACATGACGAGTTCGGGCGTGGATCTGCACAGCGGTCACGTTTTCGCGGTGCACGTCGTTTATGACGGCACGAATCTGACCATGACCATTACCGACACGACTAACACTGCTTTGACCTTCACGCAGGCTTGGCCGGTCAATATACCCGGGACTGTCGGCGCCAATACCGCATTTGTAGGTTTCACAGGAGGCACTGGCGGGTATACCGCCAATCAGTCCGTGCTCTCGTGGACCTACACCGTCAATTAGCTTAGTCAATTACCTTAGATCCCGACCGGATGCCGGGCCTCTTTCCACGGTCTAAAAGCTAATCATCCTGCACCATTTTTTGCAGCCCGGACAATCTAAGGTGTGAACACCAGCGGCGTTCCGCTGCTGTGCTATCATCGCGACTCTTCCTCTCGTGAAGCCATGGGTGCGTTCCCTTCGAGCGGCGAGTTGCTTGGAGCCAATATGAACCGTAAAGTCCGGAACATTCTGATCGCCGTTGCAATCGTCATAGTCATCCTGGTGATCGTTCCGTTCCTGATTCCCGTCAATCAATTCAAGCCCACGATTGAAGCAAAAGCGTCGGCCGCCTTGGGACGCCAGGTGCAGTTGGGCGATCTTAGCCTTTCACTTCTGACTGGCTCGCTCTCGGCTGATAATCTGGCGGTCTCCGATGACCCCAAATTCGGCCAGACACCGTTTCTGACCGCTAAGGCCGTTCGCGTCGGAGTGGCCATGATGCCGCTGATCTTTTCGCGAGCCTTGAACATTACCAGCGTGACGATTAAAGACCCGCAGGTCACCTTGCTTCACAATCCGGCGGGCCAGTGGAATTATTCGTCCATCGGCGGCGCAACGGCAAACACCGCCCAAGCGCCCCCGCAAAATACGCAGCAAAATAACAGTTCCTCGGGACTCTCCGTCGAAAAACTGTCACTCGAGAACGGCACTATCATTGTCGGTTACGTCGGCAATCCCAAGCGCACCACCTACGACCACGTGAACGTCGAAGCTTCCAATATTTCAACGAATAGCAAATTTCCGGTCTCGGTTTCGGCCGATCTTCCCGGAGGCGGCAAGTTCAAGTTGGATGGGAACGCGGGGCCTCTCGATGCCACAGACGCTGCGCTGACTCCAGTTGACGCAAAACTCACGGCAAGCTCGCTCAATCTGGGCTCCACTGGATTTATTGAGCCTAACACCGGACTGGGCGGACTCTTGGACTTGGACGCCAGTTTGACTTCAGCCCAGGGTCAGGCGGAAACCAAAGGCAACGCCAAGCTTTCTAAAGCACTCCTCATTAAAGGTGGGTCTCCGTCTTCGGTACCTTTGGTGGTGGACTTCAACACCAAGTACGACCTTGCCAAACAGAGCGGCACGTTAAATGGGACCACGCTGAAAATCAGCGGCGCCACCGCGCAAGTTTCCGGCACTTACAATAATGCTGGCGAAAACACTATCGTGAATGTCAAAGTCGACGCCCAGAACATGCCCGCGAAAGATATAGCAGCTTTTCTGCCGGCCATCGGGATTCAAATGCCCAACGGAGCTACCATTGAAAGTGGGACTGTCAGCGAAAATCTAACCATGGCTGGACCGACAACGAATTTGGTGACCAGCGGCAATGCCGGTATCTTCAGCGTTAAATTGGCGGGATTCGATCTGGGTTCGAAAATGTCCAGCATTTCAGCGATCACTGGATTGAAGAGCGGCAAAGATCTTGATATAGAAAAAATGACCTCTAATTTGCGAATGACTCGCGACGGATTGCGCGCCGATAATTTCATCGCGGTCCTCCCGGCGTTCGGCCAGATCGTGGGAGCCGGCACCATAGACGCCGCGAACCATCTCGATTTCAAAATGGCCGCAACGCTTAAAAGTGGCATTGCCAATGTCGCGAATCCTACCGGCGCACTCACTTCGGTTTTGGGCGGCGGAGGGTCAAGCGGCTGCAAGAATGGTGTAACTGTGCCGTTCAAAATTGAGGGCACGACGGCCGATCCGAAATTCGTTCCGGATGTCGGCGGGGTTGCCGCTGGAATGCTGAAGACTCAATTAGGATGCGCGGGCAGTGGCTTGACGGGCGCGAAGAATCTGAATCCAACGAACCTGAATCCGACGAATCCTGCCAGCGCAATCGGCGGGCTTTTCAAGAAGCCAAAACCGTAAAGGCCTAGTCGTAACGCAGCGCCACCATGGGATCTACGCGCATCGCGCGCCGCGCGGGAATGTAGCAAGCCAGCAACGCTACGGCCGTAAGTAGAAGCGTTACGGCGGCGTACGTCGACGGATCGTAAGCGCGCACATCAAATAGCAGGCTGACCAGGACGCGCATCAGCGCTAAAGCCGCCAGGATTCCCAGGCCTAATCCCACTACTGTTAGCCGTAACCCCTGGCCAAGTATCAGGCGCATGACATCGCCGCGCTGAGCGCCCAGCGCCATGCGCAAACCGATTTCGCGCGTCTGCTGATTCACCGAATAGGACAACACTCCGTACACTCCCACTGCGGATAGCACCAGGGCGAGCGCGCCAAACAACGCCAGCAATAAACCGCCCATGCGTGGTGGCCAAAGCGCCTGAGACAAAACCTGTTCGATGGTGAACACATTGGTTACCGCCAGATTCGGATCCAGTGATTGTAGCGCCGCCCGCGCGGTGGCCACTACGCTTTCTGGATTACTGGTGGTGCGCACATGCAGAGTCGCAGCGGGGACGTAGTCTTGGGTCATCGGTAAAAACACAATGGGCTGTGGTGCTTCTCCAACTTCGCTGATAACTAAATTTGCCGTTACACCGACGATTTCACGCAAAGTTGTATCACCAATGAAATGGAAGCGCTTGCCGATGGCATCCTCGTTAGGCCAATGCAACTTCGCCATGGCTTCGCTGACGATCGCCACGGGGGCGGTTTCCATGCGGTCACCATCATTAAAACTTCGCCCGCGGGTGACTGGGATGCGCAGGCTTTCAAAATGATCTGGAGTCACGTCGTCCACTACCGTCAACGTGCCGCGGTTGCCCGAAGCTTCATCTTGCCCTTCTGGAAATACCGTACGCGAGAAACCTCCGCCAATAGGCGGATTGGAAGCTATGCTCACGGATGCTACGCCGGGCGAATTCTTCACCTTCTCAATCGCCGCACGGTAAAATTGCTGGCCGCGTCCCTCTTCGTAGTGCAGCGCACCGAGATCGAAATTCATGGTCAAAAGATTTTTCGATTCAAACCCCAGCTCGGTCTTTTGCGCGTTCTGCAGGCTATGCAAGAAGAGCCCGGCGCCGACAAGTGTGATTAAGGCCAACGCCATTTCGCCGATGACCAGCAAACTACGCAATGGGTCGCGTCGCCAGCCCATGGTGCCGCCCCGTCCTCCGGACTTTAGCGTTTCCATGAGATCCGGGCGCGAAGCTTTCACCGCCGGAACCAGGCCAAAAATAAATCCGGTAAGAATGGCCACGGCCAACGTAAAGAGCAGCACGTGCGAATCGAGAGACAAGTCAATGCCGCTCTGATCGATGAACGGCGGCCGCAAAGACCACAGAATACTGCGGCCTGCATAAGCGAACCCCAGGCCGACGACCCCTCCCGCCAGAGACAACAACAGACTTTCTGTAAGCATCTGGCGAACAATGCGCGTGCGACCCGCGCCAAGCGCCGCGCGCAGGCTGATTTCTTTCTGGCGTCGTGCGCCTTGTGCCAGCAGAAGGTTCGCCAGATTGACGCACGCGATCAAAAGCACCAAACCCACCACGCCCATCATCATCGCCCCAGCCAAAGCGATCCGTTTATGGTCGTTCACCCCCACTGCGGCATCCGATAGCGGGCTGAGCGCCACGCTGCGACCGGCATTATCTTTGGGGAACTCCGTCTCCAGGTGGGTGGCCATGGTCTTGAGGGACGCCTCCGCAGCGCTCATTTCCAGCCCAGGTTTCAATCTGCCAACGGTGCCGACGCCCAAAAACCGCCGTTCGTTGAAAAAATCTTTAGCCTTCCCGCCCAGCACTTGATCTTTCATGCTGGTCGGGATCCACACCTGTTCGGCGCTGAAGAATGTAATCGTTCCTCGAAATCCCCGTGGGGCAATCCCGATGACGGTATACGGGCGAGCGTTGAATATCAGTGGTTTCCCGACGATTCCGGGGTCAGAGCCCAATTTATTGGCCCACAGCGAATAGCTAAGTACCGCCACATCGTTGCCGTTGGGTTTAGTATCTTCATCGGGCATAAAAAAGCGACCATGAGTGGGCCGTAGTCCAAGGACGTCGAAATAGTTTGCGCTGACAAGTTCACCTTGGATTTCGCGCGGTTCCGCGCCGCCGCTCCAGGTCACAGTAGCGGGCATAAACGCCGCAAGATCCGTGAACACCTGGTTATCGCGGCGATAGTCTTGGAAATTTGGGAAGGACATACCGAGCTTTTCGGACCGGGCTTGTGTGACCAGCAACTTGCTGTCGACCGTGTCCATCTCCACCAGTCGTGGAAGGTCGCGCACCGGAAGCGCGTTCAGCAGTATCGCGTTGACCACCGTAAAGATGGTGGTGTTGGCGCCGATGCCCAACGCCAGCGACAGCACCGCTACCGCTGTGAACCCCGGATTTTTTCGCAGCATGCGCAAGCCATAGCGCAGGTCCTGCATAAAAACTTCCAGGACTGGCAGGGTCTGGCGATCATGGTAGAGCTCTTTCGTCTGCTCAATTCCCCCCAGCTTCATCACTGCGTCCCTGCGTGCTTCCGTGGCGCTCATCCCTTTGCGTACATTATCGTCGGTGTGCATTTGTAGATGTCCTTCCAGTTCTTCTGCAAAACTGTCCCGCGTTTCACCATGGACCGTCCCTGCCAACCGCCGCCAGAACGCTCGCAACGCCTTCATGCTAATTCCTTCATGACGACACCTTCATGCCGATTCCCTACCGGGCGCCAGGAATCGTGCAAGGATCGCGGTGGTCTGTTCCCAATCGCGTTCTTCGCGGCCTAGGAATTTACGCCCGGCGCGCGTCAATTTGTAATATTTGGCTTTGCGATTGTTGTCGGACTGGCCCCACTCCGACGCGATGTGCCCTTCCTGCTCGAGTTTCAGCAGCGCGGGATACAGCGTGCCGTAGTTCACCGCCAGGAGATCACCGCTGGTTTGCTCGATGCGGCGGGCAATCCCGTAACCATGCAATGGGCCTAGCACCTCAAGCGTTTTCAAAATCATCAGCGCCAGCGTGCCTTGCCATACATCCACTTTTTCAGCCATTTGTTCGCGCCTGCCTCTTTGAGGTCCGCCCCTCTTGATCCTATGGGATGCCCATACTAAACCCGCCGCGCTCCTATGGGAAGCCAATAGTAAAGACGCTCAAGATCGCTGTTTGTTTCTGCCACGGACTCGTTATTTTGATATTTTCAGCGCGGTCCAATCCGAACTTTTCTTGACTCTTCTGCAACTTACCGTTAGCCTCGTGCGTTCAATTAACAGACGGCGACGGCTATCTTTCTCTATCGAAAAATCTTCCCTCATGGCAAGGAGCATTTCATGCGCACCCGTGTGTTTGCAGAATGCTGCACCGTAGTATTCGCTGCGCTGATCGTGGCGTTATGCCTGGCGCCACAAGCCCGCGGCCAGGGAGGGGAACCGCCTTACTTCGCCATTCGCGGAGCGAAAATCGTTACGGTGTCAGGACGAATCGCGGAAAATTCCACCATCATCATTTCGCGCGGAATTATTACCGCCATCGCAGCTGACGCCAAGATCCCCGATGAAGCGTGGATCATCGATGGGAAGGGACTGACCGTCTATCCGGGGCTGATCGATTCCTTGACTGATGTGGGACTGATCGCGCCGCCTGCACCTGGTTCACCCGCTGTTGGCACAGCCGGCGCGACAGAATCGGCCCCGCGACCTCCACAAACGCAAACGGCCGCGCGCGGTCCTGAGGACCGGCCCGGCACAACACCTTGGCGCAATGCCGCGGATGAAGTGAACCTCGCCGACAAGCGTATTGAAACCTGGCGCAATGGCGGCTTCACAACCGTAGTCGCCGCGCCTAAAGGCGGTTTTTTCCCCGGTCAAGCTGCGGTCCTTGATCTCGCGGGAGATCGCCCGGGAGATTTCGTCGTGAAATCACCGGTGGCAATCCCTCTGAATCTGGCCGTGACCGGCGGATTCGGCAGCGGCTTTCCCAGCTCGCAAATGGGCGTGCTCGCATACGTGAGGCAAGTCTTCCTGGACACTGACTGGAGTTCCCGAGCGCAAGCCGCTTACGAACATGGTGCGCACGTAGAACGCCCGCCCTATGATCGCACCGACGCGTCCCTCGCCGCTGCGCTCCAAAAGCATGTTGTGGTGCTCATCCCGGCCAACAATAGCGTGCAGATTCAACGTTCGTTGGAGCTCACGGATCGCTGGAAGGTCAGTGGCGTGATTTATGGTGCCCAAATGGCTTATGAAAATGCCGCCGACATTGCCGCCAGAAAACTTCCTGTGTTGGTGAACGCCAAATGGCCGGAAGCGGAAAAAGATGCCGATCCCGAAGACAAGCCGACTTTGCGCGAGTTGCGCTTTCGCGATCGCGCTCCATCCGCGCCCGCGGCGCTGGCCAAGGCCAACGTGAAATTCGCGTTTTATTCCGGCGGTTTGACTACGCCGAAAGATGTTTTGAAAGCGGTGAAAAAATCGATCGACGCGGGACTGCCGGCCGATGCGGCGCTGCGCGCGTTGACTCTTTCTGCTGCGGAAATTTACGGTGTGTCGGATCGCATGGGTTCGATAGAAGTTGGGAAAATCGCGAATCTGGTGGTTACGGACGGCGATCTCTTCGACGAAAAAACCAAAATCAAGATGGTCTTTGTGGATGGGCGCAGATTCGAAACGCACGAGCCTGAAAAGCCAAAAGATCCGCCGAAAGGCGACATCAGTGGCAAATGGAAGCTGGCCTTCAACACCCCACACGGCCCGGAAGAAGCCACCGCCGATTTGAACATGGAAAAAGATGGCACCATTTCCGGCACGGTCACCAGCAGCCGCGGAACGGGATCAATTCTGAATGGCTACGCCAGCGCCGATAAATTCAGCTTCAGCATAAATATTCCCATCGAAGGGAACCCCTTGGACGTGACTTTTTCCGGAACATTTGACGCTACCTCCATGAAGGGCTTGGTGAGCGTCACCGGATTTTCCACGGATTTCACCGGCACAAAACCTGGAGCACGCTCCAGTGCGTCTGCAACCGGAGGTGCACTGTGAAAGGCGCTCGTGTGGGTAACGCGCTCCTAAAAACTTTAGCAGTTATTGTGGCACTGCATTTCCTCGTGTCGTCGGGCGCGCTCGCAGCCAATTCTGCCGACGCGAAGGCTCCCGCGATTCTGCTGATCCAAAACGCCACCATCCTCACCGTCTCCCGCGGAACCATTGAGCATGGCTCGATCTTAATCCGCGACGGCAAAATCGCCGAGGTCGGCCAATCCATTGCCAAGCCTCAAGGCGCCGAAGTAATCGACGCCATCGGGCAATTCGTGATGCCCGGCATCGTCGATTGCCATTCTCACATCGCGGTGGACGGCTCTGTGAACGAAGGCAGCGTTTCCGTTTCCTCCATGGTGAATATCGCGGAAATACTCAATCCCGATGACATCGACATTTATCGCGATCTGGCAGGTGGTGTGACTGTTGCCAATGTGCTGCACGGTTCTGCTAACTCCATCGGCGGACAAACGGTGGTGATAAAGCTGCGCTGGGGCGCACCGGCATCGCGGTTGCCGTTTGAAGGCGCACTTCCCGGTATTAAATTTGCTCTCGGCGAAAATCCCAAGCGTTCCAATTTCAGCATCCGTGGCCAGGAAAAGCGCTATCCCGCGACGCGCATGGGCGTGGAAGAAACCATTCGCGCCGCCTTTACCGAAGCGCGTGATTACAAAAGCAAATGGGATGACTACAACAAGAAAACATCGGTGGGAGAAAAGAATCTCATCCCTCCGCGCCGGGACTTGCGCTTGGATCCGCTGGTCGAAGTATTGGAAGGGAAGCGATACGTGCACGCGCATTGCTATCGCGAAGACGAAATTTTAATGTTGCTGCGGGTAGCCAAGGAATTCGGTTTCAAGGTGCGAACTCTCCAGCACGTTCTCGAAGGCTACAAAGTCGCCGACGAAATCGCCGCCGCTGGGGCGGGCGCCTCCACATTTTCGGATTGGTGGGCCTACAAAGTGGAAGCCTACGACGCCACACCTTACAACGCGGCGATCATGACCCGTCGCGGCGTGCTGGTTTCCATCAATTCCGACGACGCCGAAGAAGCCACGCATCTGAATCAGGAAGCCGCCAAGAGCATCCGCTACGGTGGGCTTTCGCGTGAAGAAGCGTTGAAGATGGTCACTATTAATCCCGCCATTCAGCTGGGTATCGACAAGCGCGTCGGATCGATTGATGTGGGCAAAGACGCCGATTTGGTCATCTACAATCACGACCCGTTAAGCGCCTACGCAGTTGTGCAGAAAACTTTGATCGACGGGCGAGTTTACTTTGATCGGACGCGGGACATTGCCGAGCGCGCCGATCGTGAAAAAGAAAAGAAAGCTTTAATCGAGAAAGAAAAGAAAGCTGACGCTGAGAAAAAGCCCGAAGAGAAAAGACAAAACGAAAAGAAACCGGACGACAAGCCTAAGCCATCTCAATCAGGGCGGGGAAGTGCCGCAGATGAAAGTGACGGGGTTGGTAGCGCCGCAGACAGCGACAGAGGTGCACTGTGAACCGCTTGCGTGCGACAACATTGTTCCGCGACGGCCTGATCCTCGCTGCGGTTTTGGCGTTTCCCGCGTTGCTCGCGGCCCAACAGCCAGCGCCAAGAGCGGAGGCTCCGAAAGCCTACGCCTTAGTGCACGCTAAAATTTTCACCCTCGCTGGAGCGCCCATCGAAAATGGCACCTTGATTATTCGTGACGGCAAGATTGCCGCCGTTGGTGCGCAAGTCGAGGTTCCGCAAGACGCCCAGGTCATCAACGCCGAAGGCCTGCAGGTTTACCCGGGAATGTTCGATCCCATTACCCAAATGGGCCTGCGTGAAATCGGCGCTGTCGCGTCGACCGTGGACTCCACGGAAACTGGAAACTATAACCCCGACGTGGTGGCGTTAACGGCGGTATCGCCATCGAGCGAACACATCCCGGTAACGCGAGTTGCAGGCATCACCGAAGTTCTGGCTGTGCCAGCGAGCGGAGGCATGGATTCTTTCGGGCCGAACGGTGTCATCGGAGGCCAGGCCTCCGCGATTTATCTGGCCGGCTGGACTGTTGACGACATGCAATTCAAAAGAAGCGTCGCCATGGTGGTGAACTGGCCTGAAATCCAGACCAAAACGTTCGACTTCGCAACCTTTCAAAGAAAGGAAAAGCCTTACACCGAAGCAAAGCAGGAATATGACAAGCAGGTGACCGAGTTAACCGATTGGATTGAGCGAGCGCGTCATTACGCGCAAGCCATGGGGCACGCCGGACCTGCGGATTATGAACGCGATCTAAAACTCGAAGCACTCGTGCCCGTGGTGCGCGGCCAGTTGCCGCTGCTGATCTTTGCCGACCGTTCTCGCGAAATTCGCAACGCCATCGAATTTTGCGACAAGCAAAATCTGAAAATGATTTTGGCGGGCGGTTCCGAAGCTTACAAACTGAAAGACCTGTTGCGATCAAGAAGTATCCCAGTGATTTTGCGCCCCATGCTTACTTTGCCTTTATATGAAGACGATCCTTACGATCGCCTGCTATCGCAGCCCGCGGAACTGTCCGCCGCCGGCGTCAAATTTGCTTTTGGCAGCTTTGATAATTCCTTTGCGCGCAGGCTGGGGCAAAATGCCGCTAACGCAGTGGCCTACGGCCTGCCTTACGATGATGCGCTGAAGGCGGTCACTCTATATCCGGCGCAAATCTTCGGTCTGTCCGATCAAGTCGGCACACTCGAGAGCGGAAAGATCGCCAACGTTATCGTTACCAACGGCGATCCATTGGAGCTCACCAACGAGGTGCGCTACCTTTTTATTCGTGGACAGCTCACTTCGCTGGACAACCGTCAAAAAAGGCTATTCGACAAGTATTCCGCGCGTCCGAAACCCTAAAATCAAATCGCTAAATTCAACGGCAGGGCTCTTCGGGCGGAGAGTCGCAATTTACTTCCTACAGCCGAGTTGCGTCCCTTTTACGTAGATTCCCCGAGCTTCCCTGACGCACGGAGATGGCATACTGCGGCGAGGCAAACTTAAGGAAGAATGACCTTCGCGACACAAGAACCTGTCCAGGCAACGCCGAGAACCACCGGCGCTAGACGCTGGTTACTCCCACTCGCCATCGTAATTTTATTGGCGCTATGCATCGGCGGAATTATTTTGGCTTTTCACTGGCCGTTTTCTTCGCAGAAAGTTACGCAATCTGTCCAGGAAAGTTGGCCCGGCAAAATAGCCGTGCAGCACTTCCACCGGACGTATTTTCCGCATCCCGGTTGCGTGCTGGAAAATGTTGCACTCACGCGCGGTTCTGACAACTCGGGCCCGCCGTTGGTTGCCATTCAAAGAGTCACGATCCAGGCCAATTACCACGATCTTTTATTGCGGCCTGGCTACGTATCCAGAATTATTCTCGAAGGCTTAAAAATTTCGGTTCTTGCCGAGCAAGAGACCTCGGGATCCCAAACAACATCGGCCAAATCTTCCACGCGCATTGGCGAAGTTTTTACCAAAGACGCAACGCTGGAGGTGGCGCGAAAAGACGACGGCCCTCTGAAATTCGAGATTCATCAACTCAGCTTAAAATCCATCAGCAATAGTTCGCCCATGTTTTACGACCTCGCGATGCGCAACGCTGAGCCCCCAGGAGAAATTCGGTCGCGCGGAAAACTCGGTCCCTGGGACAGTCAACACCTCAACGACATCCCGCTCTCAGGCACGTATACATTCGATGATGTCGATTTAGGAGTATTTGAAGGGATTGGCGGAATCCTGGCCAGCAAGGGAGATTTTAACGGCGTCCTGGGCCGTATAGAAACTCAGGGAACCACGGATACGCCGAAATTTGAAGTTAGCCGGACTCACCACCCTGTCGCGCTCAAGGCAAGATTCAACGCCACCGTTGACGGTATAAGCGGCGACACGATTCTGCATTCCGTCGACGGAGCGTTTCTGAAAACGCCCGTGCATATCGAAGGCTCTGTGGCCGGCAAACCGGGCCAGCCCGGCAAGATCACTTCGCTCAATTTGAATGTGCGCAGCGGCCGCATCGACGATGTCCTGTGGCTTTTCGTTAAGGAGAGCAAAGCCCCTATGGAGGGGGCAACCAATTTTCGCGGGCACGTCGTCTGGCCTTCCGGGCACCAGCCGTTTTTAAAGCGTGTGGTGTTTCAGGCCGATTTTGAAATCGAGCACGCGCAATGGACCAATCCAGAACGCCAAATGAGCGTGAACATGTTAAGTAAAAAGGCCAGCGGCAAGAAAAAAGATCCAGAGACTCCCAACGTGGCCGCGGATTTGAAAGGTAGCGTGTTGTTGAGCAACGAAGTCGCCAAATTTCATGACACTACCTTTAAGGTGCCAGGTGCGGAAGCCGCTCTGCAAGGAACTTATGACTTGGAAAACACCAAGATCGATTTTCACGGAGATTTGAAAACGGAAGCGTCGCTGTCGGACGACAGTAGCGGCGTAAGAGCTGTGCTGTTAAAACCGCTAGATCCGCTGTTTAAGAAAAAACATGCCGGAGCAGAAGTACCTGTGGAGATGACCGGCACATATCACGATCCGCACTTTGGCGTATCACTCCAGCCAAAAAAATAGCAGCAGCGAACGCCGCCCCAGAGTTATTTGCCCTCGAACGGATAGCGGTCTTGCGACTGCACCGCCTTGGCTACATTGCGCCGCAACGCGATGGTATCGACCGGCGCGCGCTTCGCGAAACGCTTCAGCACCGACATCTGCGTGGTGAGCATGTCTCCTTCGTGAAGAGCGGCAATGGCACGCTTGGCTTCATGCTCCACACGCTCGGCAGCATCGGAAATAAACACTTTCGCGGCGTCGATCATCGCTTGCGCTGCTGCCTGGCCTTTAGCGTTTGCGGCTTTTTGCGCGCGCAGCAGCGAAGATTCCATGGCGTAGATTTCCATGACGATATTGGAAAGCGCGGCAACCAACTCCTGCTCGTCGGCCAGCTTCTCGCGATATTTCTGAACGGCTCCGCCGGCCGATTGCAGAAACATTTTTTTGCAGTTGGCGACTACCGTGGTCTCGGCCGCCAGCACGCCTTCATCCGTCTCCTCAAACGACGGCCCGGCAAGAATCTCGTCCGCCAGTTTCATGGCCGCCGGTATCAACGCCAACTGCCCGCCCATGGCCCGCTTCATCAGCATCTGGATGATCAGCATGCGGTTGATTTCGTTGGTACCTTCAAAAATACGATTGATGCGCGAATCGCGGTAGGCGCGACAGACTGGATAGTCTTCGTGAAAACCGTAGCCGCCAAAAATCTGCACCGCTTCGTCGACGACGAAATCAAGCATCTCGCTGCCATACACTTTGGCGATGGAGCTTTCGATGGCATATTCCTCCAGAACTTGCATGGTGTTCTGGATTTTCTCGCTGGCGTTTTCCGAGCCATTGTTCGACGCCGAGGCCATGGCCGTTTCCATGTTGCCCGCCGAGCGGTAAATCATCGATTCCACCGCAAAAAGCTGGATCGCCATTTCCGCCAGTTTTTCCCGCATCAGCCCAAAGTCGCCGATCGCTTTACCGAAAGCTTTGCGCTCCCTGGCATATTTCGCGGCCGTTGCCAGTACGTATTTCGAGCCGCCCACCGCGGAAGCCCCTAAAGTGAAGCGCCCGGCGTTGAGAATATTAAATGCCACGATGTGGCCGCGACCAACGTCGTGCAAAAGATTTTCTTTGGGAACCTTGCAGTTTTCCAGGAACACTGGCGTCGTGGAACTCCCGTGGATGCCCATCTTGTGCTCTTCGTTTCCTGGTTTAATTCCGGGGAAGGTGCGCTCCACGATGAACGCGCTCAATTTCTCGCCGCCAATCTTGGCGAACACAATATAAATGTCCGCGAAGCCGCCGTTGGTAATCCACATTTTCTGTCCGTTCAAAATGTAGTGTTTGCCATCGGGAGTTAGTTCCGCGCGCGTCAAGGAATTCTGCGCGTCCGAGCCGGCTTGCGGCTCGGAAAGGCAGTAAGCTCCAATCCACTCGCCGGTGGCCAGTTTAGGAAGATATTTTTTCTTTTGTTCTTCCGTCCCGAAATATACGATGGGCAGTGTGCCGATGCCGGCATGCGCCCCATGGGTTACGGCGAAACCACCGTAGATGGAAAGTTTCTCCGTCAGAACCGTGGTGGCGACTTTGTCGAGTCCCGCCCCGCCATATTGCTCCGGGATTCCGGCGCTCAAGAGCCCAAGCTCGCCAGCCTTTTTCACCAGTTCCGGCAGCAAACCCGGCTTCTTGGCCTCCAGATTCTTGACGTGCGGAATTACTTCCTTGATCACAAATTCTTCCGCGGATTGCCCGATCAGTCTCTGATCGTCGTTTAAGTCCGCCGGAGTAAACACATCCTCCGGTCGCGGCGATTCCAGCAAAAAGCTGCCGCCTTTGGTTCCTTGGGGCGTGGTGGTTGCGGTGGCCATGGTCAGGGGCTCCTCGTGAGGGACTAACTGTGCTCAGCTCCAATTATCTCATTTTTGCCGAAATGAAGGGGGACTGGCGATTTACGCCGTTAGATTGCATGCCACGGCCTTACAAATACCCGGGCAGCTAGCTACAACCCTCCGCCTCCAAACAAGCTGTAACACAACAGGGCCAGCACAATCATGGTGATGGCCACATACGTCCAATCCTTTTCATATACAAAAGCAAGAACGGAGAAAAGCACCCTAGCCACCGGTGTGGCGATTAATACCAGTAGGCCTAATTGAATTAATCCTCGCCCGTGAAATGTTGCAGCCTCACGGAGAATGCCGCTGACGGTGCGCAACTCCTGCGGCTCTCCCTGAAACACGCGATAATTTATAGCGGGCAAATCGTGCCGCGAGAGATAAACGATCCCGCCAATAAATACCAGGCCAGCCGCTAGCGAGACTCCGCTACGCAATAGGACCGCCATGATCTGGTCCATGCGCTGGTCTTGTCGTAGGTCGGGAGTCGTCATCACATCTTCCCCGCAAAGCCGTTATAAATCATTTCCACCGCGAGAAATCCGATCACCACGCCGAACACCAGTCGCAGGGTTCGCACCGTCGCGCCTGCGAGAATCCGTGCACCCACAAGCGATCCGCCCAACACCCCGAGCATCACCGGCATCGCGATACCCGGATCAATATATCCGCGGCTCAGATAAATTCCCGCGCTGGCCGCGGCCGTCACGCCGATCATGAAATTGCTGGTGGTGGTCGATACTTTAAACGGCAGCTTCATGGCCTGGTCCATGGCCAAAACCTTTACCGCTCCCGATCCAATTCCCAGTAAGCCGGACAAAACGCCCGCTCCAAACATTAACGCGAAGCCGAGTGGGACGCCGCGGACGTGATATGGCGTTATGCCCTCGGGCGTTGGATAGCTGCTATCCATACGCAGCCAAGTGGCAATCCAGTCGGGTGCGACGTTGATCTTGTGTTCCGATTTTTCGCGGAGACTGGAGAACGCGGAGTAAATCAACGCCAGCCCAAAAATAATGGCAATCACTGACACGTGAAGATGCAGTGCCACTGCCGCGCCTACCAGCGCTCCCACGGTGGTAGCGATTTCCAGAAACATTCCTACGCGCACGTTCGAGTAGCCTTCCTTCACATACGCAGCGGCCGCTCCCGAAGAAGTAGCGATCACCGAAACCAGCGCGGCGCCAATCGCGTAACGAATGTCCACGTGAAACAGCAGCGTAAGCATCGGCACAATTACCACGCCGCCGCCCAGCCCGGTCAACGAACCCAGAAAGCCGGCTAGCAGCGAGCCCATGCCCACCAGCAGCGTGAATTCCAGCGTGTTCAAGCGTTTCTCCGGGAAGCGCTGATCCGTTAAATGCAGCGCGAACAGTTTACCGGTGGCAGACGAAGTTAAGACGCTTACAACGGTTGAGATGCAAAAATATTTAGGACTGGCTCAACAAATTCATGAGAGTAACTCAAAAATTCCCGCGGCGCCCATTCCGCCCCCCACGCACATGGTGACCATGCCGTAGCGGCCTTTGCGTCGTTGCAGATCGCGGATGATCGTCGCCGTAAGTTTCGCTCCGGTGCATCCCAACGGATGGCCCAGCGCGATCGCGCCGCCGTTAGGATTCAAACGCGCCGGGTCCAACCCCGCCTGCTGAATGACGCACAGCGACTGCGCGGCGAATGCTTCATTCAGTTCGATTACGTCGATGTCCGCAAGGGACAAACCCGCAAGCTTCAGCGCTTTTGGAATAGCGAACACTGGCCCGATGCCAAATTCCTCGGGTGGGCAACCAGCTGTAGCGTACGCCACAAATCGAGCCAGCGGCTTCAACCCCAGCTCTTTTGCGCGCGCGTCCGACATGACAATCGTTGCCGCCGCGCCGTCGCTCATCGGAGAGCTATTGCCCGCTGTGACCGTTCCTTTCGCGTGAAAAGCAGGCTTCAGTTTTGCAAGCGCTTCCATCGAGGTATCCGCGCGCGGCAATTCGTCGGTTGCAAACTGAAAAGTTTGCGTGACGGTCTTTGCAGCGGTCTTGGTAGCCGTGCCGCCGCCACCGCCCGCTCCATTCGTACTCACTAGCGCCGTAATCTTCACTTCGACAGGCACCGTTTCATCCTTGAAGTTTCCCGCGGCAATGGCCGCCAGCGCCTTTTTGTGCGACTCCGCGGAAAATTTGTCCGCTTGTTCGCGGGTAATTCCAAATTTGCGCGCAATATTTTCCGTGCCCAGCCCCATGTTGATATACGTATCGGGATAATGATCGACCAGCCAGGGATTCGGCGAAATTTTATTTCCGCCCATGGGTACTAGGGACATAGATTCTGTCCCACCGGCGACAATCACCTTCACGGCTCCGGCACGAATGCGCTCCGCACCAAGCGCGATGGCCTGCAAGCCCGAGGAGCAAAACCGGTTGATGGTCATCGCCGAGGTTTCTACAGGCAAGCCGGCCCGTAGAGCGGCGATGCGCGCCACGTTCATCCCTTGTTCGCCTTCGGGCATGGCGCAGCCCAGAATCACATCATCAATTTCTTTGGGGTCGAGACCGGCAACGCGTGCCAGCGCTTCCTTGATGACTACTGCCGCCAAGTCGTCGGGGCGGGTGGCGCGCAGTGATCCTTTAAATGCACGTCCGACCGCGGTGCGAACCGCCGACACGATTACAGCTTCGGGCATGAGGAGTCTCCGTTGACGCCGCGGCAAATCCACGGCATCCCATCGATTGTTTGCCCGCCAGCCGCAAAATGCAAATCCGCGATGAATAGAACGACGCCTCGAGTCAGAGAAAAAGCCAGTATCACTGTTTTGTTTTGGGCGACGTGGCCGAACCTTTGCGAGCAATAAAAATTTTAACCGGAAGGGCAACATTGAATTTTGTGGCGTAATTTCCTTGATTTACAGCGATACCTACTCGGCCACGCGAGTCGATGTACAACAAAGCTTCGCCCACCGGAACGCCCATAAAGGTTTTTACAAAAGGCACCACAACAAACTTCCCGGCAATTTGCAAGGTAACTTTGTCCCCTAAGCTGTAACCGAGTCTCTTAAAATCATCGCCCGGCACGTCAGTAATTAACGAACCGTAAGGGTCGTCGAGACCGATTACCTCACCATCGATCCCGCGCTCATTCATTACCGAAGTCTTCGGCTCCAATTGCACCAGTTCCTTTACCTCAGGCCCGGCTTGATTGAAATCCCAACCAGCGGCTAGGTGCGCAGCGGTCGGCGAAAAAATATCGCGTCCGTGAAAAGTAGACGAGATGGCATCGCTGATCATCCAGCTTCGATTGGTAATTTCGTGCGCGCTCTCCAAGCCGTCGCGCTCGATCACCGGTGTGATGACCCCATTGTCAGGCAACACGAAGTATTGCCCCTTCTTGGATTTCACCACGATAGCCTTGCGCGTCGTGCCCACCCCCGGGTCCACGACCACCAGAAAAATCGTTCCAGCTGGGTAGTAAGGTGTAACGCCCGCAAGAAAACGGGCCGCTTCTTCGATCTGAAATGGCGTCACCTGATGAGTGATATCCGTGAGCCGCACGTCCGGCGCGATGCCATAGATAACCGCCCTGCAGATCGCGACCGCATCGTTCGCCGTGCCAAAATCCGTCATAAACACAATCGTAGGCCGCTCAGAACGCGCCCCCGACGACCCCGCATGTTCTTCCTGCGCGTCGGTGCCGCAGCATAGTACGGCAAACATCGCGGTCAGCAATGCGAATCGTAGTGCTCTATGCAAGCATAAAGTCAGCAAGAGTCCATCCTTTGAATGTGAATTAGCCGGCGTGAAGCGCCAAAGTATATCTGAAGCCACCCCCAAAAAAGTACCATCCGCACCTCACTTCCGTTGGAATTCGTAGGATTACTTCTTCTTGTCAGGTAAAATCGAACAGCGTTCTTCGACGCGCACGATTTGTCAGCCCAGCCAGGCCCATCGAGCTTCGTCCCACACAAGGAGAATTACTTTGCCTCGAAATGTGTTCCTGCTGCTGGTTTTGTCTTTCTGCGCGGCCTCCGCACTCGCCGATCAGGTCACTCTGAAAAATGGAGATCGCCTTAGCGGTACCATCGTAAAAACCGACGACGATAAATTGGAGTTGAAGTCCGAATTTGCCGGCGATGTAAAGCTCCCGTGGAGCGCGGTAGTGGCTATCGTGTCTGCCGAACCGCTTCACATCGCGCTTAAAAATGGCCAAACCATCGTCGGCGTGGTCACCACCAAAGATGAAAAGTTTGAAATAGCCGCTTCCGGTGGCCCCATTGAGGCACCTAAGGCTGAAGTCGTGGCGGTGCGAAATAATGCCGAGCAAGACGTCTATATGCGCATGGAGCACCCACGCATCATCGACTTGTGGGCGGGGTTGGTGGACGCCGGCCTCAGTTTCACCAGAGGAAATTCGGACTCCACCAGTTTTGCGCTCACGGGAAAAGCCGCGCGCACATCGAAACGCACCAAAATATCTCTCTACTCCACCGAAATTTATGCGCGAAGCACCATTGCGGGCGTCAGCAACACTACCGCCAGCGCCATTCGCGGCGGAGCGCGCGTGGATGTAAATCTACGGGGCCGTTCCTTTGCTTTTGGTTTGGCCGATTTCGAACACGACCGTTTTCAGGATTTGAACTTGCGGAGTGTCCTGGGCGGCGGCTTGGGTTATCACCTGATTAAAGAAAAAGACCGTACCTTCGACGTGTTTGGCGGTGTCACTTATAACCAGGAATATTATTCGCAGCCCTTCAGTCCCCCGAATCCGTCCACAACCCGCAAGACCGCCGAGGTCGTGCTCGGCCAAACGCTCGCTACCAAGCTGGGAAGCCGCACAACCATAGGGGAACAATTCAGCTTTTTCCCAAACCTGTCTGACACTGGGGAGTACCGGCTGCAACTGGACGCCACTGCGGCAACCAAGATCAAAAATTGGCTGAGTTGGCAGGTGACTCTCAGTGACCGCTATGTGAGTACCCCGCTCCTCGGGCTAAAAAATAACGATCTGCTGTTTACCACCGGCTTGAGATTGACATATGGCAAGGGCGTGTTCTAGAACCTAACCTGCATGTTCAGCGTCATGCGTGAAAGTGCGACTTAAGGCACGGTTTTCCCAGACAAATTTTGGAAACTAAAGACATCCGGGCCGCGGCTAAAACTTAAAGCCGTCGGCCCGGTTTTGGCAATGAGTTGGAAGAAAAATTCTAGCGGGTAATGCCGCCGTTTTGACTCGTCAGATACCATTCCACAGTCGGCGCCCGTTGATATTTCAATTGATTCGCGGTCTCACCTGCGGCGGCATGATTGCCCAATTTTTGTTGGGCAACTTCCAGCTGTTGCACCGCCAGCGGAGAGAGCCGGTTAGCGCTTAACTCGTCCACCGCGTTGGCGAGATCACCTAGCGATAGCAATAAGTATCCGCGTGCTGTCTCATAAGGGTTTTCCACTAAAAGGTTAGCTGACTGCGCGGCAAGCCGTTCTAATTTACTGATTGCCTGCTCCGCTGTTTCCGGAAGACCGTGTTGAGAGGCAACTCGTGCCTCTTCGCACAGCACGTTTGCTAACGCCCCGCTACGGTCCGATCCGCTCATCCCTTCCACAGTATTTTGAAGTTTTTCCTCGAGCGCCCGAAGCTGGTGGAGTTCGCTGGCGAAATCGGCGGCCAGCATCGCGGATCCAAATGCGATCTCGAATTGCCCGTTGGGCTCATTTTTTTGCGCCGCGTCCGCAGCAAGGTTGGAGAGTGCGGCTCGTCCTTGCTCGGCGCGGCCCTCCCAGAAATAGACCAATGCTTTTTGATAAGAAGCGTGCAACAAATCGCGATTGTTCTCCGACATCAACACAGCCTTGTCGTACTCCAACCGCGCATCATCGTACTTGCCCATCAACGTCAACGTATCTCCCAAACCAAGCTGCGAAGTAAAGAACGTCGGATCGATTTGCAGTGCCGCGCTGTAATGTTCGAGAGATCCTTGGTCATCGCCGGTATAACGCAGCACTTCTCCCATGGAGTCTTCGGGATTCGGCGAACTGGGATCCGCGGCAATATAGCGCTTCTCGTACTTCACCGCTTTGACTGGATCAGGATGGCCGGACTGGATGTACGAGTAACCAAGGTTATTCAGCACTGGCGGGAAGTTAGGATCGATCTGCAACAAGGATTCCATCATGTGCTGAGACCGGTCGAAGTCTTGCTGCGCGAACAGCCACTCCGAAACAAGATACAAAACGTGCTTGTTCTTCGGATAACGGTTCAAAAGGTCGTTCATGCAGGCAATGGCTGGTAGGAGATTGCCATCCTGGATACCGGTCATCCACCGCACCAGTAATTGTTCATCAGGTGGGGCCTTCGGCAACAGAGCTTTGGCGCGCTCCAGGGCTGCGATGTTGGGGATGGCCGTGCGCGAAGCATGAGATAGCAACGCATATCCAAGCGCGAAGTTGGGATCCTTTTCCGTGGCATGCTGCGCCTGAATGACCGCATCATGCAGCAGCACGTTTTCGTATTTATCGAGTGAAAGCTCCGCGAACTTGCGCGCTTCAACGGAGCGCGTTGACACCGGGATCGCACCGAACAAAAGCAAGGGCGCCGGCGCGATGCGTGGGGAGCTGGCCGCACGCGATTTTGCTTCTTCCACCCGTGGCGGATGTTCCTGGGCCCGGATCAACTGGGCTGCGAAAAGCAGAGGGAAAATCAGCGCAACACTGCTTCGATACATCCGGTTCATGGATACTCTCCCAAGGGTCACAAAGTTGCGGATCAGCAGCAAACTTAGCGTGGCGGCAGAGGGGCCGATACTGACCCAAAGTACAGGTGTGCATACTGGGTAACGCTTGGGGCCTATCAGGCAGGGGGTCGTCAAGTAAGCACAAGCAGCGCAACAGCTACTTGTCCGCAAAAACGCGGATACGGATACTCAGGGGAGTTCCCTGAAGGGTTGGCGTGGGAAAAATGAAAGCGCAATCTTATATCTATCGCTTCGCGGCGTGCGCCGTCGTGCTCACGGGTGCCCTACTGGTCGTGTCGGTGTCCTACCCGGCGATTAAGAATATGGCGGTGGTGGTGGCAGCCGATAGCAACCTGCCGGATCTGACCATGGTGGAATTTACGAAGCTATGCAAAGGCGCCCAGAAATCGTGGCCGGACGGACGGACTTTCACCTTGGTATTAAAGGATCCAACCTCCCCGGAAATGCATGTCGCGGTGCAAAAGCTCTTTGGGGCCGCTCCCGCCGACGCCAAGACGGCTATCGCCAAGATCAATGAAGTGCGCCCGCTGATAAAGATAGTCGCAAGCGATGAGGACGTCTTCCGTACGGTCACTACAACGCCCGGGGCAGTGGGGCTCGTAGACGTGTACAGCATCAACAGCGCGGTCAAGGTGCTGCACATCGACGGCAAGTTGCCGTTCGACGTTGGGTACGCCCTGAAATAGCTTGGGACGCTTCAGTCGATTCAGCACTGGGTCGTGGCACAAATCTTGGGCAAGCGTCTCGCCGATAAGTCCATAAGCCCTTTAGAATTATCATCTATGCGCCTGCCTATGAACGATGAGGTCTGAGGCCTCCAAGCCCCTACCCATGATCGGTATAACTCCTTTAGAACTGCAGTTTCGTATCTTGAAACGCCCCTAAGTCCTTTAAAACCTCAGGTCGCCGGAGTCCTACAATCCAGTACCTCTAACTTCTCACGAAAGGCCTGTCCGCCTGCCCCGACGTACAGTGTCTCCGGTGAAGTACAGCGAAGGTGAGCCGAACCATTTTGCATTTAAGTATGGGTAGCATGCCTATTGTTTTCATCATGATAGCCCACCAACATTGGCAGCTTGGGTACTAGTAGACTCGTTTGACCGCAAAAATGTACCTTCTGTACCATCGATTTTGCCTTGCGCAAGGTGTCTAATGGTTCAGGTGCGAGACGCTTAGCCCACAGGGACAGTAGCTGCACCGCAAGGGAACGAACCGCAATCTAATCAGTGAAGCTACCCAAGGGGATCGAGACAAGCCAATGACAAAAACCGACGACAAGAACCGCAAGTGGATGTGGTGGTTCCTGGCAGCTGTGGTTGCCGCCCAGTTGTATTTCGTACAGGAACTACTGGCTGCCTTCGCACTGTTCGCCGCCGGATTCGCCGTGATCTTCGTTTTGGTCTCCAGCATTTATATGCTGCAAAAGGTCTGGGAAGTCAGTGTGGCTCGCATGGCCGAACGCAGGAGTCCCGCCGCGAGCATGGCACGTCGCGCAGCGGCCGCCATGGAAGAACTGGGAAGCCGGCCGCATCGCCGTCCCGTATAGTTCTTAACCGTTGGATTTGATCGTTTCGATTTAGCTGCAGATTCTGGGTTTAGCTAGAGCACCACGGAATCATTAACGCGGTCATTCCGTGAAAAAGACCAACCGTCCTGAGAGAGCGGTTGGTCTTTTTAATTTTGCGGCGATGCGCAGTTGAAGGCGGCCTTCGAATCAGCTATTTGGAGCCAGCCAGTGACTGCAATTCCTGATTCCAATTCACCACTACTTTCACGTTGCCACCGTCGGGATCTTTGATCCGCTCCACCACCACAATGCGATGGCCACCTGGCGCAAGGGTGTAGTTTGGACCTGCGGCGTCATTCCAGATGTCCCCTTGATACAGGACGCGCGATTTACCGACGCGGAAGGGCGACACAAAAACTTCGGTGGCCCAAAGGGTCCCTGCGTTTTCGTAAACCAGTTGCTTCCCGTCACGTGACCACACTGGATGATTTCCGCCATCCGTGGAAACCTGAATTTTTTCGCCCGGTCCCGGAAATCGCTGCACGTAAACCTCAGCTCGCCCAGACTCGTTCGAGGTGTACGCCAACCAGTTGCCGTCCACTGAGAAGGCCGGTTGGTTGACATGAAATTGCGAAACCAGGTACGGATATGGCTTTCCGTCGCCGCCCAGCGGCAGCATCCATATTTCGTACTGGCCCGAACTTCCTAAACGTTCGTACGCAATAAGCTTTCCGTCCGGCGACCACGATTGCAAATGGAAATGCGATTCATTCTTCATCAGCGGCTGTTCCTGCCCACTTCCATCCACAGCCACCATGAAAGCCTGCTGCCGGCCATTGGAAGCGAACGCGATGCGCTTTCCATCGGGCGACCAAACCGGCAGTTCATCTTCGCCAGGTGCGAACGTGATTCGCCGCAGCGCTCCGCGTTCTATGTCGTACACCCAAATATCCGGGTCCGGCAGGCGCACTGTTAGCGCCAGCAGCTTCCCGTCTGGAGAAAACCGCGGTGATTCGTAGAGATTCGGTTTGACGGGCAGCGGCTGGACTTTGGCATCGTGCTCCGCCAGAACCAGGCTGTTCTCCACCGCCTGTTTCCCGCCATTTACGTAGATGAGCGTGCCGTTTCCCGACACGTCGTACTGCGCTGATCCCGTCGCGGGCTGCACATCTTGAACGACCACGGTAGGCGAGCCTGTGGTCTCCAGCTTAGCGGGATCAAATTCCACTGCCAACAGATTACCGGTGTTCATATACAACAAATGGTTAGGAGCAAAAAAATGTGCATCGGCACCCTTTGCGACGATGACCTTCCTTTCGTCGGAACCGATTTTTTGCGCCACCAGCGTTCCTTCGTCCAGGTTGCCGCCCGAAAATGCGGTGAACAGCAACGTCTTACCGTCCGGAAGCAGGTCCGGAGAAAAATCCGCCAGTTCGCCTTTGTCCGCTTGCAGTTTTGTTACGGCTTGCGGTGTGCCTCCGCCATCACTGACGCGAAGAATTCCTGAACTAAATGACGGCGCATAGTAAATGTTGTGATCGGTCCCCCAAGTCAGTCCCTTCGGGGAAGTTATTGCGTCCGCAATGACTACCGGAGTGCCACCATCGAGCAAGATCTTTTTCAATTTGCCGCCGGCAAAAAAAGCCAGCCATCTTCCGTCTGGTGAGAACGCCGGATTTACGGCGCCATCCGAGCCGCTGATGGGAAGAGAAGATGCCGAGTTCATGTCCCGATGATAAAGGCGCGGGCCGTCCGAGCTGCTGGCGCTGAAGGCGATGCGAGTCCCGTCGCGGGAAATGGCCACCGCGCGTAAAGTGGAATTAAGAGACGTGCCTGGCGGAGGCAGAATCGCAAAGCGTATTGGCAGATTCTCCCTCGCGCTTCCGGGATGCAACAGATTCGCCAGTAAAAAACCCGCCGCGATAAGCAATGCCGCCAACGCGCATCCCGCCACTATTTTTAGCGCTCGATTTTCTTTCTCCGGAGCGATGACAGAACTGGGCGCCGCGCTGATGCCTGAATTCCGCATCGGGGACGTGCGCCCTTCGATCACGTTTTCGATGGCAATCCGCGCTTCGCCGATGGATTGCAATCTCTGCCGCGGATCTTTGTTCAAGCACCGTCGGATCAGTTGCTGGATTTCGTTCGGCACATTGGCCGGAAGCAAACTCCACTCCGGTTCACCGCGAATGACCGCAGCCAGAGTGTCCGAAACCGTATCGCCTTTGAAAGCCATCTTGCCGGTGAGCATCTCGAAGGCCACTGCGCCGAAAGACCAGATATCCGCGCGGCGATCCACGGCTTTTCCGCGAGCTTGTTCCGGCGACATGTATGCGGCCGTGCCAAGGATCAATCCTGCTTTGGTAGCCGCAGCAGTCAGTGTCGGGGAATTCGAAATGTCCGTGGGCCGAGACTCATCGGAGAGGGCTTTAGCTAAACCGAAATCCAGAACTTTTACGGTGCCGTCCGGCTTGATTTTTATGTTCGCCGGTTTCAAATCGCGATGCACGATGCCGCGCTCATGAGCATATTCAAGCGCTTCCGTAATTTGCTTCATGATCGGCAGCGCGTCTTCGACAGGCATAGGGCCCTGGGCGATGCGGTCCGCCAGCGTCGGCCCTTCCACCAGCTCCATAACCAGCGCGAGCATGGTAGAAGATTCTTCCAAGCCATAAATTCCGCCGATATTGGGATGATTCAATGCGGCGAGAAATTGCGCCTCGCGAGCGAAACGCGCCATGCGGTTCGGATCATGCGCGGTGGACTCCGGAACCACCTTGATCGCCACTTCGCGACGCAGCCGCGAATCCTGGGCCCGGTACACCTCGCCCATGCCCCCCACGCCCAGTGGAGAAACAATTTGGTAAGGGCCTAGTTGTGAACCAGTCAGAAGAGCCATGCGCGGCCAGATTATACTTCGCTTTGCGTAAATTTCATCTCCGCTTCCGGTCATGCGATTTGAACATGCGAACAAAGAGCGACCAAACGATCCGTTTGCAGATGTGCAAATTTCTATTCTTGTCGACTCGGAGCAAAGGAATGCCCGTCGCCCTCAGCTGAGCACTGGGTGGTGAGTCAGTTTCCGACTAGCGTCACTCGGGAGATACTCACACTCACACCAGCGACTAGCCTTCCTGTGCGTGGGCTGCATTTCGATTGAAATCGTCAACACAGCATGACTCTCAAAAGAAGAGCGCGGCAGTGAGGCCGCGCTCGTCTTTATTGGCGATCATCGCCGCGTCTGAGGCGGTAAGGGTTACTCGTGGTCGGACTCGAACAAGCCTGGAAGCACCGGGGTGCCTTCCTCCCGGACGGCGTCGAGGGCATCTGGATCAAGGCCCAGGAACTGCAGGATCGTGGGAGCCACCTGAGCGGTTTCCACGAAGCTGTGGATGGTGCGGGGCCGGATGTCCGGGTTCGAGACCAGCAGCATCACGTTGGTGTCATCCCAAGCGAAGCCGCCGTGCTCTGATTGTTTTTTGGTGCTTCCGGTGTAGACGACCCCCACGTTCGGCAACACTATGATGTCGGGCGTGCGTGGGTCGCCGCCTTCGCGCAACCAGCAGCAAGGACCGGGCACATTCGGAACACCCGGCGGGTTGAAAATAGTTGTGAGGGAGGCGCCATACAAGATCTGGCCGAGTCCCACGGCCGTACCGTTGTCCTCCAACATGCTAACGGCGGTAGCAGTGTCGTTCGAATTCGTTAGCCAAAGCTGCGAGATGTCATCCTCAGCTAGCCCGAGCCCGCTGGTCGCAGACGCCGGGAGCAACGCTGCGAGAACCGCCGAGGGCGGCATGCCGTTCGTTCCCGAATGCCCCGGAATAGGGAAGAAACGGTGCGTATCGATGGGCGACTGGCCGTGCTTGGCGGTGATGATGATGGCGGTGGAATCCAGGAGTTGCTGGTGCTTGAGCGTGGTCACCATTTGCCCGATCGACGCATCCACGAAAGCAATCTCGCCCGCCATGCTGGGAGTAGGATCACCCGCGGCGTCGGTGTAACCGCCTTTGACGCCGTTTTCGATCAGCTTCTGGCCGACGCTGATAGCCTGGAAGTTCATGCCAAATATTGCCGGGACCGGAGCGTTGGCGGTGCCGAGGTGGTTTTTGCCCTTGATCCAGTTCACCACCGCATTGACCTTCAACTGGTCGTAGCATTTGATGGAATCGAAGTCGGTGGTCCAGTCGCCGTTGGTGTTTGCGGAAATATTGGAACAGTCCGTACCGTTGGCTGTCTTGAAACCAGGGATGTTGACCACATTGGAATTGACTTCAGGCGCGTAGTAATCGTCGACGTTGCTGGGGCTGGTGGTTCCGGTGGGTCCGGAAACAACGGCATAAACAGGGTGCTTGTCGGACCAGGCGGTGAAGCGGCCTGCGGCGTGGATTACGCCGTAAATTGTGTTCGTGCGGACGAAGTTCCAGGGGTAAACGGGGTTGCAGCCATTGAAGGGATCGCGCTCGAGCTTCTTCGGGTCGATCGATAACACGCCGCCGTCGAAGGGAGAGTAAGGGCCTCCGCCATTGACCTTGGATTGATCGATTTCTACGCCTTCTTCGTATTCCGTCTGAGTGCCATTAATCACTCCGACGATACAATTTCCATGAACCAGACCGTTGCCGGTATCCGCCGCGGGCGGAGCCAGAACGCGATCGTAAGCGACGTCGTAGAACGCACCAACGGTCCTGGGGCTGCCGCCGGTAACCAGGGCCATTAGCCCGGGGAACGAATCCGATGGCCTAGAAGTAGTGGTACGTGTGTAGGTCAAGCCGGTATGGCCAAGGGCGGCCAAAGTCGGGCAAGTGTTGGAGGCCACGCAGTTTTCATAGTCGACCGCGTGCATTCCATCAATGCTAATTAGCAAAACGTGGCGAATCTCTTGCCGGTTATTGTCATCGTGCTTGGCTGGGCCCGGTCCGGCCGTGAGACGCAGCGCCGGCATCAAGGCCAGCACGAACGCTCCCGCGAACAAACCGATTCTGAAATTCTTACGCATT
>Ga0210409_10001663_pt1 | contig 28155 bp, 23 predicted proteins | sample IncBWH17MmetaG_FD_161649 | JGI IMG/M metagenome (GOLD analysis project Ga0210409, IMG submission 161649) | Forest soil microbial communities from Barre Woods Harvard Forest LTER site, Petersham, Massachusetts, United States - Inc-BW-H-17-M | ecosystem: Environmental > Terrestrial > Soil >...
GTGATTTTTTCGTGGACATGCAAAGTCCTGGCCAATAGCGTTTCAGAGCGATGGATCAACAGCTTTTCGATTGCCTGTTGTATCGCGGGGAAAGCGAGACCCTTGATTTTAAAGGCGGCCAGTATTCCTGTGAAAAGCCGGCCACCGACGAAGAGAAATCCGAGCTCCTCAAGGACGTTCTTGCGTTCGCAAACGCCTGGCGCGATCGAGAGGCCTTCATTTTGATCGGAATAAACGAAGGGCAAGGTAAAGCGGATGCAGCAGGGATCAACAAGCACCTTGAGGATGCCGCTATCCAGCAGTTTGTAAACTCCAAGAGCAACAAACCCGTCCGGTTCAATTACGAGAAATTCTCCTCGGACGGAAAGGACTTCGGCATTATCCGAATCCCAGTTCAAGAGCGACCGCGCTTTGCGCTCAAAAAGTATGGCGACGTCGAGGCGAATACCGTTTACATCCGCCGTGGGAGTTCAACCGCGATCGCGAACCCCGATGAGATAGCCAAGATGGGCTCCGCAACAACAGTCTTGGCGGCCACTTTCAAAGTGCATGCAGAGGTTCAGCTAGTTCGAAATCCTCCACAATTAGTGCTGGCGGCGTGGCTGATAAACGAAGGCAACGCTACGGCTTACGACGTGCAAATTAATTTCGAGGACTCACCTGGGCTGATCCTCGGTCTAAATCGCGACCTTTGGGAAGATAAATCGTGGATCTTCAAAGGGCGCGGCCGATGCGCAGTCACCGGACACCCAATTCACCGAAAGGACGAACCGCGGTTGATTGCAAATTGGACCCTTGGAATTCCCCAAATGACAGCAGAGGAGGAGATCGCGATGAGGAGTGGCAGTAAAGTGCCAATCCGTTACGGAGGCGCGGATGTGGATCTTGGATTTACAATACTTGCGCAGCACCAGGAGCCAATGAGCTTCCGGATCCAATTTTCGAGAGCGGAAATATCAGGTCTCGCGGCAAGGGATTTCGTTCCGACTAAAATAGAGGAATGACGATGCAATTCTATAAACTCGCCCCTGGCGCACGGTTTGAGTTCGAGGGCAAGCGTTATGTAAAGACCGGGATAGAGGTAGCGGAGGAGGAGAACGGGAACTGCCGCTCAATCAGCCGCGGATGGGAAGTCACCCCGATTGGCGAGCCGCTATTGCTGTCCGAGGAGGCGGCCGAGAAATGGAGGCCGATCGACTGGCGGAAATAGGCGGACCATTCTTGTCGCCGGCGCCCGGGCCGGTAATGAGGATTTGAGGAAATCTCCAATCTGTTTTTCCCCACTTTTTGAGCAAGACAAATCAGGTGCGCAGAATTACACCGCCGGCATGCCCTCTGGTGCGCTGAATGAAAATTCCGTACGGCGAGGCCAAGCCCGTACATCCTTATTAATAGGCCGTACGGAAAAGTTTCAAAATGTCGAGGTCAATTGTTGACCCCGACAGATCGCCCGTCTTGCCAGTGCGGTTAGATTCTCTAGTCAGACTGCGCGAAATGCGTCGTTTCGAAACCTACGCGGCCGTCGAGCCGCTAGGCCCTCGACGACTGGTGGAAACGGCAGCACTCTCCCAGGTAAGTGGCGAGCGGAGGTTGGGGATTTTTACGAAGGAATTAGGACCGTAAGAATACGGTTTGACAGAAAGACGGGGAAAGCTAGGATGCAACGCATTCATGCGGATGCCTCTTTGAAGGGAATGCCGAACGTATTTTCTGAAAAATGCACCAAGACATGGGACGAAGGCCAAAGGTGCCTTTCACAGGGCATGGTTAACTCGGCAACAAACCGGCTTTACTATGCCGTTTTCCAGTCAATTAAAGGCTTCGCCATTCAACGGGGTACGATGACGATTGATTCCTCGGATAACGTGCACAGGATTGCCTTACAAATCGTTGGCGAGGGCGGTGGCAGGGGCGTTTATTTCAGAAGGCGGTTAAATGAGCTGGCGGGTCTGAGGGTTATTGCTGATTACAAACTCGAAGATGTTGACCTAGAAAAGCTTAAAGCTTTGCTGGATGACGCCGATAATATTCGGAAGTATTATATTAGGCTCGCAGGCACACAAACATGAACGCTGAAGAACTGAAGGATCTGGTTCGCCTTATGCTAACATGGGCTTTCCCGCGGGTTACGATCCAATTTGAGCAAATCAATGACGACCCGTTTCACATCGGAGTCGGTGTGTATAGCGTCGACCCGAGTGCGGTTAGGTGGGTTGAGGACAAGATTCTCGACATCGACGCGGAGATTTGCACGGGCACCGAGTTTGCAATCACTCCCCTCGTCAGAGATGAAGCAACCACGCTTAAATATTACCCAGAATTCTGTTCAGCATGGAAAGAGATTCATCGCGAGAAGGCAAGCGCCGCTGTTGGCCCCCTAGATGCCTGCCCAGAATTCTCGCCGCCAGGCTCTGTTGAGGTGGGGCCCTGGACGCCACGTTCGCACGCAGTTGTGTGGGCCCAGAACGAAGAATTGGCCCTTGCCGCGTAGGGGGGCATTGCCAAGTGGATAAAACAAAAAGACCAGGCATTTCTTTGGCAAGCATTCAGCTCTTGGAATGCATTGTTGGAAACGTGAATCCATCGGTCGGACTGAAGTTTGATCTTGGCGTCATTAATTTAAAGCGCACCCTCTCTTCGGAGAATAAAATTTTAGAAGTGCGAGTCGCTTTTGACCTGATGAAAGGTGTTGAGGAGCCGCCTTGCAAATTTACGTGTGCTTATCTGGCCATCTATACGCGCAGCCCCGAAGCAAGCATGACCTGGGAGGAATTTAAAGATCATATAGCGGTAGCCCACCTGATACCATTCGTTCGGGAATTTGTAAGCAATATCACCATGCGAATGCCGTTATCCGCCCTCATGCTCCCTCCCGTCAATGCGCACGAGTTAGTCGAGGAATATCGCCAGCTTTCCCTTTTGACTCCCACCACCACCACAGCCATCGCCTAAAACCGCACACCCTCCTCTCGTTGGGTGTTAATAAGTCAACGTGCGGCAACGTGCGGCAACTGTTGCAACCCTGGGAGCTTTCAGGTAACACTCCCGGGACTGCTTTACGGGGAAGAAAACCCGTAGACCAATTTGCCGACAATTGCCGACATAAACATGCCGTAATAGGGTTTTGATATGCCGCGAGAGACAAAAACAGAACAGCGAGATCAGACGGCAAAACAGGCATTATCTTAGGGTTTTTGAAGAATTATCAGATTTTGCGTTTGCGGGTTCGATTCCCGTACACGCTACCTCTCGAGCGGTTGAGAGGTTTTAGTTGAGAGTTGATTTCCGGCGGGGATTCCTTCATTTTTGCTTAAACTCAGGAGGAAATTTTATGTTCAACTTCGAAAAACTGGATGTTTGGCAAAAGGCAATCGATTTTGCAGATTTCGTTTATTCCATAACCCGCTCAACTCTCAACTCTCAACCCAACAAGAATGCGCCCGTTCCAAATCATCTTTAATCCCACTAGCGCGGCGGAATTGGCACGCATGCCCAAGGAACTGCAACTGCAAATCCTCGGTGAATTTCGCGGCCTGCCGCAACAAGTCATGCAGACTGAGTTGGACGCTTTCGGCAAGCTGGAACGGGCCGGCCGCACCTTGCACCGCTTCCGAGTCGGCGACTATCGCGTCTATTTTGAGCGCCATGAACTCGGCCTGCTCGTCCACCGTATTCTCAACCGGCATACCCTGAAGGATTTCTTCTTCCGTTCCGGGTTGAAAATGCAGGAGGACGAAGCGCTTCAGCAAAACCCGAAGTTTTGGGAGCTCATCGAGGCAGCTAAACATAGTTGAGGGTTGAGAGCTGATAGTTGAGAGTAGGGATCCGGACTCTCAACTCTCAACCCTCAACTATCAACTACTCAGAAACACGTGAAAAAACCCTGGAGAGTCCGGTTGCTCGTGGGGGGAATTTGCGCTCTGGCTGGTGCGCTAATCCTGTTGTGGAGCTTGCGCCCGTCACCGGAAGACCCGGGCTCGGTCAAGGTTCTGGCCATAAAGGCGGCTGCGGATGATCCAATAGCCGTAGCGGAGCTGCGGCATCTGGGCTCGAATGCCGTTCCCAGCCTGGCGAGGCTTCTCGATTACCAAGACCCCTTTTTTCGTGTGCGGGCCTGGGCCCTGGCCCCGATACTGCCGAAGCAGTGGGCGCGGGCCCTTACGGCAAAGGTCAGGCCTCTGGAGGCTTCTGCCGTGCGAGTTGCCGCCAGCAAGAGCCTGGCGTTGCTTGGGCCGCAGGCGGCTGCGGCGGTTCCAAGTTTGCTGCGTACCCTGCGAGACCCCGAACCTTTCATTGCCATGCAAGCCGCGTCCACGCTTGGCCGGATTGGCAAACCCTCGGTATCAGGGCTGAGCAAGGCACTTTCCGACAAAAAGCCGGTTATCCGCCACGCGGCGGCCTTTGGCCTGGGCGAAGCAGGTTCCGCGGCCAAGCCGGCGGTTCCCCAACTCATCCAGAGGCTCGAAGACTATGATGCACAAGTGCGCGCTACGAGCGCTTACAGCCTGAGCCTTATTAGCTGCGAGGTTATCGCCGGTTTGAGCAACGTGATTGAACATGCGGACTCCGCCCAGCGGCAATCTGCAGCGCGAGAATTGGTCACCTTCTGCCAATCCTTGTGCAGTATCACGCCAATCGCGAGTAAAATGGAGCACCAGGACGAACCGGACGCGGAACATATAGCCATGGGGCTTTTCGGCTTTGTTCGCTCAGCCGATAACCAGGCGGTTCAAGCGCTCCAAGGCGCGTTGGAGGATTCGGATCCGAACGTGCGCCAAGCCGCTGTGCAAGGGTTGGTCGAACTGAACTGGCGCGCGCAGGCCGCTGTTCCGGCTTTCCGAAAGTGTCTGCAGGATGCTTCATCAGGGGTTCGTGAATGGGCAGCCAGGGGTCTGGGCGCTTTTGGACCCAAGGCTGAAGCCGCGATTATCGACCTCGGGTTGGCCGAACAGGACAAGGACCCTGCCGTCAGGGAAGCCGCAGAGAAGGCCTTGGCGCTCATTGAGGTCAAGTGGCCGACCGGACATTGACGGGAGTCCGCGGTGCTTTTCCCTTTTCTTTCCGCTTTCCCGCTTTCCGCTTTTCCCAACCTCTCCTTTTGCAGTTGCCACAAAATCGTCCCGGCCTGATTATTCTTTCATCATGAATCGCATCCCCAGTCTGATCGCTAGTTTATGCTTTTTTTCGGCTGTGCTTTTTGCTCGCACCGCGTTGGCACAATCAACGACAGAGAGAACTTCAGGACCTCCAGAAGGATGGGAAACCAACGGTCCCGTGGTCTATCGTTTGGATATTGGGGCTACTACTGTGACCCCTGGCCCGCCAGTTTCGCACTATCCTCCCCCGGCCAGCCTTCCGCCTGAATTGCGAGGCGATATGCTGACGTTCATCATGGCGGCCCATGTGACCACCACGGCCGCAACCAAAAAGGTCTTCGATCATTTCCTGCCCGAATCACTAAACAACCTGGTATGGACCAACTTCATCGCGCACACGAACGGGCGGAACATGACCATCTGGAGTGAACGCACGCGCCCACCGCGCTGGCCCAACCAGGCGCCCATTGTGCGCTGGAACCCCAACTCGCTCATTTGGGAAATGAGAGGGATGACCGCTCTGAGTCCCTCGTGGGAGTTGGAAGGTTCTCCGGGCCAGGCGCCCATTACCGCGTTGACCCGTCGCCATGGCTATGCCCGTGGCCATGATATGGGCGGGGATCGTGTGGGCTCGGCTTATGCCGGCAGAAAGGTTTGGTTTCTAACGGCCGAAAACCTGATTGTTGAAACGACAATCAAACGCGAGATTGTGCGCACCGGCCAAACCAGCGGCCGCGATTACACGATAGTGCTGTTCAGCTCCGATTTACCCGACACCATCCAACCGCTTCGCGTCGCCCCACTTTCCGAGATCTTTGCTGTGCCGCATTCCAAGTACTGTTATGCCGCCGATGCGCCTTGCCCGATGTTTGAGACCGAGCAGATGGGCAACGTGAGCGCCTCCATGCCCGGGTTTAGGCTCGACATCGACAAAGGCGGCGATTCCGGCTCTCCCAATATGCTGCCGATGCCGGGGGAGTTGGTGTTTTGGAGCGGCCGCACAACCTCTGGTCCCAGCGCCGAAATGCAAGCCGACATGGATAAACTCTGCCAACTCGAAGGCCTGGACCCGGCGCAATATCAACTGCAATGGGTCGATTTGTCTGGATACCCGAGTTATTGAATGGGTCCCATTTTTGAGTGGCATTTTCCGCTTGGGCGCGTATGATGGCACTATGAAGCACGGTGGAAAGTTGCTGATCTGCATGATGGGCGGGCTGGCAGTCTGCTCGTCGGCCCAGGCCATCACGTCCGACAAAGAGAGCTCAAGCAATCCTTACCAAAGCATCATTGATCGCAATGTTTTCAGCCTCAAACCCCCGCCACCCCCGGTCGACACCACTGAAGCGGCCAAACCAACCGCGCTGAAAATCACTCTCACCGGAATCACCACCATTTTCGGGGACAAACGAGTTCTCATGAAAGCCGCCCCTACGGCGGGAAAACCCAACGAATCCAAAACCGAGCAATCCTATATTCTCAGTCAGGGCCAGCGCGAAGGCGACCTGGAGGTGCTTGAAATTGATGAGAAGGCCGGCAGCGTCAAAGTAAACAATGCCGGCACGATCCAAACCCTCACTTTCGAAAAAGATGGCGCGAAATTGCCCGCGACCCAGGCGCCAGCGGTTCCCGGTATTCCCGGAGTTCTTGGAGCTGCTCCTGTAATCCCCGGTCTTCCGGTCACCCACCCGGCCGGAGGTGTGACCCCCAGTTTTCAGCTACCACCTCGCATTCCGCGACTGCCGACCACCGGTTCGCAGACCACGAGCATTTCGCCGGGATTCGCCCCCTCGTCCGCGCCGGTTCCTGGCGCCGCAGGATCGTATGTTACGCCGGGATTTTTGCCTGGCAACACAACCACTGCCCCTACTCCACAGCCGACCCAGACGCAGACGCCTCAGTATTCGCTCGAAGAACAGCAAATCCTGATCGAGGCCCAACGCCAGATGGGCGGGCCGACCGCCGCTTTTTTGCCACCTACTGCCTTAAGCCCCAGAGCCAATGTGGCAAACCTTCCCCCGGAGCCGACTCCGGCGCCCGCGCAACAAACACCCACTCTTCAGCTGCCCATTCCTGGCCGCCCGCAAGGCCCGTACTGAGTTAGAACCCCTGGGCTTACCCACGACCTCGGGCCGTTAAGAACGTTAAGAATTAAGAGCGTTGAAGCGTTAAAACTGGCAGGCGTCACTCCAAAGGGGAGAATTACTTCACCTTCGTGGTTCCGAATGACGCCTCCTGTGACCGCGCGCCGGAGGCGCAATTGGCGGGCGGAGGAAATCTCTGCAAGACCCTGCGTTGCGGTGGGCGAATGGGCGGCCAGGGGGATTTGGGCGCCATTGGACCGGGCGGCAGGTTGCCACCCCCGATATGAATTGTGCCCTGCGCAGGATAAAGACCAAAGCGTCCGCAATTCCGCGCAGCAGGCAATCAACCGTAAAGCGCCCAAGGCTTCGAAATGAAGCGTTGTTCGAGCTATTAAAAAGAGAAGCCGCCCGAGAGGGCGGCTTCCGTGACGAATTAAAACTAGCGAATTGGTTACTTCCGGCGGCGGAAGATCAGGAGTGCCGCAGCACCCAGACCAGCCAAGGCCATGCTCGTGGGCTCAGGAACGGAGGTGGGCGACAGGTTGAACCCACTGGTGAGGCCGGTGCCACCGAACAGGTTCAAGTTCGGAAAAGAACCTGCGGCGGTGCTACCACCAGCCTGGCCAGAACCGATTCCGGAGATACCGAAGAAACCATTAGGAGTAGTGGGTGGCGTGGTAAGCCAGCTACTATTGAAGGTCGCGCCCAGATTTGCGGACCATCCTGCTACTTCGTAGGACATGGTTACTCCAGGGCCCCAGCCCGCAACGGTCACGCCGCCACCACCGGTGAAACGACCTGCAAACGTCTGATTCGTGGCGTAAACGCCAGCGAAGGTAAAGGTGCCAGCATTCCCCGATGCGGAGGTAAGCAAGCCGAAGTAATAGGCGCCTGGATTGCCAGCAGCCAAGGTGGCGGTGTTACCCGCCGCACCGCTACTCACCAGCGTGCCGGCAGTGTTAAAGAAGTTGACAAATCCCTGGGCAAAAGCACCAGTGGTCAACGCACTTAAGCAGAGTACTACTGCTAGTTTCTTCATAGATGTATGATTGTGGTTTAGTTGTTGATGATTCTGTCTTGAATCGCTTTGGTTTACGGCAAACTCTGGGGCCAAGTAGTTGCGGATCCCGGGTTAAAGAAGAAGAACCCTTCCCCAATCGTATAGGTTGGCGCGGTTTTCGCGTTCCCGTTGAGGTCTTGCCAGCCAATGGTCGTCGGATCGTACAGGCGGCTATCATAGCCTGAACCGGTCCAAGCCAAAACCTGCATGCCAGTGATCGCAGGCAGACTCACGGGAGCGCTGGTGATATTGGTCACGGTGGCAGGCAGAGCTGAGCCAACCAACGAATAGCCGGCAGGCAATGACAACTTGTTCGTGCTGGAAGGATTCGGCACAACCTGACCGACAAACGTGACGTTTGTAGCCGCATTGGGGTTGAAGAAGAAGAAGCCCGTGCCAGGTGGCAGGGAGGGCGGCACCGACGGGTTGCCGCTGAGGTCTTGCCACCCAATTGTGGTGGGATCATAAAGCACGGCGTTGAAGCCCTTTCCGTTCCACGTGAGGATCTGCTCGCCCGTGATCGTCAGGCCAATTTCAGCGGCGCCGTTGGTCGCACCAGCGCTCAAGGGATTGGCCATCAAACTGTAACCGGCGGGGAGGGGTACTATGGCATAGCCAACGATGTTTAGCGAATAAACGCTCGACTGTGCCATCGCAGTGACGGCACTGGCTGCTATAGCAGCCATACTAAGTAGTGCTTTTGTTCTCATGTTTTGTAGTTTATGTTTTACCGTGTGTGTGCCGACTATGGCAAAGACGCAAGGGGCTGTCAACGATTTTTTTTATTAATTTTAAGGCTTTTTTGGGAGGTGTTTACCCCATCAAGTTGCGTGAGCACAAGCGCTTCGGAAGAACGTTCTGGGAGGGCAAAAGGGCTGAAGGCGCTCCCGATTTGCCGGCGTTAACGATAGAATGAGTGTTATTTCGGCTTGAAATTGGCTCCCGCACCTGGTCGCGGCGAGGATCGGGGTCGTAGCCTGGCCACCACGCTGTGGGGGCGACGGGGGAATTCGCTTGATTCCAGCCAATCCACTAACAAGTGCAGTTCAGGCGCTGTCAGGCCCAAGGTGGAGCTGCGAAAGAGAGTCAACTGGTTCGGGCCGGATTTGGAAAGGGCGGTGGAGGAGGACCCCAAAAGAGGGATGAGCGCCTCGAGCCAATCGAGCGAGCACGCGGTTGTGGGGACTTGCTCGCGTCGAAAGATGACTCTGAAAAGCTGGCTGACATAGAGCCAAGCCTCGACGCGCGGTGCTGTGATTTCCCTGTCAAAGTAGACGAGATTCTTGCCCGCGAGCAGGTCGCGGAATGTGCCTGCGGGGGGGGCGCCGTTGGTCAACCCAAAAAAGGCCAAGCCGGCGAGCAGGTAATTTCCCAGAGGCTGGCTCGAGGAGCGCACAAACGGGCTTATGGCCGGCGCCCTCCAAACCGCTTCATCGGAATTAGCCGCGTACTCCCACTTTCCCATGCGATTAGTGGCGAGGATTGGGTTCATTTTTTCCATGAGCATCGGGCCGAGTTTGCTCATGACATTACGGGCGTCGGCCAGGGGAGCCGCCGCGTAATTCAGAAAAGGCGAACCGCTTTGGGCCCAGCAAAAAAGCTGGTTCGGCGCGCGTCCGGCGCGCATTTCCCGCCACAAGGACCACGAGGAAAGCCACGGCTCGATGGCTTGGACTGCGGTGAAACTTTGAACCGGCTCATGAATCAAGTTGGTGGGGATGTTCCACGGTTCCAGGTTGGGCAGCGGTTTGGGGAAATTGAGTTCACCCTGGGTAATCACGTGCTGGCCGTCCCCTCGGAGCGTGAAAGAAACGGCGGGCCAATCCTCCGGCAGGTCCCAATGCCAGCCGAGCGCGCGTGCCAGGCGGGGCAAATCCAGGGCGGTCTCCAGCCAGGCAGTCCGATTGGTTCCTCTTGAGATTGGCTGCCCGCTTTGAATCCGGCCCAGCAGGTTCGTGAAAGCTTCGTTCGGTCCGGGCCCCAAGCCTAGGATTGTCCAATCGCCTGCGCGCGCCAGTTCGATATGGCGCAGCAACGGATTGGTTGGGGGCGAGTTGGTCAGGCGGAAATCCCAGCGGCGGTCTGCTCGACCGGGTTGCGCGATCCAGTGCGGCGCCTTGGAGGTTTCCAGTGTGGCTCTCAAATTAGTTTCCCAAATCCCGGCATGCTGTGGCTTGAGACGGACCGCCAGCGCGAGTTGGGCGCTTTGGTCTTTTTGTTCGAGGATTTGCAGGTGCCATTCGTCCTCGACCAAATCATCCAGCAACGGCCTGACCAATGCCGCCGAGGGATAATCGCGCATGAGCAGCGCATAATTGGTCATCGCGATGGGTGGGTTGGTGCCAGACAAGCGCCATGGGGCCAGCGCGAGTTTGTCGAGCGTCTGGGCCAGCAACCGTTGGGTATCGCGCAAACGCCAGACTTTCAGAATCCCTGCCGCATTTGAATCGCTCTCAAGACGCGGGATTCCAACCCAATCGACCGTGGCGAGTAGCCACGAGGATTTGGCTTCGGAGCTTGCGCGCGACGGATTGGATTCAGTTTTGTTGCAGCCGGCGCTGAGCAGAAGAACCAAAGCGGCAACGGCGCAAACTCCAGTATTTCTTATCCACATGCGCGGCAATACCTACTAAATCGCCCGGGCCGGCGCAAGCCCGGGAGGAGGGAGGACCGCTGCCAGTCGGCTGGGCGCCAAGGTCCACAGTCCAAATCTGAAACCCGTTGGAGTTGAGGCGCTGAAGCCAGTTACACCCTGAAAAACCCTCCACTCAGCCAGGCTTGGGCAGTGGCAATAAGCCCGACTGGCGCTCTGTCCACTTCGTTTTCTTCGTTGCCTTCTGCAGAGCATGAGCCCGGCAAAACCTGCGGCTGGGAGTTGTAGAAGGGCGGTCCCTTCGCGCCAAATTTGCCATTGTCTTCCGAGGATCTTTCCAACTCAATGAGCAGCAATGCGTCGTGATCTGGGACTTGGGCTATTGTTGGCTGCGCTGACTCTGGCGGTTTATTGGCCGGTGCGCACTCACGATTTCATAGCCTATGACGATCCTCAGTTCGTGACGGAAAACACGCTGATCCAGTCGGGATTATCCTGGGAGACGCTGGTTTATGCCTGCACCACACCAGTCGTGGGCAATTGGCACCCAGTCACCATTCTGTCACACGCATTGGACTGCGAGTTGTTCGGGCTCAACCCGGGGGCGCATCACCTGGTTAATGCCCTGCTGCACGCGCTGAATGCGGGCCTACTCTTCGTGGCATTGCAGCAACTGACCTCCAGCATGGCTCGCGCAACGTTGGGGAAAACCAAAGACCGACCGGGCCGCATAGAATCCCTGAAACTCGGCGGGGGTTTCGCCGGGCGAAATTTTGTGATTGCGGCCCTCTTCGCGTTACATCCCCTGCGCGTCGAATCGGTGGCCTGGCTGGCTGAGCGCAAAGACCTGTTGGCCGGCTTCTTTTTCCTGCTGACTTTGTGGGCCTACGCGGACTACGTCCAGAAAGCCGAAAGCGGGAAAGCGGAAACGGGAGCAAACGATACGCACCACGGCGCTCCTGTTTCTCGCTTTCCGCTTTTCCTCACCTCGCTTTCCCGATTTCCGCTTTTCTCCATATTTTGTTTTTCGCTCGGACTGATGAGCAAGCCGATGGTGGTCACGCTGCCATTTGTGTTGCTGCTGCTGGACTATTGGCCATTGGGTCGCGTGGCGCTAGCCGACTTTCGAGGCACACTGCACCCCTCCCCGGAGGGACGAGTTTCACGCGTCCCCGTCCAGCAGGCCGCTCAGGAAAAGAGGGACTCGTGGAACTCGTCCTTCCAAGGCGGGCAAAAGAGGGACTCAAGGAACTCGTCCTTTCGAGGTTCAAAGGTCCTTTGGCTGATTTACGAAAAGATTCCGTTTTTCTTGCTCTCGGCAGTGGCTTGCTGGATTACGTTGGGCGTCCAAAAGGCTGCCGGGGCCATGGAGATAGTCCAGGGGATTAGCTGGCCGGAGCGCTTGGCCAACGCGATCACCAGTTACACCTGTTATCTCGGGAAAATGTTCTGGCCGAGGGATCTGGCAGTTATCTACCCCCATCCGGCGAAACATTATTTTTTGACGGACGCCTGGCCAGGTTGGGAGATCGGCGTGGCAGCCCTGCTGCTCATCATGATTTCGCTTTTTTGCGTGACCCAGCTCACGCAGCGCCCCTACCTGGCAGTGGGCTGGTACTGGTTTCTGGGAACATTGGTCCCGGTCATTGGCTTGGTTCAGGTCGGCGAGCAGGCGATGGCAGACCGCTATACCTACATTCCGCTGATTGGCCCCGTCATCGCCTTGGTTTGGGGTTTCGCCGAACTGGCTCGCGGCGCCGGCGTAGCGCAGACTTCCAGTCTGCTGTATCGCAGAATTCCATTCTGCACGGCGCAGGAAACCGCAAGAATCCCAGATTCAGATAAAAAAGCCTCGATTCCGGCGCAGCAAATCAACCGAAGCGGCTGGTGGCGCCGGCAGATGTTGGCGTCGGGTTTCGTCCTCGCCCTGCTCGCGTTATTGGTCACCCTGACACGGCACCAACTTGCCTACTGGCAGAACTCGGTCACTCTGTTCGAACATACACTCAGCGTTACGACAGATAACCCCTCAGCGCATTTCGCGCTCGGGGTTGGACTGGAAACACAAGGCCAGGCCAACCAAGCCATGGTCCAGTACCGGGTGGCGGCAGCCATCGACCCTCACTATACAAAAGCCTTTTACAACATGGGCCAAATCCTGCGCAAGGCAGGCTATTGGCGGCCGGCTGCTGAAGCCTACCTGGCGGCTGCGCGCTGCAATCCGACCGATCTCTCGACCCAATTGAATCTGGCCAGCGTCCTGCCGCACCTTGGCCGTACTCGAGAAGCAATCGAACATTTTAACAAAGCGTTGGAACTGGATCCTAATTCCCTCGAAGGCCTAAATAACCTGGCGTGGTTGCTCTGTACCAGCCCCGGCTCCGACCTGCGGGATGGCGCCAGGGCCGTTCAACTTGCCCAACGCGCCTGTGCGCTGAGCGGATTTCAAACGCCAGTGTTCCTGGGGACGCTGGCGGCCGCGTATGCCGAAGCCGGCCGATTCACCGAAGCGGTCACGACCGCTCAAAACGCCGTATCCCTCGCGGCCCAAGCCGGAGATACGGCGGCAGCTTCGAAAAACCGGGAGCTAGCGGAGCTCTACCGCGCGGGCAAACCCTACCGAGCGGCACCTTGAAGGGCGTCCAACTCTAGAGTCCTGAATCTCAAAACAGGCTGCGGACAAATCAAGTTTTGCTCGACCACAAACAACCGGATCGACCGGGATTGCAATCGGTCAGGGACGGCAGTCGGCGCGCGGACTTTCTTGTACTTTCTTGTCCGCAGCAACTCTGAACGCCAGCGGGCTCACGTAAACCACGTTGCTGCGGACTGAAAAGTCCGCACGCCGCTGTTTTGCCCGCCGCCACTGACCGATTGCCCGGGATTGCAAATTGCCAATTGAAAATTTTCAATTTTCAATTTTCAATGGATTTTTGTTGCGGGCTCAGGGCTGCGCGAACCAGGCGCAGCCGCCCATAATCGTAACGGCCGCCGAGGGCTTCAAACACGGGCGATAAGGCGGCCGCACCTAACTGTTTGAAGACGGCTTCAATTTCAGCGCGCTGTTCGGCGGCGAGGAACCGTCCCAACTCGACTTGCTCGCCCGCAGCCAAGGCGTCGGCGAGGTGTCCGATGACGGTGCTGGCCGCCAAACCCCTCGCCGCAGCGATGGCTTCCACAGAATCCCCAGCCTGGAAACGCCGCATGGTTTCGACCACGCTATCACCCAACCGCGCTCGCGCCGCAATGCCCTGCGGCAAAGAAAGGGAATCGTCGGCGAAAAGCTGGCGGGGATTTTTTGCCAGGTAAGACGCGATTTCGGACAGGAAGATGCCGCCATACTCGGCGAGCTTTTTTTGACCCACACCGCTGATGCGGGCAAACGCGGCCTCGTTTGCGGGATATTCGCGTGCCATCTGGCGAAGGGCCACATCCGAGAACACGATGTAAGGCGGCACGGCCCGCTCATCAGCCAGGCGCTTGCGCAACTGCCGCAATTGCTCAAACAGCGCTTCATCGCAGGCAATTTCTCCGGCCTTATGCGTCTTAACCTCGGGCGCACTGACCGGGCGGGTCAGCTTTACTGCCGTCCGCCGCTTGAGCACAGCCAGGCCGTCAGCCGTCAACGAAAGCACGTTGAATTTATCGGCCGCCTGCCGGACCAGGCCGAGCCGGACAAGTTCGCGGCCGATGACCTTCCATTCCGTTCGGTTGTGTTCCTGGCCGATCCCGTAAGTGGAGAGCTTTTGGTGCTGCCATTCCCGGATCTTGTCCGTATCAGCCCCGGTCAGGACCTCCACGATCTGATTAAGGCCGAAGTCAAATCCGCTTTGCTGGCGCACGCGGTAAACGCAGGACAGGAACTTCTGCGCAGCCAGGGTTCCGTCGTAAGTGTCGCGAGGGGAACGGCAATTATCACAACCCCCGCAATCCGGAACTGGGAATTTCTCACCGAAATACGCCAGCAACTCGCCGCGGCGGCAGGAGGCGCTTTCGGCGTAGTGGATCATCTGCTGCAATTGCGCGTGTGCTATTTCGCGTTCTTTGGGATCGGGTTTCTCCTCGATAAACTTAAACTGTTTGACCACATCGCCGGCGCTGAACAGCAGCACGCAATCGCTGGGCAAACCGTCGCGCCCTGCCCGGCCGGTTTCCTGGTAATAGCCCTCGATGTTCTTGGGCAAGTCGTAGTGCATCACAAAACGGACATTCGGTTTGTTGATGCCCATCCCAAAAGCAATGGTCGCGCAGATCACCCGCACTTCATCCCGCAGGAACAGTTCCTGATGCTCCGTGCGTTCTCCGGGCGTGAGCCCGGCGTGGTACGGTCGGGCGCGGACTCCATCGTCCGTCAAACGGCTGGCCAGGCTCTCGGTGGTTTTGCGAGCCTGGCAATAGACAATCCCGCTTTCCCGCGGACGCTTGCGGATGAATTCCAAGACCTGCGCGTAGGGCTGTTCTTTGGCAAAAACGCGATACGTGAGGTTGGGTCGATTAAAACTCGCGACGTAACGGCCTGGGTCGCGGAGCTTGAGGTGCGTCACGATGTCTCGACGTACTCGCTCAGTGGCCGTCGCGGTCAAGGCCATCATCGGCACCGTGGGAAAGAGCTCTCGCAAATTGGCCAACTGCCGGTATTCGGGCCGGAAATCATGCCCCCATTCGCTAATGCAATGCGCCTCGTCAACCGCCACCAAATTAACCTTCCAACGCTGCAAGTCAGACAGGAAGCCGGAAAGCATCAGCCGCTCAGGCGCAACGTACAACAGGCGATATTCACCCTGATGCAGCCCGCGCAAACGCGAGCGTGCTTCGCCCCCCACGAGCGAGGAATTCAGGAAGGTCGCCGGCACGCCCCCGGCCTGCAGCCCATCGACCTGGTCTTTCATCAGCGCAATCAACGGCGAAACGACCACCGTCAAGCCTGGACGGACCATGGCCGGCAATTGAAAACAAAGCGACTTGCCGCCGCCGGTCGGGAGCAGCGCGAAAACGTCCTTGCCGGCCAGGGCGTCGCGGATGATTTCCTCCTGCAACGGGCGGAACGACGTAAAGCCGAAGTACTGCTTCAGTACTGGTAAAAGTGAAGAACCTTTTTCTTGCACCCCGCAGAGAATAACTCCGGAGGAAAGGTATTTGCATTAAAAAAACCGTGGTGAGCGTAGCGACGGTAGCCGGTTCCGGCCACATACGGCGCGGCTGCTATCGCGGAAAAACCTCGTTAGAGGTGTAATGTTTGAAGAATCACGGGCCTCTTGACCTAAAAACAGCATTAGACCACGGATGGACACGGATGAACACGGATAAGGAACAACTTGCATCAGCAAAGGCACTCACCCAAACACCGAGCGGTCCAAAGTGATTCCCAATCCGTGTTCATCTGTGTGCATCCGTGGTTAATCGCTACAGCTCGCGCAGCGCGGCGGCGATGGGCAGGCGGGCGGCGCGAAGCGCGGGGAAGAGTCCGCCGATGAGTCCGATGACGGTGGCCCAGACAATACCTTGAACGAGGAGCTGAGAAGTTACCTGGAACGCAAAAGTAACCTGGCTGAAGCTCTGGAAATTCATAGTCGCGGTTTGAAAGCCATTGAAAGCCAGGTAGGCAATGCCTGCCCCGATGGCCCCGCCCAGCAAAGCCAGGACCAACGACTCCAGCATCACCGACACGACGACCGAACCGCTGCCAAAGCCCAGCGCGCGCAAGGTGGCGATTTCGCGGGTACGCGCCGAAACGGCACTGTACATGGTATTGAGGGCGCCGAACACCGCACCGACGGCCATTAGGGAAGCGACCAGAACACCCAGGGTGGTGATGAGCTTGGTCACGGCGGTGGATTGTTCCGCATAGTAATCGGTTTGGCGCATCACTTTGACGTTCAAGCGTGGGTCGCTGGTCAGCGCGTCCTTGAACTGCTGGAAGGCGCTGGGCGAAATCAGCTTGGTGTAGACGGACTGAAAACTGTCACCACGATGGTAGGTCCCCTGCAAGACGCTGGCGTCGGTCCAAATCTCCGATTCGGCGGTGCCGCCACCGGCGGAAAAAATTCCCACGACTGGCCATTCGTAACGGCCGACTTTGATTTTATTGCCGACTTCCAGGCTGGCAAACTGCCCGGCGGCGCCAATGCCGACAATCACCTCGTCTTTGCCTGGTTCAAAACGGCGCCCTTGGACGATTTTGAAACTATCGCGCACCGCGAAGGCTTCGTTTTCCACTCCGCGCAAGGGCACGTTGGCGTCCGTGCCGGTCGAACGCTTGGGCAGGTTGATAATCACAAACAATTCGGCGGAAGCAAGCGGACCTTTGTCGGAACGCGCCAATCCGGGGGCATCCGCGATGACGCGCGTATCCGGCCGGAGAAAGCCGCTGACCATTTCGCTATCGGCGCCGCTGCGCAACACGATTGCGGCATCCGGGGCCCCGGAAGCATCCATTGTTTTGCGAAAGCCCACGGCGATGGACAAAACCCCGACCAGAACAGCCACGACTCCAGCGATGCCAATCACGGCGGCCGACACGGAAGCGCGCCGCTGAGGAATGCTCAACAAACCGAACTTCGTCACCGAAGCGACTTGCGAAAGCCAATTGACAGGGCCGGCCATATCAGATCCTGCGCAACGCATCAGCCACCCTCAGGCGCATCGCCGCGACCGCGGGAAAGATACCGGTAGCGAGGCCTAAGACCAGGCTCAGGCCCAGGCCGACCCAGAGGTCGCGATGAGGGAAGAAGAATTGGGGGAGCATGCCACCGGTCGGGTCCCCACCCGAAGTGATCAACCAGGCTAGCGCCAACCCCATCGCCCCGCCCAACACAGCCACCAGGCATGACTCGGCCAGGACGAGAGTCAGGACTTGGCCGTTAGTGAAGCCGATGGCTTTGAGCACTCCCAATTCGCCGGTGCGCTCGCGCACGGTTTGCGACATCGTATTGCCCGCGACGAGCAGGATCGTGAAAAACACCGCGCCTAATATCGAAGCGGTGATGAGTGCGATATTGCCCACCTGCTTAGCCCAGCCCTGGACGAAAGCGCCTTCGGGCTCGCTCTTGGTTTCATAAGGCGAGTTCTCGAATTCCTGGTCGACCAGTTTGGCCACGGCCGCCGCCTGCGACGGATCCTTGACGCGGATGGTGTACCAGCCCACCTGGCCCTTGCCCCCCGCGCGGGCTTCCTCAAAATAGTCATAGCGGAAAAACAGCGGGGTGGTATCGGTGTTCTTGTCGCGGCCCGAATAGATTCCGACGATGTCAAACTCCCAGGTGCGGCTGCCATCCGTCTGGGCCCAGATGGATGATTGGATCGGGACTTTCTGTCCAATTTTCCAATGAAATCGCTCGGCCGTTTTGCGCCCGACAATGGCCCCTGTCCGCGTCGCCAGCCAGGCCTGCTTTTGCTCCGGAGGCAGGATGAACTCGGGATGCATGTTGAGAAACTCCTCCGGCACGACCGGGTTCTGCATGAAGAAGTTTTTGGCGTCCTGGTAAATGCCGCCGAACCAGGTTTGATACACCGCCAGGTCGACCCCGGGGATGCGCTCCATACGGGCTTTGTAACTTTCGGGCAGCAAATTGATAATCGACACCTTCTGGCGAACAACCAGGCGGTTGGCCCCCTCCAGGCTGACGCCGCCGGACAAGGCCTGTTTGATAGACGCCAAAAGTCCAAACAAAACAAAAGCGACCAGCACCGACAGCAAAGTCAGCCCGGTGCGAAGTTTCTTACGCTTCAAATTGCTCCAAATGAGGTGCACGAATTTCATGAACGAGAAATGGGTTGATGGAGAATTGGAGAACCGGAGAGATGGAGAAATGGAGTAGTGGAGAGGTGGGTTGATGAAGTGAGAGACAACGGACACTTCCCCCTCCCGGCCCTCTCCCTCAGGGAGAGGGAGAATTCTTCGTAGCCAGTCGGCCGTTCCGACACCTTTGGAACTTCGCGAGGCCGACCCTTGATGCTCCCTCTCCCTGGGGAGAGGGTTGGGGTGAGGGGGGAACTCGTATCCGTTCGCCAACTGATGGTGGCACTGCTCAGATGCGCCATGCCTGATACTCCATTACTTCCCTTCTCCAACTCGCCAATCTTTTTGTTAGACGACGGGCTCATTGCTTAGCTGGCCTTTGTTAAGGTAAACGGTGCGAGAGGCGCGGGCGGAGGCGTGCGGGTCGTGCGTGACCATGATGATGGTTTTGCCGTGTTCGCGATTGAGGGCCTGCAGCAGGTTCAGGATTTCGTCGCCCGCTTTGCGGTCCAGGTCACCGGTCGGTTCATCGCAGAGGAGCAAAGTGGGGTCGGTGACGATGCCGCGCGCAATGCCCACCCGCTGCTGCTCTCCGCCGGAAAGCGTGCGAGGATAATGCCGGGCGCGATGAGAAAGTCCAACCACGCTCAGCGCGGTCTCGACGTGCTTGAGGCGCTCGGCCCTGGATAAATGAGTCAGAAGCAGTGGCAACTCGACGTTGCGTTCGGCCGTCAGCACCGGCAGCAAGTTATAGAGTTGAAAGACAAAGCCGATGTGCCGCGCGCGCCAGGAGGCCAGCTTGCGATCCGACAATTCGTCCACGCGCTCGCCCGCGATACTGACCGTGCCGCGCGTCGGGCGGTCCAACCCGCCAATCAGGTTCAGCAACGTGCTCTTGCCCGAACCCGACGGACCCATCAATGCGAGGAACTCGCCCGCCGGAACTTTCAGATGAAGATCCTTTAAAACGTGGATCTCTTCCGAGCCGCGGTGGAAAACTTTTTCCACGCCGTCGACATTTACCAGCGCGCCGTTGCTCTGCGGTGCAGGTTGGGTGCTCATGGGTTTGCTTGCTTTACTTTTACACCATCGGTCAAGCCGGGCGGCCAATCCAAAATCACTTTTTCGCCGGCGGTTAGCCCGGCATTCACCGTCGCTTCGTCACCGGTGGAACTGCCGACCGTAACGGCGCGGCGCTCGGCGCGCCCGTTCTGCATCACCAGGATGACATCGCGCCCCTCCTGTTGATGGACGGCAGCCTTGGGCACGATCACGCTTGGCCGCACAACGGCTCCGGCGCCAACGGCTTCGCGAAAAGCCACCTTGATGCTCATCTCCGGCAAAATCCGGGGATCAAGCTGGTCAAACCCGACGCGAACTTTTACCGTGGATTTCTGCCGGTCGGCCGTCGGGATAATGGCGATGACTTTGCAGGGAATCTTCCATTCCGGGTAGGCATCCAGCGTGGCTTCGACCGGCTGGCCGGCTTCCACGCGATTGATGTAACTTTCGTTCACGTCAATCTCGATTTCGAGCGATTGCATATCCACGATAGTGCAAATGCCCGTGCGTATGGAGCCGCCCCCGGCGGAGATAGGAGAAATCATCTCGCCCGGCTGAGCGTTCTTGGAGGTCACCACGCCGGCAAACGGCGCGCGGATAACCGTATCGTCGAGTTGCTGCTGCCAGTAGTCGACCTGCCTTTGGCCGACAGCGACATCCGCCTGCTGTTGTTCGAGCTTGGCTTTGTATGCAAGCGCGGACGCCTCAGCATGGTCGTAATCCGCCTGCGTGGCGATTTTGGACTGAAGCAATCCCTTTTGGCGTTCAAGTTCCTGCTCAGCCTCCCGGATGCGCACACGAGTTTCTGCCAGGGCCTCGCGGGACGAGACGAACTGGGCCTGCGCCAATAAAAGGCTGGTCTTGACGTTCGTGTCGTCCAGGCGCGCCAACACCTGGCCTTCCGGGACCTTCATACCTTCCTCGATCAGCACCTCGATGACCTTGCCGGTGACTTTCGAAGAGACGGTCGCCTCGCGCCGCGCGGTCACATATCCGGAAGCATTGAGCACCGTGTGTTCGGCGCCGCCACTGGAGGCTTCTCGCGCGGCAACCGTGCGCACCTCAATCGAAGAAGCGCCCCGCAAAAGCCAAATCGATGCTCCGGCAACGGCCAGCGAGACCAGGACAACAACCACCCAGATCCACGTGCGCGGACCGGGTCCGGATGCGTCCTTGCGCTCGATGCGCAAGTCGTCCAAAGACGGCTTGGTTTGATTCATAAAACGCCCGAGAAGGAAACTGCTTTTTCCGGGCCCGGTCAAACCTGTTGTGGCCGAGCCGCACGCTCCGGCAAGCCGGAGACTGGAGTTTGGACATCTTTCGCAGGACATGTTCGGAGGTTGCTTCTCGTAAGTGGCCCTCATCGCGGAGCGATGTCTTGAAGGTAGCCGTGCGGCTTCAGCCCACGGAACTACGGGGTGGGTTGCGGCGGCGTCGCGTGAGCGACGCTTGAAAGCGTCCTCGCGTGCTCACGGCCTCGACGGGTGCTCGTCGTGATATTGGGACTGGAGAATGTCGTTGCCATGATGTCGTTGCCATGGTGTGCGGAGCTAATGCTCAATCCAGTTGTAAGATGGCGGGTCAAGCGTCGCTCCGCGACGCACCCCAATCTTGATGCCTTGACCCGTGGGCTAAAGCCGCACGGCTACCTTCAGGAGACCGCTCCGCGGTCCTCCAAAATGTCCAAACTCCACGCTCCGGCAAGCCGGAGACTCCGAAGAGGGAGCGCCCGGCTGAACAAACTGATCAGGGCTCGGCGGGAGCCTCGCCCCACCAGCTCCGCCCCACCGAGTTGGCTTCGCCACGTTGTGGTGGTTTTTGGATGCGCACCGTAGAGGGTTGGGCTAAATAGGGACCATGACGTCCCCAACTTCGATCGAACCCATGCGTCCGATCGAGGAGCACAATTTACAACGCCGGTTTGGCTTGCTTCAGGCGACCGCCTTGAACATGTCCAACATGATCGGCATCGGGCCCTTCATCACCATCCCGGTCCTGATGGCGGCGATGGGCGGCCCGCAGGCCATGCTGGGCTGGGTGGTTGGGCTGGTGATCGCTTGCGGCGACGGGTTGGTCTGGAGCGAATTGGGCGCCGCCATGCCCGGTTCGGGTGGAAGCTACATTTATTTGCGCGATGCTTTCGGCCGGCAAACCCTGGGCCGAGCGATGGCCTTCCTGTTCATTTGGCAATTCCTGCTGAGCGGTCCCTTGGAGATTGCTTCGGGGTATATCGGGTTTGCCCAGTATGCGCGTTTCCTTTGGCCGGCCATGAGCGAGTGGCAGGGGCGCTTACTGATGGCCGGCATCGGCATCTTCATCATCGCGTTGCTGTACCGACGCATCACCACGATCGGACGAATTACGGTCGCTCTCTGGGTCGGCACGCTCCTGACAGTCGGGATTGTCATCTTTACCGGGCCATTCCATTTCAACCCGAAGCTGGCCTTTGATTTTCCGCCCCATGCTTTCGATTTTTCGCTCGGCTTCCTGCTGGGCCTGGGCGCAGCGGCCCGGGTGGGAGTTTACGATTATCTCGGGTACTACGATGTGTGCTATATCGGCGATGAGGTGAAGGATCCGGGCCGGGTAATTCCTCGCTCGATCCTCATCAGCCTGGCGGCCGTGGTGGCGATCTACATTACGATCAATCTTGCGCTCATCGGTGTCGTGCCCTGGCGCGATTTTGTTCCCCCGGCCGGCAAACCCATGCCCGACCCGCCGCCGCCGGTAGTGTCCTGGTACATTGAACGGCTCTACGGCAGTGGGGCCGCTAAAGTTTTCACGGTGATGGTGCTTTGGACCGCTTTTGCCAGTTGCTTCAGCTTGCTGCTGGGCTACTCGCGCATTCCTTTTGCGGCCGCCCGTGACGGCAATTTCTTCAGCGTCTTCGGCCGGATTCATCCGCGCAAGGATTTTCCCCACGTCTCGCTCCTGTTTGTGGGGGGGTTATCGATCCTTTGCAGTGTGCTGCCCTTGATGACGGTGATCGACGCGTTGTTGACGACCCGGATCGCCGTGCAGTTTATCGGCCAAATCGCCGCCGTGGTCTGGCTGCGCCGCCAGGCTCCCGGGATGGAGCGGCCCTTCCGTATTTGGCTTTATCCAGCGCCCGTTTTCATCGCGTTGGTGGGTTGGATCTTTCTCTTGATTACCCTGGACAAAGCCACCTTGGCTTATGCCGCGATGACTCTGGTTGCAGGCGTGGTGTTTTTCCTGGTATGGTCCCGCTGGACGCGCCGTTGGCCTTTTGAAACGGCGCGCGGGTAGGACTTAACGTAACCGCTGACTTTAAAAGAGTACCATGCGGAAAAGCTATATCCTGACAATCAATGCAGGGTCATCGAGCCTGAAGTTCGCCTTGTTCCTGGCGGACAAGGAACCGTCGCGCGAACTGGCGGGCAAATTCGAGCGCATTGGGCTCCCGGGGGGCAAACTGACTTTCACGGATATTTCCAGCCGCAAACGCGAGGAACGTGGATTTGACGCCGCGAATCACATTGCCTGCGTCCCCCTATTGGAAGAAGCGCTTAGGCAAAAAGCTGAAGTGGATGACATCCGGGCGGTCGGGCACCGCGTCGTTCACGGCGGGCCCCGCTATACCAAACCGCAACAGGTGGACGCGGCCCTGTTGGAAGAACTGCGGCGGATTCGCTCCTTTGACCCGGACCATCTGCCCGCCGAACTGGCGCTGGTGAAGCATTTCACCCAGTGCTATCCGCGCGTGCCGCAAATTGCCTGTTTCGACACCGCTTTTCATCGACACCTGCCCCGGGTGGCCAAGTTGCTGCCGATTCCCCGTCGCTATGAAGCCCAGGGAGTGCAACGCTATGGCTTCCACGGATTGTCTTACGGCTTTCTCATGCTGGAACTGAAACGCCTGGCCGCCAAGGCCGCTCGCGGGCGAGTCATCCTGGCCCACCTGGGCAACGGCGCGAGTATGGCCGCGGTGCGCCAGGGCAAGTCCATTGACACAACCATGTCCTTCACCCCAACCGCAGGCCTGGTGATGAGTACCCGCTCAGGCGACCTGGACCCAGGGTTGCCGGCCTATTTGGCGCGCAGCGAAGGCATGACCGCGCCTCAATTCAACGACCTGGTCAATACTCAATCCGGCCTGCTTGGTATTTCGGAGACCAGTTCCGACGTTCGCGATCTGCTCGAGCGCCAAAAAAAGGACAAGCGCGCCGCGGAAGCGATCGCCGTTTTTTGTTACCAGGCGCGCAAATGGATCGGCGCGCTCAGCGCGGCTCTGGGCGGGCTGGACACGCTCGTGTTCTCGGGGGGTATCGGAGAAAACTCGCCGGCTATTCGCGCGCGGATCTGTCGCGAACTGAAATTCCTCGGGGTTGACCTCGACCCGAAGTTGAACACGGCCAGCGCGCCCGTCATTACGCGAAAGCGCAGCAAGGTCGTCGTGCGTGTGATTCGGACGGATGAGGAATTATATATGGCTCGAACGCTTTGCTCCCTGCTGCGCAACAGCACTCTGACCTGACTATTTCTATGAATAACACATCCACCAAACCGCTCAGTGCCGATCTGCTTGCCAGGATTGATGCTTATTGGCGCGCCGCCAATTACCTGTCGGTAGGCCAGATTTACCTTTACGACAACCCGCTCCTCAAAAGGCCGCTCAAGCGGGAAGACATCAAACCGCGCCTGCTGGGCCACTGGGGAACCACGCCGGGGTTGAATTTCATGTACGTCCATCTCAATCGGGTCATCAAAGAGCACGATCTGAACGTGATTTACATCACCGGCCCAGGTCACGGTGGTCCGGGCCTGGTGGCCAACACTTATTTGGAAGGCACCTATAGCGAGGTGTATCCAAACATCTCCCAGGATGCCGACGGGATGAAACGGCTGTTCAAACAGTTCTCCTTTCCAGGAGGCATTCCCAGCCACGCCGCGCCTGAAACGCCGGGCTCAATCCATGAAGGGGGCGAGTTAGGCTATGCCTTGTCGCACGCTTATGGAGCCGTGTTCGATAATCCCGACCTGATTGCCGCCTGTGTGGTGGGCGACGGCGAGGCCGAAACCGGGCCGCTCGCCACCAGTTGGCACTCCAACAAGTTCCTCAATCCCGTTCGTGACGGAGCGGTCCTGCCGATCCTCCATCTCAACGGCTACAAGATCGCCGGCCCAACGGTGCTGGCGCGCATTCCCAAGGCGGAGCTGGAATCGCTGTTCCGCGGTTATGGCTATTCCCCTTATACCGTGGAAGGGGATGATCCCGCCGTGCTGCACCAGGTAATGGCGTCAACGCTGGATACAATTATCTCCGAGATCAAAAACATCCAACAGGATGCGCGCGAAAATGGGTTCACCTCGCGGCCGCAATGGCCCATGATCATTTTGCGCACACCCAAGGGCTGGACCGGGCCCAAAACGGTCGATGGCAAACCTGTTGAAGGAACCTTCCGATCGCATCAAGTGCCCATGTCGGATATGGATAAGCCGGAACATATCAGGCTGTTGGAACGTTGGATGAAGAGCTATCGGCCCGAGGAGCTCTTTGACAAATCCGGCAAGCTCCGTCCCGATTTGGCGGAGCTCGCTCCGCAAGGCGAGCGCCGAATGGGAGCCAACCCGCATGCCAACGGCGGGATTTTGCTGCGCGACCTGCGCATGCCCGATTTCTGCGATTACGCCGTCAAAGTCCCCCAACCGGGCGTCGTGGAGGCCGAAGCCACGCGCATCCAAGGCGAGTTCATCAGGGACATCGTCAAGACCAACCCCGCAAACTTCCGCGTTTTCAGCCCGGACGAAACCTCTTCTAATCGCTGGAATGCCGTGTTCGAGGTGACCAATCGTTGTTCAGTCGCGGAGTTGAGCAAACTCGACGACCACGTCGCGCCCGACGGCCGGGTGATGGAAATGCTCAGCGAACATCAATGCCAGGGGTGGCTCGAGGGTTACCTGCTGACCGGCCGCCACGGCTTTTTCTCCTGCTACGAAGCGTTCATTCACATTGTCGACTCGATGTTCAACCAGCACGCCAAGTGGCTCAAGGTCACGCGCCACCTGTCCTGGCGCAGGCCGATCGCGTCGCTGAATTACCTGCTGACCTCCCATGTCTGGCGCCAGGACCACAATGGTTTCAGCCACCAGGACCCCGGGTTCATCGACCATGTCGTGAATAAAAAGGCCGAACTGGTGCGAGTTTATTTGCCGCCCGACGCGAACACGCTGTTGTCGGTCACCAACCATTGCCTGCGCAGCCGTGACTACGTCAACGTCATCGTGGCCGGCAAACAGCCCGCGCTCCAGTGGCTGGATATGGAGGCGGCCATTGTGCATTGCACGGCCGGTATTGGGATCTGGGAATGGGCCAGCACCGACCGTGGTTCCGACCCTGATGTGGTCATGGCTTGCTGCGGCGATGTTCCGACCGCCGAGACGCTCGCCGCCGTCGAAATTCTGAGAAGGGACTTCCCGGAGCTCAAAATCAGGGTCATCAACATCGTAGACCTCATGCGGCTGCAGCCCGCCAGTGAGCATCCGCATGGGCTGAGCGATAAGGATTTTGATACGCTGTTCACGCGAGACAAGCCGATCATCTTCGCGTTTCACGGTTATCCCTGGCTCATTCACCGCCTGGCCTACCGCCGGGCAAATCATGCGAATCTGCATGTTCGCGGCTATAAAGAAGAAGGCACCACCACCACGCCCTTCGACATGGTCGTGCGCAATGACCTGGATCGCTTCCACCTGGTCATGGATGTGATCGACCGGGTGCCCAAACTCGGCCCCAGCGCCGCCTACCTCAAGCAGGAACTGTTCAAGAAGCTCATCGAACACAAACGCTACATCGCCCAACACGGCGAGGACCTTCCCGAAATTCGCGCCTGGAAGTGGACACCGCAATCACCAGGCGGTGGGAAAAGGGCGGCAGCCAAAAGGCCGAACAGGACAAAGGGCAAAAGGATTGGCGCGTGAACTCGAGCCGGAATGCCAAAAAAACAAAGAAGCCGGCGCAAGTGGTTTTTCTATTCGACGTCGATAACACTTTGCTCGACAACGACCGTGTCATCGAGGACCTCCGGACCTTCCTGAACGCTGAAGTCGGGCTGGAAAGATGTGGGCACTACTGGGCAATCTTCGAGCGCTTGCGTTCACGATCGGGCTACGCGGATTACCTGGGCGCCCTGCAACAATACCGGCACGAGTATCCGCACGATATCCACCTGCTGGGAGTCTCCCGATATCTTATCGAGTATCCCTTTGCGAACCGATTGTTCCCCGGCTCGATTGACGCGATCCAGCACGTCCAACGCTGGGGCCGGACCGCCCTGCTCACCGATGGCGATGTGGTGTTTCAACCGCGCAAGGTTCATCGCGCAGGACTTTACGAGGCCGTTCAAGGACACGTGCTGATTTACGTTCACAAAGAAAAAGAATTGAAAGACGTTGAGGCGCGCTACCCGGCCGGCCATTACGTCGTGATCGACGACAAGTTGCACATCCTGACGGCCATCAAAAAGATTTGGCGCGCGCGCGTCACCACCGTATTCCCACGCCAGGGCCACTACGCCCGCGACCCGAAGATTCTTTCCAGTTGCCCACCGGCCGACGTGAGTATCGAGCGCATCGGCGAGTTGCTCAATTACGACCTCAAATCGCTGCTGGATGCCGGACGCGGCAGGTAGGGACGGCGCGCTGCGCTGTCCGCGCCGCGTTCAGCGGCGCAACATTGAGTCTGATTCGTGCTTGGGCAACGAGCATTCGTTCAGCCCGCTGTACGCGGGCTGGGACATCGAAACGCAATGTCCCTGCCAACGCGAGCGGGTTCCTGGGTTTTCTTTTTTAAGCAAGCGTGCTAATGTTGTTCATGAGTCCAAAGCATCCTTTCCTCTCTTGTGACTGTTGCCAACAGAATGAAATCAGCCGCCGCAGTTTTCTCAAAACGACTCTCACCGGTCTGGCGGCCGCGAGTTCCGCCGCGTTGCCGGCCTTAGCCAGCGAGCAACCTCAGGCGATCGCCTCCAGCGGGACGTCCGAAACACTCGTGACGACCCTTTACCGGAGTCTGAACGACGAACAGAAGAAAAACGTGGTTTTTCCCTTCGACCATCCCCTGCGGTCCAAGATCGACAATAACTGGCATATCGTGAAACAGAGGGTAGGGACGGACTTCACCGCCGATCAGCAGGCAATGATTCGGGAGATTTTCCTCAAAATGCACAGCCCGGAATATGCCGACAAGGTATTCAAGCAGGTCGAACACGACGCTGGCGAAAAGGGTTTTGGCGACTGCTCCGTTGCGATGTTCGGCGAACCCGGCGTCGGCAAGTTCGAATTCGTCCTGACCGGCCGGCACGTGACACGCCGCTGCGATGGCGATTCGGTCGAAGGGGAGGCTTTTGGCGGCCCGATTTTCTACGGGCACGCGGCATTAAGCTTTGATGAAGCGCCCGATCACCCGGGCAACATTTATTGGTACCAGGCGAAACGCGCCAACGAGGTTTTCCAAATGTTGGATGGAAAGCAGCGGAAGGTGGCATTGCTGGGTGATTCGCGGG
>Ga0210409_10001667_pt1 | contig 28113 bp, 25 predicted proteins | sample IncBWH17MmetaG_FD_161649 | JGI IMG/M metagenome (GOLD analysis project Ga0210409, IMG submission 161649) | Forest soil microbial communities from Barre Woods Harvard Forest LTER site, Petersham, Massachusetts, United States - Inc-BW-H-17-M | ecosystem: Environmental > Terrestrial > Soil >...
TCGTCATTATGTCGGATGATGTGGGCATCTGGAACATCAGTGCCTATCACCGCGGGATGATGGGCGGCAGCACGCCCAACATTGACCGCATTGCCAGGGAAGGCGTGCTGTTCACCGACTACTACGCGCAGCAGTCCTGCACGGCAGGACGCGCGGCCTTTATCCTCGGCCAGCATCCTTTTCGGACGGGGTTGATGAAGGTCGGTTTGCCGGGGGCCAAGCAGGGAATTCAGGACAAGGACCCAACCATCGCCGAACTGCTCAAACCGCATGGTTATGCCACCGCGCAGATCGGCAAGAACCATCTGGGCGACCGTAATGAATACCTGCCCACCCTCCACGGCTTTGACGAGTTTTACGGCAACCTTTACCACCTGAATTCCGAGGAGGAGCCGGAGGATCCCGAGTATCCGAAGGACCCTGCGTTCCTGGCGAGATTCGGCCCGCGCGGGGTGCTCGACTGCAAAGCCACCGACATTGATGATCCGACGGAAATGCCGCGCTTCGGCAAGATCGGCAAGCAGACCATCAAAGACACTGGCCCGCTAACGAAGAAGCGGATGGAAACCGTCGAAGACGAACTGCTCGCGCACTCGTTGGACTTCATTGATCGCTCGGTCAAAGCGAACAAACCGTTTTTCCTCTGGCACAACGGCACCCGCATGCACGTTTGGACGCGCCTCTCGCCGAAGTGGGCTGGCAAATCTGGCTTCGGACTCTTTGCGGATGGTATGATGGAACTCGACTACGACGTCGGCGAGCTGCTCAAGAAGCTCGACGACCTCGGCATCGCCGACAATACCATCGTGGTCTTCACCACCGACAACGGGGCGGAAATCTTCAGTTGGCCGGACGGCGGCATGCAACCCTTCAGGGGGGGTAAGGGCGAGACTGTTGAAGGCGGCTTTCGCGTGCCCTGCGTCGCCCGCTGGCCCGGTGTGATCAAGCCCGGCACTATCGTCAACGACATCATGTCCCACGAGGACTGGATGCCGACCTTCCTGGCGGCTGCAGGCGATCCGAATGTAAAAGAGAAGCTGCTGACCGGAATGAAGGCGGGCGACAAGACGTTCAAGAACCACCTCGACGGCTACAACTTCATGCCCTTTTTCAGGGGCGAAGTGGCAGGAGGTCCTCGTCACGAGATCTTCTATTTTGATGACAATTCCAACCTGAACGCGCTCCGTTACAACGCCTGGAAAATCAACTTCTCGTGGATTGAAGGAAACCTTTTCTCCGGGAAGCGCACGACCGCCAACCTTCCGCTGGTTGTCAATTTGAGGGAGGACCCGTTCGAGAGAGCGCCGTTCGAGTCGGACATGTATCGCGCCTGGCAGGCGGAGAAGCTCTGGACCCTCGTTCCTGCGCAGGCCATTGTGGCGCAGTTCATCCAGACATTCAAGGAATTCCCGCCCAGCCAGAAAAGCGGCACCTTCACCCTGGACCAGGTGATGGATGCGCTCCAGTCCGGCGCAAGCGCCCTTGGCCACTGACGCCGCGCTATATGAAACGCTGACTCAACTCACCGGGTCGTACCCGTTGCAATCGGGTGCGGTCCACGCAAGATGAAGGCCCCGATTCAACAGGGTACGAAGACGAGCAACAAAACCACGTGCAAATCTGAGAGCCGGCCAAACACCAAAACAGATGAACCGAATTCAACAGGAGCAAGCAGAGAGAACGGAGAAGAAATCGATGAGCACGCGGAAAAACCTACCCCAGCGCGGAAGGCAGCAAGTCACGTTCCATGGGACCAAGCGCTTCCCCTGGGTTGTGGCGGGCGTAGCGGTCATGGCGGGGCTGGTCGCCTTCATGTTGTTGTGCTCACCGTCCACTGGTCCCGCTTCAACAGCCAGCACGAATGAAAAAGACGCAGCGACAACCAAGTCAGCATTCGCTCCTACCATTCCGGACAAAACTCCCGCGCCCGGCCCAGCGCCCCAAGGGATGGTTTGGATTCCGGGCGGTGAGTTCTCGATGGGGAGCGACGAGGCCGGGGAGTCGCTGTGTGGGCTGCCTGGGGTGACTCGTGACGCACAGCCGATTCATCGCGTTTATGTGGATGGCTTCTGGATGGACAAGACCGATGTGAGGAACGAGCAGTTCGACCAATTCGTCAAAGCCACCGGCTACGTCACGATCGCCGAACGCACGCCGACCAAAGAGGAATTTCCGGGTGCGCCGCCGGAAAACCTGGTGGCCGGTTCCACTGTTTTCACCCCCACGGCCGGCCCGGTCCCCCTGAACGATTATTTCCAATGGTGGCGGTACGAGAAAGGGGCGAATTGGCGGCATCCTGAGGGATCGGCTAGCGATCTCAAAGGCCGGGAGAAATATCCGGTGGTACACATCGCCTACCCCGACGCCGAGGCCTACGCCAAGTGGGCTGGCAAACGGCTGCCCACTGAGGCCGAATGGGAATTCGCAGCCCGCGGCGGGCTCTCGGGCAAACTCTACGCCTGGGGCGACCAGCTCAAACCCGGCGGCAAATGGATGGCGAACATTTACGAAGGACAATTCCCAGTGAAAGACACGGGTGACGACGGTTTCGCCGGCCTCGCTCCCGTCGCGCAATTCCCAGCGAACGGTTACGGGCTTTACGACATGGCCGGAAACGTTTGGCAGTGGTGCAGCGATTGGTATCGGGCCGACTACTTCGCGACACTCGCCGCGCAGGGCGCGGTGGCGCGCAACCCCCAAGGCCCGGAAACGCCTTACGACCCCGCCGAGCCAACGGAGAAAAAACGGGTCCATCGTGGAGGTTCCTTTCTCTGCACATACCAGTATTGCACGCGCTACATGGTCGGCACGCGCGGCAAGGGCGAGGTCACCACCGGCAGCAATCACTTGGGATTCAGGTGTGTGAAAACGGGTGAAGCCGTCAAGTGAAGAAGAATGAGCCACTGACCACTGGCACTTCGCCATTTGGGGTTCGGCGCAGCTCGGCTATCGCTGGCTGGCCACGGACTACCATACCGGCGGCGGCAGGAGCCAGTTCGTCTACGACGTGCTCCTCCAAGGCCCGGAAATTGATCTCACGATCCGCAAGCAATTCGATAAAAAAATGAAACCAAACCGAGAGTGGCATGATCGGACGCCCGCCCTCACCCTTGGTTCGCCGAAAATTGCCTGCGAAGTCGGCTGTTCAAGTTTTGAAAACTAGTCTTATGAAAACCACCCACAAGCAAAACCTGCGCGCAGTCCTGTGCGCATTCGGTCTGTTCGCCCTGTGCGTCGCGCATGCGGCGGACGACGCGGTCCCGCCGCCGTCGGCGGCGCCAAAATTCAGCGCAGCGGAACTCGAGAAGCTGGCGGCACCCATTGCACTGCATCCCGACCCGTTGATCGCCATCCTCCTGCCGGCATCTGTTTACCCGCTGGAAATTGTGCAAGCGGCACGGTTCATCAGGGACACTAACAACATCCCGCAGGTGGACGACCAACCGTGGGACGAGAACGTTAAGGCATTGGCGAGGTTCCCGGAACTGATCCAGAAGATGAACGATGACCTCACGTGGACGATGAATTTAGGCCAGGCATTTCTAGATCAGCAAAAGGAATTGATGGACACCATCCAGGCGTTGCGCGCCAAGGCGAATTCCGCCGGCGTGCTCCAAACCACTCCTCAGCAAATCATCGTCGTCACCAACACCGTGATTGAAAGGACTGTTGAGCAGCAGATCGTTTACGTCACCAACACGATCGTGCAGATCCAACCCGCTAATCCGCAGGTCATCTATGTCCCAATCTACCCACCGACTATCTATTATTACTACCCGCCGCCGGTTTACGTGGGACCCCCGCCCGTGGTCACGTTCGCGGCGGGCATTACCGTCGGGTTGATCATCGCCAACAACTGCAACTGGCATAGCGGTGGGATTTACGTGAGCCATCGCGGTGTGGCCGTGTGGGGCGGCGGCAGTTATCACGGGCACGGAAACGTGAAAATCAACGGCGATGTGAATATCAACCGGGGGAATAATAATGTGAATATCAACACCGGCAATAAGAACATCAACACCGGCAATATCAACTCTGGGAACCGGCCCACGCAGTACGGCGGCAACCCTTCCACCACCTCCGCTGCGCCACAAAAATGGCAGCCGGATCAAAGCCGCATGGCCTCCGCAGGCGCGTCAGGGTCGAGGCCCAGCACACAGACGGCACAGGCGCGTGGCTGGAGTTCGGGCACGGCGCAACCCACGCCGGCAAACAGAGGAACGACAGCCGCCGCCCGGCCGTCACCCAGCACCGGTGCGGCGAGCGCGCAACCGCGGCCCTCGCCCAGCACGGGTGCCGCGAGCGCTCAGCCGCGGCCAACGCCGAGCCAGTCCTACAATCGGCCGGCGACGAGCACCGGCACCGCGAACGCGCAGTCGCGCCCCTCGCCCAGCCAGTCTTACAATCAGCCGTCGCCCGGTTCGTCTTACTCGCGGCCGGCACCGAACGCTTCGCAACAAAGCGCCTTTAGTGGGGTGAGAAATAGCGCCAGCACGCAACAAGCCAGCAGCCGTGGCTCCGCCAGCCGTGGTGGCGGAGGCGGGGGCCGTTCCGCCGGCGGACGCGGGCAGTAACCTTCAACTACTGACTCCACCGAAATATTTATTATATGAAACACATTGTTCCAAACTCGATTTCCACGGCCCGTTGCGTGGTCGCGTTCGCGCTGGTTTTGTTTGCTGCGGCGCAGCTTTCCGCTGCGGAAACCGGAAAGACCTTTGCCACCCCGGAAGAAGCTGTCGCCGCGCTGGTCAGCGCGGTGAAAACTGAGGACCACTCGGAACTTCGCGCTATCTTCGGCCCGGCGGCGGAGGACCTTGTCAATCCCGACACCGTGCAGGCGGCGAATGAATTTGCGGCGTTCGCCACCGCGCTCGGTGAAACCAACCGACTGGTCCACGAGTCGGATACGCGTCGCGTCCTTGAACTAGGTAATGACGCCTGGGCTTTCCCCGTTCCCATCGTGCAAAGGGACGGACACTGGTTTTTCGACACTGCCGCGGGCACGGAGGAGTTGCTGAATCGCCGCATCGGGGCCAATGAATTATCGACGCTCGCAGTGGTGCGCGCCTACGTGCAGGCGCAACGCGAATACGCCAGCCGCGACCGTGACGGCGGCGAGGTCCTTAAATACGCGCAGAAAATCATCAGCACGCCCGGGGCGAAGGACGGCTTGTTCTGGTCGCCTGATTTCGACGATGAAATCAGTCCGCTCGGTCCGCTCGCCGCCGACGCTGCGGACGAAGGCTACCGTAGCGGACAGCAGAACCCCGGCGACGAACCGCACCCGTTCCACGGATACTTTTTCAAAATCCTCACGCGTCAGGGCAAACACGCTCCCGGCGGCAAGTATGATTACGTGATCAACGGAAACATGATTGGCGGTTTCGCCTTCGTAGCCTGGCCGGCCGAATATGGCAACTCCGGCATCATGACTTTCATCGTCAACCAGCAGGGCCGGGTCTATCAAAAGGACCTGGGAGAAAAGACCGGCAAGCTGGCTCCGGCCATGAAGCAATATGATCCGGATCTGACCTGGCAGTTAAGTCCCGATTGAACAAAACAAGCCTATTAAAACTGAAAAGGAGAAAATGAATGAGAACACATGAACGAAGGACGGCCCGCGAATTCGCCAACGAAACGGGAAAAAGGACTCCAAAAAAGACACAACTTATGACCAGAGCCCTTCCGGTGAGCACAGCCATCTGCCTGGCTCTGATGGCAACGTTTGAATGGCCGGTAGGCGCGCAAGAAGTGCTGCCGTTCCCGCCAAAACCATCGGGAAGCATTGCCGGACGCACCCTGCAGGAATCGGTTTACAGCCCCTTGCCAGAGCCGAAACGTTTGCCGGCCGACGCGCCGAACATCCTGATTGTCCTCATTGACGATGTCGGCCCCGGCCAGTGCGACACGTACGGCGGATTGATTCATACACCGACGCTCACCCGCATCGCCAAGGAAGGCATTTCCTACAATCGCTTTCACACCACTGCGATGTGTTCGCCCACCAGGGCATCGTTGCTGACCGGACGGAATTCCCACCGCGTTGGGAACGGCCAAATCGCGGAACTTGGCAACGACTGGGACGGCTATACCGGCCTCATCCCCAAGAGCAGCGCCACGGTGGCCGAGGTGCTCAAGGACTATGGCTACAGCACGGCGGCCTTTGGGAAATGGCATAACACCCCGGCGGAACAGACGACGAGCGCCGGTCCGTTTGATTACTGGCCGGCCGGTTATGGTTTCGAATATTTCTACGGTTTTCTGGGCGCCGAAGCGTCTCAATTCGAGCCGAACCTCGTGCGCAATACCGCCTATGTCGAGCATCCCCACACTTCCGGTGGCCACGATTACTATCACATGAGCGAAGACCTGGCCGACGACGCCATCGACTGGCTGCGCAAGCACAAGGCCTTCGCCCCGGACAAGCCGTTCTACCTGTATTGGGCCAGTGGCGCCTCTCACGGTCCTCATCACATCATGAAAGAGTGGATGGACAAATATAAAGGTCGGTTCGACGACGGCTGGGACAAATATCGCGAACGCTCCTTCGAGCGAGCCAAGCAGATGGGCTGGATTCCGCAAAACGCCGTGGACAATCCGCGGCCGGCCACGCTGCCCTCGTGGGACAGCATTCCCGATGACGAAAAACCGTTTCAAAGCCGGCTCATGGAAGCATTCGCCGGAATGACCGAACATGTGGACACAGAGATCGGCCGCATGGTTGACGAGATTGACCACCTCGGCTACGGCCAGAACACTCTGATTCTTTATATCTGGGGTGATAACGGCGCGTCGGCGGAAGGGCAGTCCGGCAGCATCAGCGAATTGCTCTGCCAGAATGGGATCCCCAGCACCATCAAACAACATATTCAGGCGCTCAATTCATTGGGCGGCCTGGAGGTGCTCGGTTCACCCAAGACGGACAACATGTATCACGCGGGCTGGGCCTGGGCCGGCAGCGCGCCGTATCAGGGTCTTAAACTGGTGGCTTCGCATTTCGGAGGAACGCGCAATCCCATGGCCATTCGTTGGCCGGCCAAAATCAAGCCCGACGCCACGCCCCGTTCCCAGTTCCTGCACGTGAACGATGTTGTGCCGACCATTTACGATGTGGTGGGCATCACACCGCCGCGCGTGGTCAACGGATTCCCGCAGGATCCCTTTGACGGCGTCAGTTTCAAGAGCACTTTCAATGACGCCAAAGCGCCGGAAGTCAAACACACCCAGTATTTCGAAATCATGGGCAGCCGCGCCATCTATCACGATGGCTGGGTCGCCTGCACTTTTGGCCCGCGCATACCCTGGCTGCTCGGATTGCCGCCTGGCATCAAGGATTGGACACCCGTAAACGACAAATGGGAACTCTACAACGTGGCTGAAGACTGGTCGGAAGCGCACGATCTGGCCGCCCAGATGCCGGACAAGCTGGCCGATTTGAAGGACCTGTTCCTGATCGAGGCCACCAAAAACAACGTGCTGCCCATCGGCGGCGGCCTATGGATACCCGTGTTCCACCCGGAATTGCGGAAGGGCCCCCCCTACACGAAGTGGGATTTCGCAGGCGAGATCACCGGGATGCAGGAGTTCTCCGCGCCGGCCCTGGGCAACCGGCCCAACGTGATCACCCTGGACGCGGACATCCCGGACCATGCTAACGGCGTGCTTTACGCACTCGGCGGTTTTTCCGCCGGCCTCTCCTGCTATGTGAAAGACGGCACGTTGTCCTACGAATACAACCTGTTTGAAATCATGCGGACGCAAATCAAGGCGAAGAATAAGCTGCCGACCGGCGCGGTGAAGATTGAAGTCGAGACGTCCTACGTGGTGCCCAAGCCAGCCGGCCCCCTGAAAATTGTCATGAAAGTCAACGGCCAGGCAATGGACACGGTGACCACGGTCAATGGCCGGGAAGTGACAGACGCCGGAACGTTGAACGGCCTGACAGTCGGTCCGGGCGTGGTGCCAATCAGCGCGCCCTTGGCGTTCACGGCGAACGAAACATTTGATATCGGCCGCGACCAGAGCTCGCCCGTCTCGCTCGATTACTACGATGTCGCGCCGTTCAAGTTCAACGGCAAGGTCGAACGGGCGCGCGTCGAATATACCAAATAGTTTCTCAATCAAACCTAGCAAAGCACATTAATTCGGCGGCTACCGCAACCGCTCCACAATGTCTGCGCGCACGAAAGAATCGGACGTCGAACGCTGATTCGCACAGGATGAAACCTGTTACTTTTGACAGTTACTCGAGTCCGTATTGCAGGACTAGTCTCGCTCCTGATTCTGTTAAACCGCTAATCAAACCTACGACAAATGAAGTCTCGAACACTGCTTATCCTCGCACTTCCTGGCATCCTGTTCCCCTCGCTGTCCCATGCCGAAGAAGCCGGCAGCGGACATTATCTGCCTGGCGCGACCGCTTCTTTTATCGACGTATTGCCGGGCCGTGAAGCCCTGGCCTACATGAACGCCTTTACTTACTACAACGGCTCGGCAGGCGGCGGACGAACACTGGAGTTCGGCGGGAATTTGGCCTTGAACATCAACGGAACAGTTTACGCCGACACTTCCATTCTCCTCTATCAAACCCCCTGGACATTCCTTGGCGGTCGTTATGCCGCTGCGGCCGCCTTCCCCTATATGTGGATGGAGGTTACCGGCGATGTGCAGAGAACCGGTCCGTTTGGAGGCGTACAAAGCGTCCATCAACGCGACAGCGCTAACGGAATCGGTGACATCCAGATCCTCCCTTTCATGATGGGCTGGACAAATGGCGACCTCAAGTTTGGCACGTCTCTGGGAATCTATACGCCAACCGGTGATTTTGAAAAAGGACGACTGGCCAACATCGGGAAGAATTTCTGGACCTTTGAGCCGGGTGTCAATGCCAGTTGGCTTAGCAGCAAAATCGGCCTGGAGTTAACTGCCTTCGCTGGTTTCGACATTAGCACGAAGAACGACAAAACCGACTACCAAAGCGGCGACGTATTCCACCTGGATGGCACGGTCGCTGAGCATCTGCCCCTGCTTGGCGGCTTTGTAGGCGTTGGTGCCAACGCATTCTATTACCAACAGGTCACCGGGGACAGCGGAAGCGGCGACCTGCTTGGCTCCTTCGAGGGGCACACGGTTGGTGTGGGCCCTGTGGTCTCCTACGTTACCAAACTCGGTCAAAAAACCGACCTCGCCTTCGAAGTCAAATGGCTGCCGGAACTGAACGTGGAGCACCGCCTGAAGGGCGACCTGGTTTGGGTGAAACTTGGTCTCTCTTTTTGAACGGACTGGTGTCACAACATAGCGATCACCGCCTAATTGCGGGCGTCGGCGTGTAGTTCTGAGTGGACCTGCCAGTATCGCGAGCCATTGACCAAAAGTTCTAGAATTACTTCCGTGAACCGCGATTATTTGCCCCCCTTACTAAGAGGTATCGGAACAACTGTGGTTCTGATTGGCACGGTCGTGGCATTGGCAGCAGCACGAGATGATATTGACCGCCTCAGGTCCAGAAGACAGGCGTCACCTTTAGCATCCGCTTTCGGCAGTGGCTCGCAGCCCACTTTGGCCCTGTTAGCCAAAGAGTTGCAAGAGCTGAGGACCGAAGCGCATGATGATAATATCGTAGAAGAGATTATCGAGAGTCGCTGGTTTGAGTGGCTGGGCCTTATTGGAGCTGGAGTCGTTTCGGGCTCATTCTATGTCGAGACACTCATACGCCGATCCAAAAGCCCGGCCGGTAAAAACTCACCTGCAAAGGCCTGACTGAACGTTCTTGGTGAATGCCGATGGCTCCGCTCACTTCTTCTTCTTCATGAATTTCGGCTGCTCCGGAGTCATCTCAAGAGCACGTTGGCCAACGGCGGTTGGCGATAACGTTTGTTCCAATCCTTGCGAGCCCGTGTCGAGGCTTTGACCGATGTTCAGCATTTGTGGGCAACGGTGCGAGACGAAGTTTCCCCCAGTCGTGTTGCGGGGCGGGACGGCGCGTGCTGCTCTGCTTCTTGGCAATTTGATGCGAGCCATTGAAAAAGCGTCGCTTTGGCTGCTGCTTGCAGCCTCCGCGTGGCTCGTGGGTTGCGCCTCTTTGCCCGAGAGGCCCTCCGAATCGGTTCCGGTTCACTCTGAGAATACGGACGGCACCCGCTTAGGACGCGTTGTGGCGCCCTTCGTGGCTGAGCATCCGGGTCTGTCCGGAGTTTTTCCTATCGAAGTTGGAGTCGATGCATGGCCGAACCTTGCGTTACAAGCGCGAGCCAGGCGCAAGTTTCGGAAGGCGCTTCCAAGTATGGCTGCTTTCCCTCTTTCCCATTGAGAGCCAATTATGAGCGCGGCTCGCTCAAAAGCTTCGCACTCCTACGTGCTCACTCGGGTTGGACGGATCCCACTGTTGATATCTCGTTGGGCGTTCGGTTCTGACCACCTGTCACTTTTGACAGTTCCTCATGAACCAGCCTACGGCCTAGAATGGCTTCGAATTTTGGAAAACCGCACACCACAGGACAAAATGAAAACAAAATGTTTTCTTTCTGCGCCGCAAGGTCTTTTAGTCGGAGCGGGTGTTGTTCTCGTCCCAATGTTGCTGCTGACGGGGTGTCAAACGCCAGTCAAGACAGAGTTCAACAGCGCGAGGGATTTTTCGGCTTACAAGACGTTTGCTCTGTTGCCGCTGCCGCAGACTAGCCCCACATCAGACCCTGAGCTGATTGCTCGCCTATCGGAGCCGGTGAGGACGATCCTCAGTAACACCCTGACCGCCAAGGGTTATCAAGAAGCACCAGAAGACACCGCGGATTTCACCGTGAACCTGCGCGGGGCCTCTCTCCCGCGGGTCGATGTGAGGACCTCGGGGTATCTGTATCCCGTCGGCCGCTGGCAACGGAATTACGGCGCACCAGTTCGGCGCGTGGATGTTCGCGCGTATGAGGAACGGACTTTGGCAGTCGAAATCTTCGACAACAAAACGAAAGAATTGGCTTGGGTTGGCTGGCTTACTGAGGATTCCAACGCCCCAGTAAAGACGGATAAGGTGGTGGAAGCCATTCGCCGCGTGCTCGCTGGGTTCCCTCCCGGAGGAGTCACGTCCCCCAAATGAACAAGCTATGACAAAGTGCCGGCTCAAAGTGCTCAGCTCCCGAACACCAATGCGCCTTTTCGAGCTGCTTCGCGCGGTTTTGTTGGCTATGACCGTCACCGGTTGCCATTCCCTGAATCAACCCGGTTCCGCCAGCTTCGCCTCGGTGGTTATCCCGGGTCGTTCTGCAGCGGAGATTCAGGGCGCTACTACTGTTGTCTTTCGCGCGAACGGCTACGCGGGACACGACATCGGGTCTGGACAAATGGTTTTCGAGAAAGAGGGAACACGGGCCAACAACCTTGCCTACAACGGCGTCGTCGGAACCCACTACGGAGCCCAAACCATCGTCCGAGTCAAAACCGAGCTGGTTGAGTTGGGTGGTGGCTCCCATCGACTCCAATGCCAGGCGTACATGGTTCGTAACGCCGGCGACTCGTTCTTCGAAGAAGAGCAACGCCTCGCCAACGTTCGTCGAGGTCCCTACCAAACTCTCTTGGATGAAGTCGCTAAACGACTGAAATGAAACTCGATAAGCAAATGAATAAATCCATCAAATCAAAGAACTCAATCCTCATCATTGGATGTCTGGTGCTTGCTCTGTCTGGCCGCGCGGACATCCTCGAACTCAAGAACGGAACAATAATGAACGGCAATTACACCGGGGGCACAGCCGGAACGGTCCGTTTCGACACCGGGTCCGGGACTCAGGTGATCGAGACCTCACAAATCATCGCTCTTACGTTCACAACCCCGGCGGCAGCGAGCAGCCCACCGGCGGTGGCCCCCGCCCAATTGCCCGCTACGGCCCCTGCGCCTGCGCCGGCACCAGTTGCCCAACAACAAAGCGTCACTTTGCCATACGGCACCACGCTCCTGGTGAGGTTGATGGACAGCGTCTCTTCTCGCAGCGCGCCCGGCGCGAATTTCACCACCAAGCTCGAGTATGATCTGGTGGTCGACGGCGTTGTGGCAGTGAAGGCCGGAACCGTCATTTACGGCAAGGTTCAGAGTTCCACCCAGGCAGGCCGCGCGGTTGGGAAGTCCACCCTGGACATCCGCCTGGCCCAAATGGTAGTTAACGGAAGCCCGATTCCGGTTTCAAGCAGCGGTTACCAACAAGCAGGACAAGCGTCTATCGCCAAAGCCGCCAAAGGCGCTGCCGCGGGCGCCGCCATCGGCGCTATTGCCGGTAACGCCGGCAAAGGCGCGGCTATTGGCGCCACCGCTGGCGCCTTGACTCGGGGGCAGACGGTGACAATTCCTCCAGGCACGCTGCTAGAGTTTACGCTCACCCAACCGGTCACCATTCGTAGTGGCAACTGAAAGCGCTGTGTGAACAAAATCACCAACACGAAACCTTCCGAACAAAAAGCTATCATGAAACCTTTCAAAGTGAAACTCACTCTTGCCGGTCTGGCCGCTGTCGCGGTTGTCGTTGCCGCGTCAGCTCAAACCCCAGACACGACCCAGGGAGCGGATCGGTCGATTGATGCCGGCAACTTGCGCGCGTTCATTGAGCTTGCCCGGTCCGACCTCAAAACGGAGAAAACGCTCATCATCGCGCAAAACATCCAGTTCACCGACAACGAGGCGGTGGAGTTCTGGCCGCTTCACAGTCAATACAACGTTGAACTCAACAAACTTCTCGATGAGCGGCTGTTTCTGCTCAACGAATATATAGGCATTTACAAAACGATGACCGATAAGCAGGCGACTGACCTCGCCAATAAGGTCTTCACCCTGGAAGACAAACGGACAAAGCTGAAACGAACCTGGTTCAAGAAATTCTCCAAAGTCGTGCCGGCGAAGAAGGCCGCGCAGTTCTTCCAGATCGAAAACCAGATCAACTCGGCGCTGGACCTGCAACTCGCGGCCGCCCTGCCTCTTATCAAGTAACATGAAGGCAAGGTGCTTCATCCTGGATCTCAGCGCGAAACCAAGTGCCCTATGAACTGGGACAAAATCAAGGACGCGCTGCACTTGGACAAATTGAATTCTTCCGACATCCCGACCGGCGCCTTCGGCATCGTCGGCGTGGTGGTGCTGGTCATAGCGTTCAAATCGGGGAAGTTCGTTTTTAAAATGCTGCTCGGTCTGGCGGCTCTTGCCCTGGCTGGTGCCGCCGTCTGGTGGCATCTGCACAATCGGTGAACGCCTATTCAACGTCCGAAACGCGTGGGATAAATAGCTCATGGTGGAACCGGCTATCGCCTTCGGGCTGCCGGCAACAGGGGAAAAGGAACAGGGTTCGCCGCTTGTTCGGCTTAGCGCTGGCCGGCGGGTTCCTGGCTGGCTGCGCATCGCCGAATGTGAATCCGGCGATGCCCAAAGCCAACACCGGTTACGCTGACTTCTTTACCGATTCGGCCGAAGACCTGTACTGGGAAGTGCGACAGCTCAATACCGCGACGGGCCAGTTTGAGCCTGTGTTCTCGCGATTGAAGCCCATCGAAGGCCGAATTTTGCGGTTGGCGTTTGCGCCTGGTCGTTACTCGTTGCGGGTCACCTTCCTTAATCGTGTCATTGCGAAGCCCGCGGAGGTTGAAGTCGAAGTTCAGGACGGAAAAATAACACCGGTCCGCGTCACTTTGACCGAAGCCGGCGCCACGTCTGTCCGGACCAAGGAAACAAGTCGTGGTGGAACCCTCTATGGCCGCTACGGCCGACGCACCAAGATCGGCAGCGACGAAGCATCCATGAACAGCATCTCCGCCGTGGCGGCCCCGCCCGTCGCTTACCAGGTCAAAGAACGGATGGCCTATGCGCCGTAAAATCGTGAGAGCGTCGGAGCGTCAACACGGACCTGGCACACGCTCCTGTGTTTCACGGCTCGTCCTCGTCCTCCTACTCCTCATTCTGGCCACGGGTTGCCGGGTTGCTCAGACAGCAACCAATATGCCCGGGAAAGCCGTCCGCACTGTCATCCCGGGCAAGAACCAGAAACACGTCGTGGACCCGGTGGAGGTGCAGCAGGCGTTGCTGCGAGACGCGGATGAATTCCTTACGCAAATGGTCTTCGGCATCGATAAGCTAAGGCGCGGCACCAACGAGCTCGGACGAGCGGAAGTCTTGCAATGGAAAATTGCGTTTGGCACCGAGATTTGTTCCATCGCTTCGGGCCCGAACGACGTCGGCAATCTGCTCAACATGACCGTTTTCGTCACCTTGACGCGCATGGGCCTTGAGGACTATTGGCAGCCCAAGGTCTTCGGCGAGTCTGGCCGGCCAATGCTCGAAAGTTGCCGCACGGCTGAGACCGAAATCTGGCGGCTGGCGGTTACGATGTTGGCGCCGGACCAGAGGAAGGAACTACGTCAGGCGATTGAGGTGTGGCACGAGCAGAATCCGCTGCTGGAGGACTTGCCGGCGGCGCGCGCGGTAGGTTTCACTTCAAAGTTGGCAAATCAGGCGGGCCAGGGCTCGCCCGGCAGCGTATTTAACCTGCTGAATGTTGACCCGCTCTCCGGCCTGGACCCGGCGGTGCGTGAGATTGCCCAGACGCGGTTGTTCGCCGAGCGCGCGCTCTACGTTACCCAGAAGATGCCGATGCTGTTGCGCTGGCAGACCGAACTCCTGACCGTCGACGCGCTGGAGATGCCTGTCGTGCAGCAGTTGGTCACCAACTCCACGCAACTCGCGGCCTCAGTGGACCGCTTCGCTCGCGTGGCCGAGCAGTTGCCCAACCAGGTTAGCACTGAGCGTGAGGAACTCGTCAAAGCACTCGAGTCCCAGGAGAAAATTCTGACGCCGTTGGTCAACGAGGTGCGCCAGACATTCACGGCCGGATCGCAAATGTCCACGTCGCTTAACACGACTCTTACGACCTTCGACTCGTTGATGAAACGTTTTGGCGTCGGCGAAACTAACAATGCACGCCCGCCGGACACCAACTCCGAGCCGTTCCGCGTCCGGGACTATACGGCAACCGCTGTTCAACTGGAAGCGACGGCGCGTCAACTGACGGAGTTGCTCGTCACTCTCGATCGGACCATCGGCTCGACTAACCTCGCGCAACTTTCGACGCAGGTCGGCCCAGTGGTTCAGCACGCGCAAACCGGCGGTAAGCAAATCGTGGACTACGCCTTCTGGAAAGGCATTCTCTTTGCGGCCATTCTCCTTATGGCCGCCTTGATTTACCGCTTTCTGGGCGCCCGCCTGACGCCTGCCACAAACTCAAAATCAAACTCACCATGACAAAGCGTATCCGTGCAATTCGGTTCAGCGCTTCAACTTGTCTGGGTCTCGCGGCCTTTGCGACCTTCACCGGCTGCACTCATCTCGGTCCCAAGAGCGTTGTCGTGGACCGTTTCGACTACAGCACCGCCATCGCCGACTCGTGGAAACAACAGACCCTGCTTAACATCGTCAAGCTGTGCTACATGGACCTGCCGGTCTTTGTGGATGTGTCGTCCATCGTCGCCGGCTACTCCATGCAAACCGGCGTCAGTCTTAACGGCACCGTCTCTTCTGACAAGGCCATCCAGGGCAACTACCTCGCCGCGGGCGGCCAAGCCATCTACACCGACCGGCCCACCATCACCTACGTGCCGATGACCGGGGAAAAGTTCCTGCACGGACTCATCACACCGATTGAACCGAAGAACATTTTCTTCATGTTGCAGGCTGGTTATGCGGCGGATTTTATCCTGGCTCTGAGCGTCGAGTCACTTAACGGTGTGCGCAACCGTTCGGTAGCCGGGGGCACTATGCGGGAGGCGGACCCGGAGTTTATTAGGGCGTTGCAATTGCTGCGCGAAGTGCAGGCTGCCGGCGCGGTCGGGATGCGCATCGAGGAAGACAAGGCCAAAGGCCAGACCGCGGTGCTTTTTTTCCAGCGTGACGACGCGTCGGCCGACCTCATGGAGAAGACGGCTGAAATCCGCAGGTTGCTCAAGCTGCCTGTCGAGCAGCAGAAATACGTGCTCACCTATTCGCCAGTGCGCGGATCGCAGAATGAACTGGCCGTGAACAGCCGTTCTTTGCTGCAAATCATGGGGGCTTTCGCCAGTTACGTGGACGTACCGGAGGCGCACCGGAAGGAACATCTCACGGCGCCCGCTTTCGAAAACCCCGCCTCAATGGACCGTCGGGCGGGAGTGCGGATTCACAGCGGCAAAGACAAGCCGGTAGACCCCTTTGCTGCGGTGCATTACCGTGGGCACTGGTTTTGGATTGACGACGGCGACTGGCAAACCAAGCGCGCACTCACAGCCGTGATGTTCATCTTCACGCTGGGAGAGACCGGCAGCCCCGAGCGGATCCCGCTGGTCACGATCCCGGCACAATGAAACCAAACAACACGTGCACCTTTCTCGGCACCAGACCTCCTGGCGCAGTTGACGCCCGGTGGCCCCGATTCGCCAAGAATCGGTCGACGATTCTCCCTCTCCCCGGGGGAGAGGGCCGGGCCTTCGCCGCGCCGAAGCGGCTTCGGCCGCGCAGGCGGGGTGAGGGCGAACCTTGGGGGGGCAGCCTTGTCTCTCTCCTTCAAATCCGTAGCGCCACTTCAAGAATCCTGAGCCTGGCTCTTGCACTCTTTGGCGTAGTGCTTTCGGCGCGCGCCGATGTTCTGATCGGCATCAACGGCGAACGCTTCGTCGGCACAATCATCGAAGAAGCACCAGATGCCGTGGTATTCGAATCCGAACTCGGCGGACGGCTGATCGTTCCACGCGCGAAAATTCTGGAACTACGTCGCACGGACCCCACCGAATCTGCCGAGCGTTCAATGCCACTCGACCAACAATCACAAAGCACCAATCAGGTCGCCGGGGTGCCCTACGCCTCAACGAATCTGCTGTGGAAACCCCCTGCCGTAGGCCATGACGGAGCCGACTGGATTCAACTCAGATCCGGCGAGTGGCTGCGAGGGCACCTTAAATACGTTCAAGAGCGGAAGGTCGAATTTGACAGCGATGAGCTTAAGGACCTCTCTCTGGATTTGAAGAACGTCCGGCAGATTTATTCCGCGAAGCCATTGTTTATGAAATTCGAGGGTCGGGACCCCATCTACGGCACTGTTGTGATAAGCAATGATGTAGTACAGGTCCTGGGGCCGGAGCAGGTCAGCCTGCCGCGTGACCAACTCACCGGGATTACGCGCGGAGGAACCAAGGAAATCAATTTCTGGTCGGGCAAAGCCAGCATCGGCCTGAATTTTCAGTCGGGTAACAGCAGGCAGGCAACCTACAGTGCAAGTGCGGAACTGGCGCGGCGCACTCCCGCCACGGTCATTCAGCTCAATTACCTGGGCAATTTCAGCGAGGTCAATGGTTCCCAAAATGCCAACAACCATCGCGTCAATGGGATTTACGACATCCGCCTCAATCATGACTGGTTCGTCCGGCCCTTGCAGTTTGAATGGTATCGCGACCAGTTGGCTAACACTTCGCGCCGTGTGACTGCCGGCTTGGGCGTGGGTTATTACATTTTTGACCGCCCGGGACTTGAGTGGCAAGTTACAGGCGGACCCAGCTACCAGTACACAAAGTTTGAGACCGTAGAGCCGGGTCAGGCTGACAGTACTGGAACCGCGGCCGGAGTGTTGCAGTCCAGTTTCAAGGTCGACTTTACCGAGCGGCTCAAATTCATCCAGACATTTGGCGCCACGCTGACGAGCCAGGAAGCGGGCTTATATACGCACCATGCGGTGTCCACGCTTGAGTTCGAAATCAAAAGGCATCTTGACCTGAACGTCTCCTTCGTTTGGGATTATCTGCAGGATCCCAAAACCGATTCCAGCGGCGTAGTGCCACAGCATAGCGATTACCGTCTGATCGTGGGCGTGGGGGTGAAATTCTAACCATGGTCAATCCATGAGACCAACCTGAAAAGAATTACATTTGGCAGCATCGGCCACAGGTTGGAAAATACTCAAACCATCACCGAGCTAGCGCGCCCAGAGCTTTTACCGCAGTGTCTGCCACCGAGCGGCGCGTCGATCGCAAAAAGCATTATGCACGACGGGGGGCTTCGCAATCGGCCAACGCCTCGCCTGGTCCGGGAACCCGAGCGAGAGGCCGGCTTGCCTCAACGATGGCCGCCACGACCACCGTAATAACTGCCGCGTCCGCCGTAATAACCACGACCACCGTAACAGTAGCGACCGCCATAATAATAGCGACCACCGCCGAATCCGAAGGCGAAAGTCACGCCTGGGCCATAATAACCGCCGTAGTAAGGGCCGTAATAGCCGTAAGGGCCATAGTAGGGGTATGTGGTCGCGGGGTAAGGCACAGCATAAGCGCTGCTAGTTGGCGGAGTGAGCGGGGCCTGGGCATACGTCGCATACGAGTCGGCGTAGGCTGGGGCTGCCGGAACCGCGTTGGGAGTGGCACCAGTAGGCACATTAGCCGCGACGGGTGTCTGAGCCGACTGCGTTTGAGCCGCCATTTCGACATGTTTGCGCTTATCGAGCATGGCACTAATGACTTTCTCAGAGACTCCAGCGTTCTTCAGGTATACGATATCGTTCGCGCCCAGATTGTAAATAGTTTCTGAATTCCTAACGTAATTAAGAATGATCTCGTCGCCAATTTGGGCTCGGCTGAGCTTGAGAACATCATCGACTCCGTATGGCAGCTTCGCCGGGACCGGCGCGGTCGAGACCTCTATCGCGGCCGATGCCGCGCGCTGTGCGACGGTGGCATCGGCGGCATTGAGGCCCGAATCGGCCGCGAGGCTGATATAGAGTGGCATTACAAAAGGTCCGGTCAACAAAGCCACGCGCGCGTAGGCAGCGTCAGTTTTCATAAACACAACCACTTCCCGTCCCGTAACTGTTCTAAATCCTACCCCAATCATCGTCACCAAGGGCCAATTGGTCAAGTTCAGAACGGGCCAAAACACGTACTTGACACGCGCTCGGGAAGGCGCAGACTTGGCCATCCTAAACCCAACGCAAGAGCAACTCAGCCTGAACTATGCGGCCTCACCAGTCTCCCACCCGTTCAGTTCCAGCAGGGACTGGGCGTTCAAAGTTCTGCTTTTTTGCATTCTCGCCGCTGCTCTTTGCGGATGCAGCCTGCTCGGTCCACTTGTTAGCGCTGCTGCACCGTACGCAGGAGCCAAAATGATGTTTGCCTGTATTCCTGAACACACCAGTGTGGACACCCCAGCCGGGCCGCGGCCCATTGAACAGTTGGAAGCGGGCGATTCAGTAATCGGCTTTGGCGGAAAACCGGTGCGCATTTTACAGAAACACTCCTACCTGGAGGATCCCGGGACCGTCTTTCTGCACATCACCTTTGCGGACGGCGCGTCGGTGGACCTTTGCGGAATGCACCGCGTGGCCGGAATCCGAGCACAGAGGCTTCGGCTTTGCCAAAGCATCGCCGGCCGCGAAGTCACGCGCATTGAATCCCGCCGCGGCGAAACTCACTCCTTTGATCTGCTAACCGAAGATGCCGGCTATCAGATCCACGGAGTGCCCGTGAACAGCATGATCGAGGAAATGCAGGAGGCAGCGGCGTCGGGCATGCGCGTTATCCGTCAATGACCGTTCGCCAATAGTGGCGAAGTGGTTCAAATGCCATTCATCAGAAAACCCGCCAGCGTGAGAAAAACAAAAGCGAGATCAAAGCCATGAGCGGAATCAGAATCGGCAGCGCATATTTCAACAGATAGGCAAAGAAACCGGGCGCCTTCACCCCGGTCTTTTCGGCGATGGATTTGACCATGAAGTTGGGGCCGTTGCCGATGTAAGTCATCGCGCCGAAGAAAACTGCGCCCAGGGAAATTGCAATTAATTCATGATCGTGTGTGGCGACGAGCTGACGGACGTGCTCAGGGTTGTTGAGGTTGAGTCCGCTCAGTCCCATGGCGGCGGCCAGAAACGTCAGGTAGGTAGGCGCATTGTCCAAAGCACCTGACAGCAGGCCGGTGAACCAGAAGAATGCCATCTCCGAATGGAGCCCCAGTTCCGCCGCATGAATTTCCAGATAATCCAGTGCCGGCACCATCGTCGCGAAGATGCCGAGGAACAGCCACGCCACTTCGCGAATGGGATGAAAGGTGAACACGTTGGCCTCGTGGATGCGCTTCGGCGTAGCAAACCACGAACCGACCGCCGACGCTAGCATAAGGGCTTCGCCCAGGCCGGACGGCTGCCTTATGAACACCGCCGCCAGAATCAAGGCAAGGAAGCCGACATTTCGCCAGCCATCAACCTTCCAAGTTTCTCGTTTGGTTTGCACTTCCCGCACTTCGCTCGGCGCGTGATGGAAATTGCGGCTGTCAAAGGCGTAGAAAACTGCGACTAAACCCGTGACGGCAATGGCCCAGGCAATCCAGCATTTCTCCAATACCCACCAGAAAGGCACGCCTTTAATGTACCCCAGGAACAGAGGCGGATCGCCAATGGGTGTGAGGCAACCTCCAACGTTGCTGACAATGAAAATGAAAAACACGACGTGGAACGCGGCGATGCGATGCTGGTTCATTCGCATCCACGGGCGGATGAGCAGCATGGACGCTCCGGTCGTGCCGATGACATTGGCCAGCACCGCCCCGATGAAGAGGAACAGGCAATTGGCCCACGGCTTGGCTTCGCCCTTCACCTCGATATGAATCCCTCCGGCTACTACGAATAGTGAGCCGATGAGCGCGATGAAGCTCACGTACTCGTGCGCGACGTGCAGCATCCGTCCGGGGTTGCCGAGGAAGAACACATAGTAAATCGTTGTCACCATCCCCAGGCCCACCGCGACTTTGGGAAAATGCCGTTCCCACCAGTGCAGATTGATGAATGGCGTGAGCGCAATCGCAAGCAGCATCAATGCAAACGGCAGAATCATCGCCGGATGTGGGGCGGGAACCACAGCTGTAAGCAAGATCGGGGTCACATGTTCGGTTCGACAAAAGGCTCAGGCTAACAGGCTAATAGGGCTTGGCCGGCTTGGCCTTTTGGCTTAGTGATCATTTGAGCGCAGTTTAACATCTAGGCTTACCGGAATAGCATTCAATTTCAAAAGATTTCTGGCGCGGGGACCATAAATAATCCGCGCGGAAAGTGTGTTCATCAAGGAAATTACGCCCCGGCAGGAAATTCCGCTCTCGGCGCTTGGACGGCAATCCATGTTTTGGTTGCTGGAGGCTGCTGAGTTTTTTAGCTAACCGATCTCGGTTTGCAGAAATCCGATCATTTTCACCCTCGCCGTGCAACCATCCTCAAATAGTTTGAGGAAATGTGCAAAATGGCAGGATCAATGCGGAGTCAGGAGGATTCCAGCTATTGTCTGGCCCCAAGCGCGCCGCTATGATTCCTCCTCAACGGGCGTCGTGCAGCACATTAGTCCTGGGCTGAGGAAGCATCCACCTGCGAGCACTGTACGGATAGCGCGCACCAATTCGACGCCGTCGCCTTGCTTGAGAAGATATCCTCGTGCGCCAGCGGTGAACATCTGGTCCACAATCTCCCAGTTCGACTGACAGGAGTGGGCAAGCACTTTCACAGTGGGCGCTTGGGTCACAATCTGCCGTGTGGCCTCAACCCCGTTGACGCCTGGCATCGACACATCCATAAGTACCAGGTCTGGCAGAAGCTCAAGCGCGGCGCCGATGCCGGCTTGCCCTTCGGCGGCTTCTCCCACCACCTCAATGTCGGACTGAAGTTTCAAGAATTCACGTACAATCCAACGAACCATGTCCTGGTCGTCACACAAGAGAACCCGGTGTCTTTTGTTCATGGGCAATAGATTTGAATGTTAAATGGGGTTGGGTCTGGCCAAGAGTTCGTGAACCATTTGGCGCAGCGTCCGACGCAGTTGGTCCACGCCGCTTCCCTTGTGCCACACCGCTCTGGCTCCGATAATCCGAGCCACGTCCTCCACGGACGGATCGGGAGCGTCGGACAGGATGACGGCGGCGCAAGTGGGAACTAATTGGGTGATGCGCTTCACCACTTCGAAACCGTTGCCGTCAGGCAAGCAAACTTCGACCAGCGCTACCGCTGGCTGCCACCGGAATGCGAACGCCAAGGCGGCCGCGCCCGTCTCGGCTTCGGCAACCAGGAAAAACCCCGGTTCCTCGTGGACTATGGCGCGCAAGGAAGCTCGCACGCCTTGCGAGCCGCCCACCATCATTACCGCGAGCGGCCATTTGCATTCCGGCTTCATCCGCAGATTCGGCAGCAGGTTCACATGTCGCATAGGCAGAGTCTGTGAATGACTAATACGCGTGAACTCATTCTTCTGTCCTTTCCTCTTGCTCGCCGGTTATCCGCCAGTCAGGTGTGTTTGGAGTGCTCGGGTCAGAGGTTGCTTTAATCGCTTCGCTCTGGCGCGGGTCTGCTGGCACTCCGACCAAAACATCCAAGCTGGCCGGGAGATCTGGGGATATACGAGGAGCCGTGGGGGTTAACATGGCTCTAACTCGGATCTTCACCGGCCAGCAAAAATCGGGAGCGACGGGCAATCTAATTTTGCGGCTGCGCGTTTGTGTTTGCATGCCTCCACCTTGGCGCCAGGCCGCGGAGATGAATAGAGAGAGGAACCCTGAATCGGAGGCCGCAGGTTCACTGGACGAATTGTCAGGCAAATGCCTGACAACCCCGGACCCCAACTAACCAAGCAGGTGCACAGTCCGTAGTGAGGTTCCTCAGTTGAGCAGTTCCTCATGCACGGCCATTGGAAGGAGTGCTACCTGAGAAAAAAGACGTTTTTCTTAGGCAACGTGTTGTTCCGCTGGGCCATTGGCTGAACCCGTTTGGTTCGGAGCGAACCACTGAGGAGAGACGCCAAAGATCTTTTTAAATTCCCGGCAAAAATGGGCTGGCGTTGCGAAGCCCAACTCGGCAGCGGCTTCTTTGGAAGAATATCCTTGCGCGATAAGGTCCCTGGCCAATCGGCACTGTAATTCTCTAAGCCAGCGCCGGGGAGTCCGTTTGAGGTGTTTCTTGAACATCCATTCCAAATGCCGTTCCGAAATCGAGCACAGCAGGGCCATTCTAGTTGGGTTGAACTCTGCCTCTTTCGCCAAACGCTCCCAATCTTGCTACCCCGCAAGCGGGTTGATCATTGTGCCCGCCCGTCGTAAGGCCAACGATTTAGCAGGTGGCGTGAGTGGTTGGGTGTTAGGGAGTCACGTTCAGGCCGCGCACTGCTGAGTCCCTGCGCGACGGAATTCCGGATGACCGACCCACCCCGGATTGTGCTCATGAGCGGGGCTTCAACCGCTTCGCTTTGGCGCACCTCCGCCGTTGCTTCGGCCAAGAAAACTGAGCTGGCCGGGAGATCGTGGGACGTGCGAGCCAACGGGTACATCGCGGCTCTAACTCCGATCTCCACCGGCCAGCAAAAATCGGCAACAACGGCCAATCTAATTTTGCAGCTGTGCGTTTGTGTTTGCATGGCTCCACCTTGGCGCCGGTGAAGGGAGATGAGAAGAGAGAGGAACCCTGAATCGCTGGTGGCAGTTCCGACGGACGACCAGTCAGGCAATTGCCTGACAAGCGGGCCTTAGGGTGCAGGCGAATCAGCGGATACCTGGCGTGGGCTCACCCGGCCACCATGTGCCTTAAGCGTAGCGTCCGCGAGTCTTATGGTAAAGCCATGCGAATTCAGAAGCCGAATCACCAAAACAAACGTGCCTCGCGCTCGCGATTGTGTGGCTCGCTCGCGCCGTCAAGGTAGAACGCCCCTTTGCCCAGCGTCTCCACCTTGACTGCGCTTGCTTCGCCAAGGGAGGGCGCTTAGGAAGGCACGCTGGGAGTGTGCATGTTTGGATATTAAGACTGGGGCGAGAATTGCAACGCCTTGAGCTTGATTACGGCGCTATTGTTCCATCCTCACGACCCTTTCGACGTTCACGGTCTGTTCGAGCGCCGCCGACCCACGGGGGAGGTCGTGGAGTGCTTCGCTTGCTAACTCGTCCGCGCCGATTTCCCGGTGCATGGATTCCTAATTTCGCGCGATGCATCCATTTCGTCGGCCTTTGAAAACGAATTTTCGGGCACAAGGAATTCAATCATTCTCACGGAGTTGAAGGTGATCTGTCGTGAACTGAAAAGGAATTCGCCCGCCGCGCTAACGAACCAACGTTGATTTTCACCCGGCTTCGCCGAGAACGAACTCGATGAGAGGTGGACGTGCCCGCACCTTTCGCAGTTGCCGCCGACCCGTTAGAAGCTCCAGAACCTTGCAAAGCTCAAGAAATCCAGTTCAGCTAAATTTGCTCGAAAGGTCCAAGGGACTTCGCACGCGACTTGTTTCATGATCAGCGTAACACCGCCGTTGCTGAGCAAGCCCCTTGGGCGCCTTCAGTAAAACCTTCAGTGAGAGAGTTAGAGATCGTTAAGGGTTGTTAGCTGATTTTTATTGAAATCCCCCGTGAAATCAGCCATACTTTGCCAATCAATCGGGCATTAGCCGCCCGATTCCGACCCTCGCCTCCAAGTCTAACTGCGAGCGCAGCAAGGATTTAGGAAGCTGGGAAAGCCAATGGCTAACGGTTTGGCTAACAGTTTGAAGATTGTTCAAATTGTTTCCACTTTGTGGCACCTTGTGGCCACATTGGTTTAACCGTGGGAATCAGCTCTGAGATAGGCTCGATGAACATCGAGCTATGAAAGAGCGATACCGCTTGTTCCTCCGTCGCAAGAGCGTTTACTACGCCTTCGACAACACCACCAAAACCTTCGAGAGCCTCAAGACCAAAGACAAGGCTGAGGCCGCACGTCTGCTCATGGCGCTGAACGAGGCTGGCAAACAGCCTGCGATGAACCTCGGCCTCGCGCGGGTGTACCTCAAGCACAGCGACCCGATGGTCGCCCAGCGCACCTGGCAGCACGTCCTGGACGAGATCATCAAACTCAAGTCCGGCCCAACTCAGTACCGCTGGCAAAGCGCCGCCAAAGACAAGGCGTTCGACCTCATCCGCTCGCGGCTCCTCATCGAAACGCAGGCCGAACATTTCCTCGAAGTGCTGAAGAAGGGAACCGTTTCCACCAACGCCTACCTGCGCAAAACGCACAACTTCGCCCTCGACATGAATTGGCTGCCGGCCACCGTCATTCCGCGCCGGCAGTGGCCCGCCATCCACTTCAAAGAGAAGCGCGCGATAACACTCGCGGAGCACCAGAAGATTGTCGCCGCCGAAGTGAACCCGGAGCGGAAGACCCTCTACCAGTTGTGCTGGCATCTGGGCGCCAGCCAGGGCGACATCGCCGCGCTTAAAGGCGAAGACGTTGATTGGGGCAACAACACCGTGGGTTTCTTCCGCAAAAAGACCGGCGTGCCCGTGCTGGTCCACCTCGGAAGCGACGCCCTGAACCTCCTGAAGGATCTGCCGAGCGAGGGACCGCTTTTCCCCTACCTGTCAAAAGTCCGCGCCGGCGACCGCGCCACCGAGTTCAAGCAGCGCTGCCAGCAGTTGAAGATCCAGGGCGTGACGCTCCACAGCTACCGCTACGCGTGGGCCGAGCGTGCCAAGACCGCCGGTTACCCCGAGCGCTTCGCCCAGGAGGCACTGGGGCACAACTCAAAAGCAGTGCATCGCGCCTATGCGAAACGCGCCCTGGTCAAAATTCCCTCCCTCGAGGAATACGAAAAAAGAAACGAGCCGCACGCTCTTCCGACAGCGTAGCGGCTCGATAGAGAGTCGAGATTCAGGCGGCAAGGGCCTCTCCGGAGCCCTTGCCTTTTTGATTTCCATTGGCCTCGCGCACCAACCTGTCCACGGTCCGAATCGCCTTGTCCAGCCATGCCGGGTCACGACTCACCCGCTCCAGTTCCACAATCGCATACCACTTGCGCGCGTTCGGCGCTGGCTTGCCCAGCGGCTTCAAATGCCCCGCCCGCGCGAGCAACGGCATGAAATACGGCGGCCAGCCAAGGAACCGCGCCGCCGCCTCGGCGTCCACACACGCCGGCCACGTTTGCCCGTTCTGGATGCTCTGCTGATGGATCATAGACAACTCCGCATCCAACCCCCGCTCAAGCCGCCACTGCCGCCTGGCTCGTGCCCCGCTGCTGCTGCGCCTGTTGGACCCGCTGCGCGATCTCCTGGGCCGTCATCTTGGCCGCCGGGTTGTCGGTGAGCTGGTCCACGAGCGTGGAGACCGTCGTAAACACACCCGCCTCCTTCTGATGGTCCATCAGCCATTTGACGAACTGCGCATCAGCGGCTTGGCCTTGCGGCGTGGTCGTCAGGACGGCGCGAGCCGTCTCGACGCCCTGGATCAGCGCTTCGTTCACCTTCCGGTTACGAAGCTGCCGATAGCCGTGGTAAAGGCCGCCCAGCGCCAGCGCGACAATACTCCCGATGCCAGGCGCGAACGTGTTCACGACCGACCCAGCGGCCTGAATCGTTGCCTCAGTCTCAGGCCTGGCGACCAGATTGGTAACGGGCACCTGGACCAGGTTGGTCATGAAGACCGGCACGTAGTTCGTCACAAAGGCAGGGACCATGTTCGTCGCCACCGCCTCCCGTGTCGCGTAGCCAGACACATCACCGCTAACCGCATTCGTGACGAACACGATATTCGTTCGTTCCGTCACCACCGGAACCGTGTTGGTGACGATCACCGTATTGGTGAACACGTGCACCACCGGCGCATTTGTCCACGTCACCTCCTGTTTGTATGCCCGATCCAGCGTCGAGCATCCACTTAGTCCGCTAACACATACCACCAACGTCAACGCCGCACATGCAAACACCAGCCCACCGATCCAGCTCACATTTTTCTTCATCATTGGTTCCTTCTTGATGGCGCTCTTCGCGCCGTGGTTTTTGTTCTCTACACTTCCGCCCGCAACCCCGCTCATTCGTACATGAGCGGCGGCTCAATTCTCCGCTCGAAGCCGGCTTGCGAGCCGCAGCTCATCCCGGCACTCCTCCAAAATTTTCGTGTTGTTATCCAGGCACACCACCAATTTGGCATTCGTGGCGCTCTGCTCCGCAACCACCCCGCGCAAACTTTCCTGGTAACACTCGCGTGATTCCTTATGGTCGCGAAGCAACTGCTCGTGTTGTTTCACGAAATACCGCACTACCCAAACACCGAAGCTGCCGAGCAGCACCAGGCTCGCGATGAAAAGCCAGCGGTCATTCATCGCCGCTGCATGGTCCACGCTCTTGATTAGCTCCGTCGCATTCATATTCGTCATGACTTTCGCTCTCTTTGTCCTGGTGGCCGACCGCCAGGTCTTAAACGGTCCACCGGCGATGCGGCCGCAGGCTGGCGGTCACCTGGGGCAGGAGCGGCAGTTGGGTTAACACTGAGTACACGCCCCCGCTCGGCCAGTGGCGGATGAGACCCAGCTTGTCCCGTTGCTGAAACCAGACCGCGACCTGCTCGATCGCAGCGGATTCCAGGTCGGCAGGTAAGGCAGTCTGCCCGGCCCCCGGAGCCGTGCCCGGCATCACATAGCCGCCGGTGTACGTCACGCGGGCGAGGCCCGGATTCAACGATGAAACCGGGCCGATGAACGATGTCGCCGCGCTCAAGGAGATGACACAAGCCTGGCGAACGAGATAGCTGACGCCCACTTGCTCGGCCCAGCCCTCGGCCTCACTGGTTTTGAGTTCGAACTTTGTGACCGTCTCAATGGGATAACAGCGAGCGATGACCTCCGTGTCCGTGGCGGGAAACTCCTGCGTGGCGCCAACCGTGCGCGCAAAGGTCCGGTTGCACTCGCGGTCGAACCTCGCTCCCACCGCCTCGATGGCGCGGGTGAGGAGGTCATCCTGCGAAACATCCGCCGGCGCAATGGCCAGTCGGGCCTTAACCGTCGCAAGTTGGGTCAGCATTTTTCGCTTTCGGGTTTATGCGCGGAGGACGACCCGAGCCGGCAGCCACCACAGCCGCCAGCCCGGGCCAGTCCCGCTCTTCACGCATCACGCATCACGCTCTACGCTTCAACGCTCCGATGGCCCCTACGCCGCCGCCGTCATGAGCGCAGCCGTGGCGTCCTGAGCGCAGTAATCGAAGTCGATCTCTTCGATGAACCGCACGGCCAACTGGTCGTTGGCGAACCACACGTGCTCCGACGTATCGATGCGCGGGCTCCCGTGTTCGCCCATCCACCAGAAGGCCAAGGCGC
>Ga0210409_10001669_pt1 | contig 28098 bp, 20 predicted proteins | sample IncBWH17MmetaG_FD_161649 | JGI IMG/M metagenome (GOLD analysis project Ga0210409, IMG submission 161649) | Forest soil microbial communities from Barre Woods Harvard Forest LTER site, Petersham, Massachusetts, United States - Inc-BW-H-17-M | ecosystem: Environmental > Terrestrial > Soil >...
TAGGCCGTGGCTACGACGCCGCGCTCGGCCGCGATCCGCGCGGCCTCCAGCCAGACCGGCGTCACCTCGATCGCATCCAGTCGATGCCCCCACGCGTCCCAGGACGAGAGCCGTGGCTCGGCGGTGCGATACCTTTGCTGAAGAGCCAACAGTGGCCCGCCGGATAGCTCGCCCATCTCGATAAGCTCCGGCTCGATGGATCGAAGCACGTCGTCAGGGAGAGTGCGCCGCAGGTGCGAACGCAGAGGCCGTTCGCAGGAATATTGATTGCCCAGTGTCGGTGGTTGTTGGAAGAACGGCACCTACCGAAGATAGCGCCGCCGAGCTACGACTGGGGACATGAGGTTCGCTTGGCTGGTTTGCTGTTTGGCTTGCACGCCGGCGGCCCAATCGTCCGCGCGCGCGCCGGCCTCGCCGTCGGCAACGGCGGCACCCGACTTCACGGCGCGCGACATCGAAGGCAAGACGTTTCGCCTGAGCGACCACCTGGGTCGAGAGGTCGTGCTCCTCGACTTCTGGTCGACATTCTGCGAGCCGTGCAAGGCCGAATTTCCGCACCTTCGAGCGATGTATGAGCGACAGAAGTCCAAGGGGCTGCTCGTCGTGGGCGTGTCGATGGACGGGCCTGAGTCCATCGCCGACGTGCCTGCGTTCGTGAGGCGTTACGGAATCGTGTTTCCTGTCGTTCTCGACGACGACTCGCGGATCGCGAGCCTGTACGATCCGAAGAAGTCGATGCCACTCAGCGTGCTCATCGGACGGGACGGGCACGTACTCGTCGTTCGCGAGGGATACAATCCAGGCGACGAAACCCTCGTGGAAGCCGACGTGGCGCGGGCGCTGGGCGAGACGCCGGGAGCGCCCTGATCCTGCGGACTACGCGCTTTCAACGCGGCGACGACGCCGTCGCGCAGCAGCCATGAAACCGAGGGCTACGAGGCTGGCCGCCGTGTTCGCGTTGGGCCGGGTCGTTGGCGAGACGGTGCAGCTTCCGGAGCCGCCCATTGTGGTTCCGCCAGCCGCCCCCGACGTGGGCGCCGCGTCCCCGGCCGATACGCCGCTGCCTGTCGACACGCCACTTCCGCCCGATGTCGTTCCTCCGTTGGACGTACCCGCCCCACTGGACGTACCGGCCCCACTGGACCCGCCCGAGCTGGTGCCTCCACGGGAACCTCCACTGCTGCCTGAGCCGCCGCTACTCCCGGTCCTTGACCCGTCCGACCCCGTCGAGCCAATGCTCGCGTCGAGCGGTCCGCCCCCGCTCGAGTTACCTCCCGCATCGAGCGGGGCGCTGGCGTCAACGACTTGTGTTCCACCATCCCCGTTGGGTTGGATCGCGATGAATGCGCAGTGGTGATAGGTATACGCAGCGCCCGGCACGTTGTTTGGCTGGTTGACTGGGTGGTTGAGCATTATTTGAATAACCTGCAATACGCACTTGTTGCAGGGCATCGTGGGTAGCACGATGTCCTGTGAATAGGACATGGGCGTACTGACGCTTGCGGCGCTGTGGGGCGCGATATCATCCATGAGGACGGGTGCGACCGGCGGGCTCTCGATCGACGCATCGAGTGAATATGGACCGAAGGGCGGAGACGAGTTGTCGGTAGCGTAGACAGGTTCGGGGAAATCCGTCGTGCTCTGGAGTTCCGCCCCATTCATGTAAGAAAGTGCGATACGAAACCATCCGTCGTGGGGGATGACCTCGGTCCACTTGACCGTAATCGTTTGTCCCGGGGCGAAGGTGGTCATCATATTGCTCATCGTGAAGGAGTCGGTCGACAGGACACCGCACGGAAACGCCTTCTGGGGGTCGCCGCTCGAGTCGCTATCGACGGTCCACTCAGGCGGATAGTCCAAAGTGAAGTGGGCTTGCGCGATCGAAGAGTAGAAAAGAATTGCGAACGCGACGGCCGGTGCGAGCGTCGTCCTGGCAGTCGTCGCAAATGATGCCGCGCGCATGAACGTGACCTCCTCCGTCGCGATAGGCGACTGAATGAAGCGTGCTTGACTGATTCCCAAGCCGATTCCTAGCTCGCGGATCGCACGTCTGCCATTACGATCTCGCGACATCTCACGAAGGAGGCGCATCCAGAGCGAACTCGGCGTCCGGTCCTGACGAAACGAGAAGGGACGTTGCCGACGCGGAAAGGGTGGACCTTCTCAAGGGACCGCAATCGTTAGAGCCACCCGCTTGAAAAGAGCGTTGTGAATGGAATTCAACAGGTCGCTCGAGAAGCTCGCTGGTCTTCACCCGCACCGTCGCCGGCTTGGTCGCTCTCGATCTCGGTTCAGACGCTGCCGCAGGCGTCCGAGCCGTTCTGAATCGCGATGGAGAGACTCCAGATCGCGTCTTTGGCGCAATGGAACGCATCTTGTGCCCTAGGGATCGCGATTGGAACGCTTCCGGACGTGTCTTGTCGGCGACGAATCCCGGTTGGCAAGCTCTCTGCCTCGCTGTGTCCCCTCTAAGTCGCGATTTGCAGGTCCTCGAGCGCGTCTTGTCCGCAATGAAGCTCGGCTCGGAAGCTCCTTACTGCGCCTCGTCCGTTACTGAGCTCGGCTCGAAGGCGCCCCAGCGCGCGTCGTCGGCTTCGAAGGCGTCCGAGCCGCTATGGGATCGCGATCGAGAGACTCCAGATCGCGTCTTTGGCGCAATGGAGCGCATCTTGTCCCGTAGGGACCGCGATTGGAGCGCTTCCGGGCGCGTCTTGTCGGCGACGAATCCCGGTTGGCAGGCTCTCTGCCTCGCTGGGTCCCCTCTGCGGCGCGATTTGCAGGCCCTCGACCGCGTCTTGTCCGCGATGAAGCTCGGTTCGAAAGCTCCTTACTGCGCCTCGTCCGTTACTGAGCGTGGTTCGGAGGCGCCCCAGCGCGCTACGTCGGCTTCGAGCGGCCGGTCGAAGGCTATCGGGCGGGTCCTGTTCCCGACGAGTCGCGTTGACGGCGCTCAAGGTTGCGTCCTTTCCGCACTCGATCGCGGTCCAGGAGCTCGCGACCAGGTCTTGTCGCCACTCACGATTCGTCCTGTTTCGAGATCACAGGGAGACGGGGAGACAAAGAGATTTGGTGGCGAAAGACAACCACAACAATCCTCCCCATCTCTCTGTCTCCCTGTTCAAATTTTCGGACCTTTCACGGACTCAGGTGACCAGCTCTACACGGCGCTGCGAAAAGCGTCCCGCCGGATTGGGCGTTCCTGGTCGGGGGAGGGCCGGTGACCGATCGCTCAGGTTTCGGCCCCTACGCCGATGCCCGCCTACCGGCTCCCGTGAACCATCTTGGTACCGATCGCGACGAGATTGTTCGCGATACCTGCCCAAAGAGCGGTTCGCATCGTTGCGTGTTCGCCTTTGTAACGACTGCGCGCCATGCCGAGCCGGTGTTCGAGACGCGAGATGCGAGCCTCGCCGCCAGCGCCAGGCTCGACCTCGACGAAACCAGCGCTGTCGTTGGTGAGCGACGCGCCTTTCGGACTTGTAACCGGGCTTGGGGATAACCGGATGCTGACTCCAAGGTCGTTGATGCGGCGTTCGCCTTCGCCTGAGTAGAACCCGCGATCAGTCGCGGCGAGCTGCGGAGGACGGGTGAAGACCTCGATGTGGCGCTCAGGTTCTTTCGCGTTAGGGCAGGCAAGCAAGACCGCCGCACCCCTCGTGCACGAACTGCGGACGCCGACGCGCGCTGCTCTCCGAGTCCGAATCCGCATGCGACTCGGAGTCGGCGTCGGATTCCGAATCGGAGATCGGACTCCGAGGTCAGGCATCCGAATCGGACTCCGCCTCGGTCAGCAGCCCGTGCGAGGGGGCGAAACGCGACGGCTCGCCCCGCCGATGTTGGCAGGCACGGCGCGCTGCGAACGTGACCGCGAGCACGGCGTCCGGAGTGGACAAACGCAACGCCGTTGCGACCCGCTGCACGCACGGATATAGACTTCTATATGAAGAGAATGTTGATCGAGATCGACGACCGGAGCGCCCGGGATCTCGAGCGTGTCGCGCCCGCCAGAGAGCGAAGGCGGGCAGAGTTCGTGCGGCTTGCCATTCGACGAGCGCTCGATACGGCCTTGGACGTGCGCACCAAGGAGGCGTATGGCAAGCAGCCGTTGAACGCTGAGCTCTCCGCCGCGGACCTGGAGGGCTGGGATCGACTCAACGCCCTCGCTCGCCCCGCCGGTGCGCGGGACAAGCCGCGTAAGCGCCGGACGAGGGCGAGGCACGCCGCGTGACGTCGATTCGCGACGTTGCACTGCCGCGACAGTTCGAGCTGTGGTGGGTTTCGCTGCCTGACCCGGCAGGGCGACGGCCCGTCCTGTTCCTCGGGCGCAGTGCATCCTTCGAGTACCTCGGCCGCGTCCTCGTCGCCGAGGTCACGACGACCGTCCGAGGCATTCCGCAGGAAGTCAGCCTCGGTCGGCGGGAGGGCTTGCCCAGATCGTGTGTCGCCAACCTCGATGCGCTTCGCAGCATCCCTCGAAAGCGTTTCGCCACGCGCATCGGACGCATCGCCCCAACCCGGCTTGTGGAAGTCAAGCGCGCATTGGGCCACGTGCTGCATTGGCCCGAGCTCACGAGCCTCGCTTAGTACAGCCCGGCGCAAGAGAGTGATCCGCCCGTCCCCGTCCCCGTTCCCGTCCCCGGCCTGCGACGACGAGAATCGGGTGCGGGGAGGGGGACGGGGACGGAGTCGGATCCGATTTGCTCAGGTGTCGACTCACGTACGGCGACGACCCCCGACGGCGGGATCGCGATGGGATCGGCCGAAATACGCCAACCTTCTAGCGCTTGTCTTCGGCTGCTCCGAACCGGGAACCGGGGAGCCCTCGCTCTCGCTGTCGCGCGTTCAGCCGGTTCCGTGCCCAGAGGATGGCCTCGTCGCGAGTGTCGAACGTTTCGTACGGAAACGGCAGCGAGGAGGTGAGCCACGTAATGGCGATGAGCACCCCCCGAATCAGAACGTTGGGGATGACGAATCCGCACCCCGCCACGTGCTGTTTCAACTTGGCTCGAGTGCGCGCGACGTGGTCGGCCGAGATACGCCGCTGCCTTGCCGAGACCCGGGTCAGGTTGGTCGTGTCCAGCACCCACGCCACGTCGCACTCGAGGCCCTCGTAGAGGCGCTCGCACGCTCGGTAGAAGATCTCGGCCTCCTCCTCCGTGCAGTTCTCCATGGTCACGATGTAAAGCGGCGCCATCCGCTCATCGATCCATGGATGGTTCAGCGGTCGAGGCACCCCTTCCAGCGTAGCACCCTCCCCGGTTACTTGGCCGCAGTCCACCGCCCGGGTAGGAGCATCGACGCGAAGCGGGCAGGAACGCGGACGTCCTGCGCGCTCATGGTGTCCTCCGCCTCGCTCACGAGCTCTGCGCCTCTATCCGCACTGCCAAGGAGCAGCCCGAGTCGATGGCGGGCCGCGGCTGCGTGCAGAGACATGTCTGCGGCCTCGGCGAGGGTGATGGATTCCCGAAGCGCCGCCATGGCGCCCGCGCGGTCGCCCTGCGCGTTTTTCACGGACGCCGTCACCATGGAGGCGAGCGGCTCGGCCCACGCCATGCGCTCTCCACGAAGTGCGCGCGCGACCTTGGCGGCCTCCGAAAGGCGCGCTCTCTTCCGTTCCGGCGCCGCCTCGATCGATGCAACGGCGGCGCGCGCGCGCGTGAACGCGGTGAGGACTCGGACGTACTGGATGCGAAGTAGCAGGCTCTTTTTGAGGGCGCGCTCGTCGCGCGCCATGCGCTCGTAGGCGGCGGTCCCGTCGCCCGTGTAAAGCTCGATTTCGGCCTCCGACCGCATGACCTGGGCGTGTTGGATCAAGAACTTCGTGCGCGGCCAGTGTGCGATCGCCTCGCGAATCTGCGCGCGCGCGCCGACCGGATCATCCGCCGCAAGGTTCAGCAAGATGGGGTAGCCGATGCGCATGAACACCAGCGTCATGAGATCCCCGCGCTGATCGGCGTCGGCGAGCGCGCGCGCGGTGCGCCTCCGCAGCTCGACGAAGTCGCCCAAAAACGCTTGCGCGTACACCGCATACTGGGCGGCTTGCGCCTGCATGCCCGCTTGGTGCGCTGGCAAGTTCTCGTACCCTCTGTCGATCGTCTCGACGGCCTCGCGCCAGCGGCCGCGCAGGAAGAGACCCACGCCGTGCGTGCCCTGGCTGAATGCGCGCTCTTCCGCGCTCCCGCCCATTTCGATGAGCCTTGCGATGAGCTCGTTCACGTCGCGCTCGTGCCGCTCGACAGGACCACCGCGGGTCCCGAGGTGACTTCCGCCGTAAAGAATCGCCGCGCGCACCGTTCGCGCGCGATCCCCCGCGCGAAGGGCCTCGACAAGCTGGCCCGCCTGCATGCAGGCGGACAAGGCCATGTCGACGGACGCCATCCCCAGCGCCGCGACGTGCATCGCGTCGATCCGCGCCTGGTCGGCCGCGGGGATCTCCGCCGGCGCGCGCGGGGTGAAGCGCAGGCCGAACAGTTGAAGGCGCGCCTTGTACATCAAGAGCGACCAGAGGGTCGCCAGGGGCGTTCGCGGCGTCTTGACACCTGCGCCCGCGAGGACCTGCCGCAGCATCATGCCGCCTTCCTCGATGCGCCCTGCGGACAGGAGCTGCGCGGCGGCGGCGCGCTGCAGCCCGCCCCGCTCGCCGGGCGTCGCTCTCTCGGCGGCGGCGATGTAGGCACGCCCCGCCTCCTCGCCTCGCCCGGCCCATCCAAGCACCTCGCCCAGCCGCGCGTGTAGCTTGCCAAGCTTCGCCGAGTCCGCCGGCAGCGTCTCGATCGAGAGCCGGAACAGGCGCGCGGCCTGGTCGAAGGCCAGAAGCTTCGCGGCGTGCTCCGCGGCTTTCAGGGCGAACTGCCCGCCGCGCTCGGTCTCCCCTGCCCCGAGCAGGTGAACGGCCACCGATTCGGGGTCGGCCCCGGGGGTCGCCTCGAGCGCGCGCGCAAGGCGTCCGTGGTGCTCGCGAACGACCACGGGCGGAAGCATCGCCACGATGGTCTCGCGAATGCGGTCGTGAATCGGTTCGGCCACTTCGCGCCCGTCGCGCAGTCCGGGACGCACGAAGCGCCGCGCCGCCAGCAGCGCGATCGCTTCGTCAGGCGAATCGACCCCCGCCGCAGCGCCCAGCGTCGTCAGCGGCAGCGGACGCCCTCCGACCGCGACGATCTCGACCAGGTGCCGCTCTTCCTGCGGGAGCTGCGCCAGCCGATCCTCCACCACTTGTTCGAGGGTGACCCGAGCCTCATGCGAGGCGAGCAGTCGGCCTGTCGCCTCGCGCGCCAGCTCTTCGACGAGGAATGGGTTTCCCCCCGATTCGCGCGCGACCGCGTCGGCCAGGGTTTCGTGCCCGGCGCCGAGCAGCGACAGGGCGAGCCTTCGCGCGTCCGCGGTCTCGAGGGGTCCGATGGAGACGTCGCGGGCATCGGCAGCCGAGGGCCAGCGCGTTCGCAGCTCGGTCAGAAACGGGGCCGTTCGCGAGTCTTCCTCGCGGTGCGTGAGCAGAAGCAGGATGGGAGGGGCATACGGCGGTCGTACCAGCTCGAGCAACAATGCGGCGCTGTCCGTGTCGCCCCACTGCACGTCGTCGATGGCCAGGATCAGGCGCTTTCGCTTTGCAAGTGTCCCCAAGAGCTCGCGCAGGGCGGCGAACGCGCGCCGGCGCGTCCGACGGGGGTCGGTCAAAGGCTCGTCGGCGTCCTCGCCGGACACGCGGCGCAAAACGGGGAACAGACGCGCGAGCGCGCGGAAGTCGGCGGGAAGAGGGAGCGTCGTCTCGTCGTCAATGAAGCTCAGGAGCACCTGGGTCAGCGCATCGATGACGCTGTCGACGGCCTTGTATGGGAGAAACTCGCGCTCGTAGGTGCGCCCGCGCAGCACGATGGCCTCATCGCGGTCGACAACCCCGTTGAGGAAGTGCTGAACGAGGGCGGTCTTACCCATACCGGCGCGGCTGCTGACGCGAACGGTGACCGCGCCCCCTTTGGCGGTTTCGAACGCGTCGCGCAGTGCCTGAAGCGGGGCCTCGCGGCCAACGAGCGTTGTTTCCTTCGCCCCGGTGGGATCGGAGCTCGGCGTCTGCGCGCCGGCGCGTTTAACGTTCAGCCGCCGGAGGATCTCCGCCCCGGTCGGGCGGTCTTCCGGCGCGCGGCTCAAGAGCGCCATGCACAGCTCTTCGAGGTCGCTCGGCACGCCCTCCACGAACTCCGACGGCGGGCGAGCGTCCGCGCTGTTTTTCAGTGTGATAAGGTCGAAGGTCGGCCCGTCGAACGGCGGCGCACCCACGAGCGCCTCGTAAAGAATGACCCCGACGCTGTACCAGTCTGCCGCAGGCGTGGGCGCCTCGTCGAATGCCTGCTCTGGCGCCATGTAACGCGCCGTGCCCACGATGTCGGCGTCGGCGCCATTGCCCTCGCGGGCAAACCGGCGAGTGTCCGTCGCAACGCCGAAATCGAGCAACACGACGCGGCCCTCTTGGGTCACGAGGATGTTGGACGGTTTGATATCGCGATGCAGCTTGCCGGCTGCGTGCAGCGCGTGAACCCCATCCACGAGCTGTCGCACCGCCGGCAGCAGCTTCTCTAGGTCCGCGGGCGTCATGTGGGAACGCGCCCGGACGGAGCCTATGCCGGAGCGGCGGAGCTCGCGCTCTTGCTGTTCCCCTGCCTGTTGCACCCGGGTGTGCGTGGGCACGGCCTTTCCTTCGATACGAGACGAAGCGCCGTCCTTCTGCACGTATGTAAGGAAATCGGTGCCCCGCACGAGCTCCATCGAGAAGAAGGGCCGGTCGCCATCCGTTGCCACGAACTCGTACAAACGCACGAGGTTCGGGTGGGTGATGTCGGCAAGCGTTCGGAACTCTTGTTTGAAGCGATAAAGGCCCGCGGGGTCGAAGTGGAGCAGGGTCTTCAGCGCCACCGACTGCACTCGGTCGTTGTCGCGTGCCTCGTAGACGGCCCCCATTCCGCCGCGGCCGATGCAGCGCTGCACAGCGAAGCGCGTGGTCCCTGTCCAGTCCAGGTCCCTGCCTTGCTCTCGCTCGAGTGCCAGCAGCTCGACTTCTGGGGTCACGACCTTCACCCTTTGCCGCCGAGTCGCCCGAGGTACTTCCCGTGCGCCGCGGCGACGCCCTCATCCGAATATTACGGCACGAACGCCACGCGGCCATGAGCCCCCAACGCCCGGCCGCGCGTCGATTCATCGCACGCGGGGCTCCGGGCGCGCTCACAAGCCCACATGGATCACATGGCGGCCTCACGGGGGCGAGCCACCTTGCCGCCTACATGCCCACCTCAAAAGTCGGCGCCGTCCGGTCCTGGACGTGTCAGCTATAGTGAACGGTTGGCATGATCGAAGTTGCGCCCGAGCCTGTCGTGGCACCGGGCGATGCTGTGCGCACGATGGACCGGGTGGCGGAGGCCCTGCAGCGCGACCGGCACGTCGCATGCGATTTGGTCACCCGTCCGGACGCTTCGCTCGTGGCGGCGTGGCGAACGCTGGGCTCTGAGATAGGCGAACAAAAACAGCTTTGCGTGGTGTTCGCTCACGCAAGCGTATGGGAAGGACGCCGTGAATCGCTCTCGGCGTTCATGAGCCGCTACGACGCCGGTACGGCGCTGCTGGTGGTCGTCGGCCGACCGCGAGAGGAGTCTCTGAAGGACGCCTTGCATGACCGCCTCGCGGCCGTCGTGGACCACACCGCGGGCAGCGAGGGTCTTTCCCTCGCGACGCGACGCGCCTTCGAGCTACTGGAAGCCAAGGCGCGGACCGATGCGGCCGCTTTCTCGTTGCGCGGCCACCGCGATGAGCTCGGCGAGCTGCTTGACATCGCGCGAGCCATGACGACCGTGCGCGACGTCGACAAGCTCCTCGGCGTGATCCTCGAAAAGAGTCGGATCGTGACGGGGGCCGATGCGGGGAGCATCTACATCGTCGATGCCGGCCACCGAGAAGGCCAACCGCTATTGCGCTTCAAGCTCACGCAGAACGACAGCGTGAGCTTCGACTCGCGCGAGTTCACGATGCCGCTATCGGAGCGGTCGATCGCGGGAAGCGCCGCCCTGCGCAAGGCCGCGCTCAACATCCCCGACGTGCGCGCCTTACCCCCCAGCACGCCGTTCCAGTTCGACCCGAGCTTCGATCGACGTACCGGTTACATCACTCGGTCCACCATCGCGATGCCGCTCATCAGCCAGCGCGACGAGGTCATCGGGGTCATTCAGCTCATCAACAAGAAGCGCGATCGCCACCAGAGGCTCACGAGTGCTGCGGATGTGGACACGTTGGTGATTCCATTCGACCGGCGCAGCGAGGAGCTCCTCGGCATGCTGGCGGCGCAAGCCGGCGTATCGCTCGAGACCGCCATGCTTTACGAAGAGATCCGCAATCTCTTCAACGGGTTCGTCACGGCCAGCGTCGAGGCGATCGAGTCGCGCGATCCGACGACGAGCGGCCATTCGCGTCGCGTGGCCGACCTCACGATCGAGCTTGCAAAAGTGGTCGACCGGGAAGAAGGGGGCCCCTATCGGGCGGCATCGTTTACGGCAGAGGAGTTGCGCGAGCTCGAGGTCGCGAGCTTGTTGCACGACTTCGGCAAGATTGGAGTACGCGAGAAGGTTCTGGTCAAAGCAAAAAAACTCTACGACGAGCGGCTACAACTGCTGCGCTCGCGCTTCGATTTCGTGCAGAAGTCGGCCGACGCAGACGCGCTGCTACGCAAGGTGCGCCTTTTGGAGGCATGCGCGAGTCGCGATCAGATCGAAGCCGTCGATTGTGACTTGGCGAAGCGGCGGGCCGAGCTCGAAGCAGCGTGGGAGAGCGTCTGCAAAGCGAACGAGCCCAGCGTCATGACGACCGGCGACTTCGCCCGCATCCACGAGATTGCGCGACAGACCTTTGTCGACATGCGAGGCGAGACGCGGACCTTGCTCGAGGACGAGGAGCTCGCTTGCCTGAGCGTACGCAGAGGGTCGCTCACGCCCCAGGAGTTCGACGAGATTCGGCTCCATGTCTCGCACACATTCCGCTTTCTCTCCCGAATCCCATGGGGCAAATCATTGCGACGGGTTCCTTCCATTGCGGCGGCGCACCACGAGCGTCTCGATGGGAAGGGATATCCGAGCCGTCTGCGAGCCGAAGAAATTCCCCTCCAGTCGAAGATCATGAGTGTCGCCGACATCTACGACGCACTCACAGCGAGCGACCGTCCCTACAAGAAAGCGCTGCCGCTCGACCGCGCGCTCGAAATCCTCGATCTCAACGTCAAGGACGCCCACCTCGATGGGGAGCTCGTGCGCATGTTCATCGAGGGGCAAGTCTGGAAGCGCACAAGCATGTAGGTTCATTCCCAGCGAAGCGCCGTGCGATCCATCATTACCGAGGCCGGGTCCTTTTCGAGATCGAGCCCTTCGAGAAGTACGTCCGCGGGCGTACGTCCCTGCGCCACGAGTTTCCGTAGTCGCGCCAGGTGGACGCGCTCGTCTTTGCCGCCGCGGGCATCCACTCGAGCTCGACGGGCGAGCCCGCCTTCGGCGAGTGCCACGACGCGCTCGGCCAACGGAGTCAGCGTTGCGCCTCGGAACGTGGTCCGAAGCCCATCTCGCCAGACGCGACCACGAAGCTCCGCCACCTCTTCATAAGTCCAATCCGCGACGAGAGCCTCGGCTTCGGCGAGCGCGCTTTCGTCGTAGAGGATTCCCGTCCACAGGGCGGGCAGCGCGCATGCCATGTCGGCGGATTGGGCATCTCCCCCTCGCACTTCGATTGTCTTTTTCAGGCGAACCTCGGGGAAGAGCGTATTCAAGTGCAGCTTCCAGTCATCGAGGGTCGCTGCGTGCCCCTCAAACCCCGTTTTGTGGAAAGCTCGAAACGTTTGCCCGGTGTTCTCGATCACCTTTCCCGCGCGCTTGAAGAGGAACATCGGCACGTCCAGCGCCCATTCCACGTAGTCCGCGAAGCTCGCATCGTCCTTCCAGAGCGCGGGCAACAGGCCCGTGCGATCCCCGTCCACGTCGAGCCAAGTTCGCGCGCGGTAGGTTAGACCGCCGTGAGCGCGGCCCTCCTGCCAAGGGCTGTTGGCGAACATGGCCGTGACGAGCGGCGAGAGCGCGAGGGCGATGCGCATCTTGCGCATGGCGTCCTTCTCGCTCGCGTAATCGAAGTTCGCCTGAACCGTGCACGTACGCAGCATCATGTCGAGCGCGTGACCGCCGCGCGGCGGCAAATAGCGCTTCATGATCGCGTAGCGCTGCTTGGGCACCCATTCGAAGTCCTCGCGGCGCGCGAACGGATGGAACCCCACGCCTAGCCAGCGAACGCCCATGGAGCGCGACAGCGGACCGATCTCGCGCATATGCCCGCGCAATTCGGCGCAGACTTGATGGATTGTCTCGCTCTTGCCCCCCGAGAGTTCGAGCTGTCCCCCCGGCTCGAGCGTGACCGACGCGTCGCCACGGGCGAGCGCAACAATCGGCCCCCCTTCGTGCTCCCGCTCGGGCGTCCAGCCATGCAGGCTAGCGAGTTCCGCGAGGACCCTCGAGATGCTCCTGTCTCCGACGTAGGGGAGCGGCGCGCGCGTGCGCTCGAAAACGCCGAACTTCTCCATTTCCGGGCCGATCCGCCAGTCGGACGAGGGCTTGCATGCTTCGGTGAAGGGAAGCACGAGGTCCTCGGGTCGACGGATCGGTTCGAGGTAGGCGGGATCGGTCGTCGGCACGGCGGCGGCTGCTCACATGGAGGTGGCGCCCGCTACGTTTGGATGCAGTCGAGCGGGACGCCGTTTCCGAATACCCTATGCGCGACGCGAGAGCGACCTCGATTTTCGCCACTCACGCGGTCGCACCCATTCCCTTGTCAGCCTTGTCGGCCTTGTCGGCCTTGTCGGCCTTCACACCCGCCCTCGCCGTACGCTTGCGGTCGAACAATCGGACCCGACGCACGAGCAAATCCAGCAGGAGCAGCGCAATGGCCGCGCCCACCAACCGAGGCCAGAGGTCCTGGTGATATCGAATGACCTCGCCGCCCGGATCGAAGACGGCCGACGGCGCGGGATCCAGCGTGCCGCCCGCCGCCGCCGCAGCGTGGCGGAGGGTGGCCAGATCGGCCGCAAGAGCGAGATACTCGCGTGGATACGGGTTGGTGACATGGCCGAAGCTCTCCGCAACGGTCGCGGTCTTCGCCGTCGCCGGATCCTCGCCCGTGGCTTTCTCCAGGGACGCGTGCAAGAGGAACGATCCATACCGATCCAACGGAAAATCGGCCTCGTAGCGCCCGGGCGCGGTCTGCGGCATCGCTACTTTGCGCGTCTCACCATTCGGCTGAGGCCCCGCGATCGTCAGCCACGCATCGAGCCCGTTCTGGAAGCGATCGTCCGCACCGGTAGCATCCAGGGCGGCGCGCACGTGGCCCGTCGCCGGATCGATCTCCGCCCGCATGTCGTACACCTGCCGCTTCTTCTGGCGCATGTGCTCGCGGACGAGCTGCCCCCAGAACTGACCCCATGCCGGCCAGCGCAGCCATTCCACCGCCCAGAGGTTTTTCACATCGCTCGTCCAAGCAATCGTCCACCCCAGTCCCAAGTGCCAGCGCGCCAGCACAGGCTCCGCGAGCTCGCTTTCGAGAATCTGCTGAGCGGGGGGAGGCTTCAGTTTGGTCGCGACGTAGCCGTGCAAAAACGGCGCGCTGCCGACATCGATGCCCCGTAGGAAGTCGGCCGGCGACGTGAGCCGTGGCTGGAAGTACTCTTCGACCGCCGCCGACCGGCTCACCATCTCCGTCTCGCGCGTGAAAATGCGGGGAAGCGACTGGGGATCCGCCACCTTGTAGAAACGGCCGCCACCCACCTCGGCGATGGTCCGGAGCAGGTTCTCGTCCACACCGCCCCCGAGACCGACGGTGGTCACCGTGATGTTCTCCGCCGACATGGCTTGCACCAGGTCGTGAATTCCGTTTTGCGGGGCCTGTCCATCGGTGAGGAGCACGACGTGTTTTTTCCTGGCGCGCGTCGTCGAAAGGGCCTGATAAGCCGCATCGAGGGCTGGGAAGATCTCGGTCCCGCCCCCCGCCTGGATGCGCGCGATATCGTTCTGGATGCGCGCGCGATGTTTCGCGGCAGTCATACGAACGATGCGCGTGGGTTGAGAATCGAAGGCGATGATCTCGAGCAGGTCCTCGGCCGCAAGCGTGTCGGCCGTCGCCTTTGCGGCCTGCTTGGCCATCTCCAGGGGCAAGCCGGTCATCGAGCCCGAGCGGTCGATGACGAGCGCCATCGCAACTTCGGCCTCGTCTCGCCGCTTCTCTGCGTCCATACGCACCGGCAGGATTCGCTCGATGGTCGTGTGATGCCACCCGCCCAGCCCGTAGCTCCGCTCGCCGCCCGCGAAGAGGAAGCCGCCGCCGAGATCACGCACGTACTGCTCGATCGTCTCCTGCTGGGTGAGCGAAACGCGTTCCGCGGGAGTATCGCTCAGGATGATGAAGTCGTAGCGCTCCGCCTCCCGCAAGCTGGTCGGCAATGGATCCGTCGTATCCACATTGAGCTGCTGGGCCGCCAGCGACGAGGCTAGATAGCTCGCGCGTGCCGGATCTCCCTCCACGTAAAGGACGACCGGCTTACCGAGGACCGCCGCCACCGCAGTCGCGCGATTGTTTTCCGTGAAACCGTCGTGGGCTGCTTCGCTCACCTCGAGCGAGTAAGTCACGGTTCCGGGCACCGCGGCCTTGCTCTTGAACACGATGTCGTTGTCGCCCGGCTTGAGGTCGACCTGCTTCACACCGTCCAGGCCGTTGATGACGTCCCCCTGCCTGAGCGTGAGCTTCGCCGACTGCTCGACGCTCGAGAACACTTGTGCGTGAAGGTCGAAGGTTTCGCCCTCGTGCACGTGCTCGGGCAGACGCACGTCGCGCAAGGCCACCTCCCCCGGCACCGGGCGCCTGTAGGGGACGGCGAAGATTTTGACACCGTACTCTCGCGCACGGTTCGCCTCGGCGAGAAGATCGCCGTCCGTCTGAACTCCGTCCGAGAGGATCAACGCGTGGCGCAAATACCCTTCGGGAAACAGCCCATAGGCAAGTTGGAGAGCACTGGCGATGTCGGTCGCCGTTCCCTGACCCGCCCCGTGACGCTCGATCCGCGGCGCAGCGGGTTTCGCCGCTTCTTGGAGCTCCACGACTCGCGGACGCTTGCCAAACGTGACGAGGCGCACGAGATCGTCTTTCGGTTTGGCGTCCAGCCCGCGCTGAACCTCGGCCCGCGCATCTTCGAGCGCCGAGTCCGAAACACTGTCGCTGACGTCGACGAGATAAACGGTGCACACGTTCTGCGTCGTCGCCGAGCGCGCAAGCCGCGCAAGCCCCAGCGCGAGCACAGTGACGAATGTGACCCGCAGAAGGACCGACAGCGCGCGTTGCGCCAGCGGCAAGTCCGCCAGGCTGCGCCGCATCACCCACAAGAAGTAAGGAGCAAGCAGCGCGAGGCCGAGCATGCGCGGCGCGAGAAGCTCGTACTCGCTTTGCCCGCGCCGCCACGCGACGGTCGGCCCTGCGTACCAGACGTATCTCACGTAAAACCACAGACCGAGAGCCCCCACCGCGACCATGAGCGCCGCCGAGCCGATGCGAGTGGTACGTCGCCACAAGCGCGGCGGAATCGAGCTCCTGGTATTGGGGGAACGGCTCATACCGTGACCCGCCGGTGGTAGGTTGCCCACTCGATGGCCGAAAGAAGAGCCGCGACGAGTAGCAGGTAAATCCAGATCTCACGGCGAACACCCGGGCGAAACCCAGCCACGGCGCCGGCCGTCGTGCTTCCGACCATGAGCTGGTCCTTGGGCTCGATTGCGCTCTCAGAAGCGTCGAGCAGATTCGCGGCGAAGGTCGTCGTCTCGTCGCCCGCGGTGAGCTCGTAAAAGCCCGACTGCTCGCCCACGAGGACCGCCCGGCCCTCGTGCACGGGGACGGGCTGCGAAACCCCGTCGGGTCGCTTGACCAACGCCTGCGTCACAGACGCTTCGACCGGAAGGCGCCATATGTCGCCGGTCCGCAAGCTGGACAAGTATTGAGCGTCCTCGTTCGTGAACCAGTCGATGCAGTTCAGGATGAAAAGGGGCCATGCGACGCGCAGGGGCAGATCGCTGTCGCGAACGTCGAATCCGAGTGCGACGAACTTGTTCCCGCCGCGGGTGCCGGCCACGAGAATCGGCGAGGCGCCCCTATCGGCGGCCCCGAGAACCTTGTCGCCGCTTTCTGGTACCAGCCGGCGGCCCGTTGCGACATTCACGTCATCGAGTGCTAGAAATCGTAAGATCGGGTGTTTGCGCTCGATCTTGTCGAAGCTCGGCTGCTTGAGCTCACCTTCGACCCTCACGGGCGCGCCCCCCCCGCGCGGATCCAGATAGAGGGCGTTCGTCTTTGGCCATTCGGCCGGCGTGACGCGATCGAAGATCACCGCGTCCCAGTTTCCCTTTCCAATCGCCGCCGAATAGCCCTTTGGGGTCACATCGGTCACGTCCAGGTACTCGTCGAGCAGCAGAGCCGCATCCAGATAGGTATCACCCTCGGTGACGACCAATACTCTCGCGCGGCGTCGCTCCGGAAGCAGCGCGTACGCTCGATCATCGGCGGGAAGCGCGTCGTGGGTGCCGTCGACGCGCGCGAGCTTCGCTTCGAGCGTCCGACTCGCACCGGAAAGCTGCGGGTAAAACCTCGGCAACCGCTCGCGCGGGCGAAGACGCAACTTGGTGAGATCGACGAGCGCGCCGTCGCCCAAAAGCTGAAGCTCGACGTCTTCATCATCGGGGCCGGTGTTCGTCAGCTCGAGCATCACTTCGTAACGACTCTTGTCGAGCGGGTAGCGGCGCACAGAGAACTGGGTGATGCCGACGTTCCTCGCGTCGCGCCCAACCTTGATGTACGAAAGAGACGCATGGCCCAGGTGCACGGGCCCGGAAGCGTCGCTTGCCTCCCCCAGCGCTCCGTCGGAAACGACGACGATCTCGCTGCGGTCGTAGCCACGAAGAACGTCGGTGGCAAAACGCAGGGCTCGCGCAAAATCCGCACGGGTATCGGTCGCGTGAATGCCCTCGAGCTGCCGCTCCAAAGAGGATGTATCGCTGCTGAGCGGGCCTAGCGGCGTCACCATCGCGTCCATTTGAGCGACGAGCATCCGGTCGGCGCCACCGAGAGCGCGCGCGAGCTTTCGGACCTCCTCCTTGGCGACCGCAAGTCGATTCGGCGCCACGTCGGTCGCCTGCATTGACGCGCTGGCGTCGATGAGCACGACGACAGTGCGTCCCGCGAGAAGGCTTTCGGCGGCCCGAGGATCGCCGAGTGCGAGCACGAGCAACGCAAGGAGCGCCAATTGCAGCAACATCGACGCGAGGCGCTTGAGCTTCGAGAAGAGCGTCGTCGCTTCTTTGTCGCGCAGGATGCGCTCCCAAAGCGGCGAGAACGGCACGGCCGCGACTCGCCTTCTCAGCTTGAGAATGTAAAGTACAAGGACGCCGAATCCCACGGCGCCGAAAATCGCTACGAGCTGCGCCAGGGGCAGGCCGGCGAAGATCATCGCAAGAAGCCTCCTCGTCGGAACACGCGCAGGATCATCTCGTCGAACGCCACGTCGACGCTGGCCGCGATGTACGGCACCTGATGGGTCGCACAATATCGCTCGATCTGGGCGAGATACTGACCGTGGACCTTGGCGAATCGCTGGAGCACCTTCGCGGTCACCGTGACCTCGCGTTCGTCTCCGGTCTCGCAGTCGTAGACCAGCAAATCGCCGTGAAGCTTCGGCCTTGCGTCGGACGGGTCGACAACATGGACGACGAACGGATCGAACTTGTTGTAGCGAAGAACGTTGATCCCCTTTTCGAAGCCACGCGGGTCGTAAAGGTCGCTGATGAGCACCGCAAGCCCGCGTCGCTTGTGCTGAGCGACGAAGGTCTTCATCGCGTCTTCGAGGTCCGTTCGACCGTTGGTCGCGGCCTCCCGCAAGAAGCGAAATACCTTGAAGATCCTCGCCTTGCTGCGCGTCTCGGGCATCCGATCCAGAACGCGGTCGCTCGTTGTGACGATGCTGACGCGGTCCAGATTTGCCAAGCCGACGTAAGCGAGCGCCGCGCAAACCTTCTTTGCATAAGTGAATTTTTTCGCCTCGCCGAACCCCATCGACGCGCTCGTGTCGAGGATGAGGTAGATCGCGAGGTCTTCTTCTTCCTCGAATAGGCGCACCAGAAGCCTGTCGAAGCGCTGGTACACGTTCCAGTCGAGGTACCGAAAGTCGTCGCCGGGCTGGTACTCTCTATAGTCGGCGAACTCGACGCCCGTTCCGCTCTTCTTCGTCCGGCGCTCGGCGCGAAGCCGCCCGGCAAACACTCGCCGGCTCACGAGCGCGAGGTAGTCGAGTTTTCGCTGAAACTCCTCGTCGAATAAGTCGTCGTCGGTCAGCGGCTGAGTCGCCTTCTTGTCGCGCCGCCAAGGGAAAATACTAATTCTGCTCAATGGATCGCGGGGGGGGCGGAGAGGACGTTAGCGCGCCCTTCTCGATCTTGGCCTCGGAGACGTTCTTGAGAATCGCATCGATGACCTGGTCGGTTTTTATGCCTTCCGCCTCACCCTCGAAGTTGAGCAGGATTCGGTGCCTCAGCGCCGGATGGATGACCGCTCGAACGTCGTCGACGGCGGCGGCAAAGCGGCCCTCGAAGAGCGCCAGGATCTTCGCAGCAAGGAGCATGGCCTGCGCTCCGCGCGGCGAGCTGCCGTAGCGCACGAAGCGCCGCACCAACTCCGGCGCCTCCGGCCCGTCGGGATGGGTCGCCTGAAGCACTCGAACTGCGTAGTCCTGCACGTGACGCGCGACCGGCACCTGTCGCACGAGGCGCTGCATCGACAGAATCGCGTCTCGATCGAGCACACTGGCCCGCTTCTCCAGCGCGCCTCCCGTCGTCCGGTCGAGAATCTCGTGCAGCTCGCTCCTGCCGGGGAAGGCAACGTGCAACTTGAAAAAGAAGCGATCGAGCTGTGCCTCGGGCAGGGGATAGGTCCCCTCCATCTCGAGCGGATTCTGCGTCGCGAGGACGACAAAAGGCTCGTCGAGCGTGTGTGTCCGCTTGCCGACGCTCACTCGATGCTCCTGCATGGCCTCGAGCAAAGCGCTTTGCGTCTTCGGCGTGGCGCGGTTCACCTCGTCGGCCAAAATGATGTTCGCGAATATAGGCCCCTTGCGAAACTCGAACGCCTTGCCACCGCCCTGAACCTCATCGATGACCGTCGTGCCGAGGATGTCCGCCGGCATCAGATCGGGCGTGAACTGAATTCGCGAGAAGGTCAGCGACAAGGTCTCGGCGAGCGTGCGCACCAGCATCGTCTTGCCCAGCCCAGGCACCCCCTCGAGCAGCGCATGGCCTCCCGCGAGCATGCACACGAGGACGCCGTCGACGACCTCGCGGTTGCCCACGATGGACTTCGCAATCTCCGCGCGCAATTCGTCGACCCTCTTACGAAAGACGGTTACTTGCTCGCGAATCGCCTCTGCTTCCATTGTGCCCTCACTGGCTCTCCCGCGGGCGGATGAGCTGGAAATACCTCTTCACGTAGAACCGATAGCCGCCGGGAATCTCGTCTTTGGTGAGCGATTCCTCCGCGACCTGATGATATTCGGTGTAGACGCGCTTGTAGCCTCGCGACGCGAAACCCCGTTCGGCGGCGCCGAGGATGACCTGGCTGCGCGAGCCACCTTGCCCAGTATCGCCGCCCGTGACTTGGGTGTCTTCCGTCGCCATCTTCGGATTGGTTCCCTTCCCTTGCAGATGGGGATCGTGCCCCTCGCCCCACCGACGATCCGCCGATCCTTGCTCGCCACCGCCCGCTTGATCGCCCTGACCGCTCTGCCCGGCGCCCCGCTGCCCTTTGGAGAGCATCAGCATCTTCTCGCCGTTCGGCCCCAGAACCCACGTCTCGCCCCCGCCCTCTCCCTTTGCGCCCCCTTGTCCGTCGCCGTCTGCTCCTGGTGAACCACCCGGTGAACCGCCCTGCTGTTCGTCTTGACCCGAGCCCTGGGACTCCCCACCTTGTCCCTGCGAGCCACCCTGACCGCGCGCCATGCGGCTAAAGCGCTTGAGTCGGGCGATCTGCGGCTTTCCTCCCTGACCCCCTTGCCGGAGCAGCTCCCGCAGTTCCTGGAGCTTTTGCCGCAGCTCCTCTTTTTCGCGTCGGGTCATCTCCTGCTGTTCGAGGCGATTGATGTCTTCGGCTCCTTGGTCGAGATCCTCGGCGCTCTGACCGAGATCCTTCATCAGGTCTTCGGCGGCCTGTTCGAGCTCCCGATCGAGGCGATCGAGCTGGCGGCCGGCTTCTTTGCGCGAGCCTAACTCGCGGTCCAGGCGCTCCAATTCACGCTGCTTCTTTTCCAGTAGGCTTTGTTCTTCGGTCGAGGCCGCGTCCGCCTGCTTTTCCTTCATTCGGAGGATCTCGTCGGCGAGCTCCTGACGGCGCCGCTCGAGGTCCTTTTGCCTCTCCATGGCCTCGGCAACGCTCTTTTGGATGGCGGCGCGCATTTGCTCTAGTTTCGCGCGGTCGATTGGCTTGTCAGGCGCGTTTCGGAACTTCCTTGCGAGCTCGTGCAGCGCCGCGCGAGACTCATCGAGCCTGCGGTCGGCGAGCGCCTCACCCGCAGGCCTAGTCAACTCCGCTTTCTTGAGCGCCTCGCCAATTCGGTCGAGCTGGTCCTCGAGCGCCTTCTTGTCGGCCTCACTTCCGGTGAGCAGCCGCTCCTCGAGCGCGCCCATTCGCCGAAACGCCTCCGTCCGGTCGAGACGCTTGTTCGCGATGTCGTCGACGAGCTTGTTGAATTCTTGGACACTCGCTTTCGTCTCGTCGCTCGCCCCACTCTGCTCGACCTGCTTGAGCAAGTCCTTTACATCCTCCAGGTCGTCGGAAGACATCTCCACCGGATCGATGGTCTTCGCGTGGACCGCAGGCGCGGAACGCCGCACCTGGAAGAACGTTACCGCGACGAGGAGCCCTGCCAAACCCGCGGCCCATCGCAGCGCCCGGGGTAAGCCGATCGGCACCGCCGAACTCGCGTGTGCGTTGGACGCAGCGGCAAGTGCGTCTTCGATCGCCGCGTTCATGAAGGGTGTACGGTCGGAGGCGCGCTGTTCCGCGAACGCGAGCGCGCTCGCGAGCCGATCGTGCAAGTCGTAAAATCGATCGAGCGACCTCGCTCCGGCATGGCGCGGCAATCGCCGCGTCCAAGCAACGATCGCCGACACGAGGACGGCGGCGCCGGCCATGCCGAGTACGGCGCGTGCCGAGCGCGTGCCCATCACACCGAGCTTGAGCAGGGCGGCATCCACGATCGCGACGGCCAGAGCGAAACAAAGCACGATGCTCGTCGCACGAAACGTCCGCACGAAACGGATGCGGCGCTCGGCACTCTTCGCCAATAGACGAATCCGCTCGATAGCTTGATCGTGGCTGCTCATCCGTAAGGCGCGCGCGCTGGCAGGGGAGGGCTTGGTGGACGGGCTCGCGTCTCCATCAAGTCTAGCAAACGTAACGTGCCCGACGCCTCCCCGCATTCCCCGGCAGACTTGTCATCTCATGAACGTCGCCAATAGCGCTGCGATCAGCCCGATGACCGCGAACGCAGCGACGACGAGCACAGGCTCCCACATCAGACGTGGCGGACTGGGCGGCGGCTCTGGCGCAGCGTTGGGACCCATTGGCGGCGCCGTGGTGCTCAGCAGCGGCGCCGCGCTGCTCGGCGACTCCGCTCGCTCGGCGAGCGGCAATGCCGCGAGCATGGCCGGGTCGCTCGGAAGCGCGTGGGCTTCGTACGTCTGGCTCTCATGACCGACGTCGTCGTCGAATGCCAGTGCGACTTCCTCGTAGCGAAGCGTGTGCTCGGCGCGCGCATCCGACGATTCCGAGCTCTGTTCCTGCGCTCGCCGGACGGACCGCTCGAGAACCGGCTTCCAGCGATCGAGCAGCTCGGCTAGCTCACTCGATCCCGACTCGACGTCCACATTCGCACGCACGGCATCGGCAAGCTCTGCCGCGCCGATCGTGCGGCGGTCCACCTCCGGCTCGAGGGCACGCGCGACGGCTTCGAGCAGCGGCTCGGGTAGGTCGGGTCGGATGACGCTGAGCGGCTTGATGCGGGGTTGACGCATCGCGCGAAGGAGCTCGAACTCGTCCTTCTGGTGCTTGGCGAACGGGACGCGTCCCGTCGCGAGGCGCCAGGCCAGGAGCGCCGCCGCATAGACATCGGCGCGCTCGTTGACCGCCTCTCCCCGCGCCTGCTCCGGCGCCATGCATCCGAGGGTCCCCTTCACCATTCCAAAACGCGTGACAGGCGAAACGCCCAGGACCTTTGCAATGCCGAAGTCGGCTATCTTGACGCCCCCGCCCCAGTCGAGCAGCACGTTCGACGGCGAGACATCGCGGTGCACGATAGGCGTGAGCCCGGTTGCGTCGCGAAAGTCGTGCGCATACGTGAGCGCGGCGAGAACCCGCTCGACGATATGCCACGCCGCGCGGTCGGGAAGCCTGACGCCATGCGCCTGACATAGACGCACGACGCGCGCGAGCGCCACGCCCGGGACATATTCGTAGACAAGGGCCGCGAATCCCGGTTCCTCGAGAAACGCCCGCACCTGCACGATGCACGGATGGAGCAAGCGCGCGCAGACGGACGCTTCGTGCGCAAAGGAATCGGCGGAGGTAAGACCGCGCCGCTCGTCGGCGATGGTCTTGATGGCTACGAGCCTGCCGCCGCGGCTGCGCGCGAGGAAGACCTCGCCGGCGCTGCCCGTTCCCAGGCGCTGGAGGATCTCGAACCCTGCCATGGAGGGCCGCGGCGGCTCGACGGGAAACATCGTGCAGACGAAGCTCCCATCTTACAGCCAGGCCGGCGCGTCCATCAAATGTCGCCCCCGCAGCTATATCCCTTCGAATAAGCTCCAGTCTCACAGGAGCAATCTCCAAAGCGTGCAGCCGCTCCCCTTCCCGCCCGCCATCGACATTCGCGTCGCCCGCGACCGCACGGCACAATCGCAAGCGACTGGCGGGTTCCTCAACCTGCGCCGGCTCGATCTCACCGCGCGCTACCCGGACGGCACGGAGAGCGCTCCCTTCTCTTACGATGTGGCCGCGCGCGACGCCCTCGACGCGGTGGTCATCGCAGCGCATTTCGTCGCCGGGGGTGTTCGTCACGTGTATTTGCGCTCGGCCGCTCGCCCTCCTTGCGCGCTTCGACCTGTCCCGCCTGTCCACAGTGGGGCGCTTTGGGAGCTCCCTGCCGGGCTGGTCGAGCCTGAAGAGGAGCCCGCGAGCGCGGCCGCGCGAGAGCTCACAGAGGAGCTAGGCTTCGCGGCGAGTTCGCGCGACATGCAGGCTCTCGGCGAGTGGACGTTCCCGGCCCCCGGCATCATCGGCGAGCGTCACATATTTTACGCCGTACAAGTCGACCCACTCGCCCGCGCGGAGCCAACCGAGGATGGCTCTGCGCTCGAACGATCGGCGGCGATTGTCGCATTGCCCGTTGCCGACGCCATCGAGCACTGCCGTCGCGGCGCGATTCGTGACGCCAAAACGGAGCTTGGCTTGCGGCGCCTGGCGGAGATACTGCCGTGACAAGACCGCACGTTTGCGTCGTTCTGAAGCGATCGTCCTGGCGCAAGTGGGTCGAAGAGGAGCACGATGCGCGTGTCGCCGAGCTGCTCGACGCAAACGACGAGGTCGTCGGCCGCTTGAGGTCGGCTCACGAGGAGCACATCGAGGCGACCGAGGAAGTTCGCCGTGGGCTTTCCGACCTCGACGCAATTGTCGCGTGGCATGACGGAGCCGCCGGCTTCCACGTGCAGGGACGATGCGACTTGATCGTCACGGTCGGGGGTGACGGCACGCTGCTGGTTGCATCCCACGGCATCGGGCACGGGATCCCGCTGCTCGGCGTCAATAGCGCGCCAAACCATTCGGTCGGGTTCTTCTGCGCGGCCAAGAAGGGAACTGTCCGCGAGGCTCTGGTCGCCGCTCTCGACGGCAAGCTGGAGCGCGTCGAGCTCACGCGCATGCGCGTCGAGCTCAACGGGCGAGTGGTCCACGAGCGCGTGCTAAACGAGGCACTTTTTTGCCACGCGTCTCCCGCCGCCACGTCGCGTTACATCCTTCGACTCGTCCGACGGGGATCCACACCAGCGTCGGAGCAAGGGCCGAACGACGCATTCGAGGAACAAGAGCAGAAGTCGAGCGGCGTATGGGTGGGCCCTGCAGCTGGATCGACGGCGGCGCAACGGAGCGCGGGCGGGCGTGTTCTGCCGCTATCGTCTCGCAATCTGCAGTACGTGGTGCGCGAGCCCTACCGACCACGGGAGGAGGAAATGCGGCTAACCCTGGGTCAAGTCAGCGAAGGCGAAGCGCTCGTCTTGAAGAGCCAAATGCGCGAAGGCCGAGTTTTCCTCGACGGGGACCGAATCGTGCACGACGTGAACATTGGCGATGTCGTCACGATGGTCCGTTCCGACCAGCCCCTGATCGTGCTTGGACTCCCAGCGCACGCCTGACCAGCGCATGCTAGCGCATGTGCGTAGTGGACTTCGCATTCATCTCACGTTGTCGGACGGCTTTACTCGGTGTTAGCTGGAACGAAGGAAAAAAGCAGGGATTAACGGATGTCCATGAGGGACGGAGGGCGGTCACACGCGACCGCTGACGGAAGCACGGGGCGATCCACCCGACCCCTCGACCAGGTCGGCGCGCGCGGCGCAGCGCTTCCTTCCGCCTTCGCTGTCGGCACACTTGCGTCTGGTGGCTCGAACGCGTCGGCGGCCGCGTGGATCCGCAACTTTGCCTCCCAGGACTGGCTCACCGTTGGCTACTTCGTCACGCTGTTTTTCGCGCTCCTTTTCGGCCGCGGACCGAATCGCAACGAGTGCCTGCTCTGGGTCGCAGCCGACCTCGGGGTGTTCCTCTTCGTCATCGCCCTGGTACGGGGGCAACTGATTCGCTGGGGCGGCCTCGCGAGCTCGCTCCTTTACCGGACCGCCGTCATCGGATCACTGCTGAGCGCGTTCTTTCAGCTCCGCGAGATCCTTCCCGCCGTGAGTCCGTGGACGGACGACGCGCGCATCTACGCTTTCGACCTACGGGTCTTCGGCCTCGAGCCGAGTATCGCGCTCGACCGCTACGTCAGCCCGGCAACGACGGAGTGGTTCGCCTTTTTCTACTTCCTCTATTTTCTCATCCTGTCGGTGCACGTTCTTCCGATGGTCTACTGGAACCGCGACCCCCATCTGCTCGCGCAATTCGCGACGGGACTAATCCTCATATTTTGCGCCGGCCATGTGATTTACATGATTGTGCCGGGGTTCGGGCCCTACTGGTATTTGAAGGACTCGTTTCACCACGAGCTCCAGGGCGGCACGTTTTGGAACCTGGTCCGCGATGCAGTCGATGCAGGAGGCGCGCAGAAAGACATTTTCCCCAGCCTTCACACTGCAGTCCCCACGTTCTTTGCCCTCTTCAGCTTTCGCCATCGCAAACTCACCCCGTTCAAGTACTGGTGGCCGGTCATCACCTTCCTCGCCACGCAAGTCATCATCGCGACCATGTTCTTGCGATGGCACTATCTGATCGACGTCATCGCCGGGGTAGCCCTCGCCTGTTGCGGCGCTTTCTTGGGCCAACGAATCGCGGATTGGGAACGCGCCAAGCGACAGCGCCTCGGCCTGCAGCCGGTCTGGGCGCCGCTTCCCTACGCCTACGCTCACGCCCACGATGGAAATCGAGGCTCGGACGAGTAGACCGCTAGCGCTTCCAAGCGACCCGCAAAGCACGCTAGAGGAAACAGATGCTCGGATTCGAGATCATCGGCACGGGTCACTACGTGCCTGGAAGGCCGGTGTCGAACGACGAGCTGTCGCGCGTCATGGACACGAGCGACGACTGGATTTTCCAGCGATCGGGCATCCGGCAGCGCCACTACGCGCCCGAGGGCGTAGGGGCGAGCGATCTGGCGGCCGAGGCGAGCCGCCGCGCGATCGAGTCGGCGCGAATCCCGCCCAGTGACATCGACTACGTCGTCTTCGCGACGATGACCCCGGATTACGTCTTTCCGGGTTCCGGCGCGCTCCTCGCGGCCAAGCTGGGACTGAAAGGCATTCCTGCCCTCGACATTCGCCAGCAATGCGCGGCCATGCTCTTCGGCCTGCAAATTGTCGACGGCCTCATCAAGAGTGGCGCCGCGCGCACGGTTCTCTTCGTCGGCGCCGAAGCGCATGCCGGCTTCATGCCGTGGGAGGACTGGGACGCGCTGGTTCCCGAAACCGCGCACGAAGCCACGCAGGCGCAGAAACAGCGCGCAAACAAACACCGAGCGCTCGCCGTGCTCTTCGGCGATGGCGCGGGGGCGCTCGTATTCCGCGCGACCGACCGCGATGCGGGCCTCCGGGGAATGAAACTTCATACGGACGGAAACGCGGCCAAACTGCTTTATGTCGAGGGGGGCGGCTTTCGATCTCGACCCTACTGGAAGCACAGTGACTACGACGACCAGACCTACATCCCCACGATGGACGGTCGAGAACTATTCAAATTCGCAGTCACCAAGCTCCCCGAGGCGGCCCGTGCGCTGGCAAGGCAAACGGGAACCCCCATCGAAAAAATCGACTGGTTTCTCGCACACCAGGCAAACGCTCGCATCAATGATTACGTGCGCGATCAGCTGGGCGTTCCCAGTGCCAAACTGCCGTCGAACATCGACCGCTTCGGCAACACCAGCGCCGGGACCCTTCCGATTCTCATCGATGAGCAGATGCGCGCCGGGAAACTGAAGGCTGGCGACCTCTGCATGCTCCTTGCGCTCGGAGCCGGCGTTCACTGGGGATGCGCTCTCGTGGCTTGGTAGAGCGAGGTAGAGCGCGGTAGGTCGCGTGAGGTCGGGCACGGCGCATCGCTGTCGAGCGCATGAGTGGCAGCGTGCTATCGTTGTGGCCGCATGCGCGCGCGCGCACACTTGCTCCTGGTCGCCCTGGCGGGGACCTTGCTTTTCGTTTTTGCCATGCTCCCCGAGGCACGGGGTTCGGTATCGATCGCCGTCACCTGGGATCGACTGCTAGGTCAGTCGACCGCCTCCGCGGTGGTCATGCCCATCGAAGCGCAATCCATATGGGAAGAGGGCCGCATCTACACTTATACGCGCGTGCGCGTCGACCGCGCCGTCGCAGGCGAACTCAACGACGGCAGCGAGACCTGGGTACGCACGATGGGCGGGGTTGTGGACAAGATCGGTCAGCTAGTGGACGGGGAGGCCGTGCTCGAGCCTGGGCGGCCATCGCTCCTCTTCGTTCACGCCGGGCCCGCTCGCGCGGTGGAGGTGACCGCCCGCGGACAAGGGCAATTTCCGCTGGTGACCGAAGAGCACACTGCGCGGCCTCGAATCGTCCGCAACGGCGCCGTGGGCGCGCTGCTCGCTCCCCATGTGCGTGTCTCGTCGGCCTCGACTCGACTTGCGGCAGACGTGCTGCACGGGCGCTATGTCGACGACGTCGCCGGCGAAATCGCCGCCGATTGGAGTCGCACGCATGCGCGTCCGTAGCGCGGCGGCCGCCTTCGCCCTGCTTGCGACGTTTCCCTTCGCAGCCCGCGATGCACGCGCGTTCTGTCGCACGATGACGTGCAAGCTTCCCCCCAACTGGTCGCCTGCTCCAGATAGCTGCTACCCCGCGGAGTGGGGCACCAGCGGATGCCCGACGTCAACGCCCCCCGGGGCCAAGGTCGTTCCCATTTGGTGGCGCAACGCATGCGTGAGCTACGACTTGCAGCAGGATGCTACCCGTTGGGCCGATTACGCCACGGTGGTGACGATCCTCGACGGAGCGTTCGCAAAATGGACACAACAATCGTGCCTGCCCAATGCGACGGGCGACACGCGCGTCAGCATCAATGCCTCCAACCTCGGCCCCGTCGACTGCAACAAGGTCGAATACAACATATACGGTGGCCCGAATCACAACGTCGTCGTGTTTCGGGACGATGTATGGCCATACAATGACTCGCTCAACACGCTCGGACTCACCACCGTCACCTTCGAGCCGGACACCGGGGAACTCT
>Ga0210409_10001670_pt1 | contig 28093 bp, 22 predicted proteins | sample IncBWH17MmetaG_FD_161649 | JGI IMG/M metagenome (GOLD analysis project Ga0210409, IMG submission 161649) | Forest soil microbial communities from Barre Woods Harvard Forest LTER site, Petersham, Massachusetts, United States - Inc-BW-H-17-M | ecosystem: Environmental > Terrestrial > Soil >...
CGGCGAGCGTTGGCGAAGTCACCGTGCCGGTCAAGATCCGGAAGGGTGTGCCACCCTGAGCTTTGGCGTCCAAAACGGGCTTTTGCATCGCAAGCAAGAAGTCCGACCAGGTACGGATCTCGCCGAGATTCGTGACCGTCTGCGCGCGATCGGGATCGTACAAATTCAGGACGGAAGCCTGGGTAATCACGTCCGTGCCGCCGAGGCTCGACGGATGATCCGGATTCCCCGCCACGTGCGTGGGCCGGCCTGCGTGGCTCTCGACCAGCACGCCGACGGCGTCCGCGCCGAACGGCATCGCCGTGGCGTAAAACTGCGGTTTTCCGAGAATCATTCCGTCGGGCTGCTTCACGTATGGAACAATCAGCTGCTCCGGTTTGCGGCAGCCGGAAATCCCCGCGAAAGCGAGCGACGCCGCGGCCAGCTTCAGGAAATTGCGCCGGTCTACCGTTTCATCCCACTCGGACGCCTGCCTTGGAAACTCGCGGTGCAGCAGATCTTCAAAATGCGGATCGTCCGACAGCTCTTCGAGAGTGCGCCAATATTGCTTGCCGTTTTTCTCCCGCAGCTTCGCGCGCACCGCCGCGAGGTCCAGGCAGTGCTCGTGCACGGTCAAATCCTCGGCCCGCGCGTCAGAATGATCGTCCGCGTGCATGCGAGCCTCGTGCTCTTCGTGATCGTGCATGTGGCCGTCGATGGGGTCGTTTTCGCGCATACCGTCCATTAGCGATGACAGGTTGAACAGCTCGTTAGTTCCGCCTTGGTGCGAATCTTCCGTTCTACAGCTAGTTGCTTGCCGATGTCTGCCTGATCCTCGGGAGCCTTCCAGTTCATGTCGAAAACGTCTTCTTTCGTCTTACGCAAAGCTCTCTCAGGGTTGCGGTGGCAGTCCAAACACCACTCCATAAGCAATGGCGATGCCTGAAACACGAGCGGCATCTGGTTGACGGCGCCGTGGCAGGTCGAGCAGCCGACCCCTTTGTTGACATGAATGCTGTGATTGAAATAAACGAAATCGGGAAGGCGGTGTACTTTCACCCACTGAATCGACTGGTTTGTGCGGTAGCTTTCGCGAATGGGTTCGAGGTACGGGGCGTCGGCATAGAGAACGGAATGACAGTTCATGCAGGTTTTCGTGGGTGGAATGCCTGCAAAGGAGGAAGTCTCAACCGAGGTATGGCAGTAGCGGCAGTCGAGCCCGTCGTCGCCGACGTGGTGCTTGTGGCTGAACTGCACCGGTTGCGCGCGCACAACGTATTGGTTTGTCGAGTAGGGCGAACGCGCCAGCCCCAAAACGCCCACAAGCCCCAGCCCAACAAGAAAAACAGCCGAGAACAGACTGAATCTCGAAATGAAATTCGTGCTGCGATGAAAAATCTGGGCCATGTCAGCGTTGCACTTTAGCGAAGGCCTCCCCGGAAGGAGCAAAAGCCTGGAGTCTTCGCGGTGTCATCGCCGGGAAGTGCTTGCCCGGCTCGTAAACGACCGCATAGTTTCCGACAAAACTTTCTGGAATGCAACCATCTCGCGCAGTTTATTTAAAAATTCTTCATCAAGTTTCGCTTTCGCAATGCAACAAAGCCTTCAAACAGTCTGAAACAATCGCAATGCGTGCAATCGCCACCCATGCAGGCGGTTGCTCAGCTCTCGCATGGTCTGATTCACGCCGGGATTCTGTGGATACAAATTATTTTCGCGAAGAAACGTTGCGCGAGACGCTGCCGTGTTATCTTAGAGGCTCCGCTCGCCGTTGCTTTTGCATGCGGCGGAGCCTACTTCGTCGGCCGCTGGGGCGTGGTCCAATCGGTAGGACACCTCACTGTTAATGAGGACGGTGGAGGTTCGAATCCTCCCGCCCCAGCCAATTTCCTGCGACGCCGCTCGCGGATAGCTAGTCTCGGACAATTGGCAAGCCAGCTTCCGTCCAGCCTCGCCAGCCGCCGTCCATCGATTCGACGTTCGTGTAACCCATTTTCTGCAGATTGTCGGCGACGAGAGCGGAGCGGAAACCGCCTCCGCAATAAAGAACCAATTTGGCGCCGGTGTCGGGAACCTGCTGCTCGATATCGCGCTCGATGACTCCTTTGCCCATGTGTACCGCGCCGGGAAGATGCCCTTTGGCCCATTCATTATCTTCCCGGACGTCCACCAGAATCAATTTCTCCCCCGCGTCGATCCGCCGTTTGACGTCGGGAACATTCGTTTCCTTTACGCGCTGCTTGGCGTCCTGGACAAGTTTCAAGAATTGTGGTGCGTGCGCCATGATGCCCTCCGGAATTCATTCAGGCGAAAAAGCGTATCACAACAGGAGAACGCCTTGGCAAGCCAGACCGATTGCAAACGATGCGTGGAACCGAGTCTTCTTTTGCCAGCTGAATCGCGACCTGAGCGGGTATTCCGCGATTCGGGAAGGGGTTAGTCTCCAGCGTCTTTTTTGGAGTAAGACCTGACCAGATTGACCAGATTCCATCTCATGGTCTCGGGGACGCGGTCGCCTTCTCCCATCATCTTTCCTTTTCCTTTGGTGATGATGTAGAAAATCTCGCCGTCCGTCTTGCCCGCGAAGGATGCGGGATCGGCCCAATCGTGCATCGTCAACTTCATGGAGTCGACGATATCGCCCTTGCCGTCTCCCTTCGTTCCGTGGCACATGGCGCAATCATAGCCGTAAACCTTGCGCGCCGCCGCGAGTCCTTCTGGTGAAGACTTCACCGGATTCTTTTTGTCGATGTCTTCCTGGGCGATTTTGTATTCGTCCGTAGCGGCTTGAGAATCTTTCGGTTTTTCCTGGGTGATGTTCGACTTAGCTCTTGCCATTCCGAGACTCGCAACCAGAACCACGCCAAGAACTAACAAATCCTTGCGCATACGTTCCTCCTAACAGGAAGGGCCAGCCGAACGAGAGGAATCGGCAAGATTCTTTGTGGGATTCTACGCCCAGGGGAAAGCCAAAGATAGGATATTTACCGCAGGACTTATGTAGCGGTGAGAAGAATTCCAAGTTTCTTGAGTTTTCCTGTAGAGGGAAAATGTGAGCGTTTTCTGCCAGCACATTTTGTGCAGAGTAAAACAGTTCCAAGCCTGAACTAACGTTGTTCAGTCGAGATCCCGCCAATTGGGACCGGAGGAAATCTCGACGACCAAGGGGACCGTAAGTTTGTGCACGCCTTCCATTTCTTCGCGGACAAGTTTTTCGAGTTTGCCTTTTTCTTTTGGCGGAGCTTCGAAGAGCAGTTCATCGTGGACCTGCAAAATCATTTTCGCTTCGAATTTTTCCGCCGCCAGGCGCCGGTCAATGTTAATCATGGCTAGCTTGATGAGGTCGGCCGCTGTCCCCTGCAAGGGCGAATTCAAAGCCGTACGTTCGGCAAAGCTGCGAAGCTGCGCCTGCGGAGAATTGATCTCCGGAATCGGCCGAATTCTTCCGAAGAGTGTTTTTGCCACGCCCGTCTTGCGCGTCTCCACGAGAATCTTGTCTAGAAACTCCTTCACGCCCCGGTACCGCGTGAAATACGCGTTGATGAATTGCGCGGCTTCTTTCTGCCCGATGCCGAGCTGCTGCGCCAGTCCGAACGCCGACAGTCCATAGATGATGCCGAAGTTGATGGCCTTCGCCGCGCGGCGGTGTTCCGCATTTTGCGCCATCGGACCAACACCGAAAACTTCCTGCGCGGTGCGGGCATGAATGTCTTCCCCATTGCGAAAGGCATCGATCAAAACGGGGTCTCCCGAAAAATGCGCCATGACGCGCAGTTCGATCTGCGAATAGTCCGCCGAGAGCAGGATTTTCCCTTTCTCGGCGACAAACGCCGCGCGAATCTCGCGCCCCAGTTCCGTGCGAATCGGAATATTTTGCAGGTTCGGGTCGCTCGAACTCAGCCGCCCCGTTGCCGCGGTCGTCTGCGAAAAGCTTGTGTGCAACCGGCCGGTTTCCGGGTGGATCAGCTTCGGCAGAGCATCGACGTAAGTCGATTTGAGCTTCGAGATCTCGCGGTACTCGATGATTTTCGCTGGCAGCGGATGTTGCGCTGCCATTTCCTCAAGAATGTCCGCCGCTGTCGACCGCACCTTGCCTTTTCCGCGGCGTGCGGGCGGCTGCAGGTTCAGCTTGTCGAATAAGATCTCCGCAAGCTGCGCCGGCGAGTTGATGTTGAATTCGTTCCCGGCAAGTTTCCAAATCTCTTTTTCCAGGCGCCAGACTTCTTTCTCCATCGACTTGGACATCTTGTCGAGTTCTTTGGGGTCCACGCGAATGCCGATGCGTTCCATATCCGCAAGCACCGGCGCCAGCGGCGAGTCGATTTTCTCGTAGACGCCGACGAGCTCTTGCTCGTCGATCTGCGCGCGCAAAACGGGAGCGAGGCGCTGCAGAAAATCGGCGCGTTCGCCCGGTCCGCCGCCGAGCACGGTATTGAACTGCCGCATCACGACGTCGGCGAAATTGTGATTCGCGGTCGTCGGCCGGAGGAGATACGAGTACAGTTGTGTTGCATGTGTGATATTCGGGGCGCGCCCTGCCAGCAGCTGAAAGAGTTTTGGATCGTGAACGATCTTGGCCCGCTTCGCATCCCCTAGAACCGGCGCGAGGGCTTTAAGTGCTTCTCCCTTTTCGTCCAGCCAGACAGAACGGCCCTCTCCCGCTTTCGAAGAAACCTCAATCGAGGCGATGCGCGTGCCAAAGCCTTCCGATTCTCGCTCGCCAAGTTCGAGATTCAGCCAAACCGCCAGCGCCTGCTTCACAGGAAGTTTTCCGAGATAGGCGCGAAATTCAGTCACATTGGCAAATGCCGCGTAGTCCGCCTTCACGCTAGGTTCCGCGTTCGCAGGCGCGGACGACGCGAGCTCATCCGCACTCAGCTCCTTCAAGAGCGAATTGAAACCTAGCTCGCGATACAGCGTGCCGAGAGCCGCGACATCCGGCTCGCGCCGCTCCAGCGCAGGCAAATCAAGCTGCAACGGCAAATCCGTCGCAATCGTCGCCAGTTGCTTGGACAACATCACCTGTTCGCGTTGCTGTTGAAGCGCTTCGCGATACCGCTTGTTCGGAACTTCATCGGCGTTGTCCAGCGCCTTCTCGACGCTTCCATATTTTTTGATTAGCTCCGCGGCGCCTTTTTCGCCGATGCCCTTCGCTCCCGGAATGTTGTCGATGTTGTCGCCCAGTAGCGCCATGTAATCCACAACTCGCTCGGGCGGCACGCCTAAGATCTCTTCCACTTTCTTCGCGTCGACAATGATGTCCGCCTTCGCTCCGCCCGATCCCGTGCGCAGCGTTCGTACATTTTTCCCAACCAGCTGCATCATGTCTTTGTCGTTCGAAACTACCAGCACATCCAAATTCTTCTTCGCCGCCTGTAGCGCCATGGCACCGATCACGTCGTCCGCTTCATATCCCTGCACTTCCAGAATCGGCAGCCTCATCGCCTCGCATAAACGCCGCACAAACGGCAATTGCACGCGCATCTCATCCGGCATCGGCTGCCGCTGCGCCTTGTATTTTTCAAAGAGCTTGTCGCGAAACGTCGCCCCGGGCGGATCGAACACGATTCCGATGTAATCCGGCTCGTAATCCTTGATGAGCCTGCGAAGAATATTGCCGAAAAGAAACGGCACGTTGGTCGGAGTGCCCTCCGGCCCGGTCAGGCGCTGGGGCATCGGGGCAAAGAATGCACGATAGATATGCGCCATCGCATCAACAAGAAATAGTTTTTTCGGTGCAGCAGGCATGCCGGCGAGTATAGCAAAGCGTTGACCTATAGCATCGCAGCGCCGGCAGCGCCATAAAAAGATACGGGCCAGCAGGGAATTTCTGACCCGCTGGCCCGTAGAAACCTGGAGGTTGGTCTTACTTTTGGTTTGGTTTCTCCGGTCGGGAATGCGCCTCAGGCTTATCGGATGCGGGCTGCTTCGATTCGCCCTGCGCCCCCGCTTCTGCCTGCGAAACGAGCAGCATCTGCGTGCCGTTGTCGAGATGCACGTTTTTTCCGGTTGAGGTGATGAGCGAGCCCTGCGTGCTGTTTGATGCCGCAGAGCTCAGGTTCAGGCCGTTCAAACCGAACACGCCTTGGCTGTTAGAGGTGAGCTGGCCCGCCGCATTCAAACCGCCGACCGCTCCCCGGGAGGAACCAGCGAGGCTCCCCGTCGTATTCGTTGTCGAGTTCAGGGCCCCGGCCGCCGATCCTCCAGTCCTCGCCGCCGTATTTGTGACAGATCCAACTGCGCCTCCCGCCGTGGAAGTTACACCTCCGAGAGCGCCACGACCGCTTGCCGCGCCCGACCCAGCGGCGGAAGCGCCCGCGCCGCCAAAGGTGTCGACGTCAGAGCCAGACGCTGCGGCGCTCGTTTGCACCGCAGCAATCGCTTGAATCGTTACATTCACGGGTACTTCCTCGCCGTTTTTCAAGATGGCCTTGTCAAACACGACGCCGAGCGCGGATTCCGAATCACCTTTGCTGCGCGCGGAAGCCTGCGTGACGTGCCCGACAAGCTTCGTACCCTTTGGAAACATCGTCTTGCCATCTGATTTCGCCGATTCGGTTGTGCGTGCATTTACCGGATCTCCCGGCTTGCATTTCTTCGAATCAAGCGGCGCACTCAGAGCCGCATTGACGGTCGAGCCGCTAGCGAGTGCACCACCATTCTGTCCTGCGTTCGCCGCACCAGAGGCAGCCGTTGATCCGTTCGCGGAAGCTTGCGCTCCATGCTTACTGACATCCCCGGAAGCCTGAGCGCTTGATTGTGTCCCTGCCTGTGCTCCTGCTGGCGTCTGTGCCGCCTCGCTTGCCGTGGCAATCGCCCCTGCAAGCAGCATCAATCCAATTCGGTTCATAGTGTTAATCCCTCCCCAAAAATGTCTCACTTGGCCGAGCCGGGTTAGGGCCCACACCATATAAGGGTCACAAATAGGCAGTTTGATAGGCGCAAGGACGATGCCAAGAAGTAACACCTTTAGATTCAATAAGATGACAGTCGTTTCGGCCCGTTCTTAATGGACGCTGGTACCGAAAATCAACGCTGTTCCCCGTAGGTTTTACATCACTCCGAGCGCACGATGCCCTGCTGATTCCCGCGCTCAGATAATGCCCAGCGGCTTCGCCACTTCCGCCAAAATATCCGCAGCCCGTAACAGTTGTTCTCTCTTATGTGTGGCGCTCACAATCGCGCGCAGCCGCGCTTTGCCTTCGGCCACCACCGGATAGCCCACGGCCGGCGCAAAGACGCCCGCCTCAAACAGTTTTTTCGAGAACTCGAACGCCTTCGCCGCCTCGCCCACGTGAATCGGAATAATCGGCGTCTCGCTTACTTTGAACTGGAACCCGCGCTTCTTCAGCTCCCGCTTGAACATTTTCGTGTTCGCCCAAAGCTTTTTGACCAGCTTCTCGCCTTCGGGGGAATCGAGCAGCGAAAACGCTGCCTGGCAGGCCGCCACTGTCGCCGGCGGATGCGAAGTCGAAAACAGAAATGGCCGCGCGCGCAGATACAGAAAATCAATCAAGTCGCGCGATCCAGCAACATACCCGCCCATCGCGCCGATGGCTTTGCTCAAAGTCCCCACCTGAATATGCACGCGCCCGTGGCAGCCAAAGTGATCGATCGTGCCGCGCCCGCTTCGCCCCAGCACGCCGCTCGAATGTGCGTCGTCCACCATCATGATGCAATTGTATTTCTCCGCGAGGTCGCAAAGCGCCGGCAGCGGCGCAATGTCGCCGTCCATCGAAAAAACGCCATCGGTGATAATCAACTTTTTCCCGGGAAACTCTGCATTCTCCTGCAGGATGCGTTCGCAATCCTTCACGTCCTTATGCTTAAACACCTTGATCGTCGCTCTCGAGAGCCGCGCTCCATCAATAATCGAAGCGTGATTCAGCTCATCCGAGATGATCAGGTCCTCCTTTCCAAGCACCGCGGAAACCGTTCCCGCATTCGCTGTGAATCCGGACTGGAACACCACGCAAGCTTCCACATTCTTAAATCGCGCGATCTGCTCCTCCAGCTCCATGTGAATCTTCATCGTTCCCGCAATTGTGCGCACTGCGCCGGCTCCCGCACCGTATCGTTTCACCGCGTCAAGAGCAGCCTTTCGCAAGGACTTGTGCGTCGTCAATCCCAGATAGTTGTTCGACGCCAGGTTGATCACTTCCCGGCCGTCAAAAATGCAGACCGGCTTCTGTTCACCCTCCAGCACGCGCAGCTTCGGCGCCACCCCCTTCGCCCGCAATTCGTTCAACTGATCGGAAATGTACTGCGCCGGATTCTGTTTCGTTGCCATCGTTGCGGTATCAGACATGCTTAGACTCCTGACGTGGACTCGGCTGGTGGAACTACTATTCTGCGTCAGCTGGGGGTTCAGGGCAAACAGTTTGGAAGCAGAGTTAAAGTAGGAAAGGCAATTCGTTTAGCGCGGCATCCCATTCGGATACAAAAGAATCTTCCCCGCCAATCCGCCCTGCAATTTCGCAAACGCATTCTCAAACTTTTCCAGCGGCTCCCGCTCCCCGAACAACGGCTCCAAATTCAACCGCCCCGCCTTTAAAAGCGCCGTCATCTGCACCCAAGTTCCATACATCCGCCGCCCATAAATCCCCTGCACGGTTGCGCCTTTAAAAATCACATCATTCACCAAATCCAGCGGCACATTCTCCGTCGGTATCCCCAGCAGCGACGCTCGTCCCCCCGCTCGCAACGCCTTAAATCCTTGCTGGATTGCCGTTGGGTTCCCGCTCATCTCGAGCAGCGCATCGACGCCCGTTCCGTTCGTTTCCTCAAGAATCCGCGCAACCGCATCTTCCGCTGCTGGATTCAGCACGATATCCGCGCCCATTTTTCTTGCCATCGCGCGCCGGTTCTCATTCGTCTCCGTCGCAAACACTGTCGAACTTCCGCAAGCCTTCGCCACCGCTATCGACATCAGCCCGATTGGCCCGCATCCCGTCACCAAAACCGTCTGCCCCGCGATCGGCCCAGCCAGCACCGTATGCACGGCGTTCCCTAGCGGATCGAGAATTGCGCCGTAATGTTCCGGAATCGCCGGATCGAGCCTCCAGATATTCGACGCAGGTATTTTCACAAACTCCGCAAACGCTCCATCCTGATCGATTCCGATGATTCTCAGATTCTGGCAAATATGCGCTTCGCCCAGCCGGCACTGGTGGCAATGCCCGCAATTTACGTGCATCTCCGCGCTCACGAGGTCCCCGGCCACTACCGCCGTAACCTCTTCCCCCACGTGCTCCACCACGCCGCAAAACTCATGCCCTAGCGTCACTGGCGGCTTGATCCGTCCTTGCGACCATCGGTCCCATCCGTAAATATGCAAATCCGTTCCGCAGATCGACGCCGTTTTCACGCGCACCAGCACATCAGCCGCGCCAATCGGGGGCACCGGCGCGCTTTCCATCGACAACCCGCGCCCCGCCCGCATCTTCCGCAACGCCTTCATCGTCGCCGCCATCTAGTTCAATCCTCGTTCAAAACACAATCTTCGATGCTAACACACCGCAATTTCCCCCGCCTTTGTAGTGGCGCAGCATGCTGCGCCGCAACACAAGGATTGTACGCAGCACGCGGAATGCTTCCGCTCTATTCTCCGCAAATCCTCACCGGGAAATCTCCTCCAACACCAAACCATTCGTCCGCGGCCCCATAATCGCCACCACCGTTGCCACCAAGATCATCGCCACCGCCAACAACGCAAAAACCGCCGGCACCCCATGCACCAAAACCGCTCCAATCAAAATCGAAGTAAACGCCGCGCTCAGCCGGCTCCAACTATAAGTAAATCCGACGCCGGTCGCCCGCAGCCGCGTCGGAAACAACTCCGACTGATACGCATGAAACGCCGCCGAAAACCAGTAATTCGCCAATGTCAAAAGCGCACCAAATCCCACCACCGCCGCTGGCGCCACGGAATTCCCAAATCCCAGCCCCAGCCCCGCCACAACCAAAGCGAGCACGACAATTGTCCACTTCCGTTCCATCCGATCCGAAGTAAACGCCGCCAAGAGCGGTCCCAGCGGCGAAACCAACGCAATCAACAGCGTGTACTCGAGCGTATGCAAAAGCGAAACTCCACGCTTCAACAAAAACGTCGGCGCCCAATTCGCAAAGCCATAAAACCCAATCGTCTGCAACGCCTGAAAAATCATCAGCATGACGGTCCGCGAAAGATAAGGTCGCCTCCACAGCTCCCAAAACGAAGCGCGCTCCGCTGCCGCTTCAGTTTTTACATCCGTGGTATTTTGCTCGCCACCCGTCACTACCCACTCGCCACTTCTTCCCGAAGTAGAAAATGTTTCCCTCTCCAACCCCGACATAACCGCGTCCGCTTCCGCCACCCTCCCCCGGCTCTCCAACCACCGCGGCGACTCCGGCAATCGCCGCCGGAACCACCAAGTCAAAAGCGCCCCCGACGCCCCAATCACCATCACCCACCGCCACCCGCTTATCAAAAAATGTGTCGGCACGAGCAAACGCGAAAGCACCGCCGCCACCGGAACCGCGCAAAATCCCGCCACCTGCGTAATCGCCACGTACCGCCCCCGCGCGTAACTCGGCACCACCTCCGTCACATACGTATCAATCACCACGATTTCCGCGCCAATCCCCACACCCGCAAAAAATCGCAAGGCAATCAACCACCCAGCCGTTGGCGCAAAGGCATCCGCAAACGTAAACACCGAATAAATCAAAAGCAGCAAAATAAACGCACTGCGCCGCCCCATCCGGTCGCTCCCCATCCCAAAGGCGACCGTCCCCACAAACATCCCCAAAAATCCCGTTGCCACAAAAAACGTAAACTGTCTCAGGGAAAGAAACCCGGACTGCTGCAAAACCGCGCCAAGGTAAGCGACAATGAAAATGTCATATAGATCGAAGAAGTTTCCAAGCGACACCAACGCAATAAACCGCCGGTGAAATCCCCCCAGCGGCAACCGCTCAATCCTTTCCGCAATCGTCATGTGCTTTCTTGGCTCATCCGACTAAGTTTGGCGGTCATTTCGACCGAAGCAACCCGACGCTTTTTCTTCACGTTCGCTCCTGCGAACGAGTCGGCTTGCGGAGTGGAGAAACCTCTCTTCGATTTCACCACGGCGGACATCTTCACTTCACCTCACTCACCAACCCAATCTTCTCCAAAGCCCTCAAATACTCCACCACCATATCCACCGACACCCACCCGTACTCCGCCGAGACGGCTTCCTGGATCTCCAAGACATTTCTCTTACCATCCGCAAAATTCAAAACCTCATACGCGTACTCCTCGCCGCTTCCCCAAAGTCCCTCATAGCTCATCAATTTCGGCGTCGCCACTCCCGCCGCCTTCGCATGGTCCGCAAAATAGTCATACCCAAACACCGCTAGAGGCCCTTTCGGTTGCTGCGAGCGCACGAATCTCAAACCATTCCCACCGGTTGCAGGCAACTGAAATTTGGCTCGTTTACTCAGTTCGTCAATCGAGATAAAACCCTCAAGCAAGGAATCGGTTGAATTAAGAAGGGCTGGGTACTCTCTCCAGATCGAATTGTCGATAATCCTTTCGGAGCTAACGAATGATCGAATTTGTACTCCGAGGTTGTATCCCTGAAGTTGGCTCAGGCGACGTTGCACCTCTTCGGCCCGGAAATATCGTCCCTGTTCCACTGCACCAATAGCTCCTTTCGCGGCATAGTCATTCATCCCCGCCAAAAAATATCCGCTCGCCGCCCCGATAAACGCCGCCCTCTTCAACTTCGTCGTATCAATATTCGCCGCCGTATCGAAATTCGTGTGAATGTACCGGTCCGGCCAGTCATTCATATAAATCGCCGGTATCCCGAACGACGAATCCTGATACACATCGTGGTCGCTCCCCATCGTGTACGCCGAATACTCCGCCCGCAGCGGCTCCTTCCCGCCCTCCGGCGCCACCATCGGAAACTCCGCCTTCCCCGTCGCCGCAAATTTGTACGACTCCTCGTTCACGAACTCCGCGAACGCCCATGCCACGTCATGCACAAACGACGGCAAGCTCATTGGCCCACGTGTCACGTGGAACACCGCCTTCGTCTCCGGTCCTCCGCCCACCATGTCCATGTGAATCACTGCTTTGATTCGTTTCGCGAGCTCTGGACCCGAGTAGCCGCCCAAGGGTGCACCAGATGGATATCGTGGCGCTTCGGCTGGTTTCCTTCGCTCGATGGGCCCGCTAGACTCGTGGATATCCCACGTCTCAAAGCCTCCCCGCGGTCCATTAAGCAGCGCCAACGTCCCCTCAATCTCCGGCGGCCAGATAAACCGTATTGTCCGCGATGGCCGCGCCAATTTCCCCTCTGAAATCAACTTCTGCAAAGTCCGCGCCACCTCCAATATCGTGACGCACCCACTCGCATTGTCATTCGCCCCCGGCCGTTGATGATCCAGGTGGCACGAAAACGCAATCTCCTCCTCCTTCAACTTCGCATCCGCCCCCGGAATCGTCGCCGTCACCACTTCATAATTTCCCGCGTGCTGCCCCGCCTTCACCACCGCATGCAGCGCAATCTTTTCCCCGCGCGCCAACCGCTCCCGCATCCCTCGCACCGTCTTGAGCGACACCATGAATGCAAACGTCTTGTGCTCCGTAAATGTCTCCAGATGTCCCCATCGAATCAAATTCTCGTCCTCGCCCCACCAAGCCGTCTTCTGGTTCTGCGCGTAACTCACAATCCCCGCCGCCCCAAATCTTCCCACCGCCAAATCCTGCACCGCCCCCGGCGACGCGCTAACCAAAACAATCTTCCCTTTCACATCCCTTCCCGCGTAATCGCTCTCCTTCGTCCCCTCGCCCACATCCACCAATTCCGCCGTCACATCCGGCGACTCGCTATCCTCCGCCAACACCACCGGCTCCGCCGCATAACTCGCAATCTTCGTCTCCGCGCTCTTTTCCTTTACCTCCTCTACTTCCCTTACATCCTTTACCTCCCACAACTCCCCCACCTCCGCATCCCACCCCGGCCGCGACCTCTGCGTCCCATAAAAAATCTTCCCATCCGCCGGAAACTCCAATATCGCTACATCGCTCAACCCATACTCCCGCGCCCGCTCCGCCACCAACTGCGCCGCCGAGTGAAACCCTCGCGCCCCCCTCTGCCGGTGAAACGTAGCAATCACCTCCAAATTCCTCTTCGCCGTCTCCCCGCTCAACTCATTCGCCAAAGCGGCCACATCCTGCTCCGGCAATAGCGGCGGCTTCTGCCCCTGCGCCACGCCACAAATCGCTAACAAACCCGCGATCATGCACAATCCTCGTCTCACGCCATCCTCCGGACGCAAAACCACACACCCGCGCCCCGCGCATTCTACCTTTATTTCAAGCAGGATATTCTCTTCCGTTACTGAGGTTTTTTGGGAGCGTCTACGTCTTTGTCGCCCTTGCCCTTGGAAAATACCGGGTTGTCGACCGTTCCGCCAATGCGGAAAGGGAATTGCAACTTGCCGTCTACTAAGGATGCTCCGGATAACCGGGCGACGGTGTTCGTGAAGAAGCTTTCCTTGGTGGTTATCTCCGCCAATCCGCGATAGTCCAATTCGTCTGAGCCCGAGATACTCACACTCCCTGAGCCGTCCACATCGACTCCGTACCCGTCAATGTCTATCACGCGGCTCGAGATTCGCTGATTTGCCAGCTCCAGATCGGTGGTTATCACGTTAAACGTGGAAGGATCATCTTTGGCTGGGCCAAGATCGTTGAAGTGCGCCAGCTTCATCAAATTTGCGTTGAGCTTCAGGCTCGGCACCTTCCCGTTGCGTATCGTCACGTGCCCCGCTCCGTGGATTCCTGCCAGCGGACGGTCTGAATGCGCGATTTCTCCCGCCAACTTTATGTCACCTTCCATCTTTCCGGTCATCTGTCCGCCGCCATTTGGGAACGCCGCGAGAAGATGGGCCACATTAATTCCGCTCAGCCGCACAGTAGTCTTAAAGCTCGCGTTCTTTCCCGACAAGTCAAAGGAAAGTTCTCCCTCGGCACTCCCACTATAGACTTCCGCTTTCACATCCGTGAAAAACGCGTGCCTCGCTTCCAGCCTCAATTTGGTTTCCAGATTCTTTACCTCCACCGAGCCGAAGCGCAGAAGGCCCGCCTTCAGGCTGCCCTCACCGTCCATCGAGGTCGAGGAAGGATTGATGATTCCAATCAGGTTTACCTGCTCCAGTCTTCCTGAGATTTCGTGGGCTTCGAAGAAGATAGGCCCCGCCGCGTCGGATGGCAGAAGATTCGACGCTATCAGTTGCCCCCGGCTGATTTCCACGCTCGAAATCACTCCCAGCGGGAACGCGCTCTCCGAAATCCTCGCTTGGGGATTCTCGAAATTCCACGGGCCATCGGGGTCCGAAGTGAGATTCAAGACCGGGTCTTCAAGGCTGAGCGATTTGATGACTACCTGCCGGTGCAGGAGTGCTCCAACGCTCAGTGTTGCATCAATCCGTTTCACCTTCACGATATAACCAGCCGGAAAAATAGGCGGATTCTTCACCCCAAAATCGTCAATGTGAATCGAGACAGGAAAAAACGTGAGTGCCAGCCGCCCGATTTCCACCTGCTTTCCAGTTTTCTCCTGGAGGTAGGAGATTACTTTGGGCCTGTAACGATCCACATTAATGAGTGCGGGCACCACGAAAACAAACGCGAGCAGGAGTATCACGCCAATTCCACTTGCGATGTAAAAGGTCTTGCGGCGAATGGCCATAGAGATCCCACGGGCAAGTGCCAGATCTCGCCCGCAACGAATCGAGTCGAGACTATAGATTAGATAAGCGCGAAGAAGATTGTCTGTTCGCTAGCGCACAGCCCGTCACGGTGGGTGCGGCAGCGGCGCAACTATCGACGGGGATGCCACGCTCGCCTTCGCGAGGAGACTTGTGGTCGGGGCATGACACTCGCCGGATCGACTAGTGAGATGGTTAGAGGGCGATGATTGATTGTTTTTGTGGCTTACTTGGGAGCTATATGGAGTTTCTTGGCCGGGGAAGCGGCGCGCTCGGAGCGTCTTTCTTGTTCCACGTGCTGGGTGCACTCGGCAATTTCGTCGTCGATCTTTTTGATTTCGAGGGCGAGGTGAAATTCCCCGGGATGCTTTGAATATTTTTCGAATAGCGAATTCCGTTTGCTCTTCAAGTCGTCGCGCTTTTTCTTCCAGATTCCTGCAACAGCTAACATGTTGTGGTCCCCGTCAACAGTGTGCGCCAATTTTTCGTTTGTCGATAGAGCCAAGCGGGGATTTGCCGGGATTCATAAACGGTCAGTCTCCCGCCGGGGAGAAAACTCGCCCGCTCATTGTAGGTGCAGCTCGGCAGTGTTTCCTGCTCGGCAGAATGTTTCGGCTAGCGGAAGGATGCCGGCGCCAGGAAGAAAACCACGAAGAGGATAGCGGACACAGGGGAAATTAACCGCGTGATATCATTCGCCTGTGATAAGGCGCTGGGAAGGAGGCGGCCATGCGGCGAATATTTGCTTTAGCGGCGTGTCTGGCTGCGGGAATCCTCGCGGTAGGTTGGCAAACAGAAATTCGAGCCGCCAGGCCCAGAAATTCAAGACCTTCCTCTGCTTCGCTGAGGCAGCCTGACGCGCGGGCGGCGAACTCGTGGGATCAAAAAGCTGCTGCGGCTTATCTGGATCAAAGGGCGAGTTGGTGGATGGGCTGGCCGAGGGCGGCGCGCGATCACGAGACTTTTTGTGTGTCGTGCCATACGGCGGTTCCCTACGTGATGTCGCGGCCGGCGCTTCGTGGTGCGCTTGGCGAACAGGGTCCTTCGGCGAACGAACGCAGACTTCTGGACAATGTCAAAAAGCGCGTGCGGCTCTGGAAAGAAGTCGCGCCCTTTTATACGGACGCGGATCGCGGGGCATACAAGAGCGTCGAATCTCGCGGGACGGAATCGGTTTTGAATGCGCTCATCCTTGCAAGCAACGACGCCAGCAATAGCCCAAGGAACGGACATCTGAGTGGGGACACTCGCGCGGCGTTCGAAAACATGTGGGCCGAGCAGCAGACCTCTGGAGACATAAGGGGCGCCTGGCTCTGGCTCAGGTTCAAGAATGAGCCCTGGGAAGCGGATGACTCCGGCTACTACGGGGCCGCGCTGGCGGCGATCGCGGTGGGAACCGCTCCGGAGAATTATCGCTCGAATCCCGAAATCCAAAATAGTCTAAGAATGTTGCGCGAATACTTGAACCGCGAGTTCACGGCGCAGACTTTGAGCAATCGTGCCGTGCTGTTGTGGGCTTCCGCGAAACTGCCCGGACTGCTCGATCCGGCCCGCCAAAAGGCACTCATCAACGAGGTGCTCAACAAGCAGCAGCCGGACGGAGGTTGGAGCCTGACTTCGATGTCTGGCGACTGGAAGCGCCATGATGGAACGCCGCAAGAAGCCCGCAGCGACGGGTATGCCACGGGTCTTATTGCATTCGCGTTGCAACAAGCGGGCATATCCCAGGAAAATGCACAATTGAAAAAAGGACTCGCCTGGCTCGCGGCTAATCAGAGCCGGACGGAAGGCTTCTGGCTGGCCTACTCCCTAAACAACAACGAGGAACATCACATCAGTCCGGACACCGTGCGCTTCATGAAAGATGCCGCGACGGCCTACGCCGTGCTCGCGTTGAGCGACTCCAAGAATCGCTGAAAAAAAGGCGGCGAGGGAACGATTTCGCGTCTCCGCTCCGCACTACGAAGCTGATTTATCCCTAAGGGCCATTTGACCAGGGTGGGACGACGCCGCTCATCCGCGCGTAAGCAATCAACTGCCCCATATGCTCGTTGGCGTGAACGATGATCCGCAAATACATTCCGTCGACGGTCGCATCCCGATCGGCGATATGAACTTTGCGCTGAAGATCTTTTGGCGTAACCGCCAGGTGAGCCTGCTTCACTGCGTCTAAGGACCGCTTGAGCCAGCTAATCACCTCCGCCTTCGCGGTCACCGATTTCTCCATCCCCTCTTTCATGTCCGCCGGCATCTTCGGGCCAGTCACGCTCAGTAAGTAAAAATTAGCCTCTGCAACGTGCATGTACACCTCGCTGGTGGAACGCACACCCGGCGCGGGACGCCACGAAAATTTGTCCTCCGGCGTGGCTTCAGCAAGAGCGATCAGCTGCTGAGAAACATGCAGCCACTCGCCATCATAGCCCTGCCAGATGCCTTCGGGGAGCTTTTGGTTTTGAGCGAGTGCGGGACCGGCGCTGATCAACAGAAACAAGAGAAGCGCTCTTTTCATCATTCGTCCTCGTAAGAGTTCCTTTCTGTCGTCCGCAGACCTGGACGAATTCCGAAAAAGGTCCTCACTATTATCCGTATCCCTTGATTTGACGGAGGCCATTTGATGGAGCTAGCAAGCAAAAGAAAGGTAAGACAGCAGTGAGAGGCTTCCCGACGCGTGTGCTGAAAGTAGACTGCTAGAGTCAATATTCGGGAGAGAATTGAATAGTACCTGTAGTACGCGGAATATTCTCTGAGGCTGAAAGTTTTGCCTCCACGTCGAGGTCCGACTCAAGATATCCCCTTCTTTTTGAGGCGTTTAGAAAGGCCACCACAGGAAAGCCCGCTGCTTCTAACTAGGGTTGGAGGTGCTCATGCATCTGAGCAAAAAGCACTACCTGATAGCAGGGGGTTCCGTGGCACTTGCTGTGGCGCTGGGAATCGGCGCTGCCGAGTTGCCGCGCCGCCCAAAGACAGTGGAAGTGACCGTGCCAGAAAGCACTGTCCTCCATGTCATTCTGGACCAGGCCGTGGCAAGCGACGAGAACAGACCGGGCGACCACTTTGAAGCTACGGTTTCCGCACCAGTCGTGATTGACGGCAAGACGGTCATTCCCGAAGGAGCAAACGCCGAAGGAGTTGTCGTGGACGTGCACCGCTCGGGACACCTGAAGGGCAGGGGCAGTCTGCAGCTCGCACTGGAAAGTGTGGATGTGAACGGACAAAATTACGACATCCGCACCATCTCCGCCCGCAGGTCCGGTGGCGGCCACAAGAAACGTAATTGGGCGTTGATCGGCGGCGGAGCCGGCGGAGGTGCGTTGATTGGCGCCATCGCCGGAGGCGGAAAAGGTGCGTTGATTGGCGGGCCCGTGGGCGCAGGAGCCGGAACAGCGGTCGCATTTCTGACCGGCAAGAAAGACGTCCACCTCCGGCCGGAAACTCCCCTGACGTTCGAGCTTGCGGAGCCGGTCACGATACCAACCAAAACCTGAGCGAATGAGCTGAATTAACTCATCGAACGCGCAAACAGTGAACCAAAGGGCGGGCGTACCTTGTCCCCACAGGCGGCCAGGGCGCCCGCTCTTCGTTTTCTCAGACACATATCAGCCAGAAACGTCCCAGAACCATGAATACGAATGACGAGTTGGGGAATCTAATCATCCATGCGCATACGAGCTGGACTAATTGGGTTCATAGCCGTGATTCAGACGGTGCTTTTTTTAACGCACTTCCTCCTTTACGAGACCTGGACGTTTTCGCCCGCGCGAAGCGATGCCGCGGGGCCGCTCTGGCTCAAACTGGTCCTCGGCGTTTTGTCCGTGAGTTTTCTTGCGGCTTCGCTCCTCGCCTTTCGCTATACCAGCGCCACGCTGCGCGTGTTTTACCGGGCCGCTGCCGTTTGGCTGGGTTTGCTGAGTTTTCTCTTTGTTGCGGCTGTTTCTTCGTGGATTGCTTTTGGGGTTGCGGCGCTGGCCGGGTTGGATGTGAACTTCCATCGGATCGTCGAAGTGCTTTTCGGCGCGGCGGCAGTGACCGGAGTCTACGGTGTCTTCAACGCCAATTGGACACGCATCACCCGAATTACTGTGCAGCTGGCAAATCTGCCTGAGGCGTGGCGCGGTCGAAGAGCAGCTCTGATCAGTGACCTGCATCTGGGACATGTGCGTAACGGCAGTTTTCTGCGGCGCATGGTGGCCAAAATTTTGAAAGAAGAGCCGGACGCGATTTTTATCGCCGGCGATTTGTACGACGGCACGGCCATTGATGCCAAGCGAGCGGCGGCTCCGTTGAGCAAATTAACCGCGCCGCACGGCGTGTATTTTGTCGCCGGCAACCATGAGCAGTTTGGCGACGACACCAAATATCTGCGCGCCGTGGAAGCCGCCGGAGTACGCGTGCTCAGCAACGAAAAAGTGGAAGCGGACGGCTTGCAGATTATTGGAGTCCCCTACCGTCACGCCACACAGGACGGCCACTTTGCCTCGGTGCTTCAGGGCATCGGCGTGGATCGCGAACGTGCGAGCATTCTCTTGACGCATGCTCCCGACCATCCGGAAGTTGCGGAGGCGGCAGGCGTTTCTCTCCAGCTTTCCGGCCACACGCACGTCGGGCAATTCATTCCCTGGAGCTGGATGGCACGCCGCATCTACCGCCAATTCGTCTACGGTCTCAGCCGTATCGGCAAGATGCAAGTTTTCACATCGAGCGGAGCAGGCACCTGGGGACCGCCCCTCCGTCTCGGTTCGAATCCCGAGATTGTCGTACTCCAGTTTGAGTAAAACCCGATGAGCAAATAAAGCGCGGCTACCCCGCGCGATGGGATGCCACACCGGGCAGCGAATGCCAAGCATTGCATCCAAGCCCAAATGTGTTTCAATCCTCACCGGCAAGGGTATAATGGTCTTCGTGAGGCCAGCAGGCTCGGCCCCACACCCGCCCTGGGCCCGTCTATTCGGAATTCCTTCATCCCCTGCCTTTTGAAGGTCGCTCCGAAAATCAAACATGCCTCTCCAGGAACATGAACCTTGCGAACGCAAGCCTCGATCGACGCCAAAAACTTAGAAAAGTGCCCGGCAAATTAGCATTCATACAATTGGAGCGAGATGAGGGCGGAGCGGTGCTGGATGCTTCCGAAGGAGGCTTGCGCTTTGAGACTTTTGCTCCCGTACAGCAAGACGGACCTGTACATTTTTGGTTTTCGCTCAATCTCCGCGACCAGATTGAAGCGTGGGGCCAACTGGTGTGGACCGATGCTGCAAAAAAGTCCGGAGGCTTGAGGTTCATGCACCTTTCCGAGGAAGGTCGCGCACAACTCCGGGAGTGGATGGCCGAAGCTCCCGCGGGACAAGATTCGGACGGAACGTCCGCATCCCGCGCTGTTTCTGACAGAACGCCGGACACGTTGGCGGCGGACAAACTAGATCCTGTCGCTGCATTCGTTTCGAAAGCCAAACCGCGGCCCTCATTCTTGGCGGGCGGGGAAGATTCTGGCGGCTCCAGCGCTCCGGTATTTCAAAATACTCCGGAACAGGGATTAGGTCTCGTTCCTCTGGAGGCATATCTCGCATCGAAGCGAAAACACCTACTTCTCGGGATGATGCTGGGCATTTGCATCTCGGCCATCTTCGCCATGGCGGCCTTCAAATATTCGAACTACCGCCGCCAAATCCAGGACGAGGAAAACCTGGCCGCAGAAGCCCGCACGGCATCACTGGGGTCCGCAGTCCACCCGCCGACCCCAGCGGCACCGGCGGCGTCCAATCCGGCTCCTGGGATTCCATTTTCAACGGGCAATCCTAAAAAGGGGGCCTCTACCGGCCACGCTTCGCAGACCATCGAACCCTCGAGTTCGGCCGCACCGGTTCTCACTTCTGTTCCGTCCCTTTCGAGCGAAAATGCGAAACAAAAACAGCACTCCCAAACTCCAGCGCAACTCTGGGCCGCCGTACAAGCTGGCAACAGCAAGGCCGCGGTCGAACTCGCCGGACTCTATATACAGGGCGAAGTTGTTCCCCGCAATTGCATGCAAGCGCGTGTGCTTTTGTTGGTTGCGTCCGAAAAGCGCAATGCCGATGCCATCAAGAAACTGCAAGAGCTGGACAAGACGGGATGCCCCGGCGAGTAGCGGTCAATTGAGTATCTGCCTGCCGCTCAGCATGTGATTAAAAGTGCAGAATTAAATAGTTCCGCAAGAAAGACATCTTTCTTTCCGAGGTGATCAGACCGGACGGCGAACGCCAAGCTTTCGCATGCGCGCCTGGAGGGTGGTGCGCTTCATGCCGAGAAGAACCGCGGCGCCCTTGGGGCCCGCGATGCGCCACTCTGTTTGGCGCAGCGCGCGAAGAATGTGCTGCCGCTCCGCATCCTCGAGAGTGGAAATCGATGAACCCGAAGAAGTATGCGCGGTGAAGGAACTTGCGGCCAAAGAGGCGTCTGCGCTTGCGTCAGGTGCAACGGTGGCCGGTTTCAATTCCGAGATGGGCACGCGGAGCTCTTTGCCCGGAGAGAGAAGCACCGCGCGCTCGATAAAATTTTCAAGCTCGCGAATATTGCCAGGCCAGGAATAGCCGGAGAGAGCGTCCATGGCGTCGGCGGGAATGTACGCGACAGCTTTGTTGAGGCTGCGGCTGAACTTCTGGACGAAATAGCGCACGAGGTGCGGAACGTCTTCCGGCCGCTCCCGCAGCGCGGGGATGTGAATCGGAAAAACGTTGAGGCGGTAGTACAGATCGCTGCGGAAGGCGCGCTCGGCCGCAAGCTTTGCAAGATCGCCGTTGGTGGCGGCGACGATACGCACGTCGACGTGCTGCGTGCGATTGCTGCCGAGGCGCTCGAACTCCTGCTCTTGGAGTACACGTAGAAGCTTGGGCTGGAGCTCGAGAGGAAGGTCGGCGATCTCGTCGAGGAACAAAGTGCCGCGGTCCGCCAGCTCGAAGCGCCCGATTTTTTGCGTCAGAGCGCCAGTGAAAGCTCCGCGCTCGTGGCCGAACAGCTCGGATTCAAGCAGTCCACCGGGAATAGCGGCGCAATTCACTTTGACGAACGTGCGCTCGCGGCGCGGGCTCAAATTGTGAATGGCCCGGGCGATAAGCTCCTTGCCCGTCCCAGTTTCTCCGGTGATGAGCACGGCGGTACCCGCGGGAGCAACAACCTCCACTTGCGCTAGGGCGCGCTTGAGCGCGGCACTGTCACCGACGATCTCTTCAAAATTGAATTCACTGCGAATTTCTTCCTCGAGATAAAGCTTTTCTTCGGCAAGCTTGTCTTTCAGCGCATCAATCTGTTTGAATGCCAGAGCGTTTTCCACGGCAATGGCGATTTGCGCGGAGACTTGCTGCAGGAGTTCGACGTCCTCCGCCGGGAAAGCGTCCTCGCGGCGGCTGGCAAGATTAAGCGTACCCAAAGTGCGGCCTTGCGTAATCAGTGGAACGCAGCAAATGGTCTGCACGCCTTCGGATCGGAGCGTGCGAATAATTTCATTAGGGAAGCGGTCGATCTCCTCGCCGCGCGCGAGGAACGGCTGGCCCGTCGTGAAGCAGATACCGGAAGGAGTGGTCTCCAGAGGGACGGTGATTTCCTGGTCGAACAGCGCGGGGCGGCTGGAAAAATCGAGCGCGTGGATTTTCAAAAGGCCCGACACGGAGTCGCGAAGAGCGAGACTGGTGTAGTCATGATGAATCACTTTTTCGAGGGAGGTGACGATGCCGCGGAAAAGTTCGGGCAGTTCGCGGCTGGAGACCAGAACGTTGTTGACCTCGAGAAGTACCTGCAGCCGATCTCGCTCGCGCGCGAGCTGACTTTGGTAGGCCTGCGAAGTTTCAAAATTAAGCGCGTTGTCGACGGCCACCGCCACCTGGCTGGCCGCGCGCAGCATGAATTGAACATCCGCTTCGGTGATGCCCTGCGGGACGAGGCGCCCGAAACCCATGGCTCCGAGCCGTCGCTGCGCCGTAGTGAGAGGAACCATCGCCAAAGAGCGAACGCCGACTTCGCGCAGCCGCTGCAGAAAATCCGGAAAGCGATGATCCTCTTCCGAGTCCGTCACTACAAAGGGTTGCTGCGATTGCCAAACCCAGCCAGAAGGATGACCGTCCACAGGCGACTCGGTGCCGGTCTTCTTGGCCGGACCCGGAAGCCGCGTTTCGAGAATATGCAACCGCATGACGTTGCGCACAGGGTCATGAAGCACGAGCGTAAGAAAATCAAAGTCCACCACGCAATGCAGCCGCTCGGCGAGATCGTGAAATAGAGCCGCCAAATCGCGATGCTGCGCAATGGATTCCGCCACTTCAAGCAAAGCCTCGAGCTGGCGCCTCGAATACTCAAGCGGCGCTGCATGTGTCGGTTCGGGCGGGGATATAGCAGGATCCGCCATAGAAACCAGAATAGCACCCGCCTTGGCACAGGCTCAACAAACGCGTTATGGAGAGGCTAAAGGGTTTACCGCCGAACATACGAACGATCTTTTGTCAGGTCTCATTTCTGGGACTGAATATTTACAAACGAGATGTCCGGTAATCCTTACCGGACATGTTCGTATTGGCTCTCGTGCCAAAACCTTGTGCTATTGACCCTGCTCGAAGGAAGACGATACCGGAACTGCACGATGACCTTCGACTTTGAAGTGCACGACCGCGGTGCCGACGTTGCCGCAAGCGTGACACTCTGCGCTCTTGAGTTGAATCGGACTTCTAACTTCAGCTTCATCCATGGACAACGCCCAGCAGCCCATTTGCGGAGCTGTGGCTTCGGGTGGGATAGGCTTGGCGATCTCCAGGTGAACCGCGGTGAAGTCTAACAGCCAAGGCCCTGCTGGTTCTAAGACCCAATAACCCTCCGTGCACTGACCGCCGTTTCCAGTGGCTGGGTCGGTTGTACCAAGAACGCGGGCGCTTCCTACGGTTAGCAGGCGCGCTTTGCTGAGAGGCTGCACATAAGTTCCCTCATCGACCATGAGGTATAGCTCTTTGTAGGCATCCACTGAGGACTGCATCACAATGGATTTCCACTCGACCGGCGAAAGGTCCTGAAACGAAACGTCCTGACCTTGCGCCTTATATTTTTCTTCCGATTCATGACGCATCTGTTCGACTACAGACCCCTTTTTCACCTCGAAGGAAAGCTCTATCTGGTAGATGGCCCTTCCGAAAGCCTCTCCAACTAGTTGCTTCGAGGTTTTTATCGCGTAGTCATTTAACCTTACAGCCCGGCCATTTGCGATCTTGCAACCAAGACAGAGACTGTTGCTTGGGTCGCGATCTGGTGACGCTGTTAGGTAGAACTGTAAGGGATGCGGGACACTCGGGACGGATTTTCCCAGACCTCCTTTGGCGTCCATCTCGACGCGCTGCCACTGCGCGGAAGCAGGCCACACTGCCAAGAAAGACAGCACAGCAGTCCAAAGCGCTTTCCGAAACTGCAATGAATGAACACCGTGTGACGGGTTGTCCAACTTGTTCGTGGCAATAAACCAAGGAGTCATTTCAGGGTGCATGGTTTCTGCGACAATGCTGCCACATTTCTGGCTATCGGTCTAAGTCCTGATAAGTCGTAACCGGACAACTGGCGTAGCCTGCGACATATTGGGAGGCGAGCGTCGCGACGCAGCAGGATTTCGCGCGATTGCCCGTGCGGAGGGGCTGGAGTAAACTCCGGGGCCAGTGCCGGACGCTCCGTCCATTATCGGTCGCACCATCTCCCATTACACCGTCCTCGAAAAACTTGGTGGCGGAGGCATGGGTGTCGTCTATCGAGCCGAGGATACGCGCCTCGGCCGCCATGTCGCGCTGAAATTTCTTCCCGAAGACATTTCCCAGGACCCGCTGGCCATCGACCGCTTCCGGCGCGAAGCGCGCACGGCCTCCTCGCTGAATCATCCGAACATCTGCACGATTTATGATATCGAGGAATTTGAAGGGCGTCCTTTTATCGTCATGGAACTGCTCGAGGGCCAAACACTCAAGCGGCGTATCGCGAGAAAATCCATCGAGATCTCGGAATTCCTGGAAATTGGAATCCAAATCGCCTACGGGCTGGAAGCTGCCCACGCCAAAGGCATCGTCCACCGCGACATCAAGCCGGCCAACATTTTTCTGGTGCATCCGGGGCCGGCGAAAATTCTGGACTTCGGCTTGGCAAAATTCGCCGCCTACCGGCAGCCTCCTGTGGAGTCCGACGGCGAATCGTCCATGCCCACCCACCAGCACGTTCTGGAGGATGGACTTATCACAAGCCCGGGCAGTTCCCTGGGCACCGCAGCATACATGTCGCCTGAGCAGGCGCGTGGCCAGGAGCTGGACGCGCGCACGGATTTGTTTTCTCTCGGCGTCGTGCTTTATGAAATGGCCACTGGCGTCGTTCCCTTCGCTGGTTCGGCTGTTGCCTTGATTTTTGATGGCATCTTGAATTCCTTCCCCGTTCCTGCCAGGAAGTTGAATTCGAATCTGCCGGTGGGCTTGGAAAATATTTTAGCCAAAGCGCTCGAGAAAGATCTCGGGCTCCGTTACCAGACCGCCGCCGAACTCCGCGCGGACTTGAAGCGCTTGAAACGCGATCTGGACTTGGGCCGCTCGGGGACGAGCCCTGCTGTGCGGGCCGCGCTGGATGAGGTTCCTGAAAGGCATCCGACTTCTCGATGGCAAACCTGGGCATTAGTCGTCGGCGCGCTCCTCACCCTCGCCGTAATTCTTGGCTACGTACCGACACGACCAGCGGCTGCGCCACGCGTGCTGCGAACTGTCCAACTCACCAACACGAATCGGCCCAAGTCAGGCGTGGTCACCGACGGTTCGCGGCTTTATTTCATCGAGGGGCAATCGGTCCTTTCGCAGACCTCCGTAAGTGGCGGCGATACATTTCCAGTGCCGAACTCCTTGGAGGACACTGGCTTTTCCAACGTTTTCGATGTTTCGCCCGACGGCTCGGCGCTTTTGATGAATACCGCGCGCGGCACTTCTCTCGACGGCCCTCTTTGGAGCGTCCCCGTGCTTGGTGGTTCGCCTCGTCGATTGGGAATCCTCGAGGGCCACGCCGGAGCGTGGTCGCCCGACGGCAAGCAGATCGCCTACTGCAAAGGGAATGACATATTCGTCGCGAAGAGCGACGGCGGCGATCCGCGCCAACTCTTGTCCGCCGGAGGGACGGCCAGCGATATTCGTTGGTCCCCCGACGGCTCGATTTTGCGTTTTACCGTGAACGACCCCAAAACAAACAACCGCTCGATCTGGCAGGCCTCCGCGGACGGCAGCAATCTGCACCTTTTGCTTCCGGGTTGGAGCGATGCTCCCAATGAATGCTGTGGGAAATGGACACATGACGGGAAGTATTTCGTATTCCAGGCGCAACGCGATGCAACAGCCGACCTCTGGGCCATCAACGAACACAGTGGTTTTTTTCGCTCCACGCCCCAGGCCCCAGTGCAGTTGACGACCGGCCCGATGAATGTTGGCAATCCGGTGCCGAGCCGCGATGGAAAAAAACTTTTCGTCCAGGGCTGGCAGCCCCGTGGAGAATTGTTGCGCTACGACGCCAAGTCCAAACAACTCGCCCCTTACCTTTCGGGAATCTCCGCGATGGGGCTCGACTTTTCTCGCGATGGAGAGTGGGTCGCCTACAATGACGCGTCCGATGGCGCCATGTGGCGAAGCAAGGTCGATGGAACCCAAAAGCTTCAACTTGTTTTTCCGCCCATGCTCGCCTATTTGCCGCGCTGGTCTCCGGACGGCAAGCAGATCGCTTTCTTTGGTCATCCACCCGGCGAGCCATGGCAAATTTATCTGATTCCAGCGGAGGGCGGCACTCCCGAACTGATCTATCGAAGCACTACCAATTCGGCGGACCCCAGTTGGTCGCCAGATGGCCAATCGCTCGCGTTCGGGGAAAATTCGCTGAACAATCAGGGCTCCGCGGTCTACGTACTCGACCTGAAGACGCGAACGCCCACGAAGTTGCCTGGCTCCGATGGGCTGTATTCTCCGCGATGGTCTCCCGATGGACACTACTTGGCGGCGATTCCGCTGGATTCCCTGAAGCTGATGCTTTTCGATCTCGGCACCCAAAAATGGACGGAGCTAGCCAAACTTTTCGTGGCTTATCCGGTGTGGTCCCGAGACGGCCGCTATCTGTATTTCGACGGCATTCTCGACAATCAAGAAAGCTATTTCCGCGTGCAAATCAGCAGCGGCAAGTTGGAGCGCATCTTCAGCCTGAAAGGCTTTCAAGCCGCCGGAGGCGCTTTCGGAAACTGGAGCGGTCTCGCACCCGACGAATCGCCGCTGGTCGTGCGCGACGCCAGCATCCAGGAAATCTACGCCCTCGATTGGGACCGCCCTTAATACGGCGCTCAAGACCGTACTTGCCGCTTGGACGCATCCGAATTTTGCTCCAGACAAAGTTCATCGCTAGTTCGTTCCATCATCTTCTGTGTATTTGTCAGATGCTTGGCGGTAAAACTTGGGCGAACCGGTCTCTGAGCTCAGTTCGCGGCTGGGATCAGCAAAGCGCTGGGAATTTTTGTATCCAACGTAGCGAGAACAGCCTTGTGCGCATTCGCCAATCTCTCAAGATGGCCGTCTGTGACTTGTTTTGGAGTATTGACCCATGAAGGAAGCTGCGAGACGTCATGCTGGTCAGCGATAAAAGCGAATTTTATGGGCTCCGTTGCCTTCAGTTGCAGCAGAATTGCCCGAGCGTCGGCAACCGTGGCCCCATACTTCGGAGTTTGCGAAAGAACTCTTACAAAACCCAACTCCGTGATGGAACAGGTCAGGAACTCCGTCTCGGACTTTGTTGCCAGGTCTCCCACCCAGCTCGCCATCCGCGGGTGAAATTCGTGTTCGTGGAATCCGAACGCCACCAGGGCGTTGACGTCGAGCAGATATCTCATGGGAAGGTGGATAGAATTTCGTCAACTTCTTTGCTAGTGAGAATTGGCGCGTTTGGACCAGCGGTGAGCACCGGAAAACCAGTAATGGGATCCTTGATGATGCGCACCTTTCTTGAACGCTTTTTGCGGGGCGTCAGAACGATCCGCCCTCCTTCGACGCTCGCATCCAGCGGGTCGCCGGGGCGAAGCCCCAGTTTGTTGCGGATGCGGCTGGGCAGAACGACTTGGCCTTTTGTGGAAAGTTTGGTCTCCATGGTAAGACAATCTTACCCCGTTGTTCCAGCTGAGGCAACGCGCCTGTTCCTCAGCCGCTGCATTGTTGTGCCTCAAGGTAAACTGCCAAGATAATTCTCAGAGGAAGCGGGGAAAGGCGAAAGAAATGAGCGCGCGATTGCAGGTCATGAAATTTGGCGGGACGTCGGTGGGAGATGCGGCGTGCATGGCAAGGACGGCGCAGATCATCGCGCAGGGTGCGCGCGAAGGGGCGTG
>Ga0210409_10001671_pt1 | contig 28078 bp, 22 predicted proteins | sample IncBWH17MmetaG_FD_161649 | JGI IMG/M metagenome (GOLD analysis project Ga0210409, IMG submission 161649) | Forest soil microbial communities from Barre Woods Harvard Forest LTER site, Petersham, Massachusetts, United States - Inc-BW-H-17-M | ecosystem: Environmental > Terrestrial > Soil >...
TGGACGGACATCGGTATGTCACCGTGACCCGTAATGAAGATGATCGGCATGTCGATCCGATCGCTGGCGATGCGTTTCTGCAGATCGAGACCATTGAGACCTGGAAGAGAAACGTCAAGTATGAGGCAGCTCGGAACAAGGACTCGTGGGCGGCTGAGAAATTCCTGCGCGGACGCGAATATTTCCGGCTGCCAGCCTTCGCAACGAATCAACAACTCCAGCGACTCGCGTATGGAGACGTCGTCGTCAACCACGAACACGATTGGTGTGCCGTCCGACATGGCTGACGACCCCACTTCATGGCCAAGTGCGCGGGCTAAATCCATTTTATATCTTCCTAGCGCAGCACATAGCAGATCGCCTAACTCACTCGAAGTGCGACATTGAGCGCTTGAAGCAGAGCCGTGTCGCTGAATGGCTTGAACAGGCACTCCACCGCACCCTGTTCGAGCATTCGCGAGCGCACAGCCTCATCTCTCTGAGCAGTGATGAAGACGATTGGAATCTCTTGCCGACGAAGCTTCAATTCCTGCTGAAGTCCGGGTCCCGTCATTCCGGGCATGGCAATGTCGAGGATCAGACATCTGGTTTGGCCGATGCAATCGGACGCGAGGAACTCTTGCGCCGATGAAAACGCGCGGGCCGCAAAGCCGAACTCCTTCAGCAAGTCGGGTAGCGACTCGCGAACGGATTCATCGTCATCGACTACTGACACAAGTGAACGTGTAACTTTCATAGATTTTCTTGCCGCATCAGTCGCGGCCGGCGTCTCCGAATGCCGCCGAGTCTCGGCGCCCGTCAAACTTTCGGGTCCGCGAAGAGTGGCGAATGAAAACGCGACTTGGCGGCAGTCCATGTCACAAGCATGCGCCACTGCAGTGGACAGCGCCATTGTGCTTTGGTATTGGTCCGGCGCCGATCAACACCGGCGCGGCGGACGAAGTTGATCGCGATCTTTTGAAAATGTGACTTTCGTGGATTTCTCATGCAACATCCGTATTAGCTGCGGCAGGCGTCCGCATGTCACGATTACTGTCGGCGCCCGTCGCGCCGCTGGGTCCCCGGGGAATAGAAAATGAGAACGTCGCTCCCGTCCCGTCATTCAGCGTTGCCCATAGACGACCCTGATGACTTTCGACAATTGGAGCGACTGACGTACAGTCCGACTCCCATACCGTCATTCTTAGTTGTGTAGAACGTTTCGAAGAGTCTGTCGGCAGTTTGAGGATCGAAACCGATCCCCGCATCTTTCACGCTGAAGAGCACCCGATCGCCTTCGTCTCGTTCGGTCCTGATCAGCAACTCCCTGGGGCGATCGTGGACGGTATTCATCGCGTCCGAAGCATTCCGGACGAGGTTCAGAATTACCTGCTGCAGTTGCACTCGGTCACCTGTGACAAGCGGGAGGTCGTCGGCAAGCTCATATCGCAGAATCACTCTGTTTCTTTGAAGCTCACTCAATGACAGAGCAATCACCTCTCTTGTAGCGTCATTCAGATCCACCCGCTCAGCGAGGGGGTGTTTCTTACTGAAGAGTGCGCGCAATCGCGTGATCACATCAGCCGCACGGTTGCCATCGCGGATCGTCCGCCGGGCCGTTTCGCGCGCACCGTCGACGTTCGGTGGATCCAATGTCAGCATCCGCAGACAGGTACCAGCGTTCGTGACGATACCTGAGAGCGGCTGGTTCACTTCGTGCGCGATTGACGCCGTTAAGGTAGCGAGGCTCGTGACGCTGGCGACGTGCGCAAGTTCCGACCTGGCAATGGCAAGTGCCTCTTCCGAAATTTGCCGCTGCGTCACATCCTGAACCGCGCCGATATATTCCAGCCGCCCGTCATTGTCGCGAATCCCGTGCGCGATCATGTGGAGGTATTTGACCGAATCATCAGGCATTAGTAACCGGTATTCGTACTCAAAATCTGTGACCGCGCCTCGCGCCTTCTGGACCATGTCGTTCAACAGCGGAATGTCTTCTGGATGGACTCGAGTACCGATCAAGTCAAGCGTCACAGGCACGTCGGGTTCAAACCCAAAAATGCGATGGAGTTCCTCTGACCACGTGAATTCGCCTGTTTCCACACGCCAACAACAACAGCCCATTCGACTCAGACGTTGGCCTTCGGCTAGAAACGCTTCACTGCGCTTGAGTGCGTCCTCTGCGCGCTTCCTCTCGTCAATATCGGTGAGCAGAGAGCACCAGCGAAGGATTCGCCCATCTGCATCTCGAACAGGCAGTCCGCGCACCTGAAACCAGCGATATGCACCATCGAAACGTCGGATGCGTGCCTCGAAGTCGTATGGATTCCCTGACGCGATCGATCGTGCAAAGACCTGGACGACGCGAGGAAGGTCCTCAGCATGAATCGTGTCGCTTGTCCCCCAGAGCCTCAATTCCTCCAGTGTTCTGCCGCAGTACTCCACGAGTTGGGGATTGACGAGTTCTACTTCACCAGCCGGCGTCAGGAGTACCACGAAGCCGGGGATGCCGTCGACGATTAAGCGTAAATTGCGCTTTCTCGCCGCCAGGGCTTCCTCCGCGCGCTTGCGTTCGGCGACTTCCTTTCTCAGCACTTCGTTGGCTGCAGCAAGTTCTGCGGTCCGTTGCGCGACCCTTTGATCGAGTTCGTCGGCAACGCGCTTCTGTTCGGTCAACAATCGTGCCTGTTGTAGCCCGATCACCGCCTGGTTAGCTGCTATGCCCAGAAGAAGTGCCTCGGTATCCCGTGGGAAATCTACTCGACGAGACCCTGCCACGATTACCCCGATTTCACGCTGAACCCCGAGAGGCCAGGACACGAGTGAAACCTCTTCGCCTCCAATGTGACTGCGTTCCTGGAGATAACGTTTTTGTGGGTCATCTCCCAACCAGCGATTGAGGAACGTACAGAGTTCTCGCGGTCGGAACATCTGTTCTTGCGATTGAGCAACCCTGACCGTATCGTCGACCAGGTTTGTCAAGCTCACATACACGAAGTCCAGATCGAGCATGCGAAGGAGTGAGTCGAGCAAGGTCTGAACGATGTCACAAGGTGTGCTGCCACTCCACATGGCGGGAAGGGCGAGGAGGCTGACCAGATCATTAATACAACGTTGAAGGCGCTTGCTCTCGTCAGCGGGATGTTCGAGTTGCACTTTCATGGTCAGCCCACCGTGGCGGGCCGCGCAGGCTGCGCTGCCCGTCGTGCGCGCATTTCATGCAGGAACTCCCCCGGAGGCACGAAGAACGGATTGTGCTGAAGAATTCCGCCGACGATGACCAACGGATGCGTACGCATGATGTCAATCACAGCGTCTCCGCTGAATTTCGGAAGGCGGTAGGTGCAGATGACCGCATCATGATGGCGACACCACACATCATTGACCCTCGCTTCAAACTCAATCAGATCGTCTATGTGCGATTGACCGTCAGGCACCCAGTCCATGCGGCAGACAATGCGACTCAGCGGAAATCCTCCCTCGGCATTGCCGCTCGCCATCTGCTCGAACGACTGCAGCATGCGATCCTGATCGAACCGACCGTTTTGAAGATAGGTTTCCGTACTGCTCCGAAGTTCGAATTGGCCGCTTCGTTGGACAACGGTCGAGTCAATTCCTATCCCGGCTAATCGTTGCAGGTGGTCGCGGTGTTGATGTGGACTAACGACGTGAATCGCCTTGTCTCCACTCTCGAACCCATCCTTAATGAACGGCAATAACACGCGATACTCTTCTTCATCGCTGTTGAAAAACGCGCAGACATGACGCGTTTTGCCGAGTTGCGACCCAGCCAAAGAGATGGGCGGCGCCGAGATTTGTCTCATAGTAGTTCCTCACCTAACGCCTCGGCGGTGCTCCCGCGTTAACTCCCAGAGTACGATGAGCCACCCCGTAGGTGCGTGTCTATTGTACTTTGGTATCGGTTCTGCAGAGCTGGGTCGACAACACCATAATAAACATCAAATGGAACAAAGCTTAGAAGAGAAAAAACGGAAAGAGCATCTCACTCCCGCCGGCCGATACATAGGTATCGGTCGATACCATCGTCTAATTGTTTCGTGTCTACGCCTCTGGTGTGATCACACTCATGCACGCCATCTGAGTCAATCAGAAACCCGGTGCACATGGGGATGAGAGCCCCACTCCTGGCGTTCGACATGGCTGAAACGGACGAGGATCCAATGGACACAAAAGAATCGTTTTCCAATTCAATTTGCATGGAGCAGATGCAGATGGCGGAGCGCGAGTTCTCGGCGTTCATCAGAGCGGTGAAGGAATTACATGGTCCAGAGCAGTCCCAGCATTCGGCACTGGACTGGCTCGACGAGTTGGAATTAATGGATAGCCAGTCCGGATATACAAGCCGAGACTGGCGGACGGTGACGATCGCGGCCTCGGCGCGACTTGCAAATCGATTGAACACCGGACCGCATGATCGGTCATTCGCCGAAGACGTCGCCTAATACGAAGGTATCGACGATACTTTCGTCTAATTGTTTCGCCCTCGGACCTCTGTTTTGATACCACTTGATCCGAAACGTTAAACAGGAGTCACATGCCAGACCACAAGACAGCAATCATTACAGGAGCATCGCGAGGAATCGGCGCCGGTTTAGTCGCGGCCTTCCTGAAACAGGGTTATAACGTCGTTGCGACGTCTCGCAATGTGAGTCAAAAGTTGACTGCCTCGACCGCCCTGGTTCTCATCGATGGCGATATTGCTAGGCCGGAGACTGCCGCCAAGGTCGTCGAAGCAGCAATCAAGAACTTCGGAAGTATCGATGTTCTGGTGAGTAACGCCGGAATCTTTTTGACGAAGCCTTTCACGGAATTTTCTATCGCCGACTTCGATGCCTTGGTCTCAACGAACCTGCTAGGATTCCTCTACATCACCCAGCTTACTGTGAAACAGATGCTGAAGCAGAAATCAGGAAGCGTCGTAAGCATCACAGCGGCGCTTGCCGATCAGCCGATCCTTGGCGTAAATAGCTCGGTCCCAATGATCACTAAAGGAGGCCTGAATTCAATCATTCGGAGTCTCGCGATTGAGTATGCAAAACAAGGTGTCCGCTTCAACGCTGTAGCCCCTGGCGTGGTGGATACGCCAATGCAGAAGGATAATCCCAAGGACTTTCTAAAGACATTGCAGCCAATGGGAAGAATCGCGGACGTAAAAGACATTGCCGACGCTGTTCTCTACCTCGCCCAGGCAGGTCAAGTAACAGGAGAGGTCCTCCACGTGGACGGCGGTGTTCACGCTGGCCGTTGGTAACCCAGACAAGAAGGAACGAACGATTCTGTCGCAAATAAGGATGACAAGTTATTAGAAGACGATCGCAGTGGCTGGTTCCACTCAGAAAGTCCTTGGGACACTGCGACAAATCAGAAGGTGGATCAAACCGAAGCCGCTGGAGCGAGATCAATGAATACGGATTCCAAAGACAAAATCTTAAGCGGGGATGGCTCTCGTCTTGGCACTGCCGAGCAGCGGTTAAGACAACTTGGCATCAAGCTTCCAGTGCCGCCTGAGCCGTTCGGCATCTATGCGGAAGCGGTGCAGACGGGCAACCTGCTCTTTCTCACCGGAATGCTTCCCACTGCAGGCAGCGAAGCGAAATTCATCGGGCGCATCGGCGCAGAACCCGATGTGGAAGCAGGGCGCGAGGCGGCTCGCCTGGCGGCGCTAAATGGCCTCGCTGTCGCGAAGCAGCATTTGGGATCGCTCGACAAAGTGACGCGGATTGTCCGGCTCGGCGTCGCCGTGGCCACTTCGGGCGATGTCCGCGATCAACCAAAAGTGGCTGACGGGACTTCAGAGTTGCTGCAAGACGTTTTCGGAAAAGACAAAAACCCTAGCCGACTGGTGTACGGCGTAGCCAGCCTCCCGCTCGGCACGCCAGTCGAGCTGGAAGTGATCTTTGAGGTGTCCTAATGCCTGCCTGGAATCAGAACCGGCTCACCGCGAAACTCGGGATCGACTATCCCGTCATTCAAGGTCCGCTCGGCGGACTGTCATCACAAAAATTGACGGCAGCGGTCTCCAACTTTGGCGGACTCGGATCGTTTGGTGCGCTCAATCTCTCAGCAGAAGCCATCAAAGACGTGATCGCTGAAATTCGCTCCCTAACCTCGAAGCCTTTTGCGATGAACCTGTGGGTGTCGCAGGAAGACGAAGGCACGCGACGGTCGGATGAAAGGGCATTCGACCGGAGCCTTGCTCGAATTACCCGTCATCTCACCGAATTGGGAGCACCTCTCCCAACGTACAAACCATATTCGCCGGCGACGCGATTCGATAATCAAGCTCGCGCATTGATCGATGCGAAGGTGCCGGTGTTCAGCTTTATCTTCGGAATTCCACCAAAGGAAATCTTAGAAGAGTGCCGGATCAAAGGCATCGTCACCATTGGCACGGCGACCACACCGGAAGAGGGTGCGGCACTTCAAGACGCCGGCGTGGATGCCGTTGTTGGTTCCGGCTTCGAAGCTGGTGGACATCGCGGTTCATTTCTCCGGCCGGCCGAGGATTCGCTCACCGGCACCCTGTCGCTAATCCCACAGGTCGTCGACATCGTCGATGTGCCCGTGATTGCAGCGGGGGGAATCGGAGATGCACGAGGTGTAGTCGCCGCCCTGGCTCTCGGCGCAGAGGCCGTGCAAATGGGAACGGTATTCCTGGCGTGCGAGGAGTCTGGCGCCAGCCTCCTTCATCGCCAGGCTTTACGAGGGAAAAAAGCCGGGCACACCGCGCTGACAAAGGGCTTCACCGGAAGGCTCGCGCGGGGGATCTACAACCGCTTGCTGGAGGAGTTGAACCAGGAGGGAACGGCGATTCTACCTTATCCGTTGCAACGAGGACTCGTCAGAAACCTCGCAATCGCAGCAGAGGCGGCGGGCCGGGCAGATCTTGTGCCTATGTGGGCCGGACAAAGCGCCAATCTTTCGACTTGCAACGATGTATCGGCTTTCTTGACCTCATTGGTCGAGGAGGTCTCTGAAGTCGCGGGGCCCATCATTCACTGGAGCGCAGGCCGGCGTGAAAAGCAAATGCTTAAATAAGGAGAAAAGAGAATGTCAAATGTCACCGGCAAAGTTGTAGTCATCACCGGAGCCAGCAGCGGCATTGGGGAAAGCACCGCGAAGGTTCTCGCAGAACAAGGAGCAAGAGTGGTACTAGGAGCGCGGCGTTCGGACCGGATCGACGCGGTGGTTCAAGAGATCTCGGCTACCGGCGGCAAAGCCATCGGATTTGCCACCGATGTGACGAATCGCGCAGAAGTGGAAGCGCTCATCCAAGGGGCCGTCGACGGTTTCGGCCGCGTCGATGTGCTCCTCAATAACGCCGGCATTATGCCTATCGCACCGATCGAGGCCCTTAAGGTAGATGAATGGGACCGGCAGATTGACGTCAATATCAAGGGACTTCTATACGGAGTTGCGGCAGCCCTGCCTCACATGCAGAAACAGAAGAGCGGTCACATCATCAATATGGCTTCGGTTTTCGGGATCAAAATGTTCGCCCCCGGCGGGACGGTCTACTGCGCCACCAAGGCGGCTGTGCGCGCGTTGACGGAAGGGCTGCGGATGGAACTGCACTCCCAAAATATCCGCTGCACGATGATCTCACCTGGCGCGGTTGCCACAGAACTGCCGGAGAGCAGCTCAGACGAAGCGACCAGAAAGAATTTGCGCGAGTTCATGAAAATGGCCATCCCGGCCAGCGCGATCGCGAGAGCGATCGCTTACGCAATCGAGCAGCCGGTCGAGGTGGAAATCGATGAGATGGTCATCCGCCCAACCGTACAGGACTTCTAACGCTGAGGTGAACTATGCACCCTTTCTACTCGTCCCGTTGGCCCCGGCTCTTGCAGGTTTCTCGTATCGTGCTCGTCGTTTCTATCATGCTCGCAATCTTTCAAATGCCGGCCCATGCCCAGGGAAAGGAACGTCCCGTGAAACAACCGACTTTTTATCGCACGATTCAGGTAGATGGACTCTCTATCTTTTACAGAGAGGCCGGGCCGAAAGACGCGTCAACGCTTTTGCTGCTGCACGGACTTCCGTCTTCCTCGCGGATGTTCGAGCCTCTCTTCACCCAGCTTTCCGATCGCTATCACCTTATCGCGCCCGATTATCCCGGCTTCGGACACAGTGACTGGCCAGACCCGAAAAAATTCGCATACACATTCGATCACATCGCCGAAACTATGAATCACTTCACCGAAGCTCTTAGGCTCTCGCGCTACACGCTTTACATGCAGGATTACGGCGGCCCTGTGGGTTTTCGGATGGCCTTGATCCATCCGGACCGAATCGAGGCCCTGATCGTGCAGGATGCTGTGGCACACAACGAAGGCTTGGGGGCGAACTGGAAGACGCGGCGAGCTTTTTGGGCCGATCGCGCCGCCAACGAAAGCGCGCTTCGTACCAACCTGCTGTCGCTGCAGACGACGCGGACGCGCCATGTCGGGGGCGATCCCAATGTCGAACGCTACGACCCCGATCTGTGGACGGACGAATTTGCTTTTCTCAATCAGCCCGGCCAGGTCGGGATTCAGAGCGACCTCTTCTACGACTACCGCACCAACGTCGAAAACTATCCCAGGTGGCAAGCTTGGATGCGTGAGAAGCAACCGCGTCTGCTGGTGATTTGGGGCAAGTATGAGTCATCGTTTGACTCCTCTGAGCCGGAGTCCTACCGGAGAGATGTCCCGAATGCTGAAGTCCACATTGTCGATGGTGGTCATTTCGCGCTGGATACGGCAGCGGATGAAATTGCGGCGCTTGTGAGTCAGTTCATGAAGACGCAGAAATGAGTACTACCATTCGCGAGCATTGGCCGGTTCGAGGGAGCCAAAGGGGCAAAATCTCATGGGTAATAGACTCGCACTGCTAGCAATTCGTCTGTTGATGTCGGTGAACCTTCTGTATGCCGCCATCTTTCTCAAGTTTGCAGGGGTGCCAGATTCGGTGGCCCTGTTCACGCAGATGTCTCAGGCGGTCCACGGGTTAGTATCCCAGTCGGTATTCCGGCTAGGGTCAGGCGCCTTCGAGACGGTGGTGGCGATACTTCTCCTGATCCCGAAGACAGCCAGACTGGGAGCGGGATTGACAGTGGTGTGGATGAGTGGCGTAATTCTCAGTCACATTTTCGTGTTGGGATATGGCTGGTTCTTTGTCGATGCTCTCATGTTGATGGTGCTGGCTGTCATTTATCTCCTGCTGACGCGCAGGCATCGCGAAGCACTCGTAAGATCTCCTTCTTAAGGCCGACCCAAGAGCGGAGTGGGTCCGTTCCCAGTCCAGGCAAAGATCAGGCCAGCCAGTTTCAAGTGAACTTGGATGCTGATGATCTCGGCTTTGGCGAATGTGTCAGCCCGATCAGGAAACAAGGCAGAGGCTGAGAAACTTCTTGCCGAGCTAGTCTCTCAGTCGAAAAAGCAGTATGTCTCTCCCTACTATTTCGCGGTGGTGTATGTGGGTTTGGGGGAACATGAAAGAGCTCTCGATTGGCTGGAAAAGGCTTTCGCGGATCGTTCCAATGGCCTGGTGTTTCTGCAGGTGGAACCCGAACTCGACGATTTGCGCTCAAACCGGCGCTTTGTGGCCCTAGCGCCAAAACTTAACTTCCCCAACTGATGCTTGATCGATAGAAAATTAAGAATTCCAGCCCACAACTGAAGCAGCGCCGGCACATTAGCGGTATTGGGGGTCCACCGTGGCGTAATGATTATCAAAAGCTGCGCTGCGTGAGCTTCTGAAGTTGCGGAACTGGGCTTTGGGCAAACGTCCGGTTGTTTCTCAAGCTCAGACGTAAAGTTGCCCCGAACTCGGCTTCGAGGGAATCTCTCCGAAGCGCGTTGCTGGCCAACTTCCGGTTTGTCGACGAGACGTCCCGTCACGGGCTCAGGCATGGTGTTTTGCAGGTGAGCTTACAACTGGTCAGTGATAGATACTACAATCGGCGAGACAGTTGGCTCTGGCTGGTTTGGTGGAGCGGCTGCAAGGGATCCACTCCGCTTAGGAAAATCACCTACTTATGCTATCTCTCCGCATGCTTCAAAGTCTTCGGCCCCTTCTGGTTTCATGGGTGGTTCTTCACGCCTGCCTGCTCAATGCGCAGCGACCCTTTCTGACGGAGGCGCAGTGGACGCTGATGCGCGATGAGACGAGCGGTACGGCTCCGTATGAGAATTTGCGCAGCTTGACGCGGTTGCATCGGGTGCCAGCGACGCCCGAGTTCGACCAGGCAGCGGAGTTCATTCTGATGCGCGCCAGGGAATACGGGCTGCAGGATGCGCACGCGGAGCAGTTCCCGATCGATAGCAAGATTCACTATGGGCTGATGCGGTCGCATCTGGCCTGGCATGCTGAGGCGGCTAGTCTGTGGGAGCTTCAGCCCGAGCACGCGCTGTTGGGCGACTGGGCTACCGAGCCGATCCGGCTTGCCGACTACAGTCACACCGCGGACGCGGACGCGCCACTAGTCGATGTAGGCCAGGGGACAAGCGAAGCGGACTACGCGGGCAAGGAGGTGCGCGGGAAGATTATTCTGGCCGATGGAGTTCTGGCGATAGTGCAGCGCATGGCGGTGATGCAGCACGGAGCAGTAGGGATCGTGAGCGACATGCCGAACCAGACGACGGCCTGGTCAGGTCTCGACACTAGTATGGTGCGCTGGGGCCACCTGGACGCGCTGCTGCCGAACGGCTTCGCATTTATGGTTTCACCAGCAACGGCGACGGCGCTGCGGGCGCAGCTCACCAGTGGGCGGCCGGTGATGTTGAGTGCGCACGTGAAGGCGGAGGTGATGAACGGGCACTGGACAGTAGTGACGGCAACCATCCCAGGTACGGACCCTCACGCGGGTGAGGTGGTCTATAGCTGCCATCTCGACCATCAGCGGCCGGGAGCGAACGACAATGCGAGCGGGTGCGTGACCATTCTTGAGTCAGCGCGAGTGCTCAACCGCCTGATCGGAAGCGGCAAGATCCCGCGGCCTGCCCGAACCTTGCGCTTTATCTGGGGGCCGGAGGTTGAAGGGACGATGGCTTTCCTGAGCGAGCACCCTGACATTCGACGCTCCCTGCGTGCCGATGTGCACATGGACATGGTGGGCGGCGATCCGTACAAGAGCAAATCTATGCTGCATGTGACGGAGACGCCATGGTCGCTTCCGAGCTTCGTGACCGATGTGGGCGAGTTGTTCGCGGAAACGATCCGGGCTGGGGCGACAGCGTATGCCGGGGACGGCAACCATGTGGAGGCTGCGGTGCTCGAGGATCGTAACGGAGCTTCCGGTACGCGGAACGAGTTTCTGGCCGACCAGACACCGTACACCGAGGGCAGCGATCACGACGACTATGACTCATCGACGATCGCGGTACCATCGCTCTACCTGCGCGACTGGCCGGATATTTACATTCACACCGATCACGACACTCTGGAGCAGATCGACGCCACCAAGCTACGGCGGGTCGCTTTGCTGGGCGCGGCCGCAGGATACACATACGCCACGATCAATGCTGATGAAGCCAGTTCCTTGCTTCCCTTCTTCGCGGCCCGCGCGCAACGGCGGCTGGCGGAGGGCTCTGAGCGGGCGCAGGGTCTCGCGCAAGACACCCAGTTGCCGCCTAAGGAGGCCTGGTACGAGGCTCGCAATCTGATGACCCAAATGCTTCGGCGTGAACAGGCAGAGCTTCGATCCTTCTCCATGTACACGCAGAGCGATCCGGAGAAGGCTGCGGTCTTTGGGAAGGATCTGGAAGGCCAGGTTGCGATGCTGAATGAGTGGCTCGATCGCAGTGCGGAGACGCGCGGGGTTCGCGATTTCCAGTTGCTTCCGCCTTGGCACGCGCAGCCAGACGCATCTCGGGTTCCGGTACGCACCGCCGAGTTTGGACCACTCGTCTACCAAAGCGATGACGTGCTGTTGGATCGGCTGGGGAGCGAGCGTGTCGGGAAGATCAAGCTGCTCGCCGGCGGATCGAACCGTCTTTTCCGCGCGCAAGATCAGGGAGAGCTTTATGCCTATGAGATCGTCAACTTCGTCGATGGAAAGAGATCGGTAGGCGAGATACGCGACGCGGTGGCTGCGGAGTTTGGGCCGATCGCGCTCGATGTTGTAGCTGATTATCTGAAGGCTTGTGAAGAGGCGAGGATTGTGGCTCTGCGCTAGGATTGCGGTGGCTTTATCTTTCGTCGACAGGATTATTTCTAACTACAGGAGACAGCACAGATGAGCCAGTGGGAATCCAGGGTTCGCTTCGGAGTGTTTCTCTACGTGGCCATTTTCGGCCTGGCGGCTCAGTTGTCGTCTCAGGGTGGCGGCGAAGCCCGGCAGGGTGCGCTCGAACTTACCTCGGGTCTTGGGCGGAAGCTTTATGCACTGCCAGATGACGAGAGCGTGATCAATGCTCGCAAGAGCCTCGCGGCAGACCCGAAGAATGTCGAACGGGTGCTGCAGCTTTCTAAAGCGGAGGCAGCGCGTAGGCAATACCGGGAGGCTGTGGCAACCTCTACGGAGGGGTTAGCTTTTGCTCCGAAGAACGCAGATCTTTATCTGGAGCGGGGTCATCGGGAGCTCGGACTACGGGAGTTCAAGGCAGCCATGACCGACTTGGAGCAGGCAACGCGGCTGGCTCCGGAAATGCTGGATGCTCATTATCACCTTGGGCTGGCGCACTATTTCTCAGGTGAGTTCGATCAGGCGGCGGTATCGTTCGACAGAGCGCGAGCGTTGGCAAAGAGTAACGACAGCCTGATCGATTGCTCAAACTGGCTATATGTTTCGCTGCGCCGTGCGGGAAAAGAGAACGAGGCGGATCGAGCTTTGGCACGAGTCACGCCCGATGTTAGGAACACCGAGCCCCACCTGTATTTCTATCTGCGTCTCCTCCACTTTTATCAGGGGCAGCTTACGGCAGAAGCTGTGCTACCGCCTCCGCCCTCGGGACCGGAGGATCTCGAAGGCGAGCTGGCCTTTGACACGGTGACCTATGGCGTCGGGAACTGGCGCCTTTATCATCACAACCTCTCCGACGCAGTTGACTTGTTCAGGAACGTGGTGAAGGGTGAGGCGTGGAACTCGTGGGGATTCATAGGCTCTGAAATGGAACTTCTCCGCAAGGAGAAGTAACGGAATCGCGACTGCAAGAGCAAGAACTGAGAGCAGTGCGTGCACGTGACTCCAAAGGCCCGCCCGCAGCTACGTGGGTGGATCGTCCGCTGGTTATTTGTGGAGAACTCTTGTCATCGTGCCCGAGTGACGGGCTACCGGGAAGTTACGCCCCACAGCGAAAATTATGCTGAACACCAGACTGTTGGCGCCGTTCCCCAGGGCAAGAATCAATGCAACGGAGAAAGAATAGCGAGGCGAACGAAAGACAGTTCGCAATGCGGTTTTGAGTTCGCTGACCACATCCCACTTCCGGTTTTCGGCGGTTGCGGCCATCTTACACCCGGGATATTTGTAAGCGGATGTTTACCCGCTCCTCGTGCCACGTCTAACGGACACCAGGAAGTTGGCTGCTAGGGGAGAGGATCGGCACTGGTAAACGTTCTTGTGGTTACTGAACTCCTACCGTCGATTAATTGGCCAGAAACGGGCTTCGCGGAGATCAGCATCCGATGTACCCGACGCGGACTTCTCGCCCAAGGATTAACTTCCGATTGCCCGTCATACTCCAGCCTGGACGGATTGGAGACTTACCCGCCAAAGAATCCAGGTTCGACGAGCCGACTTCCCCTGCAAATAGCTGTAAGCTGAGACCGGATCACTGGGCTGGGGCCACCGATCCGCTCACCGATTCGCGTGCATAAGGTCTAATAAAGTTCACTGGCGAACACTGGAGGATAATTCTCAAAAGGTTCGTCGCATCAGGTTTGTGAGGACGCTTACACTTGATAAGTTTTTTTCGATTGACTCTTTTTCTCTTTGCATTGCCCGGAGCGGTCGTGCTCGCACAGACTTCCGCCTTTACTTCTCCTTTACCGACCGGCGTTCGCCTCGATGCGGTAGGTGATGCAGTCGAACTTGGCAGCATGCCGCTCAATGTAGTGCCTGCCCCTAGCGGTGACAAGGCTGTGGTGGTGCTCGGCGGGTGGCGGGAGCAAGGTATTCAGGTCGTCGATCTGAAGACCCGGCAGGTCACGCAGACGCTGTTGCAGGACGGCGCATTCTACGGCGCTGCCTTCTCCCCGGACGGCAGCACGCTCTACATCTCCGGCGGCAACACCGATATGCTCTTCATTTACTCCTGGAAAGATGGCGCGGCCACGCTCAGGAATAAATTGGAACTAGCCAAGGCGAAGACGGCCGACGGTACGGGCACGAGCTATCCGGCTGGCGTCGCAATCGCACCGAATGGCAAGTTCGTTTATGTAGCGGAGAATGTCGGCAATCGCCTCGCAGTTGTAGACGTAGTGACGGGAGAGATCGTGCAGCGCTTTCCCACCGACCAATATCCCTACGGGGTCATTCTGGGCTGCGATAACCATGTCTTCGTATCTGCCTGGGGCGGCACCACCATCTTCGACTTTCGTGTTCTGACTGACGGCAAGCTTGCCTATATCGGACGCATGGAAGTTGGCCGCCATCCGTCAGCATTGGCGGTCAGCGGCTCACGGCTTTATGTCGCGCTTGCCGGCAGCGACCGGGTAGCAATCGTCGACACCCGCTCTCGTAAAGTGACCGGTTATTTTCACGACTCTGCACCTGGCGCCCCGCCGGAAGGCAGCACGCCGAACGGACTTGCGATCACCTTTGATCGCAAGCGGCTCTTCATCGCCGAAGCCGACAATAACGCCGTCGCCGTCTTTAATCTCGCCGATGGCAAGCTGCTCGGACGCATCCCGGCAGATTGGTATCCAACCGCGATTGCGGAAGTCGGCTCAAAAATTCTGATCCTCTCGGGCAAGGGCCATGGGTCGCATGCCAACCCCGACGGGCCTGTGCCGCTCACGAACTGGCCAAACGGGAAGCCACTGGCTTACGCGCTTGGTCAGTTGAATGGCAGCCTTCGACTGCTGCCGTCAAGCATGACACCGGCCCAACTGTTCGCCTTCACCCAGCGCGTCACGGCCGCAAACAACTGGCAGCAGAACCGCGCGACGCGACCCTATCCTCCGTTCAAGCATGTCATGTACATCATCAAAGAGAATCGTACCTACGATCAGGTGCTTGGTGACTTGAAGGATGGCGACGGAGAAGCCAGTCTCGTCTACTTTCCCGACATCATCACTACTCCGAACCATCACGCGTTGGCCCGACGCTCCGGACTATTCGACCGCTTCTTTGTAAATGCCGAGGTGAGCTCGCAGGGGCACATCTGGTCCACTGCCGCATACGTGACCGACTATGGCGAGAAGGTCGTACCTTCGGCGTACGCGGGCAAACGCGGCGATATCGACGGTGAAGACAGCGACGAGCCGGAGCGTGGCTTCCTGTGGACGCTCGCTAAGCGATCTGGGATCAGCTTCCGCGACTACGGAGAGATGGTCAAAGGGAACCCCGGCTGGCCGGTTACACAACCCGACCTCGGGTCAGATGTGAGCCCCGATTACGTTCCCTTCGACTTGGTTACCCAAGATCAAAAGCGCGCCGACGTATGGATCGCTGAGCTGCAGCGCTTTGTGCGCGACGGAAACATGCCGCAGCTAGAGCTCATGTGGTTGCCGATGGACCACCTGACTGCGGCGCGTCCGGGTAAATGCACGCCCTATGCGTGCATGGCCGACAACGATCTCGCGCTCGGACGCATTGTGCAGGCGCTCTCGCGCAGCCCGTACTGGAAGGATACGGTGATCTTCGTGGTCGAAGATGATGCGCAGGCCGGACCCGATCACGTCGATTCCCATCGTGCACCGTTTTATGCGATCTCGGCCTATAGTCGGCCTGGTACGGTGCACCGCTTCGTTAACACGACCGATGTTATCGCCGCGATCGAAGACATCCTCCGAATGGGACGGCTCTCGAAGTTCGATTACTTCAGCCGCTCGCTGGCCGACGTCTTTGCCTCGACACCCGATCTAACGCCGTTCGATGCAATTACACCCAAGCAGGATCTAAACGAGAAGAATCCGCAGAACACAGCGGCTGCACGCATGTCAGAAGGGTTGGACCTGAGCGCTCCTGATCACGTGGATGACTGGGTGTACAACCGGATCCTTTGGCTGATGTTGAAGGGCGACGCGCCCTATCCAGCCGCGCTCAATTGCGCACCCCTCCATGCGCTCGAAGCGAGCCGGTGATGAAAGATGTGGAGTGCACTGCTGATGAGCCTCAGGCTTCTCGATTGGCTCAGACCCGTTCCACGCAGAACTTAATTCCTCCCGGCTCGGGACAAACAGACACTCACTTACTTCCGCACGCGGAGCAAGTATTGGAGCGAGAACTTGTAGACTTGGGTGACACGCCATTTCTATGCGCCCAAGAAATACTTCACCACGCTGCCAATACTTCTTCCCCCTAATGGTGTGCGTCGTGTTCTTATTGTGTGCTCTCTGTCCGGGACAACAGGTGGGGAGAGAGACCAATCCGTCACCTGACGCTCCGAAGCCGAGCATCGCCGAGTCTAAGAGCTTCTTTGCCCGCTGGGCGGGGTTTTACCACCAGGACTGGTGGGGGACAACTGCCTCCTCGCCAGCCCCAGAGCGGCGAGGGCTTCCGTCGCCACTGGATTCGCCGCCATTCCCCAACGCGGATTGGTCGTATGGTGGTTCGCCGGTGATTGGGGAGCCGGACACGAACAGCTATCCGCTGATGACCGCTATCAACCAGGCCAGAAGCCGGACGAAGATCTATGGATGGATCGATCCGACGCTAAACTTCAGCACCTCGGCAGATCGGAATGCGCCCGAGGCGAACGATGTCTACTCGAATCGTTTTGAGATGAACCAATTTGTTCTCTACGCCGAGCGGCTGCCGGATTCGGTGCAACGCGATCATATCGACTGGGGCTACCACCTTACGGCCCTTTACGGCACGGACTATCGTTTTACGATCGCGAAGGGTTATCTGAGCGGCCAGTTGCTGAACGATCATCGTCAATATGGTTTTGATCCTACCCTTGAATATGTCGATGTTTACATTCCGCAGGTTGCCCAGGGCATGAATCTGAGGGTAGGTCGCTTCATCTCCGTGCCTGGGATCGAGGCCCAATTGGCGCCGAACAACTACATATTCAGCCACTCGCTGTTGTATGCGATTGACCCATTTACCGACACGGGTGTTATCGCCACGGTTAAAGTGAAGGATCACTGGCTGGTGCAACTCGGTATTACCGGCGGCCACGACGTTGCGTTGTGGACGCCGGATGCGAAGCCTTCCGGTACGGGATGCGTGAGCTATACCACCAACTCCGTGAATGACAATTTTTATATCTGCGCTAACGGAATCAACGACGGCAAGTACGCCTACAACAATCTGCAGCAGTACGACGCCACCTGGTATCACAAGTTCTCGAAGACGGTGCATATGGCAACCGAAGCCTGGTATATGTATGAGCACGATGTGCCGGCGCTCGGAGGCAAAATTCAGCCGGAAACAGGCGCAAATGCCGCGTACTGCCTGACGGGGGAACAGCGTTGCACCGCTCCCGAATATGCCGCGGTCAATTTCCTGCAGAAGGAACTCTCAGCGCATGACTTCCTGTCGTTTCGCAGCGACTTTCTCGACGATAAAAAAGGTCAGCGTACGGGCTATGCGACCAAATACTCAGAGAACACGATCATGTGGTGTCATTGGATCGGCACAACGGTCCAACTGCGTCCGGAATTGCGTTTCGAGCGCGCCTGGGATCAGAAGGCATATGACAACGGTCGACGGCATAATCAGCTTACAGCGGCGAGTGATCTGATTTTCCACTTTTGACCGGGGCCGTTTCAGATCGCCGGCGTGGCGCCATCCTAGCGTGGCTGTGGTGGTGTCTTTGGGGAACCACGACAGTGCTCATCCGGGAAGGCTTGTTGCACCTGCCTCCACGTGTGCCGACGCGATTCCGGATGGATTGCCGGCTAACCAAAAGCTATCCAGAAACGGGTTTAGACGGGATCGCTCCGACACTTTCCCTATCCACCTGACCTGTTCTCGACACATATCCTAGAAGCCGACTTCTGGACAACATCTCGTTCGCCGAAAACCACCGATGCGATCCAATGTCCGCGTTCGGATAACTTCAGGTTTGCTCGTCATTCGACCAAGACCGTGAACTCGATTCGGAGACGATAGTGGGACGAGAGCGTCGCTGCCGATCCTGATCATTCCTCGCGCGATGGACGATAGAGCGTCAAGAGACGTCCGATTAGGATCGCGGGGTACATCGCACCGACGATGCCTTCCAACATAACCAGTCCTCTGATGCCTCCCACTGCTACAACATCCCCATAGCCGATTGTCGTGAGAGTAACGAAACTGAAGAAGATGTAGTCGGTCCAGACAAGCCGGCCTCCAGCCGCAGCGGTCATGTGCAGAGAACCAGGCGCCAAGGTATCGACGAAAGAGTAGGCCATGCCCCAAAGAATTCCGATGAATAAATAGGCAGCTACTGCGCCATACAGCGTATCGGAAGTAACTTTCTGAGACGAGATCACACTCTGCAACAGCACGGCTGTGACAAACGCCACGAAGATCATTGACAACATAGTTGTCGGGATCAAGAACGGCCCTTTGTAACCACTCATCGCAAGGATGTTGGCAATCACGGCGAGGCCGCACAACACGGTGGCGACCCTTCGAATCTTTTTGTGCTCGGCGACTTGATACAAGCCCGCGAGGAAAATAGCCATCGCGAACATACCAAACCAGCCGGGTCGATTCTTCAAAGCGTCACCCCATGGGTGAACAGCAATCAATGCAACTTGACTGGCCAAGAGAATGCCGAAACGATGCGAACTGGTCCGGCGCTTATGTTCTGAGCTATTTTGTATGGCTATTGCTGTACTCATGCTTATCTCCAGCTTGTGAAACTTTATTTCCCTTGTGCGTTTTTGAACCCCAGCGGCGCTTGCCCGCTTCTGGCTGTTTAGGTTCTGGCCGCTCCCAGCGGATTAACCCAGCAGCGGGTAATCTTCACTCTATTGACAAGCCGCGTCATCCTGGAAGGTAGCATCGGCGAACATCTGTGCGAGGAATTCGCCGCAATGGACCTCATGCTATTTGCGCGTGGCTGAACGCTGGTTGCGCTTCTTCTATTTCAAGCTGTTCAGGCTCCCGTTCTTCCCACCGAATCAGCTTCAGGTCCAGCACAAAGATCGAATAGAGCACTGGGACGAGAATCAGGGTCACGAATGTTGCGATTGTCAGGCCGCCGATCTGCGCGTAGCACAGCGGTTCCCAAAGTGGGCCACCGTGCATGGCGAGAGGTACCAGTCCAAGCACGGTCGCGCCAACGGTAATCATCACCGGACGCAGCCGTACGATGCCGGCATCGAGCAGCGCTTCGCGCAATGGCTCTCCGCGATGATGCGCCTCTTCGATGAAGTCGAACAGCACGATCACGTGACTAACGATCACTCCAACAAGACTTGCGATTCCAAGGAACCCCATAAATCCGAAGGGCTGATGCATGATTACGAGCCCCGCGAGAGCTCCCGTGATTCCGTAAGGGATCGCCGCAAAAACCAGAAATGGCTTAATGGCGTTCTTGAACTGCAGGACCAAAGCGATGTAGATGAGTACCACCGAAATTCCCATTACGACACTGAGTTGTTTGAAACCCTTCTGCTGTTCGTCGTACTCGCCCCCAATCTCAAGAAAATATCCAGGCGGAAGCTTCTGCTGAAACTCTTTAATCTTCGGCAGCAACGGCGTGAGCACTTCAGAAGGCAACACCCCCGGAACGGGAAACGCAGAGACCGTCACTGTGCGGAACTGGTTGCGGCGCTTGATCTTGGGCACAGCCATTTCCGTTGTGACATTCGAGACCTGGCTCAGCGGCACCCGCTGGCTGTTGGTCATGGAATACACGTACATGTTTTGTATGTTTGAAAGACCAGACCGGTCCTCCATTCTCAAGCGAGCGACGATGGGAATCTGTTTGTTCGCCTCTCTGTAGCTCGAGACCGGCACTCCGCTCGTTGCTGCCGTGGAGGAAAGCGACACGTCGAGGTTCGTGATGCCCGAGAGATTTGCGCGATCCGGATCGACTTTTAGCCGCTCGGTCATTGCAGGCTCTCCCCAGTCATCGCGCACCCGGGCAGCATTCGGCTGCGAGCGAAGAATGGCCTGGAGTTCGCCGGAGAGTTGGTGCAGGACTCCGATCTCTGCGCCTGAAATTCGGATCGAAACGGGAATGCCGACAGGTTTGCCGGTCTCCAGTTGTCTCACGTCGATGCGCGCTCCCGGCACTTCGCGGCTCAACGCAATCTGCAGTGGTCCAACCAGTTGGTTGGTAAAGTGCTTATCACTGACTTCCACGAGGATCTGGGCGTAGTTAAGCTGTTGCTGCTCAGGATCCACGGAAAACCAGAATCGCGGACCACCACCGCCGGCAAACGTGGTCAACGTTTTGAGAACGTCTTTCTGATGGTGTTCATTCCCGAAGCGATCGGCTTCTTCCCGAATGACGGTTTCTGCTCGTTGAGCAACGGTGCTAGTCGCGCCCAATGGGGCATCCGGCGGCAGCCAAACATCCACGTATGAGAGATACGTGAGGTCCTTGGGAAAATACTGCGGCTTCAGCATGGAGAAAAACCATACGCCGAACACCAGCACTACAAGCGAACCGGCGAAGGTACCCCAACGATGCCTGAGCGCGAAATCTCCCACGCGGTAGTAAAGTGCCGGGAATCCATGCTGTCGTTTTTCTGAAATAGGCGGCTCTAGAGTCTTCGGTGCTTTGATCAGGTAATAAGCAATCAACGGGATAAATGTGAACGTAACGATCACCGACGCCAGCAGCGTGCAGGTCATGACAACCGGCAAACTGTAAAGAAAGAACTTCACGTCCCCAGTGAGCATCAGGAATGGTAGATAGGCGACGATGTTGGTGATTGTGGCGAATATGATCGCCTTTGCTAACTTGGTCGGACCGATCCAGGAAGCGATATCGCGCGGCGACCCCGATCCCATCTCGCGTTTGATCGCGTCGCCTGCGACCACAGGCATATCCACCAGCAAGCCCAGGGCAATGATCAAGGTCGCAATGGAAACCTGTTGAATGTCGATATTCAGCACGTGAATGATGCCGAAGGTCATGGCCAGTGTGAGAGGAATGGACGCAGCCATCAACATCGCTGCACGCCAGTCCCAGAATCCGACCAGTGCGACGATTACGACGAGGACAATCGCCTCGTACAGGCTGTGCATCAATAGGTCAACCAGCTCGTTCACTTGTTTCGGCTGGTCCGAGGTGCGAGCCACAATAAGATCTGCGGGGAGTTGCGGGCGCACGCTGGCGAGGGCTTTGTCGACTGCCGTCCCGAATTTAAATATCTGCTCGCCTGATCGCATCTGTACTGCTAGCGTGATCGCCCGGTCGCGATGCCAGGTTCCACTCGCATCGCGCGACGTCATGTAATTCAAATAGCGGGCGGGCGTCTGGTATCCACGCGAGGTGTCCACGACATCGCGCAAGTAGATTGGCACTCCTGATGGGGATGTTGCGAGAAGAACGTTGCCAATGTCTTTCGTGCTTTTGAACTCGGCGGTCGCGTCCACCAGAACATTTCGCGACTGCGTCGCAACCAGGCCTCCCGGAGCAGTCACATTTCGAGCGCTCAGCACATCTCTGAGCTTCGTCGGTTGTAAGTTGAGAGCGGCGAGCCGGTCGTCCGAATACTCCAGATAAATCTGTTCCGGCAAGACGCCCACACGTTGAACTTTCGCAACTTCCGGTACACGCTGCAGCGTGCGTTGAATCAAATCGGTGAAGTCATCGAGCTGGCGATACGAATAGCGCTCGCTGGCCAGCTCCGCCATGCGCTCCTTCGTCGATTGAGGGTTGCGAATAATAATTGGACCCGAAGCGTCGGGGTGGAAGTCGTATTCCTCCAGCTTTTTCTCGATGAACTGCCGTCCGTACGCGCGGATTTCGTCGTCTGACTTTGTGGTCGCAAAATCGATTCCCGAACAGCTTCCGGCCGATAGGAACCGCACATCTCGCGCTATACCATCCTGCTGTGCTTGCTTAGCCAGCATTACGAACGGCCGCTCAACGACCGTCGGGGATACCGATGCTGGGTAGCAATAGAGAACGCTGACGCGTCCGCTGGCGTTGCCCTCGCGCTGTTTTTCAATCACATCGCGCACACCGCGAGCGCGCAACCCTAGTTCAAGATCGGGAATGGTCGGGCTGGCGACAGTCAGCATCAGCGCGGCAGTGTCCCCGAAGTCGCTGACCCAGGTGATTGGTCCGGCGCCTTCAGGAAGGCCGTTAATTTGATTCAGCCGCTGTCCAATGTCCTGAAATTCCTGCTGGGTGTTCTTGATGCTGTCCAGCAGCCGCACCGTCACAACCGAAACGTTGTCCTGCGTCGTCGACTCCACGCGATCCACCTTGCTGTTTCCTGTGACCGCTTGTTCGACCTTCCGCGTCACCAACTGCTCGACCTTGTCAGCGGAGATACCCGGCCAGGGAGTAATGGCTAGCGCGATGCGCACAGGTATATCGGGATCTTTCCGCTTGGGCATATTCAGGTATCCAAAGACGCCCCAGGCGAGCGTTGCCAGCAGCGCGACCCAGGCAATCTGCCGGTTATTGGTGAAAAAACGAGCCAGGTTGATGCCGTTGTTCTCGTTGGCTTTCATTGCAGCACCTCCACGCGCTGTCCATCCATAAGCAAGTTGGCCCCCGTAGTGATGACCCTGTCGTCGCCCCCCAAGCCACTTACTATGGCGATCTCGTTCCCGTTTACCCCGCCTGTTTCCACGCTGCGGAGGCGCGCTACGTCTCCAGCGCTCGACTCTCCAACGACAAAGACGCCGTACTTGCCGTCTTTCGCCTGCACGATTGCCGAAAGGGGAACCATCAGAGACGGGTGGTAGGCTTCGCGGTTGCCTCCTGCAAACTGCAAAGAGCCGATCATGCCCACCTTCAACAAGTGCTCGTGGTTGGGTATGGCGACTTCAATGTCGAAATTGCGTGTAATTGCGTCTGCCGCTGAAGACATGCGGCTAATGCGTGCGTGAAAGGTGCGCGCGGAAAATGCATCTACGCTAATCTCAACCGGTTGACCTACCTTGATTGACCCCACAACCGTGTCCGGCACTCCGACGATGATCTTCACCGTGTCGGTGTTGGCGATTGCGAATGTTTGTACGCCTGGCCCAACAAACGCGCCCATATCTACAGTTTTTTTCACGATTTCGCCGGAGAATGGAGCAACTAGTGTCGTGTCCCGTAACGAGACTTGCGCCTCGGCGGTCTGCGCCTGGGCAGCTCGGAGCTCAGCCTGTGCCGCGTCGTAATGCGCCCGAGCCGCGTCGAAGTCCGGCTTGGTCATGCTGGCGCTGCCGAAAAGCCGGGTAGCGCGCTCGAAATCGAGCTTGGTTTTTTGGGCATCGGCTTCCGCGGCTTCCGCTTGCGATGACGCCTGACGTACTTTGTCCTGGTACTCTGCCCCGCGGATGCGGGTTAGCACGGCGCCCTGCGCAACCCGGTCGCCTTCGGCGATGTCGCGCATCCTGCCGTCCTGACCGCGAACTTGCTTCAAGGCGATTACGTACCCGGGAATCCTGAACGAGAGAGGAACTTCCATATCGGGCATCACCACGGCTGAGAAGCGAAACCCGGAGTCACTTCGAGCGGTGTCGGGCTTCATCTTTTGCGTTTGAACTGCCTGCGGAGTTTGCTCGATCTGCTTCTTTGTGCCGCAGCCTGTCGCCGTTATCGCGAGCAACAACAACATTGTTAGTGTCTTTTTCATGTCATTCATCTCCCATTGCGCGGCGCAAGTCCGCGAGCGCACTCCAATATGAAGAGAGCGCCTGTTGGTATTGAAATTCCGTTTCGGTGCTTTGAGCCTGAGACTGCAGGACGTCTTTTATGAGGGCAGCCTGTTCCCTATACTTGTTGGTAGTGACTCGAAACTGCTCGCTAGCCGCTTCGTGTCCGATTCGCGCAGCTTTGAGAAGTAGAGATGCCTCCTGCCACTTGCGGTACTTGCCTCCGACTTCGACCGCAATCTGCGTTTCTGTTTCCAGTGTCCCGTTTCGGGCCTGTTCTACGGCCTTGACTTTTTCCGCCACGTTGTTGCGGCGGCGTCCCCAATCGAACGGCTCCCAAGTCAAATAGAAACCTGCGGTGGCAACGTTCGCCGGAAGCACGCGTATGTTGTCGAGACCCTGATATCGCACCGAGAGACTCAGGTCCGGTATGTATTCCGCTTTCGCGAGGCGGCGTTCGTACTCCCCTTGTTTTTCTTTGAGGTAAGCTTTCCGAACTTCCGGCCGGTTTTTTGAAGCTCTCTCGCGTGCGGCGGCGAGCGTCAAATCGTTTGTGTCTTGCTCCGGCATCGCCTCAACGCGGAAAGGCATGGCGAGGTCGCGTCCGAGCAGTTGGTTCAAATGCTCCTGCTGCGTTGCAATTCCGTTTTGCGCCGTCGTCAGCTCGTATCTCGCCTTTGCCAGCCGCGCATCGACATCCAATGCATCGCCCCGGAGTACTGTTTTCTCCGAGATGTAGCGTGTTGTGACTCGCTGCGCTTCTTCCAGGGTGGCAACTACTTCGCGCGCCGCCTGCACTCCGGCTTGGGTTGCGACAAGCTCGAAGTAGGCGGTTCGCACCTCGGCTGCGATCTTCTCGCGCTCAGCACGCACGTCTTCACGGGCGATCTGCCGCCCAAGCTCCGCCTCTTTAATTCCCAGCCCGATCTTGTACTGCTGCGTGAGCGGTTGATCGATGGAGCCAGTCGCATACGTTGTGAATCGCGCGGGATTGTGTATCTTGGTTGTGCTGCCGGGTATCGGCCCCACGTTCGCGTATGTGCCGAACGCACCGGGATCAAAGGTAAAGTCGAACGGGTGCAACAGTTCGCCTCCCAGCACTGAAAATTGAAACTGCGGCAACCGCCTGCTGCGCGCGGTACTTACTCGAAAGTCGAACTTTTGCGCTTCCAGCGACGAGTTCTTCACCAGTCGGTTGTTGCTGAGCGCAAGCGATACTGCGTCGTCCAACGTCAACAGTGGCGCCTCGGCATCGGCGGGCGATGCTGCATGCTGTTCTGCTCGCAGTTGCGCGGCGGTTCCAGCGGCCAACATGAACACCAGGATGAACTTCGCTTTCATAAAGGAAACCTCGCTTCTAAACTCGACCTGAACAATTCCTTCACGCTCTCCCTTTTCCCAAATTGGCCTTCTGCAGCCGCGGATCTAGCTGAGCCGCGAAGTCGTTCCACAACCGCTTTGGCGTTGCCATGAACGCTGCTATTTCTAACGATGTGAGATCGTGTCCTGTCTCGGAGAAAGCCTGCAGAACCGTTGAAGCATTCCTCAGGAATGCGTCGCGGAAAGCTTCGTCGGTGAGGAGCTTGCCAACCAAAATCTCGATGCTGCGTTGTGCCACGTTGCCCGCCTTTCGCGTGGGACAAGTGCAGGCGTTCTACCAATCGAGGTGGGCGCAGGAGTGGGTTGCTAATTCAGAGATCAGTAACGATTTAGCTGACAACTATGCCTGGCAGAGACGTCCTGAGAATGACGATTGCTTGTTTAACAATCGACAGATTGCAGATAGATCGACAAGTTGGAGATTGGATTAATCGAGACCGTAGCGTTTGAGGCGAGTGTAGAGCTGAGCCCGCGTAAGGCCAAGTTTCTTCGCCGCAATGGATTTGTTGAAGCGCGTCTCCTCAAGTGCTCGCTTAATCATCGCGCGCTCCATAGACGAAAGATCTGAGGGTGCATCCGCCCGCGAATCTTGTGCTGAAGACACGATAGCCTGCGGCTTCGCCTCGGGGTGTGGACTCAACGCCAGATGTTCGGAAACGATGAGCCCGCCGCTGGCCAAAATGGCAGCGCGCTCCAACGTGTTTCGCAGCTCGCGGACGTTGCCGGGCCAGTGATACTGCACCAGAGACTGACGTGCTTCTAGCGACACTCCGGCAGGCGGTACTCCAATGCTTCGCCCGATCTCAGCGACAAACGCGTCGGTCAGCGGAAGAATATCGTCGCGGCGCTCGCGAAGCGGAGGAAGTCTGAGCTCGAAAACGTTGAGCCGGTAATACAAATCCTCGCGAAACCCTCCTCGCTGGATTGCCTTTCGCAAATCTCGGTTGGTGGCGGCGATGACTCTCACATCGGCATGAAACACTCGGTTCCCGCCCAGACGTTGAAACTCCCGTTCCTGCAATACGCGCAGGAACTTGGCTTGCGCGGTAAGCGTCATCTCCCCAATCTCATCGAGAAAGAGGACGCCGCCGGCTGCCGCTTCGATCTGCCCCGGCTTCGCCTTTAGCGCTCCCGTAAATGCCCCTGCTTCGAAGCCGAAGATCTCGGCTTCCATCAAGTGCTCGGGCAGCGCAGCGCAGTTGAGCGCGACAAAGGGCCGGTCGCGGCGCGCGGATCCACGATGGATGAACCGCGCGATCACTTCCTTCCCCGTTCCAGACTCGCCGAGCAGGAGCACCGTCGCTTCAGTCGCAGCCACCTGAGTCGCTTTGTTGAGAATCTCGCGCCAAGCAGCTGATTCGCCGATCACGCGGCGATACCCTCCTCGGGCATCCAACTCCTCGGTGAGTTGCTGCACGCGGACCTCCAGCCGCTCAGCGCGAGCGTTAGCCTCGGCCGCCATTCGCGCTTCCTCGGCAAGCCGGTGATGCGACATCGCCACGGCAATGTGGCTGGCCACGCGCTCGGCAATCGGCAGATCATCGCGCCTGAACCATCCCGGCTCTCGGGAGAAAAAGTTCACCATTGCCTGCAAACGCCCGCCAAAACATATCGGTGCGCTGAGCGCGGTGACCATTCCCAATTTGAGCGCTGGAGTTCCCTTAGCTACTGGATGATTTGGGAGATCCTCGGTGATCATTGACTCCCAGGGCTGCGTCAGGATCTCTGGGTTCGACACTGCGCCTTCATATGTCAAGAACGGCTTCTCGGTGCCCGCGTATAAGCGCATGCGCTCCCCGCCCTGACTAATCTCCATCACTCCCATTAGGTCATGAGGCAGAACTCGCTGAACAACCTGAGATACTTGATCGAATACCTCGCGGATATCAAGGACATCGGTGAGGGTGTTGAGGACACCATTTAGGTTCTCAAGGCGCGAGGCAAGATCGGGATGTTCCGACCGACGGCTGGGAGCATGTCCCTCTGAATCCATGGCATGTCATTATAGTTGTTGATCTGCCGTGAGACCCTTCCTCGGCGTTTTCTTGCAATGCCACGCCCACAAGTCGACTTCTCGACCGCGTAGTTGTGAATTTGGTCTGGACTTCAGGTTTGCCCGTGATCCGACCGCAACTCAATAGACGAAGGAGCAGCATATGCCGGGACCAAGTGCTTCGCTTGTGGGGGTCGAACACCCGTGATATAAGTCCAGGCATGCGGCATTCTCCCGCTCGTTCTCTCATCTGTCTTTTCTGTTGTCTTTCAATTGTTCTGTTTGCCGACGCGGGCAGGCAATCAGGGCTAGTGCAAAGCAAATCTGAAGAGACCTTCCCGGGGAAGTCCTGGCAGCCCCTCTCTTCATCGGAAAAGGCCAAATGGTCCGCAGAGAAGCTGGCCGCTGCGCATGCATACGCCGACGCTGATTCAATCCACACTTCCGCCGTGATGATCGTCCAGGGCGGTAGAGTTGTCGATCAGTGGGGAGATATAGACAAGAAAATCACCTCCTATTCCGTGCGGAAGAGTCTGCTCAGCGCGCTCTACGGAATCTATTCTGCCGAAGGTGTCATTGACATCAACCAGACCCTGGAACAATTGGGAATCGACGATTCACCCGATCCGTTGACAAAAGAAGAAAAGCAAGCGCGTGTTGTTGATCTGCTGCGCGCGCGTTCGGGTGTCTATCACCCGGCATATATGGAAACAGCATCGATGAAGAAGAACCGCCCAGCGCGCGGGAGCCACGCGCCAGGGACTTTCTGGTACTACAACAATTGGGACTTCAATGTCCTTGGGACCATCTTTGAGAAGAAGACAGGTTTGAAGATTGGCGAA
>Ga0210409_10001673_pt1 | contig 28057 bp, 20 predicted proteins | sample IncBWH17MmetaG_FD_161649 | JGI IMG/M metagenome (GOLD analysis project Ga0210409, IMG submission 161649) | Forest soil microbial communities from Barre Woods Harvard Forest LTER site, Petersham, Massachusetts, United States - Inc-BW-H-17-M | ecosystem: Environmental > Terrestrial > Soil >...
ATGAAGGTACCTCGCCGGCTTGGGGCTGCTGTTGCTGTAGTCGGCGAGTTCTGAGTCGGTTATGCAAAACTGCGTTATGGAAGGATCGCTTGGATCGGTGGCGAGTTCGCGACGCAGTCTCATGGAACAGATATTCGGCCCATCCTGATACCGCGCCCGGTGAGATACGAAAGCTTCGTTCGCGATGGTCACAGTGTATGAGCGGGGCCCGGATTCGTTCCGGACAACAAAATTGTATTCCCGAACGAGAGCGCCGGATGTGAAGCCAATATATTGTAGGATGATTTGATCAGCCATTTGGTGCTTTCCCAGTCTTCACATTGGCAACCGCATGACCAGACAAAGGGCTCGCCCTTTCACAGAATCCCTCTTCTTGTTTGAGCTATTTGGTGGCTCCTTCTGTCTCCAGCCGTAAACACACAAAAAGGGCTACAAGTGTGGACTTGCAGCCCCTCTAAACGAATCTAAAGGTTTTACAAGAGCAACAAACGCACCCTCATCATCTCATACAATTGGCTCGGGTACGCACCGAATTCTGCGGGTTGGTTTCCTAAGCGACCCACGCCGCGCATGGTGCTTTAAGCACAGGCACGCGAATGCCGCGGGTCCTTCTCTATAACCGGCGCCTACACTGGCTATCGATGAATGTTACCTTCGAAACTCCTGCCTTGGCCTCGCAGCAGCGCGCAACCGTTGTTCCTGGCGCACCTGAGGTAGGAACCAACGAAAGCGGGGCTAGACAGTTCCCGTTTGCGGTGGCGATCTTCCTCAGTGCGTTTTTACTTTTCCAAGTTCAATTGATTCTCGGAAAGGAACTCCTTCCACTTTTTGGTGGCGCGCCAGCCGTATGGACAGTGTGTGTGCTTGTCTTCCAATTGTTGTTTCTCGCGGGGTACGGGTACTCGCATGTGCTTGCCAAGTGGCTTCCCCTTCGTCGCCAGATCATCGTTCACGCCGCTCTTCTTGGCGTTTCCGCTGTTTTCCTGGTCGTTCTCGGACATGCACAGTCCACGGCCATCGCTCCCGGAGCACATTGGCGACCGCAACCGGGGGCAAACCCCACATGGACGATCGCGGAATTTCTTATCCGCGCGATCGGTCTGCCTTTTTTTTTGCTATCGGCCACCAGTCCCTTGATGCAGCACTGGTTTGCGCAATCGGCGCCAAAGAAGTCGCCCTATCGTCTCTATGCGCTGTCCAACGTGGGATCGCTCTTGGCGTTGCTTTCGTACCCATTCTTAGTCGAACCGCATTTAGGATTGGGCGTACAAGGATGGGCTTGGGCCACAGGCTATGGACTGTTTCTGATTTGCTACTATTTCAGTGCTCGAAGCGCGGCGCGCACGACCTCTCCCGCTGCGCTGAAGCAAACACCGTCGGATTTATTCTTACGCGGAGCACCTGTGGGATGGTCTCTCCGGTTGTTCTGGGTCGCTCTGGCCGCGTGTGCGTCCGTGCTGTTGCTGGCAACCACGAACTTGGTCTGCCAGGACATTGCGGTGAGCCCATTCCTATGGGTTCTGCAATTGAGTCTGTACCTGCTCTCGTTCATCGTGTGTTTTGAAAGCGACCGCTGGTATCGGCGGGAGACTTTTTATCCCCTGTTCGCCGTGACGATTGGGCTGGTGATCGTCGTATCACTCCCGAACGCTCGCTATTCGTTCCTGATGCAGCTCGCCGCCTACTCCGCGGCGCTCTTCGCAGGATGCATTGTGTGTCATGGCGAGGCGGCGCGGACGCGTCCGAGCGCGGAATCGCTGACTGTATTTTATTTCTCTATCGCGACGGGTGGCGCTGTGGGCGGAATCGTTGTGTGCTTGATCGCGCCTTGGATGTTCCCCAATTACTGGGAGTATCCGCTTGCCGTCCTTGGCTGCATGGCGTTGCTGTTGTCTGTTTCAGCGCGGGATCATTCGTCCTGGTGGAACACTGGCCGACCTTCCCTGGCTCTCCTGGTTCTCGCCGGCGTTGCGTTACTGGCGCCAACTACACTTGCTCCCGTATGGCGAATGGCAGCACGGTTGCCTCTATCGATTGGCCCTTACGCGGCCGCAGTTCTTACCGGCGCCGCCATTTTCACATATGCGGTGGAGCGTCGCGCATCAAAGGCAGCGTCCGCGCCAGTTCTAGTCCGCGGCGCATCGAGAATTGCTTTGGCACTGCTCACCGCCGGTTTGGTAATTCCGCAGAAGGCCGCCCTCTACCACGTTATCGCGTCGTCCAGAAATTTCTATGGTGTTTTGTCGGTCGTAACTGTAGACCGGGAGAACTATCTCGCACTGCGGTATGGCAACACTATTCATGGATTCCAGTATCAAGAGTCGCAGCGCGCTCGTTTGGCGACGGGCTATTACGGCCCAGGCAGTGGAGCCAACATCGTCATTCGCAATTGGCCCCTGCATCCCATGCGCGTTGGGCTCGTCGGAATGGGAGTGGGCACGTTAGCTGCATTGGCGCACTCGGGCGACGTTTTCCGCTTCTATGAAATCAATCCGGACATCAACCAACTGTCGAGCACGAAACATCCGTACTTCACTTTCTTGCGCGATTCACCCGGCCGAATTGAGGTTGTCCTTGGCGACGCGCGGCTCTCACTCGAACGGGAGGCCGGCCGTGGCGACTTCCAAAAGTTCGACGTTTTGGTTCTGGATGCATTTTCGAGCGACGCGATCCCCATGCACCTCCTCACAGGCGAGGCATTTTCCGTCTATCAAGAGCATCTTCGTGGGCCGGCATCGGTGATTGCCGTACATATCAGCAACCAGACGCTCGACCTCCGGCCCGTGCTCGCAGGGATTGGCCGCGAGTTCGGCTTTCATGCGCTCCGCGTCTATCAGTCTCTTGCCACGGGTCCTTTCTCTCAATCGGACTGGATCTTGTTTTCGCGCGATCCCGCTTCGCTGTCCGGCAAGGAGTTCACGCAACAGGGGGAACCTTTTCCCGGAGAGACTCGGCCCATTTCCTGGACCGACGATTATTGCGATCTCCTTCACGTAATGCGTTGGCAAGATTAGCGATTTGACTGTGAGGCGCTGTAACGAATCCATTTACCGGATACTCCTTAAACCGAGATTTTGGCCTTGCGTCTTGGCACTACACGAGCCGACAGTCTCGGCGGCGGACCATCCGATTATCTGGGATCCAGCGATAAGCGATGGGCGCCCAGAGGCCGACAAGCGACCAAAGGGCACGGCGCGAGCCGTGCCCTTTGGTTTATCTACTTGTTGTACGCTGGTTTCGCAGCGCAGTGCGGTTAACGACGCTCACTCTCCCGCCTATCGCGGTCGTGATCGTGATGGGAATCAAAGTTGAAAAGGTCAAACAGGTCACCGATGGCGGGCATGTTGCGCGGAACATACTCATCATCGTCCTGAACGGGATTGGACAGGTTGTCGCGGCTGCGGAAGCTGAGCGTGGTATCGAGCATCCAGTTCCGTTCGACGAACTTCACGAAAGAGGAATGCTCGCTATAGATGTGGCTGACATGGCCGCCGGTCGAGAAGGGCGAAACGGCGATCATGGGAATGCGCGGGCCGGTCCCGAAGAAATCGACCGGCTGGATAAAGCCTGGGTCGTAGTAACCACCACCCTCGTCCACGGTGACGAAGATCGCGGTCTCGGCCCATTGCTCCGGATTGCTTTGCGCGAGTTCGATGATGTTTTTGGCGAAGGCCTCGAACAGGGTCCACTTGGAGGAAGCGGGGTGGCCGTCCATCGTGCCGTCCGGCTTCGCATAGGAGACCGCGGGGAGGGTACCGTTTACGAGATCGGCGTAGAGATCGGTCACGTCCCGCATGTGATCGGCAACAACGCTCGGATAGTTCGACTCATACTCGAACGGGTTGCAGATATTGCAATAGCTCCCGGCGAATGGGCTGCTCGTTCCATCGGCATTGAACCCGCCGCCATAATATTTCCAGGGAATATCGTGGGCGCTGAGGACGTCGCCGATCGTCGGCTGCATCGTCGGGGGAACGACGAGACCCTTCTGCACCAATCCTTTCGGCGTGAAGGCAGGGTTGACGTTGACGGCCTGCCAATACTCGCCAGGCCCGCATTTTGTCTGCACGCCATAGGGCAGCGCATGCAGATAGTTGGTGATCGCGGCGATGCCGGGCTGGGCCGGGTCGGAACAATTGAACCATTGGGCCCGCTTGGTATAGAGGTTGAGAGTTCCGGCCACGGGATCGGGATTATAGATGTTAGCCGCCGGCGGCGTTGCGGGGTTGCCATTACCGTCGCTGAAGAACACCTGATCGGCAAAGCCGAGCGGCTGGCTATCCGGGCCAGTGCCGCCCATCACAGGCTGGTGATAATTGTCGCTCATGGTGTAATTGTCGGCGAGAAATTTGAGGAGTGGCGAGTCGCCATTCTGCATGTTGAAGAAGGCCATGGTCTGCCCAGAGTCGTGCGGCGTGCCGCCGAGCGGCGTGCTGTAGGTGGTGGTAATCGCCGACTGAAGATCGTGGAGACAACCCGTTGGGTTCTCCCTCGATACGTGCTCTGGGTCGATGGCGCAATCCACCTGCTGGACCATCTGGAAGTATTGATGGATTGTGTCGCCGGTGAAGGCGTCGTAGGGCATGGACGGGCCGGTCAGCTGGAAGGGTCCCGGCAGGAGGGAGTTGACGTTGGTAATCCGGGTATCGGGACCGAGCGTAAAGGGCAAACCGGTGCCCCCAGTTCCGAAGAGGAATTGGTCCTGCGGCGGCAGGCCCGGATTGCCGCCAGGGATGCTCAGGATGCCAATATAGGGCGAGACCGGCCCAACGCCGGCTACATCGGGCGGCGGCAGCGTGGTGTAGAGCTGCTTGCTTGCCATATCCGCGCTGCTGAAGAATTTGCCGCCATTGGGGGCGGACACGATCTTGAATTGATGAGCCTTGGCGAAATTCGGACCCGGCGAGCCATCGGGATTGACGATGCCTTCGGACAAAAGGTTCAACACCTTCTCATTCTTTCGCTTGGGTACATAGGTGGCGAAGAGGTGATCGAAGCTGCGATTCTCGCCGACGATGATGATGACGTGCTTGATCGGCGTGGCGGTCTTGATCTTATCGACGGCCTTATCCGGATCGTTTCCGGCTCGAGCGGATGAACCAAAACCAAAAACCGATACAGCGAACAGAAACGCGCAAGCGGCGGCCCTCGCTGGCCAATTCCCTGCGCCATTCTTATGCATATTTTTCCTCCTGGGTTGAAGTCAACCGCCTGGAGGTTTAACCGGCCAGGATGACAGGCGCATTAAAGTGGCGTCTCAATTGGGAGAATGTTTTCTGCGAGACCGTGAAGACGATCAGGGCATTGCCGAACAGGCTGAGCATTGCATTCTCTGGTTGTCAGTTGTATGTTGCCGGTCTGGGTGTCGACCTCGGGCCGGAAACCAGTTGGATATCCCAGAGCGGGCTTGTCCGTGGGGTCAAAACGAAAATCCCGGCTTAAACATTTCAATTGAATACAGTGGAGGTACGTATGGCGCAGCGGAGCCGACTCTATGGTTTTGTAACGAGAGGAATCGGGATCGGCCTAATTCTGGTTTTGATCTTCTCTCTGGCTTTGGCGATTGCGCACGCCCAACGCGCCGATCAGGCGACGGCCGCAGTGTCCGTAGACAGCGATGACATAGGTGGCGTGGTCACGAGCTCCAACGGACCCGAGGCGGGCGTCTGGGTAATCGCGGAAACACGGGACCTGCCGGTGAGATTCATCAAGATCGTCGTCACCGACGATCGCGGGCGCTACCTGATTCCGGAGGTGCCGAAGGCGACGTACAGCGTGTGGGTGCGGGGCTACGGCCTGGTGGATAGTTCGAAAGTGATGGCCGAGCCGGGCCGGCAGTTGAATCTCACGGCAACGCTGGCTCCCAACGAAGCCGCGGCAGCGCAATACTATCCGGCGATCTACTGGTACTCGATGCTGAAGATTCCATCCGCGGATCAATTCGGGGGCAAGACGCCCGGTATCGCGGCCAAGATGACCCAAACCGAGTGGCTGAATGACATGAAGAATAACGGCTGCGTCGGCTGTCATCAACTGGGCCAGCTCTCGACACGAACGTTTCAGCCGAGCCTGGGGAAGTTCCACTCCTCCGAAGAGGCCTGGATGCGGCGCGTGCAATCAGGACAGGCCGCCGAATTCATGATCGGCCAATTGACTGGGATGGGCACGCTTGCCATCAAGAACCTGGCCGATTGGACCGACCGCGTCGCCAACGGCGAATTGCCACATAGCAAGCCGCAGCGGCCGCAGGGGGTCGAACGCAATATCGTGGTGACGCTGCGGGATTGGATGGACGAGAAACATTACCTGCACGACCTGATTGCCAGCGACAAACGGTATCCCACGGTCAACGCTTATGGCCCGCTCTATGGGTCACCGGAATACAGCTCCGATTTCATTCCCATTCTGGATCCGGTCAAGAACACGGCCACCACGTTCCATGCGCCGGTGCGCGATCCGGACATGCCGCTGAGCCTGGGCCCCGGTCACGTCGCGGCCCTCAAGCCGCTGATGCCGTCGCCCTACTGGGGCGATGAGGTGCTCTGGAACCAGAGAATCAACAATCACAATTCGATGATCGGCAGGGATGGGAGATTGTGGCTGGCGGCGGCTGTGCGCGGGCCGAGCAATCCCGATTTCTGCAAGGCGGGCTCGGACCTTCCGTCGGCGAAGCTCTTCCCGCTGGAGAAAAATCTCCGCGAAATCGCCGTGTTCAACCCGAAGACGAAGGACTATCAATTCATCGATACCTGCTTTGGTACGCATCACCTGCAGTTCGGCTTTGACGCCAATGACACGCTGTGGACCAGCGGCGGCGGTCCCGTGGTGGGATGGCTGAACACGAAGATGTGGGACGCCACCCACGATGCAGCGAAGTCGCAGGGCTGGACGGCGTTGATTCTCGACACCAACGGAAACGGCAAGCGAGACGACTACGTCGAGCCGAACCAACCGGTCGATCCCACGAAGGACAAGCGCGTTGTGGCCGGCTTCTACGCGGTGATGCCGAGCCCGAAGGATGGTTCGGTCTGGGGAGCGAACAGGGGAAATCCCGGCGCAGTGGTGAGGGTCGCGCCGGGCCCGCATCCGCCGGAAACCACGCTGGCCGAGGTCTACCACGTGGCGGCGCCCGGCTTTGGCGTGCGCGGCGGCGATATCGATTCGAAAGGCGTCGTGTGGGTGTCGCTGGCCAGCGGCCACCTGGGCAGCTTTGACCGCACGAAATGCAAAGGTCCGCTCAACGGGCCCAAAGCGACCGGCGATCATTGCCCCGAAGGCTGGTCGTTCTACAAATATCCGGGTCCGGGCTTCGAAGGCATAGGAGATAACAGCGCGGAATCGAGCTATTACACATGGGTGGACCAGCACAATATTTTCGGGTTGGGCGAGGATGTGCCGATGTCCACCGGCAACCTCAACGACGGCCTGATCGCCTATGCCAATGGGCGCATGGTGGTGCTGCGCGTGCCCTATCCGCTGGGCTTCTACGCCAAAGGATTCGATGGCCGCATCGACGATCCGAACGCAGGATGGAAGGGACGCGGGTTGTGGGCAGCGAACGGCGACCGCGCGCCTTGGCTGATCGAAGGTGGCAAAGGCTCCAAGCCGCTCGCGGCGCACTTCCAATTGCGGCCAGACCCGCTCGCGAAGTAGGCCTGCGGAGAAATCTTACCTCTACGTTCGGCTGCCGGCGGGCATCGTGCTCCGCTGCTTGCAACCGCATGGCTACAGGCACACAGCAAGGCCGGGAGTCGCTAGACAGGTGTATAGTAGGGGCATCGCAAGGCAGGGTCCCAAAGCAAATCTTCCGAGTACCATCGAAGGAGATTCTTCGAAGGAGAACCTCCGAAACGGAGTTCACTATGGCGCAAATAACCCTAAACGTGAACGGCAAATCCCGGGCGGTCGATACCGATCCGAGTACTCCGCTTCTCTACGTCCTGCGGGACGATCTGGAGCTGAATGGCCCGAGGTTTGGCTGCGGGCTTGGGCAGTGCGGAGCCTGCACGGTGATCATCGACGGGAATACGGTGCGTTCGTGCAGCTACCCCGTGAGCTCGGCCAAAGGGAAGCAGATCACGACGCTCGAGGGATTGGGCACGATCGCTCATCCGCATGTGCTGCAAGCCGCGTTTGTTGAAGAGCAGGCGGCGCAGTGCGGCTATTGCATGAATGGCATGATCATGACGGCCAAGGTTCTGCTGGACAAGAACCCGCATCCGAGCGACGAAGACATCAAGCGGGCACTGGAAGGCAATCTGTGCCGCTGCGGCAGCCACCTGCGCGTGATCCGCGCGGTGAAGCGAGCCTCAGGGCGTCCCGCGGGCGAGCGCGCGTAAGCGATTTCGAACCAATTTTGGCAAAGAGGAGAGCGCAAATGGACACGAGCACAATCTCCCGAAGAGAGCTTCTGAAAGGAACGGGCGCGCTGGTCGTGAGCTTCAGCCTCTTTGGCGCGGCGACTCGCGCGCTGGCGCAAGCGGCGGTCGGGGGCGGCGAGCCGGTGGCGGCGTCGCTCGATTCATGGCTGTCGATCGCGCAGGACGGAACGGTGACGGTTTTCACCAGCAAGGTGGAGCTTGGGACGGGGACGGAAACGGCGCTGGCACAGATCGTGGCCGAAGAGCTGGACGTGGCTTTCAGCCGGATTCATATGGAGGCAGGAGACACGTCGAAGACGGTGGATCAAGCCGTCACGGCTGCGAGCAGGACCATCGAGCGGGCGGGGCCGCAACTGCGGCAGGCCGCGGCGGTGGGGCGGCTCGAACTTCTACGGCTGGGGTCGGAACGCCTCAATGCTCCGGTCGAACAGCTCACGGTGAACGACGGGATGATCAGCGCGAATGGCAATTCGGCGCGAAAGATTTCTTATAGCGACCTGATTGGCAATAAGCGCTTCAACGTGACGATGCCGACGAGCGGAACAGGCTGGGACTTGAAGATCTCCCCGAACGTCCCGGTGAAAAATGTAAGGGACTACAAAATCGTGGGCACCTCGGTGAAGCGCACCGACCTGCCGGGGAAGTTCACCGGGGAATTCACCTATGCGCAGGACGTACGAGTTCCGGGGATGCTTCACGGACGCGTGGTGCGCCCTCCGGTGGTGAATTCGAAACCAGTGAGCGTGGATGAAAGTTCGATCCAGCAGATCGCGGGAATTGTGAAGGTGGTGCAGGAAGGAAATTTCGTCGGAGTCGTCGCGCAAACGGAATGGGCGGCGATTCAGGCGGCGAAGGCGCTGAAGGTGACTTGGTCAACGCCAAGCACGAGTTTGCCCGCCAATCCCGAAGAGCTCTATGCATATTTGAAAAATACGAAGAGCTTCAACGATCAAATGGTCGTCAATAAGGGCAATGCGGAAGCGGCCTTCTCGCAGGCGAGCAAGAAATACGAGGCGACTTACCTCTGGCCTTTCCAGTTGCACGGCATGCTGGCCCCGTCGTGCGCGGTGGCTGACGTGCGCGGCGATTCGGTGACCGTTTGGTCGGGAACGCAGGGGCCTTTCCGGACGCGCAAATCGCTTTCGGACATGCTGCGGATGCCGGAGAAGAACATCCGAGTGATCTTTCGGGAGGAGTCTGGTTGTTATGGGCGGCTGAGTCCGGATGACGCTCCCCTGGATGCGGCGCTTCTTTCGCGGGCGGTGGGCAAGCCGGTGAGAGTGCAGTGGACGCGCGCCGACGAGCATGGCTGGGAGCCGAAGGGGCCGGCGCAGCTCATTAGCGTGCGCGCCGGAGTGGACGCGCAGGGCAATATCGTGGCGTGGGATTATATGGAACGCGGCTTTCCCTGGAGCGAGTCGGCGGGAAATCCGCTGCTCGCCGCGCGGCAGATCGGGATGAAAAGCGTGAGTCCCGGGCAGAGCAATGGAACGGCGGGTGGCGGAGACGCGTACGAATTCGAGAACCAGCGAATCGTCGCGGCGCTGATTCCGTGGTCGCAGGATACTCCGACACCGCTGCGCACAAGCAATCTGCGAGCGCCGGGAGATCTGGCGCGCACGTTTGCAAGCGAATCCCTGCTGGACGAGATTGCCGCGGACCTGCGCGTGGATCCGGTCCAATTCCGGCTTCGATACCTGAAAAACAATAAGCGCGTCAGCGAGGCGCTGGTGGCCGCGACCCAGGCGGCGCAGTGGAAGGAACGCGTGTCGCATTCGGCGCCGGCGTCGGGGTCGAAGGCGATGGGCAGGGGAGTTTCGATCTCCGGCCGGGACGGCACCATCACGGCAGCGGTGGCCGAGGTCGAAGTAGATAAATCGAGCGGAGAAATTACCGTGAAACGCGTTACGCTGGCTCACGATTGCGGCTTGATTATCAATCCGGACGGGCTGAGGAACCAGATCGAGGGCAATATCATTCAAGGCGTGAGCCGAACGCTGCTGGAAGAAGTTCGGTTCGACGCCCAGGGCGTGAAGAACCTCGACTGGGTGAGCTATCCGATCGCGACGTTCCGGCGGGTGCCGGATATTCAGGTGGTGCCGCTCAATCACAAAGAGATGCCCGCGCTCGGCGGCGGCGAACCGTCAACCGTGCCGGTGCCGGCGGCCATCGCCAACGCGGTGTTCGATGCAGTCGGGGTGCGCGTGCGCGAGATCCCGATGACACCGCAGAAAGTGCAGGCGGCGCTGCGATCGAAGGCGCCGGAGCGCGCCTGAGACTGGGAAGGGAAGAGGAAAAACCTGAGGTCTCGGCTGCACAAATCGCCGCCGCGACCTTAGCTACACAGGCTCCGCTAACCAACGAAAGGAGTAAGAGAGATCCTTCGCTGCGCTCAGGATGACAATGCCGATTGCATTGTCAGGCGCGACGGGTGGTTTTGCGGCTGCGGCGCTTGGCGCGCACGGGATTAACCGGGGCATCGCCGATCAGTTCGGCCGTCATGATACTGGTTACGAAGAGCTTGCGGCCGTGGTCGTGGAATTCGATGGCGGTGCGTTCGGCATCGGATTCGGTGACGATTCCGAGGCCGTACTGCTGATGTTTGATTTGCTGTCCAGTGGAAAGAACCTGCACGTTGCCTCCTTGGGCCGTTTTGCCTCTTCCAGGACTTTGCTTCCCGCGAAAAGCGCTGCTTCGGAGCGCGCCTAAGGACCGGACTTCCCCAGTGCGGCGACCTTAGAAGATCCTCTCCTTCGCGAGAGGTTGGGGCCCGTCCCGAAACGGGCCCCGTATGGGTTAGAGGCCTACGACGTTCTCCGCCTGCAAGCCCTTGGGGCCCTTGCGGACTTCGAACTCCACAGCCTGGCCCTCGTTCAGACTACGGTATCCATCCGCCTGAATGGCCGAGTAATGTACGAAAACATCCTCACCGGTTTGACGCTGGATAAAGCCATAGCCCTTGCTGGCGTTGAACCACTTCACAGTTCCTTGTTCCTTCACTTCTGTCGTCCTTCTCTTTCTTCAATGAGCTGTTTGCTGTTTCTCGCCTTTTCCAACCGAAACCGGCTGGCGCCCCTAACCCGCACAAAAATGGGCTGCAAGTTTGTTCCTGCAGCCCTCTGAACGAGTCAAAAGGAATGTCAAGAGCAACAAACGCAAAAATATCGTATCACAGTTTGGGGGTTTTTGTCGACGGCCATGAACCGACCGGTTAATCCGTAACTTATTCACTTTAAGTGACTTGAGTCCCGCTTCGTCAGGACGTCTGGCATGAAAGGGCAGACTTGGCTGGACCACTTTTGCACAGGCAGGGATGCCTGTGCCGCGCAGCAGTGCCTCGGTCACGCTGGGTTAATCAAGTGAAGCCATCCTTCTGCTAAAATCGACAGCCTTCAGTTCTGCAGTTTTTGCGACGCGCATTTGCCAGCGGAGTAAATTTATGCGAATTCGGCCGGGCTTTATTTCTCTCTTCTTGGTATTGACGGCGGGAGGCGGCGCGATGTTTCAGATCGAAGCGCGCGGCTTGCCTGATGATGACGACGCTGTCACGACTAAATCCTCCGATTTGCCCACGGGCATGCGCATCACGCCTACCGCAGCCCCCGGCGCGCGCTTTTCTGTGCTGAATCCAGACCTGCCCGGCTCGCCAGAGTTTACGGCCGGCCAGGCAGTGAGCACGGCTATCAGCCCCGACGGCAACACGCTGCTGATTCTCACCAGCGGCTACAACATTCGGTACGACTCGAATGGGAACTTGGTTCCGCAGGAGTCGAATGAATACGTCTTCGTCTATGACATCAGGGCTCAACCGCCCCGGAAGATGCAGGTTGTGCAAGTGCCGGTTACGTTTAGCGGTTTGGCGTGGAATCCCAACGGGACCGAATTTTACGTTTCGGGCGGCGAAGCGGACGCCGTGCACGTTTTCGCCCGTCAAGGCGGCATGTGGCGCGAAGCCGGCGCGCCAGTTGGTTTGGGACATGCGGCGGGTTTGGGATTGGCGGTGCGGCCTGAAGTTGCGGGGATCGCTGTGAATGCGGCCGGCACCCGGTTGATTGCTGTCAATTATGAAAACGATTCGATCAGCGTCGTGGACATCGCTTCGCGCGTGAAGATTGCTGAGCTGGACCTGAGGCCGGGGAAGAGCGATGCTTCGAAAAAGGGGGTAGCGGGCGGGGAATATCCCTTCTGGGTGGTGATTAAGGGCGACGAGAAGGCCTACGTTTCGAGCGTTCGCGACCGCGAGATTGTGGTCGTGGGTCTGAAGGCGGGCGCCGGCGATGCGGCGCGAGTGGTTACGCGAATCCCGGTGCGCGGCACGCCGAACAAGATGATCCTCAACCGCAGCGGCTCGCGGCTTTACGTCGCCTGCGATAACAGCGACTCGGTCGCCATCGTGGACACACAGAGCGACCGGCTGATTTCGCAGTTCCCGGCTACCGCGCCGAAGGATGTGTTCGTGAATCCTCGCGGATTCAAAGGGAGCAACCCGAATAGCTTGGCGCTTTCTCCCGACGAGCGGACGCTATATGTCACCGAGGGCGGAACGAATGCATTGGCGGTGCTCAAACTGGACGGAGATACGGCGAGACTTGCCGGCTTGATTCCGACCGGCTGGTATCCGAATTCCGTCAGCGTCAGCCGAGACGGCGGCCGGCTCTACATCGTGAACGGCAAGAGCCCCACAGGGCCGAATCCGGAGGGCTGCGGCTATACGCCGTCCCGTGCGGCGTGCCACGCAAAGAATGCATTCATTTTTCAGCGCACCCGAGCGGGCTTTCTAACCTTGCCGGTACCGTCGGAGAAAAGCCTCGGCGCGCTGACGGAGCAAGTGGCGCAAAATGATCACTTCCGCGCCGTGGGGGCCAAGGACCAGGCGGTGATGGAGTTCCTGCGGGGCAAAATTCATCACGTGGTCTACATCATCAAGGAAAACCGCAGCTACGACCAAGTGCTCGGGGACCTGGAGCGGGGTAACGGCGACCCGGCGCTGACGTCTTTGCCAGAGCTTATTACTCCGAATCATCACGACTTGGCCCGCCGGTTTGTGACGCTGGACAATTTTTACGCCAGCGGGGAAGTGAGCGGCGACGGCTGGAACTGGAGCACCGCGGGACGAGCAACCGATTCGCTTGAAAAGACGGTTCCGGTCAATTATGCAGGCCACGGGCTCGACTACACCACGGAAGGCGGAGGCCGGAATATCAACACGGGCATTGCGTCGCCAACCGAGCGGCGGCGCGCGGTTCCGGTTACGCCGGATGATGACGATCTGCTACCGGGTACGGCCTCCGTCAGCGCGCCCGATGCGGCCGACGATGACGAGAATGCGGCGGGCGCCGGATTTCTTTCGGATGGTGCCATTCGGGCCAAGCTTACGCTGCGCAATTACGGCTTCTTCATCGATCTCTTGCGCTACAGCCTGGCCGACAATATTCCGGGGCATCTGCCGCCTATTCGCGACGCGCGTGCCGAGGGAACAGCTGTGTCGTTTGCCGCGAATGCGGACATCGCGCCTTTTACCGATCCTTATTATCGGGGTTTCGACGAACGCGTACCGGATTACTGGCGGTTCAAGGAATGGGAGCACGAATTCGACGATTATGTCCGCAATGGCGATCTGCCCGCTCTCGAGCTGCTGCGCATGGGCGGCGATCATTTTGGAGATTTTGCGCGCGCGATTGACGGCGTCAACACCGCTGAGACGCAGATTGCCGACAACGATTACGCGCTGGGCCTGGTGATCCAAAAGATCGCCGGCAGCCCTTATAAGAACGATACCCTCGTTTTCGTGGTCGAAGATGACGCGCAGGACGGCCCGGATCACGTGGACGCACACCGCAGTCTGGCGTTTGTCGCGGGACCGTACGTGCGGCAGCGCGCGCTGGTTTCCGAGCGCTACACCTCGGTGCATGTGCTCAGGACCATCGAGGATATCCTCGAGATCGAGCCGCTGGGTTTGAACGACAGCTCGGTGCAACCTATGACGGCGATATTTGACCGCACGCTTCAACCATGGGATTACCACGCCATCGTGCCGGCTGTCCTTCGGACGACGCAATTGCCTTTGGCGGCGACTGCGGCGGAAGCCGGTCCTTCGGATCGCGACGCTTATGCGCAACCGCGACACGATGCGGCATATTGGGCGGGCAAGACTGAAGGCATGGATTTTTCCGCCGAAGACCGGCTGGATACGCCGCGCTTCAACCGGATTCTCTGGTCCGGCCTGATGGGCGACGCCATGCCGTTTCCCGAAAGTCCCAAGCCTCGGAATCTGCGTCGACACCGCCGGAGCCTACTGCGGCGGTTTGCGCAGCGCAAACAGGCTCGAACTGGCAGCGCGACACACGCAAGCAGCAGCTAGATCAAAGAGAGAAAAGGCACCGGCCGGAAGGACCTCAACTGTCCGCCTTCGCCTGCAAGGCAGGCTTCGGCGGACGACCTGAGCTCAGGGGTATGCCGAGCGCAAGCTCGCGCGTCGCAACGCCGCATCAATCCAGAATTACGACAATTGCTAAACCAGTTCGCGGAGGCGGGTAAAGCGTTCGCTGCGAATCTGCTTGGCGCGCTTGTGTTCGTACATGAGGGCGTCGGCGCGGTTGATCTGCTGCTCGAGCTCATGCGGGCCGGCGACATCGACGATTCCCAAACTGACGGAAAGCGAGTAGAAACGGCTGGAATTCTCGTTGTTTCTCCCGATCAACTGGAACAGGCGTTTGCGAACCAGGAGTTCGCCGGTTTCTCCGGTGTCGGAAAGCAAGATGCAGAATTCGTCGCCGCCGAGCCGCCCGATGATATCCGATTCGCGGAAGCACTCCCGCAGCAACGCGGCGATTTGCTGGAGGGCATAGTCACCCTCGCGGTGGCCAAAGTTGTCGTTAATGTATTTGAGATTGTCGACATCGATAAAAATCAGCGAAGAGCGCACGCCCTGGCGGGCAGTCAATTTCAAGTGCTGCTCAGCCATGCTGATGAAGCCGCGACGATTGTGCAGACCGGTCAACTCGTCGAGGAGCGAAAGGCTGCGCAGCTGCACCTGGGCCTGCTGACGGGCAATGGCAAACGACAGCGCTCGCGCGAGCTGGCTCGGGTTGATCTCGGACTTCACCAAGAAATCCTGAGCGCCGAGCTGCAGGGCCTGAGCCGCGAGCACATCATCGGCGGTACCGCTGAGCGCCACCAGCGGCACGCTGGGCGCGGTGCGCTGGGCCTCCACGAGAACGTCCAACCCGTGTGCGTCGGGCAGCGATAGATCTACGAGAGCTACGTCCGCCCGGCCATTCTGTAAATGGCGTTTGGCTTGGCCGAGTTTGTGGGCACAGCGCAGACGAAACTTCGAGCGGCCAGCTGCGCGTAACATCCGAAGGAGGCGACGCGAGTCAATGGGATCCCCTTCGACCAAAAGTATTTGAATCTGTTCGCTGGGCATAACACCCCTCATTTGCCAGGAGTTGCCAATTTCTTTCAAATGAAAACGAAACTGAAACTAGTACTCATTTTTATGGCAAGAGGAAGAAGGGGTTTTCCCGCAGGCCAAGTGAAGGGTGAACTACAAGACCAGAGAGGATTGTAGCGCGAGATTGCCGCGGGTCAAGAGCGGCGATGGACGATGCGTAGCATATCTAACCGCCTTTCCACCGTATTTCCTGCGTTTTTCCACCGGCTTTTCCACAATGGAACACGATCTAGGCGCGCGAGAGAGATGCGCGCCGGTTGAAGCAGTCGTCCTTGAGGAGAACTAGGAGCGCTGGTCCATGACCACGTAGGAGCGCTTGTCGTAACCAATGTAGATCTGGCGAGGGCGCGCGATTTTCTGTTCGGGATCGAGCAACATCTCTTCCCACTGGGCGATCCATCCGCTGGTACGCGGAATGGCGAAGAGCACAGGGAACATGGTGACGGGGAAGCCCATGGATTGGTAAATCAAGCCGGTATAGAAATCGACGTTGGGATAGAGCTTGCGGCTGACGAAGTATTCATCCTGCAGGGCGATGCGCTCGACCTCGAGAGCGATATCGAGCAGGGGATTGCGGCCCATGACATCGAAGACTTCGTCAGCGATGCTCTTGATGATGCGCGCGCGGGGATCGTAATTCTTGTAGATGCGGTGGCCAAAGCCCATCAAGCGCTTCTCGCCGGACTTGACGCGCTTGATGTAGGAGGGCACGTTGGCGATGGAACCGATATCCAGGAGCATACGCAGGACTTCTTCATTGGCGCCGCCGTGCAAGGGGCCATAGAGGGCAGCGGTGGCAGCAGCGGAGGCGGAATAGGGGTCCACGTGGGAACTGCCGACGTTGCGCATGGCATTGGCGGAGCAATTCTGCTCGTGATCGGCGTGGAGAATGAAGAGAACGTCCAGGGCGTGCTCAAGCGTGGGATTCGGCCTGTACTTCAATTCCGTGGTTTTGAACAACATATTCAGGAAATTGCCGGGATAGCTCAGCTCGTTATCGGGGTACGCAAAGGGCATTCCGAGACTGTGGCGATAAGCGAATGCAGCAAGCGTGGGCATTTTGCCAATCAGCCGGTAGGTCTGTTTACGGCGAGATTCTGCGTCGAAAATATTTTTTGCGTCCGGGTAGAAAGTGGAGAGCGCGGCGATGGTGGAGATCAACATGCCCATGGGATGGGCGTCGTAATGGAAGCCGTCGAGAAATTTTTTGATGCTTTCGTGAATGAAAGTGTGATGAGTGACGTGATAAGTCCAATCCTCTAATTGCTGGCGGGTGGGCAATTCGCCAAAAATGATCAGGAAGGCAGTCTCGAGATAGGTGCTTCGTTCTGCCAACTCCTCGATGGGGTATCCGCGATAGCGGAGGATGCCCTGATCGCCATCGATGAAGGAGATCTTACTCTTGCAGAGCGCGGTATTATTGAAAGCAGGGTCGTAACTCATCATGCCAAAGTCTTTTTGATTCAATTTGATTTGGCGGAGGTCGAGGGCGCGAATCGTGTCTTCGGTGATAGGAACTTCGTAAGTTTTACCGTTACGATTGTCGGTGATAGTGAGGGAGTCCCGGCTCATGCGATTGGCCTCTCGAACGGTCGATTGGGCTGCTGGTTCGACTGGATTCATGTTCTTCGTCTCAGTTTAAGCCATTAAGGCAGCGCGTCAATGTACACCAAGATTCGCCGCCGCGGAATAGGATCATGAGCGCCGGCTGATACTAATCGGAATAGCGGTCTTCAAGTCTTTTTGCGGATTAGCGGCGGTCAGCGGCGGCGTGACGGACGTCGTGGCCTTCGACCATGTAAATGACGTCTTCGGCGATGTTGGTGGCGTGATCGGCCACGCGTTCCAGATTTTTGGCGACCAGGATCAACTCGAAGGCCTGAAAGACCACGGCCGAATCGCCCATCATGTAGCTCAACAACTCACGAAAGATTTGGTCGCGGAGATTATCCACCTGGTCATCACGAACGAGAACGGAACGAGCCAGGGTGAGGTCGCGGCGGACGACGGCATTCAAGCTATCGCGAACCATTCCTTCGGCAAGCTCGCTCATGCGGGGCAGGTCGACGTAGGGCTTGACACGAGGATGCCGCAGGATACGTTGCGAGGACTGCGCGATATTCACGGCTTGATCGCCGATGCGCTCCAGATCGTTGTTGATGCGCGAAATGGCGAGGACGAAGCGCAGATCGGCAGCCATCAGTTGATGAAGCGCAAGCAACTGCATGACCCGGTCGTCGATTTCCATCTGCAGCTCATTGATGGCCGGTTCCTCATCGAGGATCGCTTCGGCGAGTGAGGCGTCGCTATCCAGTACGGAATGGATGGCCTGGTGGACGGCGCGTTCGGCCAGGCTGCCCATCCACAGGACTCGTTCCTTTAGCCCATTCAGCTCGATTTCAAAATGTCTTTCCATCGTGTGCGCCTCTTAGAGGATGCCGTTTGTGCAGACAGAAACACCTCATCCGAAACGGCCGGTGATGTAAGCCTCAGTGCGCGGGTCGGATGGGGTCGTGAATAGCTGCGGCGTCGGACTGAATTCGATCAAATCACCGTTAAGCAGGAAGGCGGTCGAGTCGCTGACGCGCGCAGCCTGCTGCATATTGTGAGTCACGATGACCAAGGTGCAGTTCTGCTTCAAATGGAAGAGCAATTCCTCGATTTTGGCAGTGTTGACCGGATCGAGGGCAGAGCAAGGCTCGTCCAGGAGGAGCACCTCGGGGTCCACAGCGAGCGCGCGAGCGATGCACAGCCGCTGCTGCTGCCCGCCGGAAAGCGCGTAGGCCGATTTGTGCAGCTGATCCTTCACTTCCTCCCACAGTGCCGCCCGGCGCAGGCTGTGTTCGACGGCGTCGGCTAGATGGCCGCGCTGGGCGGCAGGAAGTCCGTTGATGCGCAATCCGTAAGCGATATTGTCATAGATCGATTTGGGGAAGGGATTGGGCCTCTGAAAGACCATTCCGATGCGGCGACGCAAGCTGGTGACGTCGTGCGCAAAGATATTTTCGCCATCGAGCAGAATCTCGCCTTCCAGGCGCGTGCCTCGAACCGTTTCGTGCATGCGGTTGAAGGTTCGGATCAGGGTGGATTTTCCGCAGCCAGAAGGGCCGATAAGCGCGGTGACGCGATTGGCAGCCACGTGAAGATTGATGGCATGCAAGGCATGTAGTCTGCCGTAGTAAAAATTGAGGTTGCGGATTTGCATCCGCAGCGGGGCCTCGACGGCGGCCTGCGAAGCACCGGGCACAGGCGGTTTGAGAACAGTCTCCATAGCTCCGGTCACCGGACTCTCTGAGGACTCGGTCTTATTGTAAGCAGTTTTCACGGAAAGCTGCGCCATATCTATGACCTCTGCGGAGAGGCTCCGCGCGACAGCACAGTTCTGACGACGATATTGGTAACCAGCACCAGGCCGAGTAAAACCAGGCCCGCGGCCCACGCCTGCTGGTGCCAGTCCTCGTAAGGCCCCACGGCGTAGGTATAGATCATAACGGGTAACGACGCGATGGGCTGTCCCCAGCCAGGGCTCCAGTAACGATTGCCGAAGGCGGTGAAGAGCAACGGGGCGGTTTCACCAGCGACCCGTGCGAGGGCCAGCAGAGCGGCGGTGAGAATTCCACGGGAGGCGGCCGGCAGGACGACGCTGGTGATGGTGCGCCATCTGCTCGCGCCCAGGGCCATGGCGCCTTCACGCATCGCGCGCGGAACGGCGTGCAGGAATTCCTCAGTGCTGCGGAGCACGATGGGAATCATCATGACGCCGAGCGCAAAGCCTCCCGCCAACGTGGAAAAGTGATGTACCGGCATGACGGCTACGGCGTAAGCGAAGATGCCGATGACAATGGAGGGAACACCGTTGAGCAAGTCCGCCGTATAGCGCACGACAAAGGGTACGGCCCGACCGCCGAATTCGGCGAGGTAAATTCCACCCAGCAATCCAATGGGAACGCCAAAAAGCGCCGCCAACAATAAGAGTTTACCGGAGCCGACGATGGCGTTGGCCATGCCGCCGCCGGTCTCCCCGACGGGCTTCGGTAGCTGGGTGAAGAAGTTCCAATTCACGTCCTTACCGCCATGGTAGACGAGATATCCTAGGATAAAGAAGAGCGCAGAGACGGCCACGAGGGCGCACAGGCCGGTCAGGCTGAGCATCAGCACGTTCACCGACTTGCGCCAAAGCATCCGCGGGTTCATGTCTGCGCCACTCCGCTGCCGCGCGCCGTGGTCAGAACGATGAGCAGGCGAGCCAAGCCATTGAGAACAAACGTCAGCAAAAAGAGCACCAAGCCGAGTTCGATCAAGGCACTCAGGTAGAGATTGCCGGTGGCTTCGCTGAATTCATTCGCCAGGACAGCGGCGATGGAATAGCCCGGAGAGAAGAGCGAAGGCGAGATTGTCGGATTATTGCCAATGACCATAGTGACAGCCATGGTTTCGCCGAGTGCGCGGGCCAAGGCCAGAAAGACCGAACCCATAATTCCCGTTCGCGCGTACGGGACTACGGCTTTCCAGGTGGCTTCCCAACGCGTGGCGCCAAGCGCGAGCGCCGCTTCGCGCTGATCGCCGGGGACCGCGAGCAGGACCTCGCGGGAAACCGAAATAATGAAGGGAACGATCATAATGGCCAGCACGAGCCCAGCTGTCAATAAACCGATCCCATAAGCCGGGCCCTGAAACAACGGGGTGAATCCCAGCGCGCGCTTGAGCGCGGGCTGGATTTCCGTGCGCATGATGGGAACGAGAATGAAAACTCCGAGGAGGCCGTAGATCACGCTGGGCACGGCGGCGAGCAGATCAATTAAGAATGTGAGGTTGTCAGAGAGGCGCCGGGGCGCCAGTTCCGCGAGAAAAATTGCGGCGCCGAGCCCCAAGGGAACGGCGATTAGTAAGCCGAGCGCTGAAGTAACCAGCGTACCGTAGACGAAGGTCAGTGCCCCAAACTGATTGGCTACGGGATCCCATGTAGTGTTCCAGAGAAAGCTCAGTCCAAAGCGGTGCCTTGCCTGAGCTGAATTGACCCAAAGCTGATAGACGAGCAACACTCCCAGCAAAACAACGACTAGCGCAAAGATGAGCGTGATGAGCCGGGCGATTTCGTCGCCGCTGCGGAGCCGCCGCAAAAGCGCTCGCGGGCCCCAAGGGAGGCCCGCGGCGTCGACAGTTGTGGGAACAGTGGCCATTACGGAACTACTGAATCATGGCAATGGCTTTCTCTTCCTTGGTTACGACTTCCTTGGGCAGCTTGGCGTAAGCCAGCGGCTCGCAGTCTTGCTGCCCTGCTGTCAGCATCCAGTGCAGGAAATCTTTCACGACTTCCCTCTTTGCTGCATCCTGAATTTGAGCGGGAATCAACAACCACGTGAAGCTGGAGATTGGATAAGCTCCCTTTCCGGGAGCGTCAGTAATGGAGACGCGAAAATCGTCGGGCATGGATTTGGCCGCACCAGCCGCGGCGGCAGAAACGCCGGCCAAACTTGCCTTCACGAAGTCGCCGGCTGCATTCTTAACCAAGCCGTAGGGAAGGTTATTCTGAATGGCGTAAATCAGCTCGACATAACCGATGGAGTTAGGCGTTTGTTTGAGCAGGCCTGCGACCCCTTCGTTGCCCTTACCACCTAAGCCGACCGGCCAGTTGACTGAAGTATTCGTGCCGACCTTGCTTTTCCAATCAGGGCTGACCTTAGAGAGATAGTCGGTCCAGATATACGTGGTGCCGCTGCCGTCGGAGCGGTGAAGAAGCACGATGTCCTCCGCGGGAAGCTTCACGCCGGGGTTCGATCCGGCTATGGCGGGATCATTCCATTTGGTTACCTTGCCGAGATAAATTCCCGCGAGCGCCTCCGGGGTAAACTTCAACTCCGCAGTGACACCTGGAAGATTGTAGCTGGGAACGGCGGCTCCAAGGACGGTAGGGAAGTGCAGGATCTTGAAGCCAGCCTGCTTGAGTTGGTCGTCTGTCATAGGACCATCCGACGCGCCGAAATCGACGGTTTTGTCCAAGAGCTGGCGAATTCCGCCGCCCGAGCCGATGGACTGATAATTGATTTGGACGGTGGGATGAGCTTTATGGTACTCGTCAAACCATTTGGAATAAATGGGATAGGGGAACGTAGCGCCGGCCGCATTAATGTTTTGAGCCCAGGCGGGAGCGGCGGCTAGCACGGCCAACAGCGCGATCACTAGAAACCTACGTATGCTCATGTGGCAATCCTTTCAGGAGTGTTGTCTCTCACTCCATGTTACAGACCTGTTACACCTTAATTACGGATATGTGAATTCGGCACCCCTTCGGGGGATGGATATGAGGATAGCCGGGCACGGTCAATCCAAGTTCAATTCGGCGTGAATTCTGCGTGACGCCGCGTTCATATGACACGAATCGCCAGCCCGGCTTGGTTTTAGGTCCTATGCCGGCCTCCAAGCTCCACGCGATACCCCATTAAGGTAGCGTGTAGCGGAGGTCGACGTAAGCCATGCCTGCATGCGCAGTTCTGGGCGCACCGGCAGCGACGAACCAGGGAGTGCGCGTCAGGTAAGAGGCCTGTGTGATAAGTGACAGCGCACCGTAGTTGGGATTTCTCCAGAACGTCTGGATCCATCCAAATGTGTCTTCCTGAACGGTTCGGTCATTGGTGTTAGGAGAACCGGAGAAGCCGTAGCCGCAGGGAGATGTTCCAGTCGCGCCGCAGCCACTTAGGGAGAAGTTCCGGCCTATATAAACGTCGCCCCAATAGCCGTAGAACATGGTTTTAGGCGTGACCTGCCACTCCAAGCCGACAATGCCGGCATCGGAGTGGACCGGCGATAGGCCAAACTTGCTGGCTGCGGTGAGTGCCGGCAAGACGATGAAGTCTGGAACGTTTGTGCTTCCGATTTCGCGGCCACCGCCGCTGCTATAGTAGGCAGTTTCGAAAATCTTGAAGTTCTTGAAGATCTCGAAGTTGCTGTTAATCGCGCCCGCGCCGCCATGGATCGTTGCATTGCCAAGATTAACAGCCCCATTGGTGGTATTGATTCTGAATGTGCGGAATAACCCCACGGCTTCGATGTGGATGCCGTGATCTGTGACCTTGGGATCAAAGGCAATCTTGGCAATCACGTCGGGATGGACATCGGGAGTAGCGAGGGAGTTTGTCGCCGTGGGGCTGCTGCCGAGAGCTGTGCTATTCAGGCTCGTGCCGGTATTGACCTGCGTGGCTGTGAAGAGAATCGGCGTGGCGGCAGTGGGGAAGGTTACTGCACTGCCTATGTATTGCTGCGGATTCTCGATGGAAACGCCGAAGGCAACCGTGTTAGAGGGATGGAAGATCAGGCGGAATTGGGCGGTACGCTCCCAAGTCAAGCCCACATTGTAGTTTGTGTCCATGTCTTGCGTATTGAAGATGTCCGCAGGCATGAAACCAATACCATTCCGATTAGGTGTGAGCATACTCCAGTCCTGGCCGCCAAAAAGTTCGATGCGACCCTTACGATAGTCGATGAAATAGAGTCGAGAGCGTAGGGTGTTGGAGTTGCTGGTTACGTTCAGGTTGTCGTTGGTAAAGCCCAAAAAGTCGGCCTCGACATAGCCAACCACGTCTCCGCCGGCCACATTGGAATCGACTCTCAGAGCGATTCGCGAGTTCTGTATGCTGAAGTGGTCTTCGGTAAGCGCCGCGAGGGGAAGAGAGTTGTTGAACGGCACAGAGCTGAAGGTGGTGCCAATGCCGCTGCCGATATCCTTGCTGCGGAAGAAGTTGGTTAGATCCATGAAGCCGCTGGGAGTGAATTTGGCGCTGCCGATGTTGAACGACAGGGGTGAAGGCGGAGTCTCGGTTTTCTGAGCCTGCTGTGGGGGCAAGGAGACCGGCGCCACGGCCGATGCAACAGGGATGCCGGCAGACGCGTTAGTCGCGATAGGAATGCCTGGATTTGGAATGCCAGAAGCTGGCGTGGGTTGAGGCACGGAGGCGGCCGCTAGCTTGGCGGGGAGCGAACTCCCGGCCTTTAGTTGCTCCTCGAGCGTCTGCATTTTCTCTTGCTGCTGCTTCAGTTGGTCACTTTGAGCTTGCAACTGCTGGGCTTGGCTTAGCAGAAGGTCGCGGAGCTCTTCGATTTCACTTTCCAAGCTGGATTTTGCGGGTTCGGCGGTTGGGTCCGGCTTCGCGGCAGCGTCGGACGTAGCGTTTGAAGATGGACCGGCGGCTTTCTTGGCTGGGGAGCCATCGGCCCCCGCAGCATTTGCCCTGGGCGTTGCAGGCGAGAGAGCGAGGGCAGCACCCAGGATACACCCCAACAGTAATCGCATTCGTTCCTCCATTGAAATTGAGCGCTAGGTCGGCTTGGAAGCTGACTTCAAGACTCCGATCGCGCAGAACGCCCCGACATGCGCAAATTAACCCGGTGCAGAAGCTATTCGGAATAGTTAACCTGTTTGTAACAAATATGTTAATTCTGTGTTACAGGGAATCATGTATGTGGATATCTGCAAGAAAACAAAGGGCCGGCACCAGGGGAGCGCCGGCCCGAGGGGTATTTGTTTGAGGGTAAAGCCCTGCGGGACTGGGCAGGGCTGACTTTCGCTGCGGGAGTAGCCTAATACGCCCGAATCACAATCGCATCACGAGGCTATGAATTCTCGGTAACAGATGCGGCTTCCGCATCCAGATTCGCGGCGCGGCCGTGGCGCACATCGAGGCCACGCACCCAGAAAATAATGTCTTCGGCAATATTCGTGGCATGGTCCGCCAGCCGTTCGAGATAGCGGCTGGCCAGCACGAGTTGCAGATTCGGGTCCACCTCGGCGGGATCCTGACGCATGCCGGCCAGAAGCCGCTCAAAGATTTCGTCGCGGTAGCCGTCCACCAAATCATCGCTTTCCAGCACTTCGCCAGCCAAGACCACGTTTCTGAAAATCAGCGCGCCGAGGCTCTTCTTGATCATCGCCCGCACCGCCGCAACCATTGGTTCAAGCTCCGGAGGGGCGATAACGGGGCGCATCTCCGCGAGGGAGATGATCCGTTCAGCGAGATTCACGGCCAAGTCCCCCATTCGTTCGAGGTCATTGGTGATTTTCAGCGTAGCTACGACCATCCGAATCTCTTCCGAGGAGAGATTCCCTCCCCGCAACATGCGCACCGCGTGATCGTCAATGACGATCTCCATCTCATTAATTCGAGGCTCCAGGAGGAATATTTCACTGGGGGTCTGCCGATCCGAGCCGCCAGCTTGCAGAAGCGCGGACATGGCGCGTTCTAAGGTCATTTCCACCGTTCGCGCCATCGAGATGAGGTAATTGGTCAGAATTTCGAGATGAACGCTGTGCACTGATGCAGCCTGTGTGGCCATTTGACTCCTTTTCCCAGGCACCTGGGATGCGCGGCTAGATCTTTTGCGGCGATAGCCGCGCTGAAAGAGAACGTGGGCGATCCAGGTTACAGGAGGGTGACGCGCGGATGAATTCTGCTAAAAGTGGCTCAAGAAGCAACAGGTATGCTGAAGTGGAAGCGTGACCCCTCGCCGACGGCGCTCTCAACCCACAAACGTCCGCCATGCGCTTCCATGATATGGCGGGCAATCGAGAGGCCCAGGCCAGTGCCGCCAGCCTCCCGGGAACGCGCAACGTCTACCCGATAGAAGCGTTCGAAAATTCTCCCTTGCTCCACTTGCGGGATTCCGATGCCGGTATCAGCAACGGTTACGACCACGCTGCCGTCGGAGATGGAGGCGGACACATCGATTTTTCCTCCCGCCGGCGTATATTGCAGCGCGTTATCGAGGAGATTTTGCAATACCTCCTGCAGGCTATTGGCATCCCCACGGACGGGCGGCAATCCTTCCGGCAGGCGGACGTTGAGCGCGAGTCGCCTGGGAACGGCTTTCAAATGGGCGGTCTCAACGCAGGATTCGATCAACTGAATCACGGAAACGGGGCGAAATTCGAGTTTCAACTGCCCGGCCTCGATGCGCGACAGTTTCAGCAGGTCTTCGGTCAAGCGGGCGAGCCGCGAGGCGTGCTCGCGAATGATCTCGACGAAGCGGCGGCGATTGGCAGGGTCGTCCAGCGCGCCGGACAGGAGCGTCTCGGCGAAGCCTTGAATGGCGGTCAAAGGGGTGCGGAATTCGTGCGATACATTGGCCACGAAATCCTGACGCACGCGTTCCAGACGGCGCAAGTCTGTGATCTCGTGAAGCACGAGAACGGCTCCCTTGTGGCTGGAAGCTTGCACAGGGGCAGCCGTTACGGCGAAGCTGCGAGGCCGGACAGTACCCACGACGATCTCACTGGTCACCTGTTCCTGACCGCTCAGGGCCATTTTTATGGCGGCCAGCAAGTCCGATTGGCGAGCCACTTCGAGCAACGGACGGCCCTCAATTTCGCGAACGTCGTGCAATCCAAGAATTCGGGAAAATGCGCCATTGGAGAAGATGATGCGCTCGTCTCCACTGATCACCGCAACGCCCTCGATCATGCTGCCCAGGATCGCTGCGGAGCGATTGCGCTCGTCCGTCAGCACGCTGATGCCGGCGTTCAGGCGGGCCGCGCTCTGGTTGAGCGCGGCGGCGAGCTCTTCGAGGGCATCGCCGCCGGACGCGGCGTTCACCGGCCGAAAATCGCCCGCGGCCATGCGAGCGGCAAATGCTTTGAGACTACGAATGCGCCGCGATGTGCTGCGGAGATTCAGCAGTGAAACCGCGATGGCAGAAGCGAACAAAACCAGGAACGCAGTCCACACAGGGCGGCGCATGGCAGAGAATTGCCGGTCCACGTCGGGGAGAGGAAGAGCCAGCTGCAAAACGTATGTCGTCGAAGGTGCTTGCAGGGCAGTTGAAGCCGCAAAGGGTGCCGGGAAGGAGATGGCGTAATAAAGAACGTCGTGATTGAGCGGGTTGCTGTTGCTATGACGTATCGATCGCCCTTGGCCGTTCGAGAGCGCTTGCTGGACTTCGGGGTCTGTTGGACCCACCTTCGAATCGGGATCGGAGCCGGCCAAGGTTTGGCCATCGCTTCGAATGACCGCTGTTTGTGCGCCGCTTGCGACGATCTCCGCAATCCAGTGATGGACCGCGGGTGGATCGTTCACATCGGGGGTATGCGAGCGCGCGACACGCGCCACGGCAGCGAGTTCTTCGAATCCCGCTTCCTGCGCCTCGTTTCGCACCGCCCGCCAGGAGTAAAGATCTCCGGCGGCTAGAACGATGAAGACCAGGACGAGGATGGCAAGGTTCGATCGCCAGAAGAAATTCAAGAGCGGCAACTCCCCTGGGAAAATCCGCGAAGGCTAGACCGGCCGGCTTGCGGCCGATTCAAACAGGTAACCCGCGCCACGCACCGTTTTCAAATGGACCGGATTTTCCGGATCGGTTTCGATCTTTTCCCGCAATCGCCGAATGTACACATCGACGCTGCGGGGCGTGACGAACCGATCGGTGCCCCATACGGCGTCAAGCAACTGATCACGGCTAAACACCCGATTGGGGCGGGCCGCCAGATAGTAAATCAGACGAAACTCGAGGGTGCTGAGCGTGAGCGGTTTGCCCGCGCGCATGACGCGATAGGAAGAGGGATCGATCAAAAGCCGACCCACTTCGATGGCGCGCTCAACTTCACCGGCGGGTTCGGAGCGGCGGAGCAGCGCTTTGACGCGCGCAGCCAATTCTCGGGGGCTGAAGGGCTTGGTCACGTAATCATCCGCTCCCATTTCGAGCCCGATGACCCGATCGGCCTCTTCACCGCGCGCCGTAAGCATCAGGATGGGCAAGCGATTGAGCGCGGGGTCGCGCCGAACCTCCTTGCAGACCTCCAATCCAGGCATTTTGGGCAGCATCAGGTCGAGGATCACAAGGTCGGGCGCGCTCTTGCGCAACAACGACAAAGCGACTGAACCATCCGCGACGGCGTTAACCTCGAAACCTTCATTCGCCAGGTTGTAGCGCACCAACTCCACAATATCCCGGTCATCTTCAATGATGAGGATACGCTTCAAATTTCTCCCTCCCTGCCGCCTAGGTTATCTTACACGCTAACCCAAGTTAATCCACGGTCCGGCTTTGTAAGCACGTGTGACCACCCGGCGCCGCAAAGCATATTGAAGGCGTGTTACAAGTTTGTGAATGCGCAGGGGAAAACGCTCCGGGCGGGGCGCGGCGCGAGGGCGGCGCGCCCTGGGATTGGCGGGATGCGGAACCTTTGGGCTGTTACAAAATGCGTTGACTACGGCAGTTAATCGAGACACTATCCTGA
>Ga0210409_10001674_pt1 | contig 28046 bp, 28 predicted proteins | sample IncBWH17MmetaG_FD_161649 | JGI IMG/M metagenome (GOLD analysis project Ga0210409, IMG submission 161649) | Forest soil microbial communities from Barre Woods Harvard Forest LTER site, Petersham, Massachusetts, United States - Inc-BW-H-17-M | ecosystem: Environmental > Terrestrial > Soil >...
GCATGAGATGGGAATCGTCTATTATAAAAAATCAGACTACATAAAAGCCGCGGCCCAATTCAAGAAAGCTATTGAGGAAGATCCTGGCGACAGCGAAGCTATTCAATTGCTGGGGCTCTCTTATTACCTCGCTGGGCGGCCTGCGGAAGCCATAGCGCCGCTGAAAAAGGTTCAGACATGGTATCCCAGCGCAAATGTGGATGCCGCTTATATCCTCGGTATTTGCTACATCCAGACCAAGGACTACCCCTCGGCACGTCGCGCTTTCGCCAGGATGTTTGCTGTTCCACCCGATTCCGCGGCGAGTTATCTGTTTACGGCACGGATGCTGTTGCGGCAGGACTTCGGGCCGGTGGCGGAGGAGTACGCCCTCAAAGCCGTAGAGCTCGATCCAAAACTTCCGCTGGCGCATTCCCTGCTGGGAGAGCTCTATATCTACAAATCCCGGATCCCCGAAGCCATCGAACAGTTCCAGAAGGAATTGGAGTTGAACCCTGCAGACGCCGCCGTATATTACAAACTCGCCGATGGCTACTCGCGTCTGCAGAACTACGATGAGGCGGAGCGGCTGTTGCAGCGGTCGATCTGGCTCGATGCCACGTCGACTGGTCCGTTCATCCTGATGGGAAAGATCCTCGAGAAAAAAGGCGAGACCGTGCTTGCGGTGCGCGCGTTGCAGCGGGCGCTGGCCATGGACCCCAACAACCCCATTCCACATCATCTATTGGGACAGGCCTACCGGCATTTGGGCAAAAACGAGGACGCGGAGCGTGAGCTGAAGATTGCCAGCCAGTTGGAACAGAGCCAGAACGCGAAACCTTGAGGTGGATTTTCGAGCATAGCGCTGCGCAAACTGGGTGTGTGGGTTCAGGATTCCGCTGGCAGTATGTAAGAATCAGGCGGTCTTCGGCACACGGATGAAAGTGGATCGGCCTGAGTTGCTAATGCGAGAGAATTGGGGACCAAAGTCTAAGCTGGCGCAGCGGATGCTCCTTCTCGTTGTCCTGGCAACGTGCTTACCCATTTTCGCTCAACAATCCTCAACCACACATGACACGCCAGGAGCTTCAAGCTCCAAAGAGTATGTCGGGAATGAGCCGTGCGCGTCCTGCCACGCGGAGATTTACAAGAGCTATGCGAATACAGCGATGGCGCACGCAAGTGGGCCGGCCATCAACGAGTTAATACCGGGTGATTTTACTCACGCTCTATCAGGAGTTCACTATCGCGTTTACGCCGATGCGAAAGGAGCCTGGCTCAGTTTCGAACGCCCCGGCGATCCGGCGGTGAACGGCAAGAGGCAATTGCTGTATTTCATCGGCTCCGGCCACCGCGGGCGAACCTATTTATTTTCCGTGGACGGCTTCGCGTTCGAATCGCCGATCAATTGGTACGCGCAGAAACGTGTTTGGGATATGGCTCCCGCGTACCAATCCGCGCGGGAAATTCCCATGACTTTACCCGCCTTGCCTGCTTGCCTCGCCTGTCATACAAGCAATATGAAAGCTCCGGCGCCGGGCACGGAAAACAAGTATTCGCTTCCTCTTTTCGCGCGTGCGGGAATTACCTGTGAACGGTGCCATGGGCCAGGCGCGGCACACACGACTTCAAAAGGTGGCGCGATCATCAATCCTTCGAAACTCGCTCCTGCCCGTCGGGATGATGTCTGCATGCAGTGTCATCTGGAAGGAAACGTGGCCATCGAGCAGCCCGGCAAACATCTGTACGAGTTTCAGCCGGGCGACAATCTCTCGGATTTCACGCATTACTTTGTTTTTGCCGATGACGGCTCGCGAAGTTTGCGCGCCCTGAGCCAGACGGAAGCACTTGCCCAAAGCGTGTGCAAACGTAAGTCGGGAGATGCGATGTCTTGCACGAGCTGTCACGATCCTCATGCGACTCCGGCGGCGGAAGAAAAAGTCTCTTATTACCGGAACAAATGTCTCGCATGTCATGGCGCCTCGTTCGGGAGCAAACATCACGCCGACAAGCCCGACTGCAAGCAGTGCCACATGCCTGGTGTCGCCAGCGAGGATGTTGTTCACACGCAAGCGACGGATCACCGCATCCTCCGTCTGCCGGCGATGCCTTTGCAAAACTTGACTTCGCAGGCGGCATCGCGGCTGATTCGTTTTCCTGCGGCATCAGGGGCCGAGAATACGCGTGACCTGGCGCTGGCATGGGCGTCCCTTGCGGAAGGCGGGATTACGTCTGCGGTGGCGGAAGCGGAGACCCGGCTACGCCGAGCCGTCAAAGAAAAGCTGGATGATCCTGCATTGTTAACTGCGCTCGGATTTATCGAACAGAAGAAAGGAAAGGTCGCGGAAGCGCGGAGAGACTATCAGCATGCTCTCGAAATCGATCCTTTAGCCAATGAGGCGGCCGGCAATCTTGGCGTCATCGAGGCGCAGGAGGGTCACATGGAGCGCGCTGTTTTCCTGTGGCAGCAGGCGTTTGAAAGAGTCCCTGGGAAAAGCGCCGTCGGAATGAACCTGGCCCAGATCTACTGCTCGAGCGCGCAATTCGATCAAGCGCGCGCTTATACCCGGCGTGTTCTGCAATTCAATCCCGACTTGCCCGAAGCTAAAGCGTTGATGCGATCCTTGAGTGCGGATCCACCGAAGTGCACCACGCGTTGAGGAACCATCTTTCGGCAGGTCGTGGACGTGCGAGACCGCTAGCGAGTTTGCTTTGCGCCGTTCCCCTGTTCGTTCGCGAGTTTTTGCGCCAGCTCCGCGGGAAGATCGTGCAGAAGCTCCAGGAACACGCCATTCGTCCAGCCAAATCCCACAACATTGGCATGGTAACCCGCCGTCACCTGAGTTTCCGAAGAGCGCGTGACGGCGTTGTACTTCTCACGAATCGTTCCATCCCGGCGAAAATTCTCGGCTACCGTCGAGAGGAACTTGTAGGAAATCCGGTCGGCTTCTTTGTTGAACCCGTAGCGCCTCAGGCCTTCGTCCGTAAGAAGTTGATTGGGCGCCCAGGCGTAGGGGAAGTCCCACTGCGCGCCGGTTTCCTTGGGGCTCATCGCCAGACCGCCTGGCTCTTCGAATGTCGGTAGATGCTGCACGAGCGCGCGTGCCTGCGCTGGCGTGGCGAGTCCCGCCCAGAGCGGGTAATAGGTTGTCACATATTCGTAGGTGGATCGCGCTTGCCGCTCAAAGTCGTAGTCAAAAAACATTCCGCGCTGGGCATCCCATAGATATTTGTTGATGTTCAGCTTTCGCTCTTCCGCGGTCTTCTTCCATTCTGCGGCTTCTTCTTTGTAGCCGAGAATGGTGCTTAGGCGTTCCAGATCTTTCTCTCCTTTATACAACAGGCTGTTGAGGCACACGGGCGCAAAGTGGTGCGTTTCCGCGCCATAGGGGCCGAAGCGGAAGGAAATGTCGAACCCCGATTCGCGCATGGAGCGGTCGCCCTTGTAAAAGTCGGAGCTGAGCGACACATTCGTAGCCACGGTGCACTCCGGCTTGGTTTTGGTTTGAGACGTATCGCAAACCTGCAGAGAGTAAGTTGAACCGAAAGTCGAGGGAGACGTTGCTCCGTCGGCTTTGCGGACGAGCTCATTATGATCAAGTTCGGGATGAGCCAGAAAGAATGCCACCACTTCTCGATAATGACCAGTTTCGTCTTTCAAACTTTCGGGAGCAGGCCCCGCTCCAAAATCGAAATAACGTGAGAGGCCGGTCGCACCGGCGAGGTGCGGCGCTGTCGTCCACAAACTATGCTCCTTGACTGCAAGTTTGTACGCATTCCTCAACCAGCCGAGATCTTCGTGACCGGCGGCCTTCTCTGCTTCGTAGATGGCCATGATCATGGAGGTCAAGAACGGAGGCTGGGAGCGCGTGAGGTAATAGGTGCGGTTGGCATTTAACACCCCCCCGTAATGCTCCACTTCGAATAAGAAGTTGTCCACCATGCCCTTGGCCAGATCGAGCCTGCCATCGCGAAGCAGCCCCACAATGATGAAGTAGCTATCCCAGCCGTACATCTCGTTGAATCTGCCGCCCGGAACGACATAGCGATTCTGGAGATACAGTAAGCCTGGTGGATCAATCGACTCGGAGCCTGCCTTTCCCAGCTGACCGGCGGATGGCGGCAAGTTTTTTACCTGGACGCTGCAGCGGGCCTCGAGTTGTTTCACGGCCTCTGGTACGGGAAAATTCGCGGGAAGGTACAACTGTGGGGTGCTGGTGAGTTTCGAATCGCTGAATGTCGCGCAGTCAGAGAGCGAGCGCGACAGCGTGTCCCAGCCGGCCGAGATGTAGGAAAGGATTGGCTCGAGGCCCTTCTCCGCGTTTTTTTGGGGCTGCCGCGCAGAGACGGGATTCGAAACAGCCAGGAGAATAACTATCGTGCTTGCAAAGACTTGCCGCCAGGTGCGGTGCAAGCAGAGATCTGTGGAGAGTGGATCAGACAATTCGGGGTGCATACCTTGGGTGAGGATAGTCGCTTGGCATTCGCTAAGCAATAAGAGTTTGTGTGAGGCCATCCCTCTGATTGCTGCGAAATGTGGAGGAGAGGAGGACAGTTCATCCAGCCAATCACGAGTGCTCTGAGCGAAAAAGTAGGTTTTGACCCTAGTTCTGTCACAACGCAGAGCGAACGGAGATGCGCCGCGGTCGAAAGTGTTTTAGACTAGAGAAGTTGCAGAAATGGGCGTGTAGCTCAGCTGGGAGAGCACCTGCTTTGCAAGCAGGGGGTCGCCGGTTCGATCCCGGCCACGTCCACCATATTTTCAACGACTTGCAGTTCACACGGTGCATCAGGAGATGCATTTGTGACGTCACTTGTGACCTTACCGTCCGTTTGTGAGCCGCCAGAGAGGACTGCAAGAGCGTCCCTCTTTGCGTTGAACCGAACATGAGAGTAATGGGCTAGCATCCTTGCGGATACGTGCCCCGCAATACTCATTATTGTTTGTTCGCTAGTAGAAGACTCCTCAAGTTCTGTGATTGCGTGGTGACGAAGATCGTGGAATCTCAATCCGCTTAAGCCGGCTTCTTGCGTTAGGCGTCTCCAAGCCGTCCTCCAGCTACTCATTGGCTGAGTGGGGTCGGGTTTAGTGGTACCTTCCGCGTGTGGAAAAACATACCAGCTACGTCTTAAGGAACCGCCGACTAGTCTTTTTGTTCTCTCTTCAAGCTCCAGAATCGCCCTCCAGGCATTACGATTAAGGGGTATAAGTCTTTGTCCGGCCTCAGTTTTGCTCTTTCTTACCGTAATGACTCGTTCCTTAGAGTCGATATCTTGCCACTGCAAGGCGCGAATTTCGCAGGCTCGCATCGTTGTATTCAAGGCGAGTGTCATAGCAAGCCTTGCAACTTGCCATTCTGGTTTGGTCAACGCGGTTTTCAGTAGAGCGATTTTCTGTTCTGGGGTGAGCACCCGACCGATGTCGCGGCGTTCGGGAAGTGGCCTGATTTCGTCAGCAATTATTATAGTACATTTTTTCCAAGGGACGTGGCGGCAGCAGGAGACCACAGTGAGAGATGGTCAGCGCGAATCAGAGGAGGAACCTGAGGAGGACATCACGGCCTGAGCTCTTGTCAAGAACACAGACTCACACCCACCCCTGGGCCGCCGCATGGCGCAGAAGTTGGCCTGAATAAAGCCGATTCGCTCGGTAAGTCCAGCGTGGTGCGTGTAGTAGGGTTTATAAGAGAGTGGAGAGTCACATAGAAGAATTAGGGCTGCACAATGCCACGACGGACCGCGTGTGGCTTATGGTGTGTGTAAGAAGCCGTCGCGTCCCCAGGGACTGTTCAAAGAAATTACGGCGCTAAGTGCGAGCTGTTCGCGGGAGAGCCCGCGGGGACGGGTATTGCCGATTCCAACTGTCCCAATTCGGTCTGAACTTTGGCCCAGGCTTTCACATTCCGCTTCGTGGCATAGGGTGCGTCAGGTTCCGCGAAGAAACGGAGTAGCTCCTCCCGCAGCTGAGAAGAGACACCCATGAAGTGGCCGTCTGCCAATTTGTCGAGGAGTTTCGCATGTGTATCATCGTTTAAGCGGTATTTTCCCGGGCCGGTGTGCTCGCCAACATCACAATTAACATTCGGCAAGTCCACGTGACCTTCACGAACTTCGTTAAGTAGTTTGCGATAGCGGTCGAGTGTAGCATTGAAACTCGCTTCGAACATTTTTTCGGTCTGGGGCGTTGGCGTCCTGAATTCGAGGACCTTCAGTGGTCCGAACTTGGGAATCAGTCTAAGGAGAAATGCTAAGAAGCCGTCCCCCGCGCTGGGCTTGTGATAGTTCTTGCCCCATTCGTGCTCGTAATTAGATCGGGACAGGTTATAGAGGAATTTCTTCTTGGTCATGTCCGGAATGTCGTCCTTGATTTCATCTTTCTTGAGGCTCCAGGCTATGCGCGTGGCCTTTGGGATGAGCTTGCTGACATCACGCCGATAGGAATTGAGTGCTTTATCCTCGCTGACGAGCACATCTTTCAACTCGAGGCCGTAGGTCTCCTGGAAGGCCTGTTCGAGAAGTGAGCGGGAGACTTCAAAACCGATAAAGTCATGATAGCTGTCGGGCGCAAAGCGCTCGCGGGCGATTTCGAGAACGTCGAAACCGAATTCGGTTTTTATATGGGCCAACTTGTCGTCTTCGAAAGAAACGCTGTTGCCGAATTTTTGTCTGAGCCGCGGATAGAGGATGGGGACGGCGCGGTTGATGCCGATGCTGTGGCCGTCATTATCCGCGGCGTAATGCGCCATCGCGCCCAAAGAAAAGGCGTACTCATCGATATCCTTGGCGTCGCGCAGCAGAGCCTGGATGAAATCGCCACTGCGAATGTAATGCGTGAGGTCACTAAAGAACGGGCTGCCGTAAGGATAGTAGCCCATGTCCTGGATTATGGCACCGCCGTACGCGTAAGCCTGCGCTTCGCTCAATTGCTCTTCCGTGGTTTGCGGGAATTTTTTAAGAAGCAGCGGCTTGATATGCGTTTCCCAGACAGCGTCAATGATGGCTTCGTGCGAGAGGACAGCGTAGGCATTCAAAGGGACTGGCCAGGCGAGGACCAGCGCAAGGATGCAGCAGACTGCGACGCGGAAGGTCCTAAACAATTGAATCATAGTTCGATTAGGCGAATGAAACCATCGCTTCAAATGCATGCCCAAGAATAGAACAAGCTGGGCACCTTACGGTTCAGCCCCAATTTCATATTTCAACGGGGGTTGTCATCTACTCCCCCGAAGCAAGTCCTTAGAACGAAACGTGGGAAACGGAATCTCTTTCGAGGGGTTCGAGGAAACATGCACATCTCGCTGTGGGACAGGGAATTCAACCCCTTCGTCGCGAAACCGTTTGTAGATTCGTTTTCTCAATTCATGTTGAACCAGATACTGGTCCACGTAATTTCTAACGCTGCAAATGAGCATAAAATCGAGTGAGAATAGCCCGAAACCTGGAATGAATCGAACGAACGGCGGTGAATCCTGGAGCAACCCGGGAACAGTCTCCAAGGCATTGGAAGCTTCCTCAACCAAGATGTTTTCAACTTTCTCCGGGTCGGAATTCAAGTTGACACTGACAGGAATCAGGAGAGACATGTGCGGATCGGGGAGCGAAAAGTTGGTCACAATGGCCGATGCAAGCTTTGCGTTCGGGACCACAATTGTGTTGTTTGCAAGCGCCTTGATCCGAGTCGACCGCCAGCCGCGCTCAAGCACAAAGCCTTCCTCACCGCTCTCCAGCTTGATGTAGTCACCGAGCCGCACAGGGTGGTCCAACCGGAGATAAACGCCAGCAAAGAAATTAGAGAGCGTGTCCTGCAATGCCAACGCGATGGCCACACTCCCGACGCCGAGCGTGGTCCATACCGCCGTCAGGGATATACCCAGGTTTTCGAGCACAATCATCGTTCCGAATGCACCAAAGACGACACGGACCACAAACTGAGCGGGCTCACGAAAACTTTCGCGTCCTTCACTGCTTTCAATCCACTGGTTTAAGAGAATTAGCGCCGCTTTTGCCACGCAGTAGATGCCGACGGCGAGAATCGCGATGTAGAAAGACCGATTCAGCACGGTCAAAACCTTGCCGGATAACGGAAACAGGTTGAAGCCTGCCGATACAACAGCAATCACGAGAATCGGTGTGATCATGCGCTCGACGAGGGCAGCTAGGAAGTGTTTATGTTTCCAATTCAGATGCATCGTCCAGCGTTTGAAGAGACGTAGGGTAACTACTCGCACCACTCCTGACCCCAGCGCGAGTAAGGTGATTTCGAGCGCGTATTTTATCCATGCGTGCCGCGCAAGTAGCTGATTGAATAGCAAGATTAGATCTCTCATCGGTCTCTAAGTTGTGCTCTGCACCGACAGCCCACCTGCCTCCGCCCAGCCGGTGAGAAGGGGCTGGGTCTTAACTGGCGAATCAGTAGAGGCTGGCCATGGTCGTACATATTGATCTCCCAGCACTGCCATGATCGTTTGCTGAGACAGTTCAGCACCCAACATTTCAGCAGTGCCTCATCATCGCCCCCCAATTCAGGATGAGGCCGTATCGTCTCTCTAGCGCCCAAACATGGAATACGCTACACCTCTGGATTCTCGCTGCGGTGGCGGTTGTATCTGTTGTTGACGCCGTGATGCTGCTGCAATGGCATCATCCGCCGGACGATTGGCGATGCGCTCGAGTGCGTCTGCGATGCGAGACAACTCCAAGGTAACCTGGTCGGTTCCGCTCGACCTTTTCAGCACGACAACGCGTTTTCGGCTGAAGTAGAAGGCCGTCCAAAACAACAATCCGGTCACGACGGATACGAACATCATCAGCATGTCGTGGCTCGTGATGGTGATGCTTCTGCCCGCGATGGTAATCAAGTGATCTGAAAACAAAGTTTCCTCCCATTTGGAGCTTAAGATTTGCTTACATGTGACCGAATTCGGCCCTCCCCTGAGCACAGCGCTCCCGGGAGGAGCTGTGTGGACTACGATCGCCTATTGCTGAGCAGGCGGCTTGCCGTCGTGCGGCTTTGAGGGCGCAGGCGGCTGCGCCGGTTTTTGCTGGTGTTGTCGCTCCTGTTGTTGTCTCTGCTGGAGCTTTTGTTGCTGCTGTTCGTGCTTCTGTTGTAACTGTTGAAGTTGCTGCTGTTGTCCGCGTTGAGTTTCCTGTTGGCTACGGTCATCGGCGGAGTGCTGTTGTAGTTTTTGCTGCTCCTGCTGATGTTTCTGCTCGAGGCGCTGCCGCTCCTGGTCTTGCTGCTGTCGGAGCCGGTCAGTCTGCTGCTGGTGTTTCTGCTCGATTGCGGGATTGGCGGGAGCCGCGTCCGGCGTTCTCAACGTAGGAGGACGGTCTGGATTGATGCGTCCGTCATTGGACGATGGATTGCCCGGCCTGTTTTTTTCCTTGGGATTCTCGGGCGGACGGTTCGAACCGGCAGGTCTCCCCGATTCCATCGCGCCATGTGCTTCGAATTGGCCAGGACGTACGCTGGCGGCAACGTCGGGGCGGCCGTGGTTCACGGAAGCCAGCAGAGTCCGATTAGATCTGGCGGCTTGTTGATGTTGGGTTTGTTCGTTGGTCATTGAGACATGGCGCTGATGTTCTGCGGCCATTTCTCGAGATGTTGGGCGGGCCGTCACTCCTCCCGGACCGCCGTTGAAGCTGACGCGGTTTATCGTAGTGTTGTTGTTGACGACGGTGGTGTTGTAGGTGTTGCGCACAACTTCGACGTTTACGTTAGTCACCGCGCGGTTGTAGTAGTACGTGCGGTCTCTCCAGTAGCCACCGAAGAAGCCGACGCCGGTGTAGCCGAAACCGTAGTTAATTCCGCCATAGTAGCCAACCTCCGGTCCCCAGTAGCCGGCGTGCCAAATGTAGAAATGGTCTTGCCATCCCCAATATCCTGGAGTCCAGAGCAGACCGACTTCCGGCGGCTCCACCCACGTGCCCGGAACCCAGAAATAGCCGTCGGGGCCGTAAGCCCAATAACCGGGAACCCACATATAGCCGGGTCCAGGACAGATGGGTTGCACGTATACTGGCAGCACCGGAGGACCAATCCGAACAGAGATGCCCACAGCAACTTGGGCTCGGGATTGAACCGGAATCGTCAGTAATCCAACTGCTAGCAACAATGAACACATAAAACGAGCGATACGCATGGTTCTCACCTTTCTGGCGCTCGCTGGGCGTTCTCGGGTATTGAGGAGTGCGGCCGATTGCCACATTGGCCGCATCCTTTGGTGCAAGTCTTTCTTGCTGGCATTAGTTCAGGCCGGTTCCAACGTAAATTACTAACGCTTGAGCTGAGGAGAGGAGTTTTGGAGAGCCGAAATTAGATCACGCGCCGCGTCTGGAGCAGTGACATCCGATTCCAGAATGATTTTTGCAGCGCTCACGGATTTGCCGTAGAGTTTGCGATTCGCATCCTCATCGGGCCTGAGCGTCGAGCCATCGAGAGATATGCCGGCAAACACACCTCTCGCACGAGAGTAGCTCAAAATCTCCGCACGCATATAGGCGTCTGTATCGGCTGCCGCAGAACGTCCTTTCGGTCCAGCGGCAATAGATGCATCCGCTCCCAGCTTCACCTTGGTGCGCAGCAGGCTGCTTGCGCCGCGGTCGTTCAGGACGAGAAAGACGAAGTCGGTAGCTTCTCCACCAATCTGCAACCCAATGCTTCCACCTTCAAGCGCATACATAGCCGGTGCGCCCCAGGAACCGGAGAAGTCCTTGCCGGTGCGGCACACCATAGTGCCGCGGCCGTAGCTGCCGCCAACAACAAATGCGGCTTTCAGTACCGACGGCATCACGACCACACAGCGGGCCTTGTCGATCAGGTCTTGCGGAATGTCGTCGGGAACCTTAAGGATCTCCTGCATGACCGTTCCTGCATTCTGAAGACGATCCTGCTCGGTTTTTGCTTCGCTCGGATTTTTTGCAGACAGGAAGGGTCCCAAAGCGAGCAGGCCGGCTACTATGACCAACCAACATTTTGTGTACTTCATTCGCAGCGCCTCCTTGAGCGCCTGGTTTGTTTCTCCCTGCACACTTGCATTTTCTCCTTCGAGCGGGCTGGTTCCGTTAGAGCTCTTGGATCCCACCGTTGGATGGGCAACTTCCACTCCAAACTCGCCTTGGATTTGGTAATAGGCTGAAAATTCAATCGCATAGAACAATCGCGTGGGGCAACAGGCAGTGAGACCTGAATTGCGAAGTATGTAGAAAGTACAAGCGGGAAAGGGAAACAGCCCCTTTCTGCGTACTGGAACCTACTCTCAGAAAAGCAGTTTTCTGTTTCAAAGTCCCCAAAACTCGCGACTTACATTTGTTGGCGAACAAAATGCACGAGCCTCAATGAAGGGAGAAGAGCATGAGCAAGCAACTCTCTGCCAATATAACGGTGTGTTGCGAGTATCAGAGTTTGCTCGAAGAATCTCAGCGCGCCTTGGAAATCTGGAACGAGCACCGCGCAGAGATTTGCCAGTCTCGCTTGATCGCAAAAGATGCAGGCGACGAACTGCTGCGATTGCAAGCGAAGTATGCCCGCGCTTATACCGTATTGCAGAACCACGTGCATAACTGCGTGCTCTGTCAGTCCGTGGCAAGTATTGAGGGACGTGGTTCGGAAAGTAATTCGGGCGTGCTCTCCGACTACGAAATGTACGTTTGAGTGGCGCCCTTCTCGTGAGGGGCCAACATTGAGGCCCATTGACAGGACGCATGATATCCATGGGAGATACTTATCGACAGAAGGAGAATTTTATGAACGATACCGGACGCACGACCCTTGTTTTTCTCACGGGGCTTGGAATTGGAGCCGGCCTCGCTGCTCTGTTCGCGCCTCGGTCGGGCGAAGAAACACGAGAATGGATTGCCGATACAGCGGAACGGAAATTTAAAGTGCTGCGCCGCACAGGCCGCCGGTCGTTCAGAAAGTTACAAGACGCGGTAGCTGATGGGGAAGAAAAAGTTACAGAGGTTTTGAGAAATGGCAAAAAGGCGATTGAATCGGTTGCCGCTAAGCTGGATTAGCGAAGCGCGTATATTCCGAGTGGCTGATCATTGGAGATCGAGATTGATGGGTTGTAAGCGCTCAAGAGAATCCAGAACGGAGCAAAAGGAGTGCTGTTTGCAAGTTGTGTTGCAAATTAGGTGAGGCCCACACCGACAAGGAGGCATTTTCGAATGTTACGTGGACACAGGCATCTCTCCTCATTTCTATTGGCTGGCGCACTTTCCTCAACTTTGGTGATCAACGGCTGTGCGGCACGCGCTCTTATCGCGTCTATGACCCGGCCTAGAGGACTACCATGTGTGGGATAGCAACGAAGGTGTTTACTACCAGCGCTGGGAAGTTGAAACCCGCCGTGACCATCGAGACTTTCACAGACGAAACTCCGAGGAGCAGAAAGAGTATTGGTCCTGGCGGCATAATCATCACGATGATAAGCGCTAGGAACCACACGACAGATTAACAAAGGCGATCGATCACGATTCGCCTGAGAAACTCTTTGAGGATTTACGCCTCGGAAAGTGCTACGACAAACCTAAATATTCACGTTGGCACTCCACATCTACTCTCACCAGCTCAGTCAGGGGGCGCGATGAGTCATCTGATGAAGCTAGCTGAACTACTTCGGGACATTGCGGAAGAATGCAGCAAGAGGGAAATTGAGCAAGCTCTCGGCCTCTGTATGGGATTTGCGGACCGCGTGAGTAACGATCCCGAAGAGGCAACAGAATATCCTGAGCCCTTGGGGCAGTCGATTGCGGCCAAATGCTCCCATCTTCCCAACTAAGGACCCGCATTCCCCGGCGCGGAAGCCTCGCTCCTGCCAGCGCGGCCAAGCTCCCCGGTCAATTCCAACCAGGAGGCCAGAATCATCTGGATCTAGGGCAACACAATTGGTGATTTGTCCGTCTTAGAAAACGGAGGAGAGTCTGTCTTGTTTAAACTCGTTTTCGCACCAAAGTTCTTCGTGCCGACAAAGGACCTGACTAAGGGGATGCTCGCCGCCGGACTATTGTCGTGCGGTCTGGCAATCACTTTAGTCTGCTTTGCCTGTCCAGGGGCCAAGGCGAGCGTCGGAGTTGTACTTAACGAGTCATTGAACACCAGTGTCGACAGGATTACTGGTACAGGCCACAGTGCCGTGTACTTCTCGCGCATTTGCCCGGAATCACCGGTCAGACTCCGCCTTTGCCGTCCCGACGAGCAAGGTTCGGTGATGAGCAATTACATTAACATTGGCGAAGATCAACCATTCGAATGGAACATCGTACCGCTTAGTATGTACCTTTACGGTGTTGAGGATCCTACGGATCGCCCCGTATTTGGTTCTTTCAAGGTCAAGCATTTACTCGAGGAAAGATACCGGGATAAATACCTGACAACATATTGTGAAAGTGCGTTCTGTGCGACTAGTTACAAGGCAGAATGGAGAGAGATGGTCGCGGCCACGCTGATTCGCAGTATCTTTATTTTCGTGGTTGATACCACCGTCGACCAGGACCGCGAATTTATCGCGGAATTCAACTCGTTGCCCAATAAGAACCATTTCAATGGAGTTACCAATAATTGCGCTGATTTCACAAGACGAGTGATTAATACCTATTTCCCGCATGCGACGAATCCCGATTACATCAACGACTTTGGGATGACCAGTCCGAAAGCCATCGCGCGATCGTTTACACGGTATGCGGTTCGGCATCCGGAGGCAAATTTTCGCGTGCTGCATTTCGCTCAGGTGCCGGGCACCATCAAGCGAAGCAGTGAGTGCCGGGCTGGCACCGAGCAGTTGTATCACTCCAAGAAATTCCTTGTCCCCATGATCATTTTCGCAGATCACGAATTGCCTGTTGTTGTTGCTTCCTATGTATTGACCGGGCGATTCAATCCAGAGCATGAGTTGGAGGAACATCCAACCGCTGAGGCCTCGGAGATCCGACACAAGATTCAGCTTGCGAAAACCGAGGAGGACAAAGCACGTGCCAAGCAGCTGAAAACGGTTGAGAAACAGGAGCGAGCACGAGTCGTCGGTACCTCGGAGGAATGGAAGGAATATCGTGAGGAATTCCATTCGATCACCGAGGAAGCCATGCGCGGCGAGATTGTTCCTGGCAGAAAAGATCTCGATCGCTTTTTTAGGCACATCGATGAAGCAGGCACACCCATGGTCGACGCGAATGGCGCCTTATGGATGGAAATGTCAGATGGTGACGGAACCTCCAAGGTAGGCCTCAGCGCAAGTAATACCCTTGCCCCCGTTTCTGACTCACGCTTGGCCTACAGATTGATTCTCGCGCGCATCAACTATGTCTTGAAAAGTCCTAAACACGGGCGCGAAACAATGGTGGAATTCAAGAAGGATTGGACGCTCGCGCGGTCTGCCCGAATGAAGAACGAAGTATCTTTGACGAGTGCAGTCAAAGCTCGGATCGGAACTCAGGGCTCCTTCGTGCCTGCCAGTAGCGATGATTGAACGTTCATTGGAATTCGCAAGACCAACTTTCTTGGACTCCCGGACAAGGGGTTCTCAGTTTGAATGTGGGTTCAGTACCCCGCATTTTCAAAGACTGGGAAATTTTTACCTCATTTTGAATTTCAAACCCACGCTATGTTCTTTTGTCTGTGCGCACTATTAGCACAGTTGATGGACACGTACTTGCTCTCTAATCCTATGGCGACGTAGGAGGCTTGCTGGAGCTGGATAAGCCTATCTCGGGGCATCCTACTCCACCCACGTAACAACCCAAATTTCAGAAACGGTCTTCAATCTCGGGGAGTAGAGCGATGCGTCACGACTATAGTGCTAGGTTAACGCCCTGGGGATGCGCGGATGTTTCCGGATGCGAAGAACCTCGAAGGGCCGAGTTGCCGGAGGCAGAAACCATTCAACGAGCCCAACAAGGAGATGCCGCAGCGTTTGAACGCATCTACCAATTGCACAACCGACGCGTTTACGCGATGTGCTTGCGGATGGTGGGAAATTCTCACGAAGCCGAGGATCTGACCCAGGAAGCGTTCTTAAGGGTATTCTGCAAGATCCAGACATTTCGCGGCGAATCAGCTTTCTTCACTTGGCTGCACCGTTTGGTTGTCAACGTCGTACTCATGCAGCTTCGCAAGAAGAAATTGGCGTGGGCCTCGCTGGACGAAATGGCAGCGCCAGATGAGGAAAGAGCCGCGCCAAGTAGAGATGTTGGGGGTCACGACTTATTGTTGACCGGATTAATTGCCCGCGTGAATCTGGAACGCGCGGTCCAACAGTTGTCCTCGGCCCAAAAGATAGTGTTTGTACTCCATGACATCCACGGTTACAAACACAACGAAATAGCCGAAATGATGGACTCGTCGGTTGGGACCTCCAAGGGCCAACTTCATAGGGCTCGCGCGCGGTTGCGGGATCTCTTGCGGGAAAGCCTTCACGAACCGCCGCTCATCTTTGGAACCACCGGTCGTAGCGACCAATGCGCGGCTCTCTACTGATGCGATCGTGGTAGTAACCTGCTTGGCGTAACCGGAGGCAACTTCGCACGAATGAGGGATTCAACTTGCTTCCAAACGCTCGGATCACATTCGATTTCGGTATGAGACGTCGCGAAGACACGATCATACCAGGGGTACTTATCGCATTTGATCGGATTGGCTTTATAGTCGAATCTAAAATTTCCAATAATTCGCGTGTGTGCCGCATCGGCAGCACGAATTTTGGCCTGGCCGTGGAGAAGTCCATCCGCCTGATAGAAATTGACGGCCTCGGCGACGTTGGCAGGGATAACTGCGTCGCTCTGGCCAATCTTGGAAATACTATCCACTTGGATAGTCAAAGCAACAGGGATGTTTTCCTTCTCTAATTCACGTGCCAGCGCAACCGTTTCCGAGCCACCCCAGCTCATCCCATAAATGATGATGTGGGCATTTTGTTTTTCTTCGGCAGATACTGTCCCATCATGGTTGGTGTCTAGAAGTCTCAGGATCTCTCGGTGGGCCTTCTCCCTGAGACGATTCTCAAACACTTCTGCGTACACACCCGAAGGGTAATCCCCGCGTAGTTGCGCAGCGAGCTCTACGGCGCTATGGACGAGGTTATCGTGATTGACGAACCCACCGACAAATCCAATGACGATGACCGGTGGCATTGTCGGGATGCTACTGGGGGTGACAAGGCGCTCCGACCCATTCTGTCCCGGAGCAAGAAGGGTTGAACAAAGAAGAAAAACTGTTTGAAGCAAAAGAGCCATATACCGCATCGCGAGTTGGCGCATCATAACAAGACAGATGATCTCCATGCGGGCGTGGTTGAGCTGGGATGCGAGGATGTACTCCGTAACGACCTTTGTGAAGGGTTTTATCCTGTTTCAATACATTTGAACTAAAGCGCCTAATCTGTGGGCCGATTGCGGTACAAATGGCGCGACTTCCCAACCTGCGATTACTTTCCTAGATCGCTTGACCGGTCATCCTGCGGCTGCTCGCTCTCGCTCATTTTCTTTCGCTCGCCATCTCTGCTTTTGCACAGGGAAACAGGTCGCGTCACTTCCGCAAGACTTCAAGATTTGCCTGCATAGCTCTACATCGTCCTTCCCGATGGGCAAGAATTTCACGGGCCTAGTACTTAGTCATCCGCGAAGATTTTCAGTATTTCTATGTAGCTATTTGATTCTACAACTAGTTAACCGGGGGACAAAACTTTTGCATGCTTTGGTCCATTTCTTGCCCCTATCTCTGCTCCCGGTCCCAATCGAATTGAATTGGAGGATATTTAATGCGATTCCGAGCTTCCATGTTTCTAGCCACACTGTTTGTCGCTTGTTTCACCATCGCGGCCTGGTCCACACCGCTCCCCGCCCAACCTGTTGCGGGTGACCCGCAACCCATACCCGATAATCAATCGTTGTCGGGGACTATCGCAGCCATAGGAGATGCGGAATTCTCCGTCCAGGTGGCCAAAGACAAGGATGTAAGTACCGTTCAATTCCTGGTCGATGACAAAACAAAAGTTGAAGGAAAACTCACCGTCGGTGCACAAGCCACGGTCGAGTATCGTTCGAACGAAGGCAAAAACATCGCCGTTCACGTCATTGTTACACCGGCGTCCAGTATGAGTTTGTACTAACCAAACAGACCCACACGCGCAACGAGCCGGTCATGAGTCTTTCATTTGCGGCCGCCCGCACCCAGCCCTCGCGGCCTATTTTCATCTTTCCAAATTGAGGAGTCTTGATGCGTACGACTCTGAAAATCATCCTGCCCTTGATCGTCAGTGTTGGGGCGGTGTCTCTGTTCTTCGCAGCGTATCAGGTACGGACGGAGAAGCGCAATCTGCGCAACGACCTCTCGCGCCGTGCGGAAATTCTCGGCGAAAGTCTTCAAGAGAATGTAGAGTCGTTGCTGGAACGATCGCCGGAGAGGAATTTGCAGCGTCTCGTCGATCGTTTCGGGCAGCGCGAACACTTGAAAGGCGTCGCTGTTTATGATCGCGCTGGCACAGCGCGTGCGTTTACGTCCGGACTCGCGCCAGTCTTCAAGTCGCGCCCAACGGCTGCGAGCCGTGCCGCGCAAGAAGATGCCGGCGTGGGCGAATTCCTGAGCACCAAACAAACCGATCCTGGCAACAACGAACCCGTACCGATTCACGTCTACGCCTTGCCACTTCACAGCTATGGTGAATTGGCAGGCACGCTCGCTCTTTTTCACGATACAAGTTATATCGATAAGCAAGTCTCCCGCACCCTCCGCGATTCTCTACTGACCGCTTTCATCCAGACACTTTTGATTACCGGTCTCGCATTCTTTTTGGTCCGCTGGACGTTCACGGGCCCCCTCACGCGCACGGCAAAAGGGCTGCGCGCACTGCGCACCGGGCGGGCCAACGCGCCGCCGGCGCTTTCGAATGGTGAAATTCTAGACGAGATCAACCACGAAGTGACACACCTCGCGCGCGACTTGAGCACGGCGCGGGCGGCAGCGGAAGAAGAAGCTCGATTGCGCGATTCGAACGCCTCGCTTTGGACTCCCGAGCGCCTGCACGTCAGCTTGCGGAATAAACTTCAGGAAAAACCACTGTTCGTCGTTTCGAACCGCGAGCCGTACATGCACGTCTTCAGCGAAAAGGATGAATCAATCAACGTGATCGTTCCGGCGAGCGGCGTGGTCACTGCGCTCGAACCCGTTCTGCGCGCCTGCAATGGAACATGGGTCGCCAATGGCTCCGGCAGTGCCGACCGCGAAGTCGTCGATGCGCGCGACCGGCTTCGAGTGCCGCCCGATCATCCCAGTTACACGCTGCGCCGTGTCTGGCTGAGTAACGAAGAAGACAAAGGCTACTACGAAGGGTTTTCGAATGAGGGGCTTTGGCCGCTGTGCCATATCGCGCATACGCGCCCAGTTTTCCGGCCTGAAGACTGGCTCCAGTATCAAAAAATCAATCGGCGCTTCGCGGACGCCGTTTTGCAGGAGATGGAAGGAACGGACTCGCCGATTCTTTTGGCCCAGGACTACCACTTCGCGCTGCTGCCCCGCATGGTCAAGGAAGCGCGGCCCGACGCGCGTGTCGCGATTTTCTGGCACATTCCCTGGCCGAATGCGGAAGTCTTTGGGATCTGTCCGTGGCAGCGCGAACTCGTTGACGGATTACTGGGCGCGGACCTCATTGGCTTTCATATTCAGACGCACTGCAACAATTTCCTGGAAACTGTGGATCGCGCTCTGGAAGCGCTCACGGAATGGGATCGTTTTGCGGTAAATCGCCAGGGGCATCTCACGCGTGTGCGGCCGTATCCCATCAGCGTGGCGTTTCCGGGGAATTCAGACGAATCCAAAGAAACGCGTAGTGCCGTGGCAGAGCGCGCCGAACTCTGCGCGGAGCTTGGCATCGAAGCCTCACTCCTTGGCGTGGGCGTCGATCGCGTTGACTACACGAAAGGAATTCTGGAGCGCTTCCGTGCCATCGAGCGTTTTATCGAACTGAATCCTGCCTACCATCAGCGTTTCACTTTCGTGCAAATCGGCGCGCCTAGCCGCACGGACATACAGCGCTATAAGGAGTTTCTCGACGAGGTCAGCGGCGAAGCCGAACGGATCAATGCGCGATTCCAAACGAACCGATGGAAACCCATCGCGTTCCTCAAGAAACATCACTCGCATGAAGAGATCGCACGATATTACCACGCGGCCTCCTTCTGCATGGTCACATCATTGCACGATGGAATGAATCTTGTTGCCAAGGAATTTGTGGCCTCACGCGACGACCAGCGCGGCGTGCTCATTCTCAGCAATTTTGCCGGAGCGGCCCACGAGCTTTCCGATGCGCTGCTGGTCAATCCCTATGACGTCTCGCAACTCGCTGAGACCATCCATCGGGCTCTGGAAATGTCCGAAGAGGAGCAATCCACGCGCATGCAGCATATGCGGCACAACGTACGCGAGCACAACGTCTACCGCTGGGCCGCTCAATTACTCTCGGATCTGACCGAAATTAGGATTGAGGTTCCCGAACGCGCGGAGGTGGCTCAGGTGTCATGACGTGGATAGAGCGGTTGTCGCAACGTCAGCCTCAGCTCCTCGGTAACGTGGACATGAAACAAACCGCCACCCCCAGAAGTGATACGAAAGTTGAATGCCTCGGTTTGCAATCTGCTCGAATGCTCAGTGTCTGTATTGGAAGGAGCTGAAGGTAGCGAGGGGGTGGAATCCCCACGCGAAACCAGAACCATGTCCCCTATGCAAGTTCACACTAATTTTCTACTGTCACAGTTGTTTTTGGTCTCTTCAAGAGAAACCAGAGTTGTGTGATTCAAAGTGTGGCAGGTGTCGAGCTCCTCTCAGGCCCCACGTGCGCTCGTCAAGCGGGCAAACTCCGTGAATTGACAAAGCCAGAACAGGCTGGCCAGATGTCCGCCTGCAAGCCGGTGGTAGTTCGCGAAGACACGATTACACCAAGGATGCTTGGCGTAACAGATTGGTTTCGATCTATAGTCCAACCGGAAACTTCTGGTAATCCGTGAGCGTGGCGCGTCGGCGCCATAAATTTCAGGCCGGTCGTGGGGAAATCCACTTGGCTGATAGAGTTCGTGCATGCCGATTCTCATAAAGGGCTAGTACCCCCCAACGTCTAGTCGTGTGCATTTTTTGCCCTCCATAAAAGCCTGTAGGTTTCGTATCCCATTGAGCACTCGCTACATACAAAGCACTCCGATGGAATCGTGTTTGCTGCCTTAGGAGGCATAAAGGCACCAGTTTGGTGTCGAAGCTAGTATTCACAGTGAATGCCAATGGTAGTGCATCTCACAATCTTTGCATTTGTTGTCGGAATGGCTGTCTCTGTGACGGACGGTGACCTCAACGGACGTCTGAATCCTCATTTCCCAAGCATCAAAAATCCGCTCGTTGCGTTCTTCGAATGGTTTGGCGACCTAGGTATGTTTTGCGGTCGCCTGATTTGGGCAGCGTTCACTCCGCCGTACGAAATCCAGGAGTTCGTCCACCAATTCGATGAGTTGGGCTCGAAGTCACTGCCGCTGGTCGCGCTCGCCGGAGCGGCAACTGGAGTCGTGCTGACACTCTCGACGCGCGATAGCCTTATCCGTTTCGGAGCAAAATCATTTCTCCCAGCGGTTGTTGTCTTCTCGATTATTAAAGAGAGCGGTCCGATCATTACGGCGCTCGTCGTGAGCGGCCGCGCGGCAGCGGGTATCGGCGCCGAATTGAGCGCGATGAAGGTCACCGAACAAATCGACGCCATGGAGGCCTCGGCCGTCAATCCATACAAGTTCCTCGTTGCGACGCGTGTCGTAGCCTGCATGTTGATGCTCCCATTGCTCACGCTGGTGGCGGATTTCTTCGGCGTCGTGATGGGATGGGTCGCCAGTACGCTTACGGAACCGATTTCCTTGCGGCTCTTTATCCATGACGGCTTCAAGAGTGCGACTTTTAGCGATTTCCTGCCATCGACACTAAAGACGATAGTCTTCGGCCTGATCATTGGCGTGGTCTCATGCTTCCAGGGAATGCGTGCGGCCGGCGGTACGGAAGGCGTGGAGCGCGCCGCAACAAGTTCCGTCGTTCTGGCGTCTCTCTTGATCATTCTGGCGGATGTGTTGCTCGTTCGCTTGATCCTGGTATTTTTCTCCTGAGAGGTGGGCATGCCAAACGAAGCACACAACAAGAGCAGCGAGAAAGACGCACCGCCGGTCCAAGTGCGATCGCTAGGCAAGTCCTTCGGCGAACAGACGGTCCTGAACGGGATCAATCTGGAAGTCGCGCAAGGAGAAACTCTCTCGGTCCTCGGTCGGAGCGGCACTGGGAAGAGCGTCTTGCTGAAATTGATTATCGGCCTCCATAAGCCAGATTCGGGCTCGATCCGCGTCCACGGACAGGAGGTTACCGGTCTGCCGCTGAAACCGTTGAACGAGGTCCGAAAAAAGGTTGGCTTCTTGTTCCAACAAGCGGCGCTCTACGACTCGCTGACGGTCGAAGAAAACGTCGCCTTCCCTCTACGCCGGCATTCCAAGATGCCCGACGATGAGCGAAACGAGCGCGTACACAAGCTCCTCACGAGTGTCGGAATGGACCAAGCCGCGCACAAAATGCCCGCGGAGATCTCCGGCGGAATGCAAAAGCGCGTGGGCTTGGCACGAGCCTTGGTTTTAGAGCCGGACATCCTGCTGTTTGATGAGCCCACGGCTGGACTCGATCCGATCACCGCTGCGGAGATTGATGACTTGATTCTGCGGTTGCAGAAGGAACGTAATATGACATCGGTTGTCGTTACTCACGATATTCACGGGGCGCGGGCCATTTCCGACCGTCTGGCTTTGATGCGAGACGGCCAGATTTTGATCGAGGGAACGTTCGAGGATTTGCAAAAGAGTCGCGACACGTTCGTCACGCAATTCCTGAGCGGCTCTTAGGTGAAGACGATGTCCACAGCGTTTCGAGTAGGCGTTTTTATCGTTCTGGGGCTATTGTTTCTCTCCATTGGCATCTTCTTGATCGGCAACAAGGATTTCCTGTTCAGTTCGACGTACGGTTTGAAAGCTGATTTCCAGAACGTCGGCGGCTTGAACAACGGCGCTGACGTTCGCGTCGGCGGAATCCATGAGGGCACGGTAAAGGAAATCGACTTGCCTTCGCAATCAGACGGAAAAGTGACCGTGGTGATGAATCTGCGAAGCGCGACTCGCAATATCATCAAAAAAGATTCCCACGCTTCCATCAAGACAGAAGGGCTCTTGGGCGATAAGTACATCGAAATCTCATTCGGCTCAACTAAGGCCGATGCCGTTCAGAACGGCGACACAATCGCGAGTGAGACACCCAAAGACCTGTCCGAACAGGCCCGCGCGCTCACGGACGAAGCCCAGGCTGGTGTCGCCGCCTTCCGTGACAGTATGGAGGCCCTCCAACACAATTTCCTTCTCCGCGGATTCTTTGAAAAGCGCGGTTACAACGACACGAGCGAATTGACCCAGCATGCCATCTCCCGCCTCCCCGCCCAGGCAAGTACGAAGGACTTTGACTACGATACAAAAGAGATTTTCGATAAGCCTGATGGCGCGAAGTTGAAGAATAAGAAAGCCCTGGATGAGGCAGGAAGATACCTCGAGGAGAATACGTTCGGCCTTGTCGTCGTCGCTTCCTCTGAATCGAAGGGCGATACCGACAAAGCTCGCATTCTCACCGAAGCCCGCGCGAAAGTCGTACGCGATTACCTTGCCCAGAATTTCGAGGTGGAAGACAAACGCCTCAAAACCATCGGTCTCGGCAAAACCAAAGACGCCGGCGAGTCCTCCAAACTAGTTATCCTGATCTATCCCGTGATGACGCCCGCCCACCCGGCTCAACATCCCTCATCACCTAGCCCTTAGTCTAGGGCCGATACTACGAGTGTTTGAGCGTTCTATTTTCGGCCTGTTTTTAGGTTCACAAAATGGGCTGCGCTTTAGAAATGAGAGAGTACGGATGGGCACACTCTACAGGGAAGGGTTGACTCTCTCATTGAGACTGTTACAGGAACTCGGGCTGGTCATCACGAACACTGGTACAAGACCTCGCACAAGTCGGTCTCATTCCCCATGTGCACCATTGGCGCTCCGATCTTGACTTGTCGATTTATGTCTTTTGTAGTGAGCTGTGGCCATGATCCACAGCTACGAAATCCTGCTCTCGGTTCAAGCGAGCGAACTCTTCTCGGAGTTCTTCCGCCCTGATCCAATCTTCAACGTCTTTGCCATCTGCCATCCCCCGCAAAAGATAGAAACCGTAAGCTCTCCGTTCAATATCTCTTGTAGTCGGCTCATTCTCGCGAATATCGTCCATGGCTTATGTCCTCCTTCCATGCGTCTCCACAATTCAACGCTAGCTAGGACCGACGTTTGCCGCTGTCAATGCAGCGCGAACCTTAGTCGTACCCGGACTGCCCGTACAGCCCATCCACGGCTATAGAGCCATGCCTGGCTGCGTCGTGCCATCTTGAGCTGAGAGACAGCCCATTTACCATTCACTATGGAAGAATTCCCTGCGGGCAGATTCCACAATTTTTAGCAGAAACACGACTGCAGGATGTAAGACGCTGAGTAGCGGGGTCTTAATGGAATCGCAATTCTGCTCACAATTTGGAACAAGAATTGCCCTTTAGGCTATGACGGCAAAAAGGCTCTTTCCCAGGTGAGTCCTAACTTTAGGAAAGGTTCTGGGAAAGTGCTCCATGACCGCAGTAGAAAACAAACTTATGATGATCCTGATGAGATTAGCGCTGTCGGACTCAGCGAGCTCTGGACTCTCTCGCCCTTCCGGTTTGACACGACAAAATAGTCAGTGCGAGCAAGACACCAAGATAGTGAGTCTGCCATCGTCGGACAAACCACTCTCGCGGGGAAAGGGCCAATGAGTCGGAACCATCTTAGTCTAAGGCCAGCTCTAGGCTTTGTATATTCGTTCCGAGGAGCGCGGGCATTGCTCGTACGTCAAGGACTCAGACAGGGAGGACTTTCGAAACACTGGCAGTGACCGCATAGGAGCAACACGACGGACAAAAAGCACATCGGGCTCGAGCATTTATGGGGGGGAGGAATATCCAAAATGTTGAGGTCCCAACTCGCCAAAGTCTTGTTCGCGAATGTTTGTTTCCTCGTTGTGGTTGGGCAAGCATCTTCGCAGGATAACAAGGTCATGGGAGAAGTGCGGTTTGAGGGCGCCACGAAAGTGGAAAGAGATTCGGGTGTTTGGGTCGATGGCGGATACGTTGGATACCTAAAGGAGTTAAAGGGGGACAAGAAGGTCCTCTTGTTGCCTGGTGAACACCAAATCGCAGTGCGCCAGTCCGGATACGATGATTTCATGCAAAAAATCGTGGTTGAGCCCGGGCAAACGCAGACTGTGCAAGTTGTCATGCACCTGAATCCCCAAGCACACACTTCTGATGTCACAGCTACTTTGAAGGTAACCGTTCAACCGGGACGCGCGGCTGTATTCCTCGATGACAAATACATCGGACATGCCGGCGAGTTAGGCGGCGCGATTCATTCCCTGTTGATCAGTCCTGGAAAGCATCGAATCAAGGTCGAACTGCCGGGCTACCGGACCTTTGAAACTGAGGTCAATCTGCTGGCGGGGCAGAAGTCGGAATTGAAGACCGAACTTGTCAAAGGCAGCATCGAACAAGCCAGTCCGGCTATCAAACCACCACAGTAGCTGTCTGACATAATGCCCATGGATGCTGAAAATTGGCTGCGGGGCTTAAAACGAACCTGTGGTCGCACCTTCGAAATAACCGAGCAGAAATCGAAACTAAGGGGAAAGACAAATGTCAGGTAAAAAAGTAGCAGTATTTGGAATCTACTCAACTCGCAGTGCCGTCGAAAACGCCACGGATTCACTCGTGACGGCGGGCTTTCCAACTTCAGATATTTCCGTACTAATGCCCGAGAGTCTTGGCGGGCCGAAGGACATGGGAACGGAAAAGGCTACGAAAGCCCCCGAAGGTACGGCAGCAGGCGTGACCGCAGGGGGCGTAATTGGTGGCACGCTCGGGCTGCTGGCCGGTGTTGGTCTGTTGGCGGTCCCTGGCCTGGCCCCGTTCATAGCCGCAGGTCCGATCATGGCAGGGCTGGCGGGGCTGGGCGTTGGAGGAGCAGTTGGCGGACTTACCGGCGCGTTGATCGGCATGGGGATCCCTGAATTCGAAGCAAAGCGATACGAAGGCCGCCTACAGAAGGGCGGAATTCTCCTCTCCGTGCATTGCGACACGGCAGAAAAAATTAAGCTTGGCAAGGAAGTTATGAAACGTAAAGGCGGAGAGGATGTTTCCTCCACGGGAGAATCCTCTGTTGATAGCAAGAAAGCAGATCCTGACGTGGCCAGTAAGGCTGCGCGCGGAACCCTGTAATCCAAGCGGAGGAAGTCTCATCAGGACTTCCTGCGTTTGTTGGAGATCTTGGAAAGTCTACTGTTCATTATAGGCGTAGATTATCACCCGAGCTTTTCAGCAGATTGCATTTTTAGATCAGGAAACAGGTGAGTGCGGCGAACGGCGATTGAATCACAACGATGGAGAAGCAGAGAATTAGCGCGCTGCTGCTGAGGGGACCGACCATCAAAACGGAGTGGGAGACTGACCTACTTCCGTGCCTTACACGGAAACGCACCCACCATCGCCAAGGAGGCTATGTAACGAGTTGGGCGGTGCGCTTTATCAGGATTGTCAGCGATGTATTTCTTAATTATTCGAACGGTTCGAATAGTGGTTGCTTCATGGGGCACGCAGGCCATCCTGTCCTTTACGGGGACACCCAGCAACTCGTCATGCACAGTGAAACCATCTGCGAAGCCTTCAACCCAACCCAGACAGGTAGCATCGTTATAGACCCGGACTGGGTTGCTGTTCCGTTCACCGTCTATACCTGAACAGACTTCCAAGAACTCGCTACCGGACCTGCTGATATCCGGCTGCTCGGCGCTGCCAGCCCTACCAGACGAGCAAAGAAAGAAGACAGCAAGCAGTCCAAGTACAGATAGCAAGCGCATGGAACCCCCTTCAGTTGGGCGATTCTACTTCCGATTTCGGATACCAGAGAAGTGGCATGGCAAGGTTGGCCGGGCAAGTGTCCGGTAATCCGCACGACTTACCAGGCACTACCGATAATGTCAGGCTCTGTCCTGTCCATAGTAGACAAACAGAACTAACACTTTGATCACATCGAGCACAATTCCGGAGTTCCAATTCGGAAATTCTGGCTTAGGTGGTTTTGGATCCTGTCCTTCCGTACAGTGTCCTTCACGCTGCGCTCCACCTCATGGCCATTCTTCCTCTGTAAAAATGTACTTAGGTTGTTCGATCTGACCTGGTTGCTTGTTCGCACTATGCGTACAAGCCCCGGATCTGCTCGCGCGCCAATCGACACTGTTCAGGAGACGTGCCACCATGAAGAAACTGCTTCTGACTGGCTTGCTGCTTTGCGCCGCTTGCGCCGTGCCGGCCAAAGACAAGCCTGACTATGAAAAGGGTGTCTTGCTCCAAATGGATTCTACGGCGTGCGGCATTGCCGAAAAGGATGGCAAGAGTCTCACCGGCGAGCTCATCGGCACTGACAGCCAGAACAAGAAAACCCAGCAAGTACTTTGCCAGGAATACATCCTGCAATCCGACAAGATCATCTATCGCATCCGTCCGAAAGACGACAAGCATCCCGCGCTTCTTCCCATCGGTGAAACCGCGAAATTCCGCATTCATAAGGACAAGCTGCTTCTCCTCGTGCCCGAAGGGGATGGCAAGGAACGCGAATACCTTGTCATTTCCATGACTCCACGCGCAGACGCAGCCAACAACCAGTCCGCTGCAAAATCTCCCAACAACTAAGTTCACTTCTCTTCCTTATGGCACAGCCATTCCCGGCTGGCCATTTTGGAGCGCAGATAGCGGCCCGGGGATGATAGCGCCCGATTACCGGCCAACTGCCTACCACCCTCGGGTCCTGGCAGCCTGCACCGTACAGTACTCGTCGCGTACGCAGTACAGTACGCAACGTACGCGGACCGTACGCTACAGTAACCAGCCTCGAGGTTTAGTTCCCAGGGCATGCAGTCACGAACTTCCGGGGTTCGTTCCGTCAATTTGACGTGGCATTCCGTTTATCGGCTATTACTGGTCGGTCGGGCCCCACAAGAGTATCCGGTAGGAGTTTGGGCACGAGTGATTCGCGGAATAGAAGGGCCACCCGGCACAATCGGGATTCGGTAGGAGAGATCAGGGCTGGACGATACCCTGACGGACGGCGTAGCGCACCAAGCTTGCGGTCTCGTGAATACCCAGCTTGTGCATGAGTCTCGCGCGGTGAGATTCGGCTGTTTTCACACTGATGCCGAGTAAAGATGCAACGTCTTTAGTGGATTTCCCTTCAGCGATCAACTGAAGAACTTGCCTCTCTCGCAGTGTCAGAGGATTCTTGGATTTCTCCGATTTGGAGTGATACGCCTCCATGACAGCGCGAGATACACCGGGGCTCAAATAAACCTGGCCGCGCGAAACTTGGCGGATGGCCAGCAGCAAATCGCTCGCGACCTGGTTTTTCAGCACGTATCCCTTCACGCCTGCGTCCAATGCTTCGGAAACGTACTGACCTTCGTCATGTTGCGTAAGGAGAATGGTCTTGGTCTTTGGAGAAGATCGGCTCATTTCCCGTGCGGCGTTCAATCCATTCAATATAGGCATGCTGATATCCATTACGGCGATATCCGGCTGAAACGACTCCGCAAGACGAAGAGCTTCTTGCCCATCGGACGCTTCCCCAACGACTTGAAATCCTTCGCGCTCGAGTAGGGACCTTAGGCTCTGGCGCACGAGGACGTGGTCGTCAGCAAGCACGATGCGAACTGGCATTCGAAGCCTCCGTCGGAAGCCGGATCAGGATTTTTGTTCCCCGTCCGGGTTCCGAATCTATCGAGAGCGTTCCCCCAATCGCGTTCAAGCGTTCCTGCATGCCGATCAGGCCCAGGCCTCTGCGCTTGCAGTCCGACTCGACTGCCCTGACATCAAAGCCCACGCCATCGTCTTCGATGGAGCAACAAAATATGTGATTTTTTC
>Ga0210409_10001676_pt1 | contig 28038 bp, 23 predicted proteins | sample IncBWH17MmetaG_FD_161649 | JGI IMG/M metagenome (GOLD analysis project Ga0210409, IMG submission 161649) | Forest soil microbial communities from Barre Woods Harvard Forest LTER site, Petersham, Massachusetts, United States - Inc-BW-H-17-M | ecosystem: Environmental > Terrestrial > Soil >...
CCGAAGTCGTGTACCCCATGGTCTGCCCCCCGCCCCTACCGGTGCGAAAGCCTACACCTGCCGGTGCGCCGTGGGCCAGCCGCTGCAGTACTATGTGAACATGCTGCAAGGTGAGGCGAAAAAGCGTCGCGAGGCACAAAGAATCCAGCGGCAGCTGGACGAGGCTCTCGCCGACAGCTTCCCGGCGAGCGATCCGGTAGCCATCGTGACCTCGCATCACGAGGAGGCGTGGGGCGAGGAGTGCGCCGAACCGCGCGCACCGGACGCGCTCAAGGAGCGTTAAGCTCCAGGGCCGAGCCTGCCTGGTTCACGGTCGTGAGCACGATCGGCCGCCGCCATACCTTCTGCAGGTAGGTGAGCACCTTGGCGCTGCGTTCAAGGTCGAGGCCGCGGCCATCGGTGCGGCTGTCGTGAGTGAGTTCGAGCGTGCCGTCGTTGCGCACCCGGGCTGCGGACACGATCGGCGCACCGAAGTTGTATTTCGGTGCCAGCACCGCCTCGTGCAGGGCGCCCAGGTCATGATCGAGCACGGTGATTTGCCCATCGCTGCGCGCCTGGTAACGGAACAGCCCCAGCTCCTCGGCCAGCTCGCGCGTCAGGTAGTTGCGCACGAAGGCGAAATCATCGTCCTGCTCCATGATGCCGCGTGCCGCCTCCAGTCCGTCACGCTCGATGAGCTTCTCCCACATTGAGAACCCGAGGTGATACGGGTTGACGCTTAAGGAAACCTGGCTCTCGGCGGCGATCGGGCGCACGACGTCGGAGTGGCACTTGATCGCGTCCACGTAGGCCTGCTGGGGAATGAAGTCCGCCTCGCGCAACAGGCGCGCGTGCCAGTAGGAAGCCCAGCCCTCGTTCATGATCTGGGTGGCGAACACCGGGTAGAAATAAAACGACTCCTCGCGCACCGCGAGGAAAATGTCCCGCTCCCAGCTCTCCATCTCCGGGGCGTAGTTCGCGACAAACCACAGCAGGTCGCGCTCCGGGTGCGGCGGCACCGGCGCGCGCTTGCGGGCTTCCGGCGCGGCGCTGCCGGCGGTGCGTTCCAGGGCGGCGAAGCGCTTCTGGAACGCGTCGTCGACGAGCACCTTCGGGTCCTTGGCGTATTCGGGGTAACGGCCCCGCCGCAAGGCCTGATCGACGTCGATGTGCTGCTCCAGGGCCAGCGCCGCGTCGAGTGCCACTTCCACGCGCTGCGCGCCGTGCGCCTCGATCGCTGCGGAGATCTGCCGGGCATGATTGGCGGCATGCTCGACGATGCGCTCGCTCACCTGCTCCTGGCAGCGGCGGAACAGCAGGTTGTTGCGTGAGAAATCCGCGTGCCCGAGCACGTGCGCGGTGACCAGGATGTTTTCGGCCAGGCCGTTGTTCTGCGCAAGGTAGGCATGCCCGGGGTTGCCCGGGAACACCACCTCGAAGAGGCGCGAATGCCCCATGTGGCGCTGGATGAGCTGGTAGATGTAGCGCACGCCGAACGACCAGTGCGGCATGCGCACCGGCAGCCCGTAGACGGCGATCTCCATCATGAAACTCTCAGGGACCGCTTCAAAGTCGACCGGGTGAAACTTGAGTCCCGAGCGCGCCGCGAGCTCCTCGATGCGGCGCACGTACGCCTGCCAGTCCCCGCTCATGATTGCGCCGGCGCCTCGTTCTCGGCGGCGAAGAAATGCCTGACCGCGCCCCACACCGCATCGAAATCCGCGAGTGCGTAGCTGCCCGCGGCACACCCGGCCGCCTGCAGCTCTTGAAACAGCCGTCCGGTCTCGGTTGCCAGCTGCCGCGGCAGGCCGGAGGAAACCTCCACGTAGCCGGTGAAACAGGCGTCGGCGGTGATGGTGGCGAGCGCGGCGCGCGCGTCCGCCGCATCGCTCACCGAGTTGTCGCCGTCGGTGGCATAGAACAGATAAATGTTGCTGCGCCCGGGGTTGTAGCGTGCGTCGATGATCTCGCGCACCTTGTTGAAGCCGGTGGAAGCGACCGTGCCGCCGCTGCCGCTCACCTCGAAGAACTGCGGTTCGTTGAATTCCCAGGCTTCGGTGGTGTGCGCCACGAACACGGTCTCCAGCGAGCGGTACTCGCGCCGCAGGCCCTGCACCACCCAGAAAAAGAACGCCTTGGCGAGCTTGCGGTCGCGGTCGGACATGCTGCCCGACACGTCGAGCATGAAGAACACCACGGCGTGCACCGCGGGCTGCCGGCGCCGCGCCAGCTGCCGGTAACGCAGGTCTTCGTCGGTGAAGTTCGGCGTGCCACCCGGCGCGCCGCGCCGTTTCACCAGCTCCTTGAAGGAGCGGCGCCGGTCGAGGCGCGAGCGCGCGCCACGGCGGTCCCAGCCCTCGCGCGTCCAGTCGGTTTCATCCGACGGTCCGGCGCGCGCCTTGAGGTTCGGCAGCTGCATCTCCTCCCACAGCCAGTCGACGATGTCGTCGACCTTGAACTCGAGCAGCAGCTGCACCTCGCCCTGCTCGCGTCCGCCCGGGCCCTTCTCGCCCTCCCCCTCCTTCGAGGGGTCGGTGAACACGTCCCCGGGTTTCGCCTTGCCCTGCCCCGCGCCAAAGGATTCATCGGCACGGCGCAGGCGGAAGTGATGGTGCTCGAGCATGCGCACCGGCACGCGCACGGTGCGCGCGCCTTCGCTCGCCAGATCCGCGCCGGCGATGATCTCGGGCAGGTTGTCCTTGACGGCGGCACGGATTTTCTCGTCGTGACGCAGCCAGTCGCGCGCCCCGCGCGAAAACAGGTCGTACCACTTCGCGGCGCTGGTTGGCGCGTCACGCTTGCCGCCGCCGGAGTCCATGCCGCGCCGCTACTCCTGTGCCAGGAGGGTGGTCACGTAACTCAAGGCTTCCTTGGCACTGTGTTCGTCGTAGCCGTATTCGGCGACCAGGCGCTGCTGCACCACGGAGATCTTCTGGCGCGCGTCCTCGTCCGGGCGTGCCGTGGAGGTCACGAGCCTGAGCACGTCGCGGCGCTCCTCGAACAGGTACTGCTCGATCGCTTCGCGCATGCGTGCATGGCTCGCGAGCTTGAACTTCTCGCCCGCCTTGAACGCCACCATGGCCTTGCGCACTACTTCCTGGCGGAACGATTGCTTGCCGGAATCGGAGACCTTGATCTTCTCCTCCACCGAACGCAGGAAGCGTTCGTCCGCCGGGCGCGCCTCGCCGCTGATCGGATCGCTCACCTGGCGGTGATCGAGTGAGGCCTCGACCTCGTCCAGGTATTTCTCCAGCAGCTGCTGCGCTTCGGCCTCGAAGGAGGCAAACATGGCCCGGTGCACGTCCTCCTTGACCCAGCGGTTGTAGAACTCCTTGCGTGCCGACACCAGGTGATCAATCCAGGCCTTCTTCTGCTTGGCGTCCATACGCGCATCGCTCTCGATGGAGTCCTTGAGCGCGAGCAGCAGTTCCATGCTGGTGAGACTGTGGGTATTGCCGCGGGTGATGGCGTTGGACAGTGCGTTGATGACGAAGCGCGGACTCACGCCCGTCATGCCCTCTTCCGGCGCCTCGGCCCGCAGCCGCGCGGCCTCGTTCTCGGCCATGCCCTCGACGGCGTCGCCGGCGTAGATGCGCAGCTTCTTCGCCACATCGAGCCCCTCGCGCTCCGGCTTCACCAGGCGCGTCAGGATGCCGAACACGGCGGCCAGATTCAGTACGTGGGGGTCCAGGTGCACGTTGCGGAACGCCTGCGCACCCGACACGAGTTTGTGGTAAATGCGCGACTCGTCGCGATACGACAGCGCATACGGGACCTTGATGATCACCATGCGGTCCAGCAGCGCCTCGTTCTCTTTTTCCTGCAGGAACTTGTGGAACTCGGCGAGATTGGTGTGCGCGAGAATCGTCTCGTCCACGTGAATCAGCGGGAAGCGCGACACCTTGACGTTTTTCTCCTGCGTCAGTGTCAGCAGCAGGTACAGGAACTCGCGCTTCACCTTGAGGATTTCGATCATCTCGAGCACGCCGCGGCTGGCGGCATACACGGCGCCCGACCATGACCAGGCCCGCGGGTCGCCTTCGTCGCCGATCTGCGCAACCTTGGCGAGGTCCACCGAGCCTACGAGGTCGGCGATGTCCGCGGTACTCGGGTCGTGCGGCGCGTAGGTGCCGATGCCGACGCGCGAAGCCTCGGCGAGGAACACGCGCTCGACCGGCACGCGCACGAAATCACCCTCGAATTCGCGTTCGACGAAATCACGCGCCCAGGGCGACAGCTCGCCTGAGATATTGACGCCGTAGCGCTCGCGGAAGTCCGCGCGCAGGCTGGTGGGAATGAGGTTCAGGGGATTTTCCCGCAACGGCGAGCCGCGCACGGCGTAGAGCGCGCCTTCGTCGGTGCGGCTGTATTCCTCGAGTCCGCGCTTGAGCAGGATCGCGAGTGTGGACTTGCCGCCGGAAGGCGGGCCCAGGAGCAGCAGCAGGCGCCGACCCACATCGGAGCCGGCGGCGGCGGCCTTGAAGTAATCGACCACGCGGCCGAGCGGCTCGTCGATGCCGAATAACTCGCGCTTGAACAGTTCCCGCGCGCGGCTGCTCTCGGAAGCGTCGGCATCGCCGCCACGGCCGTGCCAGCGCAGCATGTCCCAGATGTACTCATGGCTGGTGCGGGCCAGCGCTGCCGGGTTCGCCGGCAGGATCCCCGACAGGAAATCCCCGAACGTGCCTTCCCAGCGCTGCGCGCGATGCAGCCGGCTGAACGAACTTAAGGTGTCGATGAAGTCGGCAGTGGTGCCAGCGGAGTCCGCGTCAGCAGCAAGAAGCGGTCGCATCGTCCATACCTCCAGTTGAGCTCATGAATCTCGAGCCGGGCCGGCGGTGCCGGCGGTGCCAGCGTGCGGATTAACTTAGTCCCAAGGCTGCGCCCAATGAGTGACGGCCATCAGATCCTAGCGCACTTATTACGTTAAGACGGTCACAGCGCCGGATTGTTCACTTCGGACCACGTCGCGCAGCACCCGGCAGGAGTCCGCACCGGCCCTGCCGCAAGCCGCGCCCTTAAGTGGCTGATTGAAAAGCGTGCGTCCCTTGAAGGGCCGGCCGCCTTTCGATCCTGCGGTGCGAAACGGCGTTCGCAGCCGCGTTCCGCCCGCGGCCGCTGGGGCGAAAAAAACCGCCGCAATCGCCAACGATCCGGCGTGCGCACCACGCGCGCGGCGCACACAAACCGAGCAGTGCTTCATAGGTTGATTACTCACGTCGGGACGCCCCGACACAGGCTCTCGTTATTGTGAACTGACGCACTGCGGCTCTGCCGAGGCAACTTATCCTGCAGTAGCGAGGTGTTGCGCGCACTTGAGGACAGGTGCGGGCCTCGTTCCACGGAGCGGACAGTCATTTACGACAACAGCAGTCATTGCGGAGATACGACACGTGGCTAATGCAGCATCGTCTGCGCCCCGCTCGCGCGAAACACCCGCCGGTGCGGCAACCGGCAGTGCCCCGGCAGCCTCGACTCCCGTGGCCGACGTGACCGCGATTACCACGCGCGATGATTTTCTGCTCGAGCTCGGCCAGACGCTCGGCGGCCAGGCCGCGGTGCGCCCGGTCGAGTCCATCGACGCGGCGCTGCCGCATCTTGGCAGCAGCCGGCGCGCCCAGATCCTGGTGATCGACGCGCGCGACGTGGCCGAGCTGCGCGCCGCCGCCGACGCCGCCCACGCCGAGGCGCCGCGTGCGGTGGTCCTGGTGTTCACGGAAAGCCGCGCCGAGGCGCAAGCCGGCGCCGCCCTCAAGGGCTCGAAGGTGTTCGCGATCCTGCCGCTGCCGGTCGATGCCCGTAAGACCCAGGCAATATTCGAAGGCGCCGTCGAGGACGCGCGCCAACGCAAGGACAACGCGCCGACCGATGAGGTCGAGGCTCCGAAGCTGACCATCGGGGCATTCCGGCCAACGCCGGTGAGCAGCGAGGCTGCCGCATCCGACGACGGCGGTTCGAGCGACAAACGCAAGCTGGTCATGATCGGCGCGGCCGCCGCGGCCGCAGTCGCGCTGGCTGGCGTTGCCTGGTACCTGCACAGCAGCGCCAGCCCCGCTGTCCCGACCGGCCCGGCCGCGGCCGTGAGCGTGGCGAACACCGCCACCCCCGCCGCCGCGGACGACAACAGCGCCGCCGCCCTGCCGGCGGCCCCGACGGCCGATACCTCCATTCTGCAGGGCAAGGTCGATGAGCTGCTCGAGAAGGCGCGCCTTGCCATGCACGAGCGGCGCTACACCGAGCCCGCCGGCGACAACGCGCTGCTGTACTTTCGTTCGGCGGCTGCCGCCGACGCCCGCAACGGCGAGGCCCGCGACGGTCTGCAGCGGGTCGCCGCGGTGCTGGGCGCGCGCTTTGAAGAAGCGTTCACCGCCGGACGCTTCGACGAGGCCGCGCAGACGCTCGCCAACTTCCGTGCGGCAACGCCGGCTGATCCGCGGGTCAGCACCTTCACGCAGCGGCTCGCCGTGACCCAGGTGAGCCGCGCACTTGCCGACGGCAATCTCGAGCGCGCGACCGCGCTGGTGCGTCAGGCGCAGCAGTCCGGCGCCGTGCCCGCCGAGCAGATCGCCCGCTGGCGTGCCGAGCTCGCGCGCCACCAGGAGGACACCAAGGTGCAGCACCTGGCGGGCCTCGTGGGGGATCGCATCCGGGACGGCAAGCTCACCGACGCGGATGACAGCGCCAAGAGCTACGCGCAGCAGTTGACGTCGCTCGCGCCGGGCAACCCCGCCACCGCGCGCGCGGTGCACGATCTGATCACAGCCTACCTGCGCAAGGCGCGCGAGGCCGCGGTGGCCAGGAACGCGGCCGACCAGGAGCGCTGGCTCAACGAGGCGCGCGCGGCCGGAATTAAGCCCGGCGAGATCACCGCTTTCCAGCGCGAGCTCGCCAGCGCACGGCAGAAGGCCGGTCAGGCGGAGGCTGAGCGCCTGATGCAGACTTTTCGCGAGCGCCTCGGCTCGGGCGCGCTGACGGATCCGGCACAGGACAGCGCCGCGTGGTACCTGACCCAGGCGCAGGCGAGCGCCCCGAACGACCCGGCGCTTGCGCAGGGGAGCCGGGATCTCGCCGCCAAGCTCCTGGAGCGCGCCCGCGCCGCGGTGAGCGCCGGCAAGCCCGGTGACGCCGACCTCGCGGCAGCGCGGCACTGGGGTGCGGACGCTGCCAGCGTCAGCGCCGTACAGGCGCTGCAGAATCAGTCCGGGAACCAGGGGCTGGCGGTCAATGCCGCCGCGCTGGCCTCGAAACTCAAACAGACGCGCGCCGCGAACCCCGAGTACCCGCAGAGCGCGTTCAATCACCACATCAGCGGCTCGGTGGTGCTCACGTACACCGTGGACACCAGCGGCGTGACGCGCGATGTGCACGTGGTCGAAGCGACGCCGCCGGGCGTGTTCGATACAGCGGCCGTCAACGCCGTGCGGCGTTGGCGCTACGCACCCATGATCGTCAACGGCGCCGCTATCGAGGTGCCGGTGAAGACCATGGTGCGGTTCGAGCTGCCGAAGTAGCAACAGGAGACTCTCCAGATGATGGTCGCAGCCCCACAACGCCGCCGCCAATTGCTCACCGCCGGCATCGGCACCGCCCTGATCCTCGTGATGGGCGCGGTGCTGCTGTTCGGCTTCCGTCTCGCGACGCAGATGCGCACCAGCATCAGCGCGCTGCAGTCGGCGAGCACGCTTCAGACCTACCCCGAGACCATCGCCCAGCAGCTGAACTCGCTGCGCGATCGCCTCGAGGTGCGAGCCTATGCCGGGCAGGCGCTCTCGGAACTACAGACTTCCGTCAAACGCTTCGACGCCAACCTGCGGCAGCTCGAGGCCACCGGCGATGCGGCAGGGCCGCAGTTGAGCCGCGCGCAGCTGCTGTGGCGCCAGTACCAGCCGGTGCTCGACCCGGTGATCACCTTCACCGGCCAGCCGTACGTGGACTCGGATAACGGCGGCAGCTCGCTCTCGGGCGAGGGACGTCGTCACTACGCCGAGGTCAAACGGGCGCAGCTGTTCGCCAGCGAAAACGCCCGGCCGCTGCAGAGCCAGCTCGCCAGTCTCGCCACGGCGCTGCAGCGCGGCTCCTCGGACGCCGCGGCGCGCCTGCGGGCGCTGCTCTCGGCTGGCGTGCTCGCCGCCCTGGTGCTGGCTGCGGCCGCCGGCTACTTTCAGCTCACGCGCGCACGCCACGAGCGTGTCGCCCGCGAGGCCCAGGAACAGACTCGCGACATCCTGAAATCGGTGCGTGAGGGCTTCTTCCTGCTCGACTCCGATCACCTCATCGGCTCGGTGTGGTCGGAGGCGCTCGCGCACATGTTCTCGCGCACTGACTTCGCCGGACTGTCGTTCGAGGACCTCCTGAAGGACCTCGTGCCGGCGGCCACGCTCACCACCGCCACCAAGTACGTGAAGCTGCTGTGGGGCGAGCGCGCCCATGAAAACCTGATGAAGAGCATCAACCCCCTGGGGCAGCTCGAGATCACGCGCGACAACGGCCACGGCACCAAGGAGACGCGCTACCTGCAGTTTGATTTCCACCGCGTCATGGGCCCTGAGGGCGTCCGGCACGTTCTCTGCTCGGTGAGCGACAACACCGCGGCCGTGCTCCTGGCCCGCGAACTGCAGGACTCGCAGCAGAATGCCAACTCGCAGCTGGACATGATGATCGGCATGCTGCACGTGGATCCGCTGCAGCTGACGTCCTTCCTCGACACCACCGAGACCAGCATCAAGCTGGTCAACACCATCCTCAAGGAGCCGGCGCGGGCCGACGCCGAGTTCCGCAAGAAGCTCACCGGCCTGTTCCGCGAGCTGCACTCCATCAAGGGCGAGGCGTCGGCGCTAAACCTGTCGAGCGTCGCCAGCCGCGTGCACGTCATGGAAGACATGGTGAGTGAGTGCAAGAAGAAGCCCGAGCTCACCGGCAACGACTTCCTGCCGCTGGTGCTGAAGCTCGACGATCTCTTGGCGCACCTGCGTGGCGTGCGCGAAATGGCGGCCCGCCTCTCGATCCTCAAGGACGCCCCGCGTACGCCAGCCCAGACCCCGGAAGTTGCGCCCGCGTCCCGCACCGCGGGCGGTTCGCAACGGCCGCGCGCCGCGGCAGGCGCCGAGGGCTCGCTGGAGGAGCTCTCCCCGACGCTGCAATCCATGGCCGCCCGCCTGGCCCAGGACCATAAGAAGCAGTTCAGCCTGTCGGTCGCGGGCCTGGCCGACGTGCCGGCGCCCTACGCCGCTACGATCAAGGATTGCCTCATCCAGATGCTGCGCAACGCCGCGGTGCACGGCATCGAGGCGCCGGAGGTGCGCCGCAACCTCGCCAAACGCGACGTGGGCGCGGTCAGCGTGGACTTCCGCCGCACGCCGGGCGGCTACGAGCTGGTGTTCGAGGACGACGGCGCGGGTATGACGCCGCAGAACCTCAAAGCGGCCGCAGTGCGCAAGCAGCTGCTCACCGAGGAGGCGGCCGAGCGCATGGACACGCGCGCGGCGATGGCGCTGATCTTCGCGCCCGGTTTCTCGACCCAGGAAGGGGTCTCGATGGACGCCGGTCGCGGGATCGGCATGGACGTGGTGGCGCGCAGTGTTGCAAATCTGGGTGGCAAGATCGGCGTCAGCACGCACCCGGGCAAATTCACGCGTTTCCGCGTCGTGCTGCCCGGCACCGACTCGGCCAGCGCCGCAGTGGCGTGAGCCAAGTGAAAGAAACCAAGATGAGCGTCAATGGCAAGCCCGACGGCAGGAAGCCCTACAAGCTGATGATCGTCGACGACTCGAACATCATGCGCCGGCGCATCGAGCGCTCGCAGCAGTTCGAGGACCTGCAGCTGGTTGGCACGGCCGGCAACGGCCTGGAAGCGCTGGAGCTGTTCAAGAAGACCGATCCGGACGTCGTGACCATGGATCTGACCATGCCGCAGATGGACGGCATCGAGTGCATCGGGCGGCTGGTCAAACTCAAGCCGGCGGTGCGGATCCTGGTGATCTCGGCGCTCGCGGACAAGGCCACCGCGGTGGAAGCCATGGAAAAAGGCGCCAACGGTTTCCTCAACAAGCCGTTCACCGACCGGCAGTTGAACGAGGCCTTTGCTGAGCTCTTGTGCTGAGCACCTGAAGGAACCAACCGTAATGTTGTATGAACAAGAGCTGAAGACTTTCGTCGATGCCACGACGAATTTCTTCTCGGTGGCAGCCCAGGAGCCGGCCTCGATCGGCTCGCCCTACCTCATGGAGGGCTCACCGTCGGTGCACGAATACACCGGGATCATCAGCATCTCCGGCAAGCGCGAGGGCGTGGTGTACTTCACCGCGCCCAAGGCAATGCTGACCGTAATGCTGATGAAAATGCAGGAAAACGACTTCAGCCACGAGACCATGCGCGACCTCGTGGGCGAGGTAGCCAACACCATCTCCGGCAACGCGCGCCGCGACTTCAGCCGCGAGTTCGTGATTTCAGTGCCGAGCGTGCTCTCCGGGGAGAAGCCCGACGTGCCGCTGCAGGCGGGACGCCGCTCGTTCATCATTCCCATCAACTGGCGCAGCCACTCGGCGAAGCTGGTGGTGTCGCTCAGCTAGTTAACTGGCCGAAATTGCAGGAAGCAATTTCGGCGGACATCGACTTCGTTTCCGCGGGCAAAAGGCGGCGCTCGATGCACACTGCCACGATCACCTCAGCAGCCGAGCACTTCATAGCAAGGCTGGGTGCAGGGGCTTTTGCCCGCTGCGCCTTCAGGTACGCTGAGACACCTCTTCTTCATGGCTCTTCAGGCTCTTCATCGGCCCGCAGCCGGTAGCCCAGGCCGGTCTCGGTGATGAGGTAGCGCGGCTCGCGCGGATCCGGCTCGAGCTTGCCGCGCAGGTTCTTGATGCACACGCGCAGGCTCCGCGAATCATCCTCCCGTTCCGGCCCCCACACTTCACGGATCAGCTGCCGTTGCATGACGATGGAGCCCAGGTGCCGCGTCAGGCACTCGAGCACGCGGTACTCCAGCGGGGTCAGGTGGATCGGCCCGTCCGCGCCTGCGGTCTCGCGCCGCGCCAGATCGATGCGCAGGGCGCCGAGCTGCAGGAGCGAGGTCTGCCCGGCGCCACGGGCGTTACGCCGCAGCGCCGCGCGCAGGCGCGCCAGCAGCTCCGGGGTGCTGAACGGCTTGGTCACGTAGTCGTCGGCGCCGGCGTCCAGGGCGGCGACCTTCTGTTCTTCCATGGTGCGCGCTGACAACACCACGATCGGCACCGGCGACCAGGCGCGCACGCGCCGAATGACCGTAAGCCCGTCGCCATCGGGAAGCCCCAGATCCACCAGCAACAGGTCCGGCTTGTGGCTGCGCGTTTCGATCTCCGCCCGCTGCGCGCTGTCGGCCTCGATGCAGCGATAGCCTTCAGCCTCCAGCAGCACGCGCACGACGCCGCGGATCGCCGGCTCGTCTTCGATGATCAGGACCTGGTGCATCGCTTCGGTCATGGCGCGGCCTCGACCGTCGGCAGCGTGAACGCCAGGCGGGCGCCGCCGCCGTCACGCCGCTGCGCCCGGATCTCCCCGCCGTGGGCGTGAACGATCGCCTCGCAGATCGCAAGTCCGAGTCCCACCCCCGCCACCGTGCCCTCCTCCGCGCCGCGCTGGAACTTGGCGAACAGGCGCGCCGGATCGCCCGGCGGGAACCCGGGCCCGTCATCCTCCACCACGACCTGCACGCGGTCCGGGTCGGCGCCGGCGATCGCGACCACGGAGACCTGGGTTGCCGGAGGGGTGTACTTGGCGATGTTGTCAAAGAGGTTGCCCAGCACCTGCACGATGAGCGTCGCATCCACCCACACCGGCGGCAGGTCCGGGGCGACCTGCACCGCCACCGCGCGGGGCGCCAGGCGCTCGCGGCTGCTCGCGAGCGCGCTGCCCACCAGATCATCGACGGTCTGCCAGTCGCGCCTGAGCGCCACCTGCCCGGACTCGAAGCGCACCAGGTCGAGGACGTTGGATACCAGCTCCGACATTTCCCGCGCCTTGGTCTCGATCGAGCGCGCCAGCGCCAGGCGCGCGCCTTCATCGAGCGTCGCGCCGTGCTGCGCGAGCGCGCTGCCGGCGCCGGCCATCACCGCGAGTGGCGTGCGCAGATCATGGGAAATCGAGGCGAGCAGCGTGTTGCGCAGAGTCTCGCGCTCGGCGGCGACGGTGGATTGTTCCGCCACTTCCGCCAGCCGTGCGCGCTCGATGGCGAGCGCTATCTGCCCGGCGAAGGTCTCGAGCAGATGGCTCTGCTCCGGCAGCAATACCCGCCGCGGGTTCTGCGGCAGCACCGCGAGCACCCCCACGGTGCGGCGCTCATCGCCCAGGGGCACGTACAGGCCGGGCGCCGCGGGCAGCGTATCGGAACCGAGTCCGGCGCGCCGCGCATGGTCGGCGACCCATTGCGCCACCGCCAGATCCGCGCGACGAAAGGAGCTCTCGAGCGCTTCTTCCGCGGGGTACGCGAGCCGTCCGTGGGCGTCGGGCAGCAGCACCACCGCCTGGCATTGAAAAACTTCGGCGATGTGCCGCACGGCCACGTGTGCCATGCCGCTGATGCCGCGGGTGACGGCGAGTTCGCGGCTCATGGCGTATAGCAGCGCCGTGCGCCGCTCGCGCGCGCCGGCGACGCGGGTCTGCTGCCGCACGCTGGCGGTGAGGGTCGCGATGACGAGCGCAATGGTGAGCATGGCGGCGAAGGTCACCAGGTACTGCACGTCGGACACCGCAAACGAGTAGCGCGGCGGCACGAAGAAGAAATCGAAGGCCGCCACGTTCAGCACCGCGGTGACGGCGGACGGCCCGCGACCGAGCCGCAGCCCCGCCACGGTCACGCCCAGAAGATAGATCATCACGAGGTTCGAGAGCTCGAAATGCGGGTACATGAGAAACGCCATGGCGGTGCACAGCAGCGTGATCGCGGCCGCGAAAGCGTAACGGTCCCAGCGCACCGCCGGCGGCGTGCCCAGGGGCACGGCTCCCGCAGCGCTGCCCGGGTCCGGGGCGGGGCGGCGGCGCTCGTTGGCAGCGATCAGCACCACGTCGAAGCCGCGGGCGCGGCGCACGAGCTCGGTCGCGGTCGAAGGACGCAGCCACGCGCGCCAGCCGCGCCGCTTCGGTGCGCCCACCAGCACGCGCGTGGCCTGGCGCGTCTCGGCATAACCGGCGATGGTGGCCGCGGCGGACGGGCCGTCGAGCGTGACGGCCTCGCCCCCCAGCGACTCTGCCAGACGCAGCACGTCGATGCGGCGATTGCGCTCAACTTCCGGCAACGACAGCAGCCACGGCGTCTCCACGTAGACGACGGTCCATTGGGCATCCAGCGCATCCGCCATGCGCCGGCCGGCGCGCACCAGCTGTTCCGCCTGTTCATCGGGGCCCACCGCGACGAGCACGCGGTCGCGCGCGTGGCGCGCCTGGGTGCGGTCAACGGGAAGTGCGCGCGAAGCCGCCTCGACGCGATCGGCCACCCGGCGCAGCGCGATTTCCCGCAGCGCGAGCAGATTCTGCTTGCGGAAGAAGCGCTCGACGGCGGCGCCCGCCTGGTCCTGCACATACACCTTGCCCGCGTGCAGGCGCGCAATCAGGTCATCGGGCGGCAGGTCGATGAGTTCGATGTCGTCGGCCTCATCGAACACGTGATCGGGGAGGGTCTCGCGCTGACGGATGCCGGTGGTCTGGTAGACCAGGTCGTTGAGGCTCTCCAGGTGCTGGACGTTGACCGTCGTCCAGACACTGATGCCCGCGGCCAGCAGCTCCTCCACGTCCTGCCAGCGCTTGGGATGCCGCGGCGGCGGCGTGCCGCCGACGATGTTGGAATGCGCCAGCTCATCGACCAGCAGGATCCCGGGCGTGCGCGCCAGCGCCGCGTCGAGGTCGAACTCCTGGCGCACGATGCCGCGGTAGCTCACCGGCAGCGTCGGCAGGCGCGTGAGGCCCTCCAGCAGCCGCTCGGTCTCGACGCGCCCGTGAGGCTCGACGTAGCCCACCAGCACCTCGGTCCCGGAGGCGCGGGCGCTGCGCGCCGCCTCGAGCATGGCGTAGGTCTTGCCGACGCCGGCCGAGGCGCCGAAGAAAATGCGCAGCCGGCCGCGCTGGGCCCGGGCCTCTTCGGTCTTGACGCGCTCGAGCAGCTGATCCGGGTCAGGCCGGGTTTCGGCCATGTCAGGTCACTTCAGCGCATCGAGGGCCAGATTCAGCTCCAGCACGTTGACACGCGGTTCGCCTAAGACTGCCAGCAACCTACCCGCGGTGTGCGCGGCAATCAATGCCCGCACGCGCGGCAGCGGCAGGCCGCGCGCGCGGGCGACACGTGCGGCCTGGTACTCGGCGGCGGCGACGCTGATGTCCGGATCAAGCCCGCTCGCCGACGCCGTCACCAGATCAACCGGCAGCGGCGCTAAGTTACCCGGGTCGGCCGCGCGCAGCGCCGCGATGCGCGCCTTGACGGCATCCAGGAGCGCCGGGTTCAGGGGCCCGAGGTTCGAGCCGCCCGACGCCATGCCGTTGTAGGGCTGGGGCGTGGTCGCCGAGACGCGGCTCCAGAAGTGCTCAGGATCGGTGAAGCTCTGGCCGATGAGGCGCGAGCCGATCGGCTGTCCGTCGCGTTGCACGAGGCTTCCCCCGGCTTGTCCGGGGAAGAGCACCCGGGCGATGCCGGTCACCACCAGCGGGTAGAGGATTCCGGTGAGCACCGTCATGACGAGCAGCAGCGAGAGCGCGGGGCGCAGCACGGCGGTGATTTCGTTGCGGGATTTCATATGCATCAGACCAGGTGCGCCACGACGAGCCCGAGGTCGACGAGCTTGATGCCGACGAACGGTACGAGGATGCCGCCGAGCCCGTAGACCAGGAGGTTCCTGCGCAGCAGGATCGCGGCGCCCAGCGGCCGGTAGCGCACGCCCTTCAGCGCCAGCGGAATCAGGAACACGATGATAAGCGCATTGAAGATCACGGCCGACAGGATCGCCGAGTAGGGGCTCGCCAGATGCATGACGTTGAGCGCGTTCAGCTGCGGATAGGTGGTGACGAAGGCCGCCGGAATGATGGCGAAGTACTTGGCGACGTCATTGGCGATGCTGAAGGTGGTGAGTGCGCCGCGGGTCATGAGCATTTGCTTGCCGGTTTCCACCACCTCGATGAGCTTGGTGGGGTTGGAGTCCAGATCCACCATGTTGCCGGCTTCCTTGGCCGCCTGCGTGCCGGTGTTCATGGCCACGGCGACGTCCGCCTGCGCGAGTGCCGGCGCATCGTTGGTGCCGTCGCCCGTCATGGCGACCAGGCGTCCCTGTCCCTGGTGCTCGCGGATGAGCTTCAGTTTCGCCTCCGGGGTGGCTTCCGCAAGAAAACTGTCGACGCCGGCCTCGGCGGCGATCGCGGCCGCCGTGAGCGGGTTGTCGCCGGTGATCATGATGGTGCGGATGCCCATGCGGCGCAGCTCCCCGAAGCGCTCGCGGATGCCGCCCTTGACGATGTCCTTGAGCTCGATGATGCCGAGCGCCCGTGCTCCGTCGCTGACCAGCAGCGGCGTGCTGCCGCGGCGGGCGACTTCCTGCACGCTGGTGAGTACTGCGCGCGGGAACGCCTGGCCGAGCGCCGCGATGTGTTTCTCGATGGCATCGGCGGCGCCCTTGCGGATCTGGCGGGCGCCGATGTTGACGCCGCTCATGCGGGTGTGGGCGGAGAACGGCACGAACGAGGCGTGCAGGGATGCCAGGTCGCGCTCGCGCAACTGAAAGCGCTGCTTGGCGAGCACCACGATGCTGCGGCCCTCGGGTGTCTCGTCGGCGAGCGAGGCGAGCTGCGAGGCGTCGGCGAGTTCCTCCTCCGTGACCCCGGCGGCCGGCAGAAAGGCCGCCGCCTGGCGGTTGCCCAGCGTGATGGTGCCGGTCTTGTCGAGCAGCAGTACATCGACGTCGCCGGCGGCCTCGACCGCGCGCCCGGAGGTGGCGATGACATTGGCCTGCAGCATGCGGCTCATGCCGGCCACCCCGATCGCAGACAGGAGCGCGCCAATGGTCGTGGGGATGAGGCACACCAGGAGCGCGATCAGCGCGGTGATGGTGATCGGGGTGCCGAGTTTCGCCACCGCAACGCTGTAGAGCGAGTACGGCAGGAGCGTCGCGGTCGCGAGCAGGAACACCAGGGTGAGCGCCACCAGGAGGATGGTGAGCGCGATCTCGTTGGGCGTTTTCTGGCGCCGCGCGCTCTCGACCATGGCGATCATGCGATCCAGGAAAGTCTCGCCGGGATTGACCGTTACGCGCACGATGATCCAGTCGGACAGCACCCGCGTGCCGCCGGTGACGGCCGAGAAATCCCCGCCGGATTCGCGGATTACCGGCGCCGACTCCCCGGTGATGGTGCTTTCGTCCACCGAGGCGGCGCCGGCGATCACCTCGCCGTCCGCGGGCACGTAATCGCCCGCCTCGATGAGCACCACATCCCCGCGCCGCAGCTCATCGGCGCGCACCCGCGTGCTGCGCGCGCGCTCTTCCGGGTTGGGGAGTTTCTTCGCGAACACGCTCTGCTTCATGCCGCGCAGCGCCGCCGCCTGCGCTTTGCCGCGCCCTTCGGCGAGCGCTTCGGCAAGATTCGCGAACAGCACCGTGATCCACAGCCACAGGGCGATGTTGAAAATGAACCAGGCCGGCGCCTCACCGACCCCAGCGAGTGCCTGCAGCCACAGCGCCGTGGTCAGCAGGCTGCCGATATAGACCACGAACATCACGGGGTTGCGCCACTGCACCCGCGGATCAAGCTTGCGCAGCGCGTCGAGCGCCGCGGGGGCGAGCAGCGCGCGCTCAAACAGCGCGAGTTTGCGGCGGCTCATGGCATCTTCCAGAGCATCACGTGCTCGACGATCGGTCCCAGCGCCAGCGCCGGCACGAAGGTGAGCGCTCCCACCAGCAGCACCGTACCGATCAAGAGAATGACGAAGGTTGCGCCGTGGGTGGGCATGGTGCCGGCGCTCACCGGGATGCGCTTCTTCGCCGCCAGCGAACCTGCGACCGCGAGCACCGCGACGATCGGCCAGAAGCGCCCCAGCCACATGGTGAGCGCCAGCGCCACGTTGTAGAAGGGCGTGTTGGCGGACAGGCCGGCGAAGGCGCTGCCGTTGTTGTTGCCGGCGGAGGAGAACGCATACAGGATCTCGGAAAACCCATGGGCACCGGGATTGGCGACGCCGGCCCGGCCTGCATCCACGCTCACCGCGACCGCGGTGCCGGTGAGCACGATGAACGGCATCACCAGGATGGCGATCGAGCTCATTTTCATCTCGAAGGCCTCGATCTTCTTGCCAAGGTATTCGGGCGTGCGCCCGATCATGAGCCCGGCGATGAAGACCCCGACGATGGCGAAAATCAGCATCGAATAGATGCCGGTCCCCACGCCGCCGAAGACGACCTCGCCCAGCTGCATCTGGAACAGCGGCACGAACCCGCCGAGCGGCGTGAACGAGTCGTGCATGCTGTTCACCGCGCCGCAGGAAGTCGCAGTGACGATGGTCGCGAACAGCGCCGAGGCCGCGACGCCAAAGCGCGTCTCCTTGCCCTCCATGTTGCCGCCGGACTGGGTCGCGCTTGCGGCCTGATCGACCCCGAGCTGCGCGATGAGGGGGTTGCCCTGTTGTTCGCTGTGCACCGTCACCGCGAGCAGGGCGACGAACAGGATCGCCATCGCCGCCAGCACCGCCCATCCCTGGCGGGTATCGCCGACCATGCGGCCAAAGGTGTAGGTGAGGCCCGCCGGGATGATGAGGATAGCCAGCATTTCCAGGAAGTTCGTCAGCGCGTTGGGATTCTCGAAAGGGTGCGCGGAGTTGGCGCCGAGAAAACCGCCGCCGTTGGTGCCCAGCTCCTTGATGCTCTCCTGCGAAGCCACCGGGCCCATGGGCAGCGTCTGCGTTCGAGTCGTCAGAGTCTCCAGCACCGGGTTGCCGGCGGCATCCTTGAGGGGGTTGCCGGCTGCATCGGCCCGAGGCTGCTGGTAGCTCAGCGCCTCGACGGTGGTGACGTCCTTGTAGGGGCTGAAGTTCTGGATCACCCCCTGCGAGACCAGTAGCACGGCCAGCAGCATCGCGATGGGCAGCAGGATGTAGAGCGTGGCGCGCGTCACGTCCACCCAGAAGTTGCCGATGGTCGCGGTCGTGTGGCGCGCGAGCCCCCGGATGAGCGCGATCGCGACCACGATGCCGCTGGCGGCCGAGAGGAAGTTCTGCACCGCCAGCCCCGCCATCTGCGTCAGATAGCTCATGGCCGACTCCCCGCCCGCGTACCCCTGCCAGTTGGTGTTGGTGATGAAGCTCACCGCGGTGTTGAACGCGGAGTCCGGCGACAGATTGGCGAATTTCTGCGGATTCAGCGGCAGCCACGCCTGGGCGCGCTGCAGGGCGTAGACGAGCGCGGCGCCGAGAACGTTGAACATAAGCAGCGCAATGGCGTACCGCTTCCAGCCCATCTGCGCCTCCGGATCGACGCCGCACAGGCGGTAGATCCAGCGCTCGAGCGGCGCCCCGGCCCGCAGCGGCCACCCGGGACGCGCCTCGAAGACCCGCGCCATGTACAGGCCGAAGGGCTTCACGCACGCGAGCAGCACGCCGAGGAACACCCCGATCAGGATCAGCGCCGGGGCATTCATCAGAAGGCTTCCGGCTTCAGGAGCGCATACAGCAGGTACACGAACAGGGCGCCGCTCAGGATGGCGCTGAGTGCGTACACAAGGTTCATGGCGGCCCTCCCAGCTTCGAGATCCCGGTGACGAGCCAGTGGGTGACGGCGTACAGGGCGAGCAGGGCGAGAATGAAAATAACGTCCACGTCAGGGCATCCCGTGAATGCGGGGCCGCCAAGTTACTGCCTGGCCTGTGAGGGCGGCGTGAGGAAACGCCTGCAGCGGCTGCGCGTTTAATTGTGACGGCTGCACTGTTGCTTACGGAGGATTTCAAGCGTGATTGAGTCTGTGCACGCCCTGTCCAGTCCCTTAGGCCGAATCACGCTGCGACGCGAGCTGGCTGAACGCCACGCGCGCATCACGCGCCTGTGGCACGCCGCGCGTAACGCTTACCGGCGCCTGAATGAGGCCCCGGTGCAGAACCTCATGGCCATGCGCGCCGCGGCGCAACGCCTCGATCAGCTCGCCCAGGGAAGGGCGTCACTGCTGTCGGATCTTAAAGCCCTGTCGGACTGAAGCGCTACGCGCGGCGTGCGCCGCGCCCCCGTAAGGCACGCGCGGGCAGCATGATCAGCGCGCGCAGGAGCTCGAACACCCCCTCGACGGTGAGGCCCACCAGCCGCAACGGCAGCAGCAGCAGCCACACGATCGGGTAGAGGATCAGCGCCGCGAGCGCCAGCGGCCAGCAAAAGAACAACAGCAGCAGCCATAACACCAGCCCGACCATTTGACGATCCTTTTGAGCCACGCCTAGAGTACCGGGCGTGATTGTATGTTGACCGCGAGCTTCGAAGCGCCTCCGGCGGTGCGCCCGGGAGATCGCGTCGCCGTGGTCGCGCCAGCGAGCGGCTTTGACCGTACCGCCTTCGAGGCCGGCCTGGCGGTGATCGGCGCGCGCTATCAGGTGGAGTTCGGCGCCGGGCTCTTCGAGCGGCAGCGTTATCTTGCGGGCGATGACGAGCGCCGTCTCACCGAGCTGAGCGCGGCGCTGGCGGATCCGGACGTGCGGGCGGTGTTCTGTGCCCGCGGTGGCTACGGTGCAGCGCGCCTCCTCGGGCGCTTAGGGCCTCCGGGCGTGTCCACCCCTGCCAAGCCGCTCGTTGGCTTCTCCGACATCACCTCGGTGCACCTGTGGCTGCAGAGTCACGGCTTCACCAGCATCCACGCTCCGGTGCTCACCCAGCTGGGACGCCTGCCGCAGGCCACGGCGTCGCGCCTGTTTGCGCTGCTGGAGTCCAATTCGCCCGCGCCGCCACTGCGCGGCACTGCCACCTACGGTGCGGGCATCGCGGAGGGACCGCTCCTGGGCGGCAACCTGTCAGTATTCACGCGCCTGCTCGGCACGCCGTTCATGCCCGAACTTGCCGGTGCGGTCCTGCTGCTCGAGGATCACGGCGAGCGCCCCTACCGGCTCGACCGCATGTGGACGCACCTGCAGCTCGCGGGCGTATTCGAGCGCATCTCCGGACTGGTGCTCGGCTCGTTCATCGACTGTGAGGAGAAGGACGCGGCCTACAGCAGCGCGGATGTGCTGCGGGAGCTGGCGGTGTCGACGGGTCTGCCGTGCGCTGCCGGATTCCCGATAGGCCACGGCGAGGTGAATGAACCCTTAGCCCTGGGCGCGCGGGTGCGCCTCGAGGCCGGCGGCCGCATCCTCACGTTCCTTGAACCTGCGGTGAAGGGCTAAAAGAGCGTGCCGCCCTCACCGACCATCGCCTTCCTTACCATCGGGATCGGCGGACCTCCATAGGAGAGGAACCTGTCGTGGAACGCCTGCCAGTAGCTGCGCGGGTCATGCGCCGCGGCCGCACCGGGCTGTTGGGCTACCCAGTCGGTGCGCAGTTTCCTGATCATGAGCTTCCCGAGGGTGTACTTCAGGTACTGCGGATCGTAAGTGCCGCGCGCGGCCTGCTGGCGGGCGTTGCCCGGATCCTGGAAGGCCTGCTCGCGGAACATCCGTTCCGACTCGGTGACGCTCATTCCCGCTGTCTGCAGGCCGATGGCCGAGAGGAAACGCACGTTGCGCAGCAGCGCCTCGATGAGCTGCCCGACATGCTGCTCGGGATCCCCGTCCCCGAGCCCCTCCTCCCACATCAGCTCCTCGCTGTAATGCGCCCAGCCTTCCGCGTAGGCATAGCCCACCCACAGCGCTGCGATCTTCGAGGGGTTGCGATTGGAGTGCAGGAACTGCTGGAAGTGGCCCGGCCACACCTCGTGCACGGTGATGTACAACAGGGCGGCCTTGCCCGGGATGTAGGCGGCGCGCTCCGCCGCGCTCCAGGCCGGATCCGGCGGCGCTATGTAATAGGTGTACGGCACGTTGGTCTCGTAAGGGCCTGGAACGCTGATATAGGCGGCGTTGGAGCGATTGTAGGGCGGCGCTTCGGCCACCTGAGCCTGCTCGTCGCTCGGCAGGGAGACGATGTGCCGGGCGATGACAAAGTTGCGCAGCGCATTAAGCTGCGCGCGGGCGCCGGCGACCGCCCCGCCTGAGGGCTTGTCGGCCTGCACCTTCTGCACACACGCGGAGAGTGTGGCCTTCGGGGAGTACGAAGCGCACGCGGCTCGCAGCGCCTGCGTGTTGCGCTCCAGGTCCGCCCGTCCCAGGGCGAGCAGCTGCGCGATGGGCACCCCGACCCGCTCCGTCGCCTGCAACATTTCCAGGAACTTCGCCTCACCGAGTGCGAAATTGCCGCCCGCTTGCGCCCGTTGGCTCTGGAGCCAGGCCGTCAGCGACTCCATCGCGCGCGCCGCGGCCTCGTTGGCATCGCGAAGCTGCTGCTGCGCCTGGCTGTCCTGGACGGAAGCAAACACCGCCGGGACGTCGTGGCGGTAGAAGTCAGCAAGGCCGCCGAAGCCTGCGATGCCGCGCTCAATGAAGGTCTGCGGGAGCGGGGTACTCAGGTTGGCGCGGATGTCGGCGGTAATCCGGGGGATCGCGCGCGCGTAGCCGAGGTAGCCTTGCAGGCGCTGCGGCAGCGGGGCGTAGGTGCGGGTCAGGTAGACATCCGGGTCGAGGCGGTCGAGATACCACGCGGGATTCGTGAACGGGAAGCGCGCCCGGTCGAGCCAGTAGAGGTCCGTGTCGAGCACCCACATCAGGTACTCGCGTTCGAAACGCTCGTCCGGAGTCAGGCTTGCGGCGTCAAAGGCGCTGGCGGCTGCGCGCCATGCCTTGAGGCGCCCGACCTGGGCCGCGATGCCCGCGGCGCTGTAGTCGGGCATCTGACCATCGTACTCATGCCGTCCGGCCTGCACGGCGAAGAAGGGCTGGGACTTCAGGTACTCCGCGACGAAGCGGGCCGCATACGCGGGCCAGCTGCCCTGCGCCGCTTCGTGCGCCGCGCTCCCGGGAACTGCGGCGGGCGGCCCGCTGCACGCGACGCCGGCCGCCACTGCGACCAGCGCAGCGCCCACGAGCCGCAGAACCCGCCTGGGCTTACGATCCATCCGCTCCCCCTCATGATCAATCGACGCGGTGCACCCCGACCGATAGCAACGCCCCGTCCGCTTCGCGCTCGACGCTGAACTCGATCGGCCGGCAGCACACTTCGCAGTCTTCTATATATGAGGCGTCAGCGGAGGTCAGGTCGACGCGCGTTTCCAGCCGTTCACCGCACCACGGGCACAGCACCGCGACGAACTCGGTGGGCTGCAGACCCGCTGCGGGGCCGGAACCGGGTTCGAACACCGGCTCCAGGCCGTAGAGCTCATCAATGGTGGCCCCATCCTGTTCCAGGATACGGTGCCGCAGGCGTTCAAGCTGAGGAGCCTTGGGATCTTTCATCGTTGCGTCGTGACGCCGCTAGCTGCGATGCTGCGCGCAGCGTGCCGCTTGAGGCAAGGTGAGGTCCTTAGGATAGCCGAACATGCCGGGCAAACACGCCGCAAGTGTCCTGTGCCTGTTGCTGGTTGCGCCGCTCGCGGGGTGCGGCGGACGTCTTGCGGAAGCGCCTGCGCCCGGCCCCTCACTCGCCGGCGCCTGGAAGCTCAACCCCACGACGAGCGACGATCCGCAGAAAGTCATCGAACGCATGCGCGCCCAGGCCCTGCAGCGCATGGGTCACCATGAACAGACGGCCCCGCCGCAGCAGGCAGCAACGCACCGCGGGCGCGCGCACGGCGCGGGCAGTGCGGCAGACGCCCAGGATGGCGCGCAGCAGGACGTCGTCGATCCGGGGCATCACCTGGACCCGCTGCGCAACTCGCAGATGATGCATGTGCTCGCGGCGGCGCTCGCGCGCGGCGACTTTCTTAGCGTGCGGACCGGCGCGGGCGAGGTGGTATTCGACTACGGCACCACCGTGCGCAGCTTCACCCCCGGACAGCACAGCGTGGTGTCCGCCGAAGGCGGGGTCGGGGACCAGGTCTCCGGCTGGAGCGGCCGCGACTATGTCATCAGCGTAAAAGCCCAGCTGGGCCCGGACCTCGCCGAACGCTACGCCCTGTCAGCCGACGGCAAGCACCTCATCGAAACGCTGCGCATCGGGCCGGCGGAACTGCCGGTGATCAACCTCACCCGCGTGTACGACCCGACGAGCGAGACGGCGCCGCGCCACTTGCCGACCAACGACTGAATCATGCAATCGGCACGGGGCGCATTTGTGTTCACAGCTGTGTTGCTGCTGGCGGCCGCGGTGGCGGGCGCGCAGCAGGCCGCGACTGCAGGCCCGGAAGGCGCGACGGCGGCGGTGACGGAGATCGTGGTGGAAGGACACCACCAGGGCCCGCGCCTGTGGCGCGTGCACCGCGGCGAGCACGTGCTGTGGATCCTCGGCACCGTCTCGCCGCTGCCAAAAAAGCTGATCTGGCAACCCGACGCGGTGCAGGCGGTGCTCAAGGAAACCCAGGAGGTCGTCCCCGCCTGGCCCAGTTACGGCATCGGCGCCAATCCCATCACGGCGCTGCGCGTCTACATCCAGTGGCGCCGGATGCAGAAGCCCCCGGATCGTATGCCGTTGCAGCAGGCCCTGCCGCCGCCGCTGTACGCACGGGTCGCGGCCCTCGAGGCGCGCTACGACCCGCATGACAAGACCCTCGAGCAGCTGCGCCCGATGCTCGCCGCGGAGCGCCTGCTGACGAAAGTGCTCGAAGCTTCGGGCCTTACCGCGCGCAACGAGGTGCAGCAGACGGTGCTGCAGCTCGCGCGTGCCCAGGGCGTGCGGGTGCGGCAGGACAAGCTGCGGATCGAGGACCCGCTTGACGTGCTGAAAGACGTCGGTGCGACGCCGCTCAGCGGCGAGGTCGCCTGCCTGGATGCCGTGGTCACGCGGCTGGAGACCGACCTGGGTCCCATGCAGGCGCGTGCCCGTGCATGGGCGCTGGGTGATGTCGCCGCCTTGCGCAACCTGCCGCACACGGACAACCGCACCGCCTGTGTCACGGCGGTGTCGACCTCCGATCGGGTGCGCAGTCTTATCGAACGCGCGGAGGATGACTGGCTCGTCGCGGTCGAAGCCAGCCTGGCGCGCAACCGCGGAACGCTCGCGGTGCAGTCCATGGACCGCCTGCTCGGCGAGCATGGCGCGCTCGCGGCTCTCAAGGCGCGCGGCTACGAGGTCGAAGGCCCCTAGTCCGATGGGCCGAAATCGCAGGAAGCGATTTCGGCGGACAGTAGCTCCGTTGGCGCCGGCCAAAGGCGGGGCTCGATGCACATCTGCCGCAATCACCTCAGCAGCCGAGCACTTCATGGCAAGGGTGGGCGCACGGGCTTTGGCCGGCTGCGCGGTGGTAACAGGTACTAAGCTCGCAGCGCGCAGCACCAGGCGAACGCGATTGAAGCGAGCGCCGCAGCGCCGGTGAGCCATTGCGGCACGCGGCCGACCTTCATCTGTATGCGAGGCACCGCCACGGCTGCACCGAGCGCCACCCCGACGAGGAAGCCGCTCAGGTGACCGACGAGATCCGTGCCCTCCCCGGCCGAGCCGGTCCACCCCAGGAGGACCACGCCCGCCACCAGCGGACCCCAGCGCCGTGCCCAGCGCTGCGGCCAGCGCAGGCGCTCCCGCCATGAGTAGGCGGACATAAGGCCGAGCGCGGCGAACACCGCGGTTGAGGCGCCTACCGCCTGATGCCCGGGCGGGCCATAGAGGCCGGCCAGGAGGTTCGCCAGCGCCCCGCCGCTGACAATGAGGAACCAGGCGAGCCCGCCGCCGAGCTGCCGCGCCGCAAGGTAACCGAACCAGACGCCGGCGAGGAGATTGGCGGCGAGGTGCGGGCCGTCCAGGTGCAGCGTGAGCGCGGTCCACGCGCGCCACCACTGTCCGCCCTGCACGCGTGCGGCATCAAGCTCCCCCAGATCAAAGGCGTCGAGGCGCACCAGGCCGCCGGCCACCGCGTATGCCACCCCCATGAGCACGACCACGTACAGGACACAGCCGATCCAGGCATGCGGGTGCGGAAGCGGCACCGGTGGCGGCCGCGGGACCGGACGGTTCTCCGCGTCGTACTGGCGCAGGTGGGTCTGCGCACTGTACGCGTCGGCCGCGCTGACCTCGATGAGGCACTGCCCGTCGAAGGCCAGCTGGCCGGGAATCCCCACCGCGGTCAGCACCAGGAGGCGCTCCTCGCAGTCCTTGCGGCGCGGGGAGCGAAATACGGTGACGAGCGCGGCGGCAGCGCCGTCGGCGCCCGCGGGGTTCTCGCCATTGCCCGCCTCGTCCGCCATCAGCTTCAGGGCGCCTGGCGGCGCACATGCGTTGCCGCGAAGAACCGGCGTGCCACCTCGCCGAGCAACTCGTAGAGCGCCTCCGTCGAGCGTTGCAGCCCGACGCTGCCCGGCAGATAAAACTGCGCGTCCCTGTGCGGGGCCGACCAGCCTCCGGCCGGTGCCGGTACCACCTCAAGACCCGTGCTCCTGAACTCCTGGACGGCGCGCCACTCATGGCTGGCGCTGGTCACCAACACGATCCGTGTGACGTGCTCGGCATTGAGCAGGCGTGCGGAGAACTGCGCGTTCTGGTAGGTGTCCCGCGACTCACCGTCGGCCCAGCGCACCTCGACGCCGAAACTGCGCGCCAGCGTCGCGCGCATCGCGGCTACATCGCGGGCGGTCCCGGACACCAGGACCGGCAGCCCGGTATGTCGCGCGAGGTAGGCGCCATAGGACACGCGCTCGAGCAGCGCCAGGCTCGCGGCGGGGCCGCCATACTCCGGCGCCAGCATGCGCACCTCGCCGCCGGAAAGAATGACGATCGCCTGCGCCTGCAGCGGCTGCGTAAGATCCAGCGCCGGACAGCGCTCGGCGGCGCGCTCGAGGCGATCCGCGACCGCGGGAGTTGCGAGCAGCCACAGCGCCCCCAGGCTCACCGTCAGCAGGCCCCAGCCGATACGGCGCGCGGCCAGTGCGGACTGCCGCCGCACCAGCAGCGCGCCGACAGCGGCGAAAATGAGCGGACCCGCGGGTGGCAACAACAAAGTCCGCAACAGCGTCTTCAGCGTGATGAACATGCGCGCACCGGAAAACCCTTCAGTCAGATACGGATCGCCTGCCAGGCGCGCGAGCGCCAGCGCAGGAACAGTGTGCTGCCGAGCACGATGACATAGACGAGCACCGCGACCCAACCGCCCACCGCACCCCAGCCAAACTGCGGCAGGAACGTGACCCAACCCTGGCCGGGGGCGAACGTGAGCGCGTGCGCCAGCGGCACAAACAGCAACAGCGATACGGGCAGCACCAGCAGGGCCGGAACGCGCACGTCGCCGGCGCCGCGCAGGCACATGCTGCTGCCGAGGTTCAGGCCGTCGAAGAACTGGTAGCCGGCCGCGAACCACAGCAGCTGCACCCCGAGCGCGACCGCCGCCGCCGCCTCCAGGTCATGGGAACCGGTAAACAACGGCAGCAGCCACGGGCCGGAAAGCGCAATCAAGAGGCCAATCGCGCCCATGTAGAGCGCCGCGAGCCAGATCACGCGCGTGCCGACCCGCATCGCCCAGCCGCGCGCACCGGCGCCGATGGACTGGCCGACGAGCGTGGTGCCGGCGCTGGCGATGCCGTACCCGGGCATGTAGGCGAGCGAGGTGAGAATGACCGCCAGCTGCGTGGCCGCGCCGCCGGCGGTGCCGAGCCGGGTCTGCATCATCTGGAAAATCGCAAACCCCAGCAGGTCCGAGGCCGGCATCAGGCCCATGGGTAAGCCGAGACGCAGCTGCGCGAGGATGCTGCGCCTGCGGGGCCGCCACGTCAGGTGCGAGTGGTAGCGGCGGCGATGGTGCGCGGAGAGAAAAATCATCACGCCCAGCGCGAGCCCCAGCAGCTGCGCGCAGTTGGTCGCCCAGGCGGAGCCGACGATTCCCCACCCCAGGTGAAAAATGAACAGCTGGTTGAGAAGCGCGTTGGTCACGGTCGTGACGAGCGTAATGAGCAGCGTGATGCGCGGCCGGCCGATGCCGTTGAAGAAACCCAGCAGCGCCCACACCGCTGCCCCCGCCGAGGCGCCGCCCACGCGCGGGTACCAGAACGCGGCCGCGAGCTCCTCCACGCGCGCATCAAAGCCGAAGGGTGCGAGGATCAGGTGGCGCGCCGCGCCCACCAGCACGAACAGCGGCGCAGCGCACGCCGTCGCCCACAGCGCGGTCCACAGCGCGTGCGAGGCGCGCGCGTAACGGCGCGCGCCGAAGGCCTGGGCCACGAGCGTCTGCACCGCGGTGCCGGCCCCGCCCAGTACCAGCACCGCGACGATTACCAGCCATTGCACCGCGCCCACGGCCGCGAGCGCCCGGGTGGAAATGCGGCCGATGAACCACATATCGGTGAGGCTGAGCACGATCTGCACGGCGCTGTTGGCCATGAGCGGCAGCGCGAGTGCCAACACCGCGCGCTGGTCCACATGCGCGCGGCCGTCGGCGTCCACGCGCTGTGCCGGCAAATTCATGGCAACATATTGCCATGGCTGCAGTTACGAAAAAGCTCACCCGGAGCCGGCGCGCCGCTGCTGCCCGCGGGCGCCTGGCGCCGGGAAAGTCGGCGCGCGGACTTGACGCCGCGCAGGTCGCAATCGCCCTCGACAGCGACGAGGTCGCGGCGCTCGTCGCCCTGGTGCGCGCGGCGGGCGGCGCCCCGATCGGCGCCTATCACGAGCCCCTCGGCGGACGCGCGCTGCTGCTGGCGAGCGTGCCGCTCAGCGCCGTGCAGCCGACGCCCTTCCAGCGCGATCTGTCGCCCACGCACGCTAAGCGCCTGGCGACCAAAATTGATGAGACCGCCGCGTTTCTCGACCCGCTCATCGTGGTGCGCGGCGAGGACGGGCGGTTGTGGACTCCCAACGGCCGCCACCGCCTGGCGGCCGGCAAGGTGTTGGGACTGAAGCAGATCACGGTGCTGATCTCGCCGGAGGAGTCGCTCGCTTACCGGATCCTGGCGCTCAACACCGAGAAGGCGCACAACCTCAAG
>Ga0210409_10001677_pt1 | contig 28029 bp, 25 predicted proteins | sample IncBWH17MmetaG_FD_161649 | JGI IMG/M metagenome (GOLD analysis project Ga0210409, IMG submission 161649) | Forest soil microbial communities from Barre Woods Harvard Forest LTER site, Petersham, Massachusetts, United States - Inc-BW-H-17-M | ecosystem: Environmental > Terrestrial > Soil >...
TATCATTCGCAGACGTTCCGCAAGCCGGCGGCCTTCGAGAACGCGGAGCCTCCGGCGCGAGCGGTGAGCAATATCGCCGACAGCCGCGAGGAGTCTTCTAATGGTACGGCGCCGGCGGAGAACGATGCTGTCGCGTCGAACGTTCCGGCGCAGACTCCGCGGACAAGTTCCGTGGTTACGGGACAGCCCGCGCGGGTGCGGCTGATCGCGCTGAAGTCTGAAAACGTGTACGCGGTGACGAACTACCGGATCAACGGCGGCAGCTTGAGTTACGTGCTGGCAAGCGGCGGGACGGGTTCGGTGGATCTGACGGAAGTGGATTGGCGGGCGACTTCGCGGCTGAATGGGGAGCCGATTTCTGCAAGCCAAAGTAACGGCCACACATACTGATGGATGGTTTGAACACTTGCCGGAAGAGGGCGCGCTGGAATGGCGCCCTCAACGGCAAGCGGAGGGCGAAGGTCAGCGGCTTCCGTACAGTGTGACTCTGGGGCGGCGCTCCCAGCGGTCTTTGCTGTACCAGAGTTCGACGCTTTCGATGACGCGGCGCTCGCCGGGCAAATCGATGGTGGGACTGGCCCCGCCGGAAGGAATGCGATCGCGAAAGGCGAGTTCTTCCCGGGTGCCATTGCTGAAGTGCGCGATCACGCGCAAGAACTCGATGGCGCCGTCGCTCACGCGCAGTTGAATGGCGCGGAATTGGCCATCGGAACGGCCTACGTGAATGTTGTCGTGATCGACCGCACCGTCGACGTGGGCGCTGCCGAGATAGTTCCAATGTTCTCCTGGGTTAGCGGAAACGCTGACGGCGAGAACAAACAGCAGAGCGATGGCGGATGCAAAATACACTCTCTTGGACAAAGCTCTCTCCTCCTGTTGCGGACCGAATCGATTCAAAACACACCCCGATGAGCCCCGATAAACGCTTGGCTATCGCAAATTTAGGGTACAAGGAAAACTGTATCCGCGACCTTGCGCCCGGACAATCGGCGAGCTAAGCGAACGCACACAATGGGTAAACCCAAATGGCAGGCCAAAGTCGCGGAGGATTGCGGGCAAGTTCAGACGGAGATGGTTTAGTCGGTGGAAGCGACGGCGGCGACGGGTTGGCGAGCGGCGATGTCCGTGACGATGGTGCGGGAGCCGGCGTAGAGCACGAAGGCGAGAACCACGGACAAGAGCGGGATAATCAGCATGGCTTGCTGGAGGCCGACGGCGCGGAGGGCTTCGGTGACGGTCGCCGAGCCGGTCTGCGCGGCGGCGCGGTGCGCGAGAAAATCGCTGAGCCGGCCGGTGAGCAGAGGTCCGAACGAGGCGCCGCACATGTACATGGCCATGAAGTAGATGGCCATGGTGGAGCCGCGTTGGTTGGGGGCGACCAAATCTTGGATGGCGGAATAAACGAGGCCGTAGTAGCTGGTGAGCAAGGAGTAGGTCAGCGTCAGGAAAACGACCGCAGCGAGCAGGGAACCGGCGGGCTGAAGCACGCCGAAGAAGGCGAGAGGCGCGGCGGCCAGCGAAGTCATAGCGGCGATTCGCAGGCGGCCGTTTTTGCGGCGATTGGCGATGCCGTCACCGAAGTATCCAGCAATGAAGCAGCCCGTGAGGCCTCCAGTGAGGTAAACGATGCCACTGGCGACCCCGGACGATGCGACCGAGACTCCGTGAATGCGGCTGAGAAACGCGGGAAGAAATGTGCCGATGGCGTACATGTTGAAATTCAGGAGCGCGCCGGAAGCGATAATCCACCAGAGGGTGGGAATGCGCAGGATGGCCCACATCGAGCTGCGAGATAGAGCAGGGGGGTGACTTTCGCTGGCGCCGCGCTGGGGTTCGGGCAGCAGTAGCAATGCGGGAACCAGTAACAGCGCGGGAGCGGCGGCCAGAACCATCGCAGCGCGCCAGCCGTAAGCCTGGGCCATAGGACCGCTGAAGAAGAAGCTGAGCGCGCTGCCGACTGGCACTCCCAACATGAAGAGCGCGAGGACGCGAGAGCGTTTGTCCGGCGGAAAGAGATCGCCAAGCCAACTGGTTGCGGCGGGGGCGCAGCCTGCTTCACCAACACCGACGCCGATTCGCGAGAAAAGCAGCATAGTGAAGCTGCCGGCGAAGGCGGCGGAAGCGGTCAGCGAAGACCAAATGACGATGGCTGCGGCGAGGAGCTTCTTGCGGCTGGCGGAATCGGCAATGCGGCCGAGTGGCAAGCCGACCAGGGCGTAAATCCAGATGAAAGCGCTGCCGAGGAGGCCGATTTGTGTATCGGTGAGATGGAACTCTTTGCGAATGGGCTCGGTGAGCGCACCGGGGACTTGGCGGTCGTAGAAATTCAGGGTGTTGATGGCGAAGAGGACGAGTGCGGAGAGAAGCAAGCGAGTCGAGCTGGATTTTTGCGTCACGTGCGCATGCTAGCAGAGGAGGGAGTTGCGAGTCGATAACGAATGATTCACGAGCGAAAGTGGAAGAAGAGGCGGAGACAGCACTGCCCGCCCGATGAGTGCCGGGCGGGCAGTGAATCTGCGGCTTTCGGATTTAGCTGGACTGGCCGGCGGCCTTGGCCATTTGCTTGGTCCATTCTTCGGAGCGACGCTGCATCTCTTCCGGAGCAACATCTTCGACGTGGGTGGCGATGCCCCACTGATGCCCGAAGGGATCGGTCAACTTGCCGTAGCGGTCTCCCCAAAACATGTTACTGGGCGGCATGTCCGCGTGGGCGCCGGCTTTTACGGCGCGATTGAACGCGGCGTCCACGTCTTGGGCGTAGACGAACAGATAGGACGACTGCAGAGCCGTGGGGTTGGGCGCGGCGGACATTCCGGGGAATTCATCAGCAACCATGAAGCGCGAGTCGCCGAGCTGCAGCTCGGCGTGCATCACTCGGCCTCCGGGACCGGCCATGCGCATGATTTCCTTGGCGCCGAGAGCTTCCTTGTAGAAGTCGATGGCGCGGGCGGCATCACGGCACGTGAGCGCCGGGGTGATGGAATGGAAGCCTTCCGGAATAGGACGAACGTTTGCTGACATTAGAGAACCTCCAGGGAGCTTGAACGTGCGCGCACAGTGGTTGGGAAAGAACTCGTGCGCGTAGAGGGTAGATACTCCCGGAGCGGAGGGGAAGTCAAGGGTTTTACTCTCCGGTGTCGGCGAAGCGGGCCGCGTTGACGCAACGAATGGGCGGAGGGAAGATAGCCTGAAAATTTGGCGTAGGGGGTGCTTGTGCGCTACGAGTTCCTGGTGCAGACGTACGAGACCGAACACGTGAAGGTGGTGAGCGTTTGGAGCGAGTTTCACGATGAGGATTTGCCGGTGCGTCCGCGAGCGGACGACCCACGCGGGCGCAGCGTGCGGGAACAAATGGTGCACCAGTGCGTGAGCGAGGATTTGTGGTTTCGCACCATGCTGGGAATTGACGTGGGCGCGCCGCCGCTGCCGGCGCCGGAAACACGGCTGGAATTCATCAAGCGCTACGCGGAAGACAGCGGGAAGCGGCTGGAGGCGCTGCGCGGAAAGCAAGAAAGTTGGTTTGAGGAGGAGACGAAGTTTTTTGATGTTGCGCGGTCGCGGGCCTGGGTGCTGACGCGGAGGCTGACGCATACGTCGCATCATCGCGGCCAGCAGATGGCCATGCTGCGCATGCTGGGCCGCGATTTGCATAGCAACTATGGCCCTACGGCGGACACCGGCGGCTTGATGCAGAATCATGCCCCGACGATCTACGCGTACGACGGATTGGAAGCGCTGCTGAAGGGCGAGGCACGCGGTGGAGCGAAGAGAGCGCTGCCCGGGGCAGCAGGAGGAGCTGTTACGGAGCGTCCAGGTCCTGGGTAGTTGTCAAACATTCACGTACACCGCAAAAGCGGAGCCCCGCTCAAAAAATACGCTGCTCGAAAATTGTTTAGTTTCGATAGAGGTCGGGGAATTGTTTGTGCAGGTGGTCTAATTTGGGAAGATCGTTGTAAACGATGTAGGGCTGATCGGTGTGGGTCTGCAGGTAGTCCTGGTGATAATCCTCGGCGCGGAAAAAGGCTTTGAAGGGCACGACCTCGGTGACAATTTTCCTGGGATAAACCCTGGCAGAATCAAGCTGCGCGATGTAGGCGGCGGCAATGCGCTGCTGTTCCTCAGTGGAATAGAAAATGGCGGAGCGATATTGCGTACCGTCATCCGGGCCCTGGCGATTGAGCTGCGTGGGGTCATGCGCAACGGAGAAGAAGATCATCAGGATCTGGCCGTAGGAAATTTGCGAGGGATCAAAGGTGATGCTGACGGATTCCGCATGGCCGGTGAGGCCGCTGCTGACCATTTCGTAGCTGGGCGAATTCACGCGGCCGCCGGAATAGCCTGCGGTCACGGAGCGGACGCCTTTGAGGTGCTCGAATACGGCTTGCACGCCCCAGAAGCAGCCGCCGGCGAGGACGGCAGTTTGCTGCGATTTGCTTGTCGCGAGCGGAGCATCGACGGCCGGCTTTGGGAATGGGTAGTGCGGCTCGGCCGCGGGGCGACCGCCGATCAAGCGGGCGGCGTTCCATGCGAAAAAGGCGGTGATGATGGCGATCGCCAAAGTGCGGCCGATGGTGGGACTGCGCATCCGTTTCGCTCCCGATGAAAACGCTTCGCTTCGACGAAGTGTGAAGCGAAGCGGGGACGCGCTGAAGCGCGCCCCTACAACACTTCTATTAGAGTATACGCCGGCGCCGCCGGGCTGGATGACGGCGCTATTCGGGCTTGCTGATTACACCGCATGCGATGCGCGGAGGAGCGGCGCTGGAGGTTCCGCCCGCGACGGCGTGAATGACGATGGCGGTCCCGCCGTTGCTGAAAACAGAATGGTCATCCGTGCCGAGGGTGACATTGGGAGCGACTACCGTCGCGTGGCCGGTTCCGTCGGCGGCCACGATCAGGGAAAAGTCCGGAATATCTCCGGCTGGCATACTCATGTGGTCGGAGTGGCCGGAGGCGCCGTTGAAATGCGGGCCGGCGGACTTGAAGTCAGGGGCTTCACACTTAGGGTTCTGATGGATGTGAAGGGAATGCTCGCCCGGCGGCAAGCCTTTGACGTCCAGCTTGATTTTCACGCCATGCGCCGCTTCGCTGAGCACGGCGGTTCCAACGTTTTGACCCTGGGCGTCCTTGATTTCCACGGTGACAGGTTTGGAAGGGGCTGCGCTTCGGGCTTGCACGGCGGCAATGCCGCCGGCGAGAACCACAAGGCAGACAACACTGGCAATCGTTTTCATCGTTCCTCGCTTCATTGTGGGTGGAATGATCCGGCACCCGCCGACGGGTGCACTATTCCACCCTAACGAAGTGACGGGAATTCTGAAACACGCTGTAGTCAGTCGGATACTGGGGCGGGAGAGTAGAAAAGGATAGGGAGTTGAGGCATGCTAGGGTGCCAGTCAATCGGAGGGGATGATAATGCGTCCGCGAATTGAAGGTTTTCTTTGTGTGATTGCGTTTCTTTGCGTTCCCGCAATGATTTCCGCGCAGGTGACGCATGGAAGGAAGCCGCAGCTGCCGCTTCCCTACGCCACGAAATCGTCGGCGAACGCGCCCAGCCAGGTGAGCCCTCCGCCGGGATTTCTGCCCACCGTTCCGGCGGGATTCAAAATAAATGTCTTCGCGACCGGATTCAAAAGGCCGCGCTGGCTAATTGTTGCGCCGAACGGAGATATTTTCCTGGCGGACACGGGCTCGGGCGAGATCGTCATATTGCGCGACCCGCAAGGCACCGGCGGGGCGCAGGCGCGGGAGAATTTCGTAACCGGGCTGATCCGGCCGTTCGGGATTGCCTTCCACGATGACTATGTGTACGTCGGGGAGATGAAGCAACTGGTGCGCTTCAAGTACGATCCGAAGACGTCCAAGCGACTCGGCGAAGCCGAACACCTGCTGAATTTGCCGGGCGGCGGGCACGACACGCGCTCGGTGGTGTTCTCGAAGGACGGCAAGCACGTGTTTGTCGGTGTGGGATCGGAGTCGAATGTAAGTCCGGGAGAAGAGCCCATTCGCGCGGCGGTAACGATTTGCGATCCGGACGGCAAGAATGCAAGACAATTCGCGACCGGACTGCGGAATCCCGTGGGCTTGGCGCTTCAGCCGGCGACCGGTGAAGTGTGGACGGCGGTGAATGAACGGGATGAACTGGGGGACGATTTACCGCCGGACTATTTCACATCCATAAAGGACGGCGGGTTCTACGGCTGGCCGTACAGCTACATCGGCGACAACGTGGACGCGCGTGTAAAGCCGCAACGGCCGGACCTGGTGGCGAAGGCCATCATACCGGACGTGCTCCTTGGATCGCACGTGGCGCCGCTACAGTTTGCGTTCTACACCGGGAAGCAATTTCCGGAGAGCTACCGCGGCGGGGCATTCGTGGCGGAGCATGGATCCTGGAACCGCTCGACACGCTCGGGCTACCAAATCGCTTTCGTGGCCTTCAAAGACGGGCAGCCTTCGGCTGATCCGGTGCCATTTATGACCGGACTTGTGTCCGATCCATCGTCTGGAACGGTATATGGACGCCCGGTCGGAGTGGCCGTCGCGCCGGATGGCTCGCTGTTAGTATCGGATGACGGCGCCGATGTGATTTACCGCATTTCGGTCGCGCGCTAGGGTCGGGCAAATTGCGGGCCTTGCGAAGGCTACTGCACGATGAGTGTGAGTTGAACCGCAGGGGTGCCCGGCAGAGGCGTGCCGGATGAGGTCGTTACGGACGGCGTCAAGGTGAGGGTCGACGTCCCCTGCGGCGTGCCTATTACGCGTGGCGTGGGAGCGACCTGCGGGCTTGCACTCGTTCCGCCGCCGGCGCATCCCACAGCTCCGAATACGGACAGTGATGCGAGGACGGCCAGCGCCGCGACGCGCAGCAATGCTGCGCTTGCGTTCCAGCGCTGGAACCTGGAAGCAAAGAGCAGCAGCACAAAAGCCGCCGTCCAGCACGCCAGCAATGAAAACACATGCAGCCAAACGAATGGCGGCAGCCGCGGTGCCTGCTGCGGAGACACATTCATGGTGCTCGCCGTCGTGGTCACGGTCACAACATAAGACAGGGGAGTTCCGCCGGACAATTGCGCGCTGGGCGCCGCGCAGGTGGCAGCCGCCGGCACGCCCGCAGAGACGAAAGAAACGCTGCCGGCAAAACCGCGGCCGGGCGTCAATAGCAGATTGAAGGTTGCGGTTTGTCCGGCCGTGACGGTAACAGAAGTCGAGCCCGGAGCAGCCGGGGAAATCGTAAGAGCCGCTGTGACAATGGCGCCGAGCACGATTGTCTGAGGAGAGCTGGAAGCATCATCCGTGACAGCAATGAATGCGGCGCGCGCGCCAAGGGCGAGCGGCGAGAGGGATGCACCAATGGTGCAAGAAGCGCCAACGGCGTAGGCCGCGGCGGTGCAGTTGTTCGTCAGGCTGAAATCGCTCGCGTTTGTCCCTCCGAGAGCTACGGAAGTGATGTGCAGCGGCCCGGTGCCAGAACTGGAGACCGTAACAACCTGGGCGGCGACGGACGAGCCTTGCGTCACAGTGCCGAAGGAGATGCTGCTTGGGGTGAGTTTTGCAAGCGGTGTTCCGGGAGGCAGCGCTGCGCCGGTGCCGGTCAATTGCACCGATTGAGGAGAATCCGGTGCGTCGTCGGTGATGGTGAGGTTGGCGGTGCGCTGGCCGGCGCCCAGCGGCGAAAACGTCACAGTAATGCTGCAGGTGGAAGCGGCGGGATAGGCGCCTGAGCAGGCATTTGTCACCTGGAAATCAGCAGGATTTGAGCCGCCAGGCAGGACGGAGGAAATATGCAGCGTCGCGCTGCCCGAACTGGTCACGGTGATGCTCTGCGCTGGGCTGGTGCTTCCTTGTGTAGTGCTGGCGAAGGTCAGGCTGCCGGGCGTTAGAGTTACGGCGGGAAGTGGAGAAGCGCCGGTGCCGCTGAGCGGAATCGACTGCGGACTGCCAGGCGCGTTGTCTGTGGCGGCCAGGTTTGCCAGGCGCGTTCCCGCGGCAGTGGGAGAGAAAACCACGCTAACGGTGCAAGTGGCGTTCGGTGCGAGAACTGTGGGGAATGAACAATTGGGAGTGGCGACAAAGTCCGAGGGATCGGCCCCGGCGACCACGATGGAGTTGAGACTGAGCGCTTGGTCGCCCGTATTCGTAAGTGTGACGAGCTTGGAGTTGCTGGATTGGCCCAACGTTATGGGGCCGAAATCTTCCGAGGATGGGAAAATTGCCGCCACCGGTCCGCTGGCGGCTTGCACCGGTGTGCCGGAAATGGTGAGCGCTCCTTGTGAGGCGGTGCCTCCGAAGGGTGAACCTGGAATTTCCGAGAGGTTGCCGGCCAGAGGATCGATCAGAAACGCGTGAACGCCGTCGTTCTGCAGCGAATAGATGTAGGGACCGAGAGGATCGGCGACCGCGCTGTCCGGGCTAAAGCTGAGAACGGCCAGAGCGTCCGGCGGAACTGCCAGCGCACCGGTTGTCTGGTTGATGGCATAGACCACCGGCGCCAAGCCTTGCTGCACATACAGGAATTTGCCGCTGCTATCCGCGAGCATCGCCGAGGGAATTTCGTTTGCGGAGCTTACGCTGGAGATTCCCGTGGTCGCGGTGCCATCCGCGGGCGAGATGAGCGCGCTGTCAATTGTTCCCAGAGTTGTGCCCCAGCCATCGAAGAAGAAACGGCCCTGGGGATCGATAGCGATGCTTCGCCCCGCGGAAATGGCGTTGCCGGCGTTGCCGACGAGCACGAGGAGACCGGTGACGGGATCAATGGAATAGACGTTGGTGCCAGCATCCTCGAAACCCGTTGAGGGATTCAGGCCCAGTCCGACGTAAAGGTGAAGGCCTTTGGCATCCGTGAGCATGCCGATGGGCGCGGAGGCAATGTCGGTGGTGGGTTGCGCGGACAAGGGCACCAGTTGCTGATTAGCGGCGTCGATCAAGTACTCGTTGACGGCGCCCTGGTCGACGAAATTGCCGAAGCGATATCCCACATACAGAAATTGGCCGGACTTTTCCGCCGCCAGGCAAACCGGATACGTGGGAGCCATGTTGGGGTTTTCGGTCGGGCCCGTGGAGAAGGGAGAACCGGGCACTTGCGTGAGGCTTCCGGTGCTCTGATTGATCTGGAACATGGAAATGTTGCTGGTGCCGGGATTGATTACGAACAAAAAGCGGCCGAGGCCGTCGATGGCCATCGCGCCGCCTTGCAGGCTGTCCGCAAACGGCGAGCCGGCCACCGCGGAAAGACCGCCGGTTTGACCGTTTTTCGCATAGGCGGCCACTTGCGATGTGGCAGTAGTGATGGGGACGGAGCCGAAGACATATTGTTGCTGAGGAGTTTGGGCGGCGGCAGTAACGGCGAAGGCCGCATGGAGAAGCAGGAGGGGCAGAATTCTGGACGCATTCGACACCAGGAACGACGGTGAGAGAACGGGTGTTTGCTGGGCCATAACTTAGCCTTGGCCGGACCCAAAAACGGCGGTGAATCAGTTTTCCGAGAGGGACCGGCAGCAACATACGGCGAGAATTCTTAGTAGTCAAGAACTTTAGTTAACTTAGGAGAAATAACAATTGGGTTGGAAATCCCCGTTTTGGGAATTTCTTGCCGCGTGTGGCTATACTCGCGCCTATGGACAAACTTCGCTTTGACGGCGTCGACCCCGATTTCGCGGAACGAGTTTTGGAGAGTTTTAAGCGCCAGGGCCTGATGACGCATCTCGGCGCACGTATAGCCGAACTGCACCCAGGGCACGTCGAGATTCGCGCGCCACACCGCAGAGAGCTCACGCAACAGCACAACTATTTCCACGCGGGCGTTTCGGGAGCGATCGCCGACAGCGCTTGTGGCTATGCGGCCTACACATTGATGCCTGCGGATTCTTCGGTGCTGACCGTGGAATACAAAATCAATCTCCTGGCCCCGGCCGCTGGCGACGAGCTGATCGCGCGTGCGCACGTCGTGCGTTCAGGTAAGACGCTGAAAATTTGTGCGGCTGATGTTTATGTGCGCAAAGGCGATACGGAAACGCACTGCGCGACGATGTTGGCGACCATCATGTGCTTACCGGGAAAGAGTGATCGGGCGGGCTAAGTTTCAGCCCGGTTTCCAATTGGGGTGCGTGGTGAACAGGCCGTCGACGAAGCCAATCTGGTAGCAGACGAAGAGGCCGAAAGCCAGACTCAGAATTCCGGAGCCGGTGACCAGGCTGCGATTCAGCCAGGCGAAGCGATACCCTGCGAAGGAGAAGGGAAGCGCGATGATGCTGGTGATCAGCATCATGCCGGCGATGGTGCCGACGCCAAAAACCAAGAGGTAGAGCACGGCCCACTTGGGGTCGCGAATAGCGCTCAACACCAGCAGCGCCACAGCCGCGGAGCCCGCCAGGCCGTGCACGATGCCGACAAAGAGAGGGCGCAGGGCTTGGTAAAGCCCGAGGCCCGCGAACGATCGCTCCAGCGATTGCGGCGGCGCAAGGCTTGCGGCGTGATGCTCACTGGCTGGGGCATGCGAGTGCCAGTGGAGATGCAGCTTTGCGTCGTGCTGGTGAAGGTGGGCGTGCTCTCCGGTGACAGGGGGATGTGCGGGGGAGAACTTTTCGCTCACCCATTGCATCGCGCCAGTAAGATTTAGTACTCCCAGCAGGATTAGCATTAAGCCCACGCAGAACTCCATGGTCAGTCCCACGCGAACGGGAATTGCCAGGCCAAATAGGATGATGGCCGCGCCGACGGCGACAATCGTCAGCGTATGGCCCAAGCCCCACAAAACGCCGATGAAAGCGGCTTTGGCGATGGAGCGTTCTCGGCTGACGATGGTGGACACGGCGATGACGTGGTCCGGGTCGGTGGCATGCCGCATACCCAGAAAGAAACCAATGGCGAGGATGGCTAAACCGCTGGTCATGAGTCGAGTGCCGAAGATACCGCTGCCCTTGCAGCATATCGGAGAAAGGGTATGGACGCACGCTTGGCGGCTGGGCCTTAAGCGGATTATTCCCCGTTGCGCAAGATGCGCATGAGCTCCGCGGCTGCATGCGGAAGGCGCGCACCCCGGCGGGAAAGGAGGTAAACGTGGCGGGGCAGGCTTAGCTGCCGCACCTTCACTTCCTTCATCCAGCCGCGCTCGATCTCCCATTGCGCGCACATGCGCGGGACGATGGCTACGCCCATGCCCATTTGCACGAACCGCTTCATGCTTTCAATGGTGGGCATTTCAATAGGCATGTTGAGCGCGGTGCGATGCCTGGCGAAAAGTTCGATGACGCGGCGGCGGAACGGAGATTCGACGATGTGCCCGATGAACGTTTCGCTGCCGAGATCTTCGATGTCCACCTCGCGGCGTTTGGCCAACGGGTGCTTCAGCGGCACAACCAGGGTCAGCTCATCCTTCCGAATTTCCGTGGCTTGCAGCTGGGGGTCGCGCGGGACGAAGGAGATGGCGCCAACGTCGAGCCGGTAGTTCAATACTTCGTGGGGTATGTCGCGAGAGAACATGCGGTGCACGCGCACCTGCACGCCGGGGTGCATCTGGCGGAATTGGGAAAGAGCGGGGAGCAGCGCGTGGATGGAGCTTTCGTTGACACCCAGGGAAAGCTCGCCGCGCTTGAGTCCTTCGAGCTCGCTAAGGCCCTTTTTTACTTCGTCGCGCAGGTTCAGCAGGCGCTCGGCATAGTCCTTCAGCAGCACGCCGGCGTCGGTGAGACGCACGGGACGCGAGCCGCGCACGAACAGCGGCTGGCCGAGGGAGTCTTCCAGTTTGCGGACACCCAGGCTGATAGCCGGCTGGGTGCGATACAGGCGTTCAGCGGCACGCGAGAAGCTGCCTTCTTTGGCCACCATCAGAAAGACCTGTAATTCGCCGAGATCCACGTGGCCTCCGCCGGGTAAGTATAAGACAGTATTATCAAAAGTAGAATAAAGATAAATTTGACCAGGGGTCCCCGGCTCTGTTTATCTATCCTAGGGAGACTCTATGGACTCCGTACGCATTTTTGACACTACGCTGCGCGACGGCGAGCAGTCGCCGGGCTTTTCCATGAATACGGCGGAAAAAATCCGCATGGCGCGGCAGCTGGCCAAGCTCGGCGTGGACGTGATCGAAGCGGGTTTCCCAATCGCCTCGCGGGGAGACCTGGACGCCGTGCGCCTGGTGGCCCAGGAAGTGCGCGACGTTCCGATCGCGGCCTTGGCGCGCGCCAAGAAAGAAGATGTGACTGCAGCGATTGAGGCGCTGGAGCCCGCCGCCGCGCCGCGCCTGCACATTTTTTTGGCGACCTCGGATTTGCATCTTCGCGTGAAGCTGAACATGTCGCGCGAGCAGGCCCTCGACGCCATCGCATCGATGATCCGTCTTGGCAGGCAGCATGTCGGTGAGGTGGAATTCTCCGCCGAAGACGCCGGCCGCACCGATATCCAGTTCTTGTGCCAGGTTTGCCGGGTAGCGGTCGATGCTGGCGCCACCGTCCTGAACCTGCCGGATACCGTCGGTTATGCCATCCCGGAAGAATACGGCGCGATGTTTCGCCAGGTGCGCGAATTCTTGGGCGATCCGCAGGGCATTACGCTTAGCGCGCATTGCCATGATGACCTTGGCATGGCCGTGGCCAATTCACTGGCCGCTGTCCGCGCCGGCGTTCGCCAGATTGAATGCACCGTCAACGGCATCGGGGAACGCGCCGGCAACGCGGCGCTCGAAGAAGTCGTGGTCGCTCTCGCGGTGCGCAAGGAAAGCTTCGGCGTCACCACAGGAATTCGCCTTGAGGAGCTTTTCCCCAGCAGCCGCATGCTTTCCGAGATCACCGGAGCCGCTGTGGCGCCTAACAAGGCCGTGGTCGGCGCAAACGCGTTTGCGCACGAAGCGGGCATTCACCAGGACGGCATCATCAAGAATCCCCTGACCTACGAAATCATATCCCCCCAATCGGTAGGAGTTCCCTCGCGCTCGCTGGTGCTTGGGAAGCATTCCGGGCGCAATGCGCTGCGCTTGAGCTTGCGCGATCTCGGCTATGAGCCGAGTGATGCGGAGCTCGCGGAGGTCTACCGCAGGGTTACCGCTCTCGCGGATCAGCAAAAGGAAGTCCGTCAGCGCGACGTAGTGGCAATTGCGCATGAAGTGATTCGCCGCGGAGCGGTGGCTGTCGCCGCGGAAGCGGCATCGCCCGCGAGTTGAGCTTTCCGGAAGCCTGGGTCTTAACCCGGCTGTGTTGTCGCGTACGCTGCGGTTTCTTTGCAAGGCCGCGTGCGGTACTACGATTTTCTCATACGGGGTTGTGCCATGAAGAAGTCCATTGTTTTTCTCCCCGGGGACGGGATTGGACCGGAAGTGACTCGGGCCGCGGGTGTCGTACTTCGCGAAGCTGCGCATGAGTTCCATCATCAGTTTGAGTTTGCGGAATTTCCGATTGGCGGCGCCGCGATTGACGCAGCGGGCACGCCGCTTCCCAACGCCACGCTGGACGCCTGCCGCAAAGCCGACGCGGTTTTTCTCGGCGCCGTCGGCGGTCCGAAATGGGATTCGCTCCCGGTTGGAAAGCGGCCGGAGAGTGGACTGTTGGACCTTCGCCAGGGCCTGGGTCTTTACGTAAATGTGCGCCCGGTGAAGCTGTTGGAGCCGCTACGCGGAATTTCGCCGTTGAAGGCCGAGCGGCTTGGCGATCTGGACCTTGAAATCGTGCGCGAACTTGCCGGCGGCATGTATTTCGGAGAGCGCGGCAGCGTTGTCGAGAATGGCGTGGAACGCGCGTTTGACACGGAATCGTATTCGACCTCGGAGATTGAACGCATCGCGACGTTTGCCTTTGCGCGCGCGGAAAGCCGTTCGCGGCGTATTTGCTCGGTGGACAAAGCCAACGTGCTGGCGAGTTCGCAACTTTGGCGCCGCACGGTCACGGCCATGAGCGCGGCGTATCCGGGAATCCGGCTCGAGCACATGTACGTCGATAACGCCGCTATGCAGCTCACGCTGCGGCCCTCGCAGTTTGACGTGCTGCTCACCACCAATATGTTTGGCGACATTTTGAGCGACGCGGCCGCGGCTTTGGCGGGATCGATCGGGGTGATTCCGTCGGCCAGCTTTGGTTCCAGCGCGCCGTTGTTCGAGCCTATCCACGGTTCGGCGCCATCACTCGCGGGCACGGACACGGCAAATCCCATCGGCTCAATTCTCAGCGTAACCATGATGCTACGCGACGCCTTCGGGCTGTCGCTGGAAGCCGACTGGGTCGAGCAATCGCTGCTGCGCGTCCTGAGCGGTGGCTACCGCACTCCGGACATCGCCGAACCTGGCGCGCGCACGGTGGCCGGCTCGACCTTCACGGAAATGCTCCGCGAAGAGATGCAGCGCACCCTCGAGCACGCCGAGCGGTACGGCTGGGGCGTCTAGTCCTCCCGCATGCCTTTTTCCCTATCACGTCTCGTTAGCACGGGCATCTTGCGTACCTCCCCATGCCTTGCGGTAACCCGCTGGGGGTGCTACTTTTTCACTTCCCATATAGGTGACCGCTCACCTACGTCGGAGACGATTGGCCCAGGTGTGGAGGCGGAGCTGTAACGGAGCTTGCCTCCAAGTCGGTTCATTTAGGTGCCCACATCATTCGTGAACATTGGGCGTCCGGAACATTCGGGATAGCCGGGTCAGGTGTGCTTGCCCGATAATCGTTTGTTGGTATGACGGAAACTACAGCCAAATCGAAAGACGCTCCGGGACAGGGTGCGCCGCGGAGCGTGACTTACTGGCGCGTGGAAGGCTCGCTACTCGAAGTGGGCGCCATGCGGCTGGTCGGCTTTTTCACCTGGAATGCACAGAGCTTCTCGGAGCGCTGGGCGCGGCGGTTGGGCATGGCGGCAATGGCCCTCTCGCGGCCGTTCGCCTATGCCGCGAGTCGTACCTTCGCTACCCGGCTTCTGCACACGCTGTTGCGCGGCGTCAGCCAGGACCGCCTGGATTTGCTGGGGGAAGAGTACTTTCACTACGTTCTCAAGCCGCAATTGCGCCGTGAATCGGTCGAAAAACTTCTTGCGACCCTGCGCGGCGGCGAAGAGGTCGTGCTGGTCAGTCAGCTGCTCGACAATGTGTTGCGCCCGCTTGCCAACCACTTCGGCATCTCCTCGTTTGTCTCCAATCGCCTGGAATTTCGCGACGGCCGCGCCACGGGGCGGCTGCTCTCTCCGGTGGTGCGCCCGCGGGGACCGCTGGCGTGGATTGCCAGCGGCTCGACGGACGGCCGCGTGCCGCGCGGGAAATTGCTTTCGCGGCTTGGCTGGAAGGGCTCGGAGCTGGATGCCACAACGCAGACGGCGGCGCGCCCGCCGGCGCCGGCCGGACGTGCGGTGGCCGCATTTGGCGATGTCCCCCGTATCGACCGGCTTGCCGTTCGCGAGACTCTCGCGAATCGCCACATTTTGCTGGTGGGTGTCACCGGCTTCATTGGCAAAGTGTGGCTGGTCGATTTGCTTGAGAACGTCTCGAGCATCGGCAAAATTACGCTGCTCATCCGCCGCAATCGCACGACTTCCGCGCAGCGCCGCTTTGAAAAGATCATCGAGGAGTCGCCGGCGTTCGACACGCTGCAGGCGCGGCACGGCCGGCAGCTCGGAGCGTTCTTAAGGGAAAAAGTGGAAGTGGTGGAAGGCGACGTCAGTCAGCGCGGGCTGGGGCTGGACGAAGCGGCGCAGGCACGGCTGGCAAAATCGCTGGACCTGATTGTCAACAGCGCGGGACTGACCGATTTCAATCCGGATTTGCGCGAAGCGCTGGCGTCTAACGTCGATTCCGCAGTGCATTTGCTTGAGTTTCTGCGCAAGTGCAATCATGCCGGCTTGATGCACCTTTCCACGTGTTACGTGGTCGGCATGCGCGATGGCCGCGTTGGCGAGGCGCTGCAGGACAATTACACTCCCGCGCAGGATTCCAACTTCGATGCCGAACGCGAAGTGGATTCACTGCGTGAAATGATCGGGCGCATTGAAGCGCGCGCGGAAAGCCCGGAGTTGACCCGCGCATTGCGCCGGCAGGCACTGGGGCGCGCGGGAGACCCGTCCGCGGTCCCTGCGGAGGAGTTGGACGGCGTGCTGAAGCGCAATCGTGTGCGCTGGGCGCGCAATCGCCTGCTCCGCGTGGGTATGCGCCGCGCGCAGCATCTTGGCTGGCCAAACACCTACACCTATACGAAAAGCCTAGGTGAGTCGATTCTCTCGCGCCACGGGCAGGACATGCCGATCGCTATCGTGCGGCCGTCGATCGTGGAAAGTTCGATGCGCTCTCCCTTCATGGGCTGGAATGAAGGCATCAACACCTCGGGGCCGCTCTCTTATTTGCTGGGAACCAATTTCCGGCAGCTGCCGACGAACGAACGCAAGTGCCTGGACGTGATCCCCGTGGATATGGTCTGCCGTGGTATGACGCTGATCGCTGCCGCCATCGTTGCGAGGCGCAACGCACGCGTGTATCAGCTGGCGACCTCGGCGATCAATCCCGTGAATATGGGGCGCAGCATCGAGCTTACCGGACTGGCCCACCGCAAGCATTACCGCACGCAGCAGAGTATCGAACACTGGTTCAAAGTAAAATTCGAGACCATTCCCGTGTCCAAGCAGCGCTACGAGCGGTTGTCCATTCCCATGCAGAAGGCCGTCGTCTCCCGCATCAACCGCATTGCGGTGATCCTGCGCATGAAGAAAGCGCCGCTGGCCAGGCAGGAGCGCGATTTGATGCGCGCTGAAAAATTGATCGAGTTATACGAGCCGTTCATTCTGCACAACGAGCATGTTTTTGAAAGCGAAAATGCGCGTTTGCTCTCCGCCGCGCTTTCTCCGGAGGAGCGCGGTCTCTTCGCGTTCGATCCGGAATCCATCGACTGGTGGGACTACTGGATCAACATCCACATTCCGGCGCTGCGCCGTTGGTGCTATCCGCTGATGGAAGGGCGTCCGTTGGAGGCGCGCGCGCCTCGCGAACTCGATTGGTCCGCGCAAGCAGCTTGTGCCACCGCCAGTCCCAACGCCGCGCCGCCGTCCGATCCTTTATGGCGATCTTCGTAACCGGCTCGACCGGATATCTCGGCAGCTACCTTGTTGCCGGGCTGCTGCGGGACTATCGCGACTCCCTGAATCTGCTGGTGCGCGCGACCTCTGAGCAGGAAGCGCGCGAGCGGCTCTGGCAATCCCTGCAGCTTCATTTTGATTTCCCGGAGTTCTTCGATCACATCAATGCGCGGGTGCGCATCTTCCGGGGCGACCTCACCTCACAGCGCTTCGGCTTGTCGGACGGTGACTATCACGCATTGGTGGACACCACCGATTCCATCATTCACTGCGCCGCTTCGTTGAACCGGAAGTCTGAAAGGCAATGCCTCAATGTGAATCTGCGCGGCTCGCTGGAAGTAATCCAACTGGCGCGCCGCGTGCAGGACCGCAAGGGGCTACGGCGATATTCTCACGTGTCCACCGTTGCCGTTGCCGGTCATCGCCGGAACGAAGTGGTCACCGAAGATTCGGCCATCGATTGGGCACGTTCGGACTACGACCCCTACGCGCGCACCAAGAAATTCTGCGAGCACATGGTCGCGCAGCTTGTTCCCGACGTGCCGCGCACTATTTTTCGTCCCGCCATCGTAATGGGCGACAGCCGCCGCGCGGAAACCTCGCAGTTCGACATGGTGCAGGCGTTTGACCTGCTCGCGCGCCTGCCTGTTCTTCCCCTGCGTCCTCGCGATAAGATCGACATTGTCCCGGCGGACTACGTCGGCAAGGCCATCGTGACCATTCATCAGAAAGAGCGGGCCGCACACGGCATCTACCATCTTTCTGCCGGCGTCGGCTCGCAGACCTATCGGGAGCTGACCGACGGTCTGGCGGAAGCCGGTAAATGGCGGCGCCCAGTTTACGCGCCTTCATTCGGTCGGCCGTTTTCCGCGACGGTGAATTGGCTGGCGCGTCGCGGAGGCGCGGTCGGCCACGGCGCGTCGTTGATGAAAGTCTTTTGGCCCTATCTCGACTGGAACACGGTTTTCGATAATTCGCGCGTGGCCGCGGAGCTCGGCGAACCGCCGGCGAAGTTTTCCAGCTACGCGTATCCTCTGCTGAAATTCAGCCGCGAAAACAGGTTTCGCTATCCGGCGAAGGCGTGGCCTACTGCTGCCAGCGCCGCCGCGTCGCAAATAGTCGCTGGGAGCGCCCGCGCATGACCGATTTTCTCCTTGTCGCTTGGGTCAGCGCGCTGATTGAAATCCGGCGCGTCGGCTGGATGTTTGGACTCGGCCGCCGCTGGGAGCCCGGCGAAAAACTACGCCTGCTGTTCGCCGGATACAACGGTACGCGCAACACCGGCTCCGACGTTCGCGTGCAGGAGATGCTGCGGCAGGTGCGCCACGTCCTGGGCGCCGGCAACGTCGACTTCAGCGTGATGACCCAGGACTTCAATCGCAGCCGCGGCTATTTCTCGGGCACGCGCCAGGTGCATCTGCCCGACGTCTTCCCGCCGTTTTTGTTCCGCGAGGTGCGGAAGAATCACGGCGTCATCGCATGCGAAGGCTCGATGTTTAAAAGCAAATTCGCCAACGCCTTGACGACCATGATGATCGGTTCCCTCGGCCTGGCCTCCGCCGAAAATAAATTGTCCCTTGCCTACGGCGGGGAAGCTGGCCACATGGATCCGCTGATCGCAGACATGTGCGCCCGCTACGTGCATGATTCCCTGGTCATCACCCGCAACGTGGAGTCGCAGGATTTGTTGCGCAAACTCGGCGTCTCCACCGAGCTCGGCACGGATACCGCCTGGACATTCGAGCCGCATCCCCCGGAATACGCACGCAAGACACTGCGAGAAGCAGGCTGGGACGAAAAAACTCCCATCCTTGTGCTCTGCCCGATTCATCCTTTCGTTTGGCCCGTGAAGGCCTCCATCGCAAAATACATCGCGCGCGTGACTACCGGCGCTTACAAGGAAAGCCAGTACCGCACCGTCTATTTTCACCAGTCCGGCGCTGATGTGGACGCGAAATATCGCCGCTACGTCTCGGCCTTCGGCAAAGCTGCCGCTGCCTTCCGTGAACGCCATCGCGTCTTCCCGATTCTTGTCGCCATGGAACGCCTGGATGCGCATGCTTGCCGCTCGATGCTGGAGTTTCTCCCGGGCGCGCCGGTATTCACATCCGACGACTATGACATGTTCCAGCTCGTTTCTATCTTACGCGCCGGTTCCTACATGGTTTCGTCGCGCTATCACGGCATCGTCACCTGCATGCCGAGCTTGGTTGCTTCTGCCGGCGTCACCATGGACGAGCGCATCCGCAACCTCATGCGCGAACGCGGCCACGAGCATCTCTTCCTCACCGTCGACGACGCCGAGCTGGAGTCGAAGCTTTTGCAGATGATGGAAGCGCTCGTGCGCGAAGCGGATTCCGTCCGCGAAGGCATCGGCCGCACCGTTGTCCGCAATCTGAAAGTCATGGCGCGCATGGGCACGCTTCTTGAAGACACCGTCCGCCGCACTTATCCGGAGTTTCCGCTGCGCTCCGGCGTGCTTTCCTGGGAAGAGTATCTGCCGCCGCTCAGCAAAACATTGTGCGGCTTGGCGGAGCGCTTCGACACCAGCGCCAACGTGGAACACTCCGTGGCCGGATCCGCGTCGCGATGAGCAGGCCGGTTGTTCCGCCGGACGCGCCTATCGATTTCAACTCCTGAAGCTCATGCCCAATTTCCTCGAAACTATTTTTGCCCAACTGCAGCGTAGTGCCGGACGCGTGGTGCTGCGCGAAATTCACGGCGAGCAGTTCGTCAGCGTCACCGGCCGGGAATTGCTCGAGCTGGTCCGCGAGGCGCGTGCATACTTGCGTGCGGCGGGACTTCATCCCGGCGATCGCTGCGCTCTCCTCGCGGCCAACTCGATTCGCTGGACCGCTTTTGACTTGGCGTTGATGGCCGAACGGCTCATCGTGGTCCCGCTGTATTCCCGGCAGTCGCCGGCCGAACTCGCCGCCATGATGAAAGATTCCGGGCCCAAACTGCTTTTTGTGAGCGACGCCGCGCTCGGCGATGCCGCAATGCAAGCATGGGCCGGAGACTCCTCCGCCGCGCCGCGCCGCGTGCTCTTCGACGAAGCCCTGCAGCAACCCACGCCAGGCCAGCCGATTGCTAACGAGCCCAATCCGCGGACCGATTCCGACATCGTCGCTATCATCTACACCTCCGGCACCTCCGGCGAACCCAAGGGCGTTTGCCTTAGCACCGCCAATCTGAACCATATGCTTTCCTGTACTACTGAGCGCTTCGACCAACTCATGGGCCAAACTCCTGAGCCCGACCGCGTTTTCCATTACGCGCCCTTCAACTTCGCGGCGTCGTGGATTCTTCTGCTTTCATGCCTTTCGCGCGAAAGCGTTCTCACGCTGTCCACCGATCTAACGAAACTCCCCGACGAAATTCACCTCTCTGCTCCCCACTATTTCCTGAACGTTCCCACACTCCTCGAGCGCGTGCGTCGCGGTGTTGAAGATGCTCTCTCCAAACGCGCCGGCCCGGTCCGTTCTCTCTATGCGAAAGCCCGCGAAGCATGGCAGCGCAAAGCTTCGGGCGGTCCTCGCCTTGCCGACGCGCTTTGGCTTGCGCTCGGCCGCAAACTCGTTTTCAACAAAGTCAAACAGCGCTTCGGCCCGCACCTGCGCATCCTCATCTGCGGTTCGGCTCCGCTCGCTCCGGAAACGCAGCAATTCTTCCTCATGCTTGGCATTCCCGTATTGCAGGCCTATGGCCTCACGGAGACTACCGCGATCTGCACGCTGGACGACCCGCGTATCCCGGTCGAGTCCGGCTACGTGGGCCAGGCGATTCGCGGCATCGAGATGAAGACCGTCGACAACGAAGAAATCGTCGTCCGCGGCCCGCATGTTTTCGCGGGCTACTGGAATCGCCCCGAGGAAACCGCGCGCGTCCTCCACGACGGTTGGTTCCACACCGGCGATCGAGGGGAAGTGAACTTGCGCGGGAATTGGCGGATCATCGGCCGCATCAAGAATTTGATCATACTTAATTCCGGCCACAATGTTCCGCCGGAGCCCATCGAAGACAAAATCGCCCAGCATCTCCCCGCTGCACAGCACGTTGTCATCGTCGGGAATGGCCGCGGCTATCTTTGCGCGCTCATCGCCGGACCCGTCGAGCCGCAAGCCGTGCAGTCGGCGCTCGACGCCGTCAATCCCACCCTTCCGCACTATCGCCAAATTCGCAATTTCGCATTGATTCGCGATCCTCTCACCGCGGAGACCGGCCTACTCACCGCAATGGGCAAGCTCCGCCGCGACGCCATCAACGCGCGCTTCGCCTCCGAGATTAACTCCATGTACGATAGAAAGCCGTCATGAAACAGTTCGCCGGGAAAACGCTGCGTTGGGAATTGCGCGACGCCATCGTCGAGCTCACGCTGGACCACGAGCCTGCGAACGAAATTGGCACCGAAACTCTTGCCGACCTGGAGCAATTCGCCGCCGCGATTCCTGCGCTCGCCCTGGAAACCGCCGCGTGCATTATCTCCAGTTCCCGTAAACAAGGTTTCTCTGCCGGCGCCGACCTCCGGCAACTTTATCGCGGCGCCGAGCCGCTCTCCCCAAAGGAACGGCTCGCCGGTGTTCGTCAATTCCTCGAACGCATTCACGCCGTACTCAATGCCATCGATGCCGCTCCGTTCGTGACTATCGCCGCAGTTCACGGTGTCTGTTTCGGCGGCGGCTTCGAACTGGCGCTAGCGTGCGACATCATCATCGCCGACAAAATGGCGCGCTTCGCCTTTCCCGAATTGCGTCTCGGTCTGATCCCCGGCTTCGGCGGCATCCCGCGCCTCAAGCGCGACCTAGGCAACGCCTTCGTGCGCGATCTGCTTCTCACTGGCCGTAGTGTCAACGCCGCACGTGCGCATGCGGTTGGCCTCGTCGCGCAACTCGCCGCCGAAGGCGAAGCGCTCAAGATCGCCCGCGCCACCGCACTGCAAATCACGAAGTTCGACGGTGTCACCCGCGCCGCCGCAAAAAAGTTCATCAAGCCCATTCCCCACGACGAACTTCGCCGCGAAATCGACCTCTTCTGCGAACTCTTCACCCGCCCCGCCGTAATGTCCGCGCTGAAAAAATTCGTAGAGTCCACCGACGCCATGCCCTATCTTCCTTAGTGAGGCTAAACAGGGAAAACTACCATGCGCCTATTTCGCTGCACCACGGTGATAGCGGCCCTCGCGCTTTCGCCTGTTTCGCCAAAGGCCTTCGATTATTCCTCGCAGATCGGAATCGTCGAATTCCACCCCGGCAGCTCCGCTTGTCTCACCATTCAAAACGCTTCCTTGAAGGCCCAAGAAACCGTAACAATCATCGTCATGGACAAGCCGCAGTTGCTCGAGACCGCACAAATCGAGAAGAAGCTCGACAAGAGCTGCTCGCGCGACCCCGATGCGAGCGCTGCCGATTCTTTCTATATTTTGCATTTGGCACAAACTGACTCCGACCCCAAGCCTGTGTCCATTGCTATCGCGCGTTTTGCGGGCGACGTTCACGTTAACGATGGTTTAGCCAGGGCAGACTTGACCGCAACGGGTTCCATGCATTCGTTTCGCAGTTGCACCAGTACAGAAGGCGTGCATCTAACCGTTTGGGACGGTGCTTCTTCCCGAAAATGGCACCGCTACTTCTATCTGGGCTACGATGTCGAACCCGATTGCACTGAGAAGGACTACGTCGAGGAGCGCTAGTTCACACTAATCATGCCAATCCTCAACATCGACCACGTGCAAGTCGCCATCCCCGTCGCTAGCGAGGACCGCGCCCGCGCTTTTTACTCCGGCATTCTCGGATTCACCGAAGTCGCCAAGCCGGCGGAAATGGCCGAGCGCAAGAGCATTTGGTTTGTCGTCGATGGCGTAAGTCTACATCTCGGCCTCGAGCCTGACTTTTATCCCGCCAGGCGCGCCCATCCCGCATTCGTGGTCGATGGCCTCGACGCGATCCTCGCCGCCTGCGCACGTGCCGGCCTCACAGCCAAGCCCGACACTTCCTTCAACGGCTTCCGCCGCGTCCACGTCTTCGATCCCTTCGGAAATTGTCTCGAACTCATGGAACGCGCGATGTTGTAGGGGCGTGCTTTAGCGCGTCCCAGTCTCGAGCACAGCGAGAGATCTCCTTTCGCTGCTCATCCCCAAAACCTAGCCGTTCGGCGGATGTACTCACCTATTGCTCTGCGGCATCTTCTTCATGGAGGCAACAAATGTCCGCCGAACTCATCGAACTTTCCAACGCCCTGGCGCAATCCACCGAGCGCGCTGCGGCAAGCGTCGTCGCCGTTCACGCTGAGGCCCGCGGTTCCGCCAGTGGCGTAGTCTGGCGCACCGGCATTATCGTCACCGCCGAGCACGCTTTGCGCCGCGACGAAGAAATTCACGCGACCTTGCCGGATGCCCGCGTCGTACCTGCAACTCTTGCAGGCCGCGACCCGTCAACTGATCTCGCTGTCCTGAAATGTGCAGAAGCCACAGTCGGAGTCGCGGCTTTCGGCGATGCCGCCGCCTTGAAACCAGGTAATCTCACGCTCGTCGTGGGACGTACGCGCGCCAGCGGTCCCGTGGCCGCACTCGGCGTAGTCAGTCTCGTCGCGCCCGAGCGCCGCACCTGGACCGGCGCCGCCCTCGCGCCCTACATCCGGCTCGACGTCGGATTACAGCCCACCGCCGTCGGCGGCGCCGTCGTAGACGCGCAAGGCCGCACCGTTGGCATGGCCACGCCGCGCTTCGCGCGCTTCGGCGCCATCGCCGTCCCCGCGGCAGCCATCGATCGCGTCGTCGACACCTTGCTGAAAAAGGGGCACATCCCGCAGGGCTACCTCGGTGTTGGCCTGCAACCCGTGCGTCTGCCCGACGCCCTCCGTCAATCCCTGCAACGCAGCGAAAAAACCGCCGCCATTGTCCTCGAGGTCGAACCGCAAAGCCCCGCGCACAAAGCCGGCATCGTTATCGGAGATATTTTGATCGCCCTAGCCGGCCACCCCGTCTCGCGTCTCGAAGACGTCCACGCGCAACTCCACGGCGAAGCCATCGGCCAGCAGCTCGCGCTCAAATTCGTTCGTGGAGGCGCCCTGCAAGAAGTGAAGATCGTCGTCGGCGAACGCTCGCGCGGGGGCGAATAACATGGTCATTCACGGTTTCGGGGAAATCGCTGAGCAACTTCGCCGTTCCACGGTTGTCGTTCACGCGGGGGGCCGAGGCAACGGCTCCGGCGTCATCTGGACCGCCGACGGCGTCATCATCACCAACGCGCATGTCGCGCGCGCCTCGCAGATGCGCATCCAGCTCTGGGACGGCCGCGAGTTCGACGCCTCGCTCGTCTCACGAGACACGCGCCGCGATCTCGCCGAGCTCCGCATCAGCGCCGCGAACCTTCCCGCCGCCGTGGCCGCCGATTCGTCGCAAATCCGTCCCGGGGAACTCGCCATCGCCATCGGCAATCCGCTCGGCTTCGTGGGTGCCCTCACCACTGGTGTGATCCACGCAGTCGGCCCGCTGCGCCGTTGGGGCTCCGAGCCCTGGGTCCAAGCCGACGTGCGTCTCGCTCCCGGCAATTCCGGTGGTCCGCTCGCCGACGCCCGCGGTCGCGTCATCGGCATCAACACCATGGTTGCCGGACGCCTGGCGCTGGCCGTGCCCAGCAACGCGGTCACCAATTTTCTAGCTTCCGACCCGATCGACGCGTGGCTCGGTGTTAGCGTCGCGCCCGTGCGTGTCCCGCGCCCCGGCAGCCGCGCCAAAACCTTCGGCCTTGTCTTGTTGGAAGTGGAACCGGAAAGCCCCGCCGCCAACGCATCTCTCCTGCCCGGCGACATCCTGCTCGGCACCGAAGAAAAATCGTTCGCCTCTCTCGACGATCTTGCTAACTCTCTGCAAGGCTCTGGCCCGCGCCTGCTGCGTCTCGCGTTTCTGCGCGGAAATTACGAGCGTTTCCGCCGCGTCACCGTGCAGCTCGGCGTTCAGCGCAACTCCAGGAGCGCCGCTGCCGCGTGATTCGCGTTTTCCTCATCGCCGCTTCGCCGCTCGCTCGCGCTGCGCTGCAAAATCGCTTAAAGGGGCAAGGCGTGAAGCTTGTTGGCACCGCCACCGCCGTCGACGTCCTCAGCGGCGGCGTTTCCGACACGCAGGCAGACGTACTGTTGGTCGATGCCGCGGGCGAATCGCCTGAAGCCATCATTGAATCGATGATCGAGTCCGGCCTTGCGGCCGAAGTTCCCATCGTCGTGCTCACCGAAGCCGCTTCTCCTGCCGCGTCCGCGCAATCCCTGCAAGCCGGGATTCGTGCCGTGCTTCCCCGCGAGATATCCACCGATCAGCTTGCTGCCGCACTGCAAGCTGCCGCCGCCGGACTCATCGTCCTGCATCCCACCGAGATTCCCGCTGCCTACCCAGCCGCCGCGCCAGCCTCGCAGCCTCTTGCCGAACTTCCCGAGCCGCTCACCCGCCGCGAGCGCGAAGTCCTGCAAATGCTAGCCGCTGGCCTCGCCAACAAAGAAATCGCGGCCCGCTTGAACATTTCCGACCACACCGCCAAGTTCCACGTAGCCGCCATCCTCGGCAAACTCGGCGCCGCCAGCCGCACCGAGGCGGTGGCCATCGGCATTCGCCGCGGCCTCGTCCTCCTCTAGGCTCGCTGCTCCTTCTTCCTCCCTGAAAAAATTTGGCTCACGTTGCCACGGCCCACACCCAGCCCGTTGCCCCGGGCATCCGTCCGTCGCCCAGCGCTGTATCAGTGGAAATCTGGATAGATCTCGTCAGCGATCCAATAACTTGCCATAACAATTGCAACGAGCATTCCCAGCAACCACAGTATCCAGCGTCGACGTCTCCAGACCGAAGCAAGAGACGAGTGCAGCATGGCAAAGTCCACGACGTAGGCTGCGCAATAGCAAACATTGGCTAGCAATGCCAGGACGGCCATGGGCGGTAGAGAAGACAGTGTCAATGCCGGACGGAAATGGGGCCAAGTCGCTACCACCCAAGCAACAGTGACGGCGATGAGGACTAAATTGTAGACCAGGCGCCGCGGTTCCCAGTAACGGATAGCATCCGCGAAGGGCCCTTGAAACGGACCAAGTGGTCTGCCAAAACCCGGTAATGGAGTCGGATGTAGGTCTTCCATAAGTGAGCCTCGCCGCCAGAATACGCCGAGCCTTGTCATTGTCAAGTACTTTCTATCACAAAGTAGATTCACAGTTACGCAGCCAGACGTATCAGGAGGACATCGCAAACTGCTTGCCTGCGTCTCTTGCATCTGAATTTTCATTCCTCTCACGATGGTGTTAAATTGGCCTATCCATGCGCACGATCGACCAAACCACGCAGGAAGTGCTGAACCTCGCCTCCCAGCATTTCCAGGTTCCCGTCGATTCTCTCGCGCCCGGCGACGACTTCTTCAAAAAACTCGGCATTGACAGCCTGCAAGCCCTCGAACTCCTCAGCCGCCTTGAAAATCACTTCGGCATCGAACTCCCCGACTATGAAGTCCAAGGCGTAAGCGACTTCCGCACTCTCGCCTCCCGCATCCAATCCCGCCTCTGATGCTCGATCTTTCGAAATATCAATCCGTCGGCGCGGCATTGAAGGACGCCCTCGACAAATTTGCCGATGAGACCTGCCTCATCGAATCCGATCGCGAGCGCGAGAAGGAACGCCTCACGTACCGCGATTTCAAGGAGCGCGCGCAGCTCCTGGCTGGTGCGTTGCAGGATGCTGGTTTCAAGGCCGGTGATCGTGCAGCGATCATCATGACCAACCAGTCCAAGTGGCTTATTTCCGCCTACGCCATTCTCTACTGCGGTGGCGTGATGGTTCCCCTCGACTACAAGCTCACTCCCGACGAGCAGTGGCAACTGGTTAGTCACTCCAATGCCGCATTTTTGATTACCGAGTATCCGATTTGGCGGCAACTCGCCACTTCCCCCCGCCGCGCGGCGGCAATCCATGCTAAGACCGTCCTGGTTACCGAGGCCCCGCCCAACGCAGCTCTTGACGTCGCCCAACGCTGGGAAGATTTCCAACGCCTCGGTGAACCTGCGTTTGTCGCCCGCAAGCGTACCGATGTTACTTCCATCGTCTATTCTTCCGGCACCGGCGGGCGCCCCAAGGGTTGCATGACCACCCATGAAAATTACCTTGCGCAGGGTCATGCAATCACGCAGGTAATCGCATTCGATCCGGGGATTCGCTACCTCAGTATTCTTCCCACCAATCACGTGGTTGACTTCATGATGGGCTTTCTACTGCCGTTTACTTCCGGCGCGACGGTGGTCCATCTGCGTACACTCCGGCCGGAATTCGTACGCGACGCATTCGTTCGCTACAAGATTGCTTACATGATGCTCGTGCCTCTCATCCTCAAGAATCTGAAGAAGGGAATGGAAGCCAACTTCGCGGCCCTGCCGAAAGGCAAACGTACCGCGTTGAACGCTCTCATCCGCATAAATCGAGCGTTGACTCGCGATCGCCCCAGAGTTTGGCTCAGCCGCATACTGCTTCGACAGGTGCATCGTGCATTTGGCGGCCAACTGCGCGCGTTCGGCGTAGGCAGCGCGTTCACCGAGCCCGCAGCGCTGCAGTTTTTTCTCGATCTAGGCATTCCCGTCGCAAACGCCTACGGACTAACCGAAGCGGGTACCGCCGTTTCGGTGAACGACCCCCGCAGACCGCGTGCAGACACGGTCGGCAAACCGCTTCCTGGCACGGAAGTTCGTATCGTGAATCCGGACGCGGACGGCATCGGTGAACTCGCCGTCCGCGGCAAGACCGTCATGGCCGGTTACCTCGACGATCCCGAACTCACCGCGGAAACCATCGTCGACGGCTGGCTCATGACCGGTGACCTCGGCCGCTTCGATCGGACCGGTCATCTGCAACTCTCTGGCCGCAAGAAAAATATGATCGTCACGGAAGAGGCTAAAAACATTTACCCGGAGGACATCGAAACCGTCTTCGAGGGTCTGCCGGTTAAGGAGTTTTGCGTCTTTGCCGCCAATTTCATCTGGCCG
>Ga0210409_10001678_pt1 | contig 28021 bp, 16 predicted proteins | sample IncBWH17MmetaG_FD_161649 | JGI IMG/M metagenome (GOLD analysis project Ga0210409, IMG submission 161649) | Forest soil microbial communities from Barre Woods Harvard Forest LTER site, Petersham, Massachusetts, United States - Inc-BW-H-17-M | ecosystem: Environmental > Terrestrial > Soil >...
CCACCTGATCGAAGTATACTCGCAAATCCCTTGGCAGCGGAGCGCGAACTTCCACCCAGGCGCCGCTCGAGGGATGCGAAAATCCGATGCTCGCCGCATGCAGAAAGTTGCGCTCGAGCAGAGGAAGATTGCGCGTGCCCGCGCGCAGGCCGCGCGGCGCGCCATAAAGCGTGTCTCCCACAACCGGATGCCCGATGGCCGCGAAGTGCGCGCGGATCTGGTGGGTGCGCCCGGTGTGCAGCGCGGCCTCGACCAGCGTGCAGCGGTCCAGGCGCGCGACGACGCGCCAGTCGGTCCGCGCGTGGCGGCCTTTGGCGGCGCGCGCGGTCATGCGCGTGCGGCGGCGCGGATCACGGGAAATCGGCAGCGTGATTGTGCCGGAATCGCGCGGCATCTTGCCGTGCACCAGCGCCAGATATATTTTCCTGACATTGCGCGAGCGAAATTGTTCGGAGAGATGTTCGTGCGCCTGGTCATTCCGCGCCACCACCATGGCTCCCGAAGTTTCGCGGTCCAGCCGGTGGACAATTCCAGGCCGCAGCGCGCCGCCCGCCGCCGGAAGATTTCCCAGGCGGTGCAGCAGCGCGTTGACCAGTGTCCCGCTCGAGTGGCCTGCGCCCGCATGAACCACCATTCCGGCGGGTTTGTTCACAATCACAAAATCGTCGTCCATGTACAACAGGTCGAGCGGCAGATCTTCCGGCAGAGCTTCCGGCGCGGGCCGGGGCAGAACTTCGATCTCGATGGATTCACCGGCCGCGACGCGGTGGGAAACCTTGGCAATGCGGCCATCCACGCGAACGTGGCCTTCGCGGACCAGTTCCTGGATACGCGTGCGGCTAAGTTCAGGGATACCCTGCGCGACAAATAAATCTAGCCGCCGCCCAGCGTCTGTCGACGCGGCGATCAATTTCTGGTGGGCTGTCGGGTAGTCAGCCATGAATTGTTCATTCTTAGCCTGAATTCCTAACTAGATCAACGGGATGACCTGGGAACGCCAATCTCCCGATTGGCGCTTTTCGTGACGCCAATCGGGAGATTGGCGTTCCCAGGAAGCAGCACCTCGTCCTTTCGCGTCTTGGTCCTCATCAAATCTCGTCAAGAACGCGGATTAGAGATGGTCGTAGTCTGCCTCTTCGGATGCGGCAAAATTTTTCAACGGCGTTCGCGCTCGGTGGAAGCTCCTGGATGACGAGAAGCAAACATCAATTCGAAAAGCACCAATACCGCTCCGATGGTGATCGCGGAGTCCGCAATGTTAAAGGCGGGCCAAATGTATTTCCACAACCGGACTTCCAGGAAATCCGTCACGTCGCCGTGGAGCACGCGGTCGAGCGCGTTACCCGCCGCGCCGCCAAGAATCAGCGCCAGCCCGCATTGCGCCAGCGCGCCCCCGGCGCGGCCCCTGACGATCATCCACGCGAGCAGAACCATCACGACTGCGGAACTTAATATCAAAAGCGGCGTAAGCCAGGGCGAACTCGAATTGGAGAACACGCCGAAGGCGATGCCGGGATTCTGGCTGTGGATCAAGACCACGATGTCGGAAACAATGGAATGGCGGAAGAACGGGCTGGTGTAGCGCTCGATGGCAAATTTCGTGGCGCGGTCCGCGGCCAGCACCGCGAGTGACAACCACAGCCAGCGCGCCCCTTGCGTCCCTTTCACGAGGACGCGGCCCCTCGTCCCTCGGCATGGCCCGCTTCCTCGATTTCCGTGAGCGCCTTCACGCAGCGCTCGCACACCGTCGGGTAATCGGCGTTTTCGCCCACGTGCGTGGAATAATTCCAGCAGCGCTCGCATTTCGCGCCGCCGGCGCGTTGCACCGCCGCGCTAAATCCGGGCAGCGATTCCGATTTCTGGGCATCGGCCGGCGCCGCCGCGGCGAGTTCCACCTGCGAAACGATGAACAGGGCGGGCAGCCAGCTTATGTACTGTTCCAGCAACGGAGCCAGATCTTTCGCCGCGCTCAATACAACTTTGGCTTCGAGCGCGCCGGAAATTGTTTTTGCGTTGCGCGCGGTTTCGAGCGCACGAAGCACTTCGGTCCGCACCACCAGCAGCCTTTCCCAGTTCGCGGCCTTCGCGGAATCGAGTGGCGCGCCAAGTTCCTCTGCCGCGGGAAACAGAGCAAGATGAACGCTGTCCGGGTCGCCCGCGGCGTGCGGGAAGTGCTTCCAGATTTCCTCGGCGGTGAACGAGAGGATCGGCGCCGCCAGACGCAACAATGCGTCGGCAATGCGATAGACAGCAGTCTGCGCCGAGCGCCGGGCGCGATTTCTTGGCGCAAAGGTGTAGAGGCGGTCCTTGAGCACGTCGAAATAGAATGCGCTCAAATCCACGACGGCGAAGTCATACAGCGCGTGATAGACGCGATGAAATTCAAAAGCGTCGTACCACTTGCGGCAATCGCGCACCAGAGCAGCCGTTCGCGTCAACATCCAACGGTCCAATTCTTCCAGGTCCGCGTCGGGAACTCCATCGCGAACAGGATCGAAGCCCGCAAGATTTCCGAGCGCAAAACGAAACGTGTTGCGCAGCTTGCGGTACGCCTCGGAAAGCTGGGTCATCACGTTGTTCGACATGCGGAAATCGGAAGTGTAAGCCTGTGAATTCACCCACAGCCGCAAGAGATCCGCGCCCCACTGCTCGCTCATTTCCGCGGGAAGCACGGCATTGCCCAGCGATTTCGACATGGGCACATCTTTTTCGTCGACCGCCCAGCCGTATGTCAGCACGTGGCGATAGGGCGAGCCATTTCGGACCGCGACGCCTACCAACAGCGAACTGTGGAACCATCCCCGGAATTGGTCTGGTCCTTCCAGATACATATCCGCGGGCCAGGGAAGCTTTTGCCCACCGGCGTCGAGGCGATCGAGAACAGCAAGGTGTGACGAACCCGAATCGAACCACACATCCAGAATGTCGGTTTCCTTCCGCCAACTTGACGCGCCGCAACTGCAGCGCGTACCCGCGGGGAGTAACTCTTCGGCCGCATGTGTGAACCATGCGTCCGCGCCCTCCTGCGCGAACCATCTTCCGACGAGCGCATGCAGCGCCGCGTAGTCGTCGAATTGTTTGCCGCACTTCGCGCAATACAAAATGACGAGCGGCACACCCCAGAACCGCTGCCGCGAAACACACCAGTCCGGCCGGTCCGCGATCATAGAACGCATGCGCTCAGCGCCCCATTCCGGCGTCCACTTCACTTTTTCGATTTCATCCAGCGCACGCGCGCGAATCGATCGGCCATCGCGCCCCGCAGCGTCCAGGTCGATGAACCACTGCTCGGTGGCGCGGAAAATCACCGGATTGTGGCAGCGCCAGCAGTGAGGGTAACTGTGCGAGAGTTTTTGTTCGCCGAGCAGCGCGCCGCGCTCGCGCAACAGCGTCACAATGATGGGGTTCGCTTCGAAGACGGTCTTGCCTTTGTACTCCGGCAGGCCTTCGAGATAGCGGCCGTGATCGTCGATCGGTGCATATGCCTCAATGCCGTATTTCTGGCCGGTCTGAAAGTCCTCGACGCCGTGGCCCGGCGCGGTGTGCACGATGCCGGTGCCCTGATCGAGCGTGACGTAATCGGCCAGAACCGCGGGCACAGTCAAATCCAGAAACGGGTGCCTGAATTTCAGCTCTGACAGATCTTTTCCTTTCCACGGCCCGCGCACGCTCTTGGCTTCGAGCTTCAGCGCATCCAGCGCCGGGCCGACCAAATCCGCGGCGAGCAGCAGCGCACCCGCAGAAGATTCGGCTACGACGTAATCGAAGTCGGGATGAAGCGCAAGCGCGCGATTATGCGGGAGCGTCCAGGGAGTGGTTGTCCAGATCACGGCGCTCACGCCCGCGCCAAGTTTTTCCGCTGCCGCGCCAGGGACGACGGCGAATTTCACCCAGATGGACGGGCTGGTGTGATCTTCGTATTCCACTTCCGCTTCGGCAAGAGCCGTCGAGTCCACGATGCACCAGTACACAGGTTTAAACCCGCGATACACGTAGCCTTTTTCGAGAAAGGTGACGAAGGCGTCGGCGATCGTGGCTTCGTACTGCGGGCTCATGGTCAGGTACGGGTCTTCCCATTGACCAAGCACGCCGAGGCGCTTGAAATCCCGCCGGTGCTGATCCACGTAGCGCAAAGCGAATTCGCGGCACATGCGCCGAAATTCGCCGGGTTGGACGCTTCCCTTTTTCCCGCCCAATTCTTTTTCCACCTTCGTTTCGATGGGCAGACCGTGGCAATCCCATCCGGGAACGTAAGGCGCGCGAAAGCCGGCCATGGTTTTCGATTTCACGACCATGTCTTTCAAAATTTTATTCAGCCCGGTGCCGAGATGGATCGTGCCGGTCGGGTAAGGCGGTCCGTCATGCAGAACGTAGGAGGGCGCGCCGGCGCGCGCCTGCTGGATGCGCTGATAGAGTTTCTTCTCTTCCCACTCCGCAAGTTGTTTCGGCTCGTTCTGCGGCAAGTTGGCCTTCATCGGAAAGGCCGTGCGCGGCAAGTTGAGAGTGCTTTTCAAATCTACAATTTTGGGCATAAATTAGCTTCGGGTGCGGACTGTCCTTTTCTACTGAACGCCTCACCCCTGCGGGGTAAGACCGGAGCGTGCAGCATGACAAATGATTGGTGGGGCGAGACAGGAGCAGCAAGGTCCCGTACCGCCGTGCCTGTATCGCCTAGTCGAGTCTGGAAACCATCTTCCTTGTGTTAGCGTCCCAATGTTACAATGGATTTGGCGGCGTGTCAGCCGCCCGCTCCGATGGGCATCCATTCGTGACGTGAGGGAATCTTACATCGAGAGACAATTTTCGGCAGCGTGAGGCAAATATACAGGTGAGTACGATTGCGCCAAAGTGGAGTAATCCAGGCACGCCAGCTCCCAAGGTAATTCTGCCCGGGGGATCGACAGCGCCGCGCCTCGGCGGAGCCCAGAAGCCTCTGTCCCGCGGTTTTCTCTCCAACCTGAGGGACTTCCTCATGGAGCGTCCCATCAAGGTCGGCAAGAACGTCCCGGGCGATGTCTTCACGGTCGAAAAGTATGGCGGGGGCATTGGCGAAAATTTCAAAGAGTGGTTTAAGCCAACGCCCAAAGGCGTGTCCTCGCGCATGACGGTGGACTGGCAGCCGCCTGGCTCAGTGCTTTGGCAGAATATTCGTGACCTCATTTCGCCGCCCAAGCTGCCGCCGCTGAAGGTGACCAGCAAGCCGGTCAAGGTGAAGGACATCTGGTCCAAAGACAAAGCCTTCGGACCATCGCAGGCTATTGCCCTGGCCGTGCATGTCGGCGTCACGGCGCTCGTCTTCTCGCCTCTTCTCTACACAGTGGTTACAAAAGCGACGGCGAACCCCGTCAATAACTCGCTCGTTACGCCAATTGATATTTCCGACTACGCGGCGAAGCTTCCCCCGGGCAAGGACAAGGCGGGAGGCGGCGGTGGCGGCGGCGAAAGAAATCCGATTCCCGCAACAAAGGGCAAGGCGCCGAAGTTCAGTTTCAACCAGATTGCGCCTCCGATGGTGCACACCAAGCCCGATTCCACCATCCAGGCGACTCTGCTTGGACCTCCGGACCTGAAAATCCCCAGCCCGAATATGGATAATTTCGGCGATCCGCTGGCCAAAATGCTGACCGCTTCAGGCGGTCCCGGCGGCGGCAGCGGTATTGGAAGCGGCACGGGCACAGGTATTGGCAGCGGCGAAGGCGGCGGTCTCGGTCCGGGTTCCGGCGGCGGCACGGGCGGCGGGGCCTACCATCCCGGCACGGGCGGCGTCGGCTATCCTTCCTGCGTCTATTGCCCTGACCCGAAATATTCCGAAGAAGCGCGCAAGGCAAAATACCAGGGCACGGTCGTTCTTCAGGCGGTGATCACTCCCGATGGCCGCGCCACGGAAATTCAAGTTGTGAAGGGCCCGGGCCTTGGGCTGGAAGAAAAAGCCGTAGAAGCTGTGAAGCAATGGCGCTTCAAGCCCGCCAATGGACCGGGGGGAAAACCCGTTCCAGTGATCGTCCCCATCGAAGTTACTTTCCGATTGCTTTAGTAATTCCCTCTCGACGCTTTTCTGTGGCGTGACCCGACATCATTTGCCGTTTCCTCGCGCATTGATTAGGATTTGAACGCGAGGTGCGCGCCGTGAAACCGAAAACTACACGTACAGCAAGCATATTTATCGCCACTGCGCAAGAAGCGTTCGCAAAACAAAATCTTCCCCGCATCGTCAATTGCCTTCAACTGCTTTCGGAAGAGGATATCTGGTGGCGGCCCAATGCGGCGTCCAACAGCGCGGGGAATCTCGTCCTGCACTTGTGCGGCAATGTCCGCCAGTGGATCATAGCGGGCCTGGGCGGAGCGGAGGACAGGCGGGACCGCGACCGCGAGTTTGCCGAGCGAGGACCCATTCCTCGCAAAGCGCTCGTCACCCAACTGCGAGGAACCGTGCGTGAGGCATGCCGCGTGTTGGCACAGCTCTCCAATGAATCGCTAACGCGGAAATATAAAATTCAAGGCTATCGCGTTACAGGGCTGGGCGCAGCCTTCCACGTTACCGAACATTTCGGATATCACACCGGCCAGATTATCTACATCACGAAGCTCAAGCGCGCTCAAGATCTGAAATTTACTCACCTGCCCGTGGTAAAAAAGGAGAGTGGCCAGTAGAGCAGGCGCGAAAACACTAGCCATTCACTCTCATTGCAAATTTGATCGATGGAACGCAGGTTTTCGGAGCGCCGGCGTCTCGCCGGCAAATTTTCTAATCTCCCCGCTCCGCAAAAATGCCGGCGAGACGCCGGCGCTACAATGAGAAATTCCGCTGAGCCGCAGTTTCCCGAATCCTAGCCACGTACATGGCGGAAACACGTCTTTGCGGAATCGTTTCCAATGGCTTTGCGGCGATGTACACTTCGCCATGAGAACTATGAAAGTAAAATCGTGCATTCGCGCGGCGGCCATGTTCCTCGGATCCTTGATGATCGTGCTCCCCGCGCGCCTCGCGGCGCAGTCCACAGGGCGCGTCGAATTCACGGCGCGTGTGGCACCCACCGGGGGCCAGCCCGAACCCGTCAGGCAAATGACGTTTTATCTACTGCGCAAAAGCATGGAAGACATTCGCGCAGAGGCCTGGCAATCGGCGCCCGCCACCGACCTCGACAAGTTCATTGATGGCCTCGGCGTTTCGCCTGAGTTGAAAACGTGGATGAAAAAAAATCATTCCATTCGGCTGTCCGGCGGGGATTTCACCAAGAGCCTGGCTCCCGAAGATATCGTGGACATTCCCGAATATTTCACGGCCTACATGACGCACAACGAAGCCTATCGAGGAGCTGGATTCCCCGAGCCTAAATTCAAGGACAAAGACCGCGACTCCAATCCGGAAAAATACAAGGCGGAGAAGGAACAATATAAAGCGGCCGTTCGTAAATTTATCGCCGGCGCTCCGAACACGGTGCAGGGCATGGACCTGGAACTCATCGATGTGAACCCGTACGCCAAATGGGTGTCCCTCGAAAACAAACAGCGCCGGCTGCTGGAAACGCGCGCCTTCCAATTGGCCGAGGAACGCTACCTTGTCGCGCGCACTGATTCCGATCTCGACGGGCGCGGATCCTTCGCGGGCATCGCTCCCGGGAACTATTGGATCGGGATGTTCGGCGCGGAGGCCATTTCGGGAGATGTTCACGTGCATTGGGATTTTCACGTGACGGTCCGCCCGGGCGATACGGCGCGCGTCGAACTCTCCAACTTCAATGCCGCAAAACCCAGCTTCGAAGCGCAAAATTCCGATAACTGAGGATTCCTTTCGCAGTGACCTGCCTTGACGAGAGCGTGGCCTAGATGGGCACCTGGCCGCTCTGGATCACCTTTAACGCCGGCGTCGCTCTCTTGCTGGTACTCGATCTGGGGCTGCTTCACCGTCGCCCGCGCGTAATCGCCTTACGAGAAGCCGCGATTGAGAGCGCGGCATGGATCGCGCTTTCACTTGGTTTTGGCGCGTGGATTTTCGTTTCTCATGGCCGCGGGCCCGGGCTCGAATTTTTCACCGGTTACGTCGTCGAGAAATCGCTCAGCCTGGACAACGTTTTCGTTTTTTTGCTGGTCTTCCAGTATTTTCGCGTCGATCCTCGCTACCAGCATCGCCTGTTATTCTGGGGAGTCGTGGGCGCGCTGGTCCTGCGCGGCGCGATGATCGGCGCCGGCGCAGCACTGATCGCGAGATTTGAATGGACCCTTTATATCTTGGGAGCGTTTCTGCTGTACTCGGGATTCAAGCTGTTCGGCGCCGACCATGCCGTGCATCCCGAAAAAAATCCGCTGGTGCGCTGGGCGCAGAAGATCATGCCCATGTCGCAAACGGAAGCCCCGCAGGATTTATTGGTGCGGGAAGACGGGCGATGGTTGTTCACATCATTCTTTCTAGTCTTGATCGTGCTGGAAACAACGGATCTGCTCCTGGCGGTGGACTCGATCGCCGCCGTATTCGGCGTGACGCGCGATCCCTTTATCGTCTACAGTTCCAACGTTTGCGCCGTCCTCGGGCTGCGCGCCGTCTATTTTCTCCTGGCCGGGATCCTGCAATACTTTCAATACCTGGATGAGGGCCTCGCGATTACCGTGATGTTTATCGGAGGGAAAATGCTCGCCGACCCGTGGGTGCATATTTCCACGGGGTTCTCGCTCTCCATTGTAGGCGCGATCATCGCCCTTGCTATTCTGGTCTCCATGATCCGGGCGAAACTGCAAGAGAAATCCGTGCAACCTGAAATAATCAAACGCGGCCATATCGTGTCAGTTGCGGTAACGCCGGAATCCATAGGGGGTCTCGCGGACCAGGATCCTGCGGAGCGCGCGCTGACCGCGTTCAATCTGTTTAGCGCGGGGTTGTCCCGCGCGCTCGATGCCTTGCAAAAGTGGGAGCAGGATGAAGAACTGCAGAGGCTCATGGTCCGGGAAAAAATTGAGAGCGTTACGCCGCTCGTCTCAGCTGTCGCCAGAATCACGGTCGGAATCGCCGTCCTGCCGGAAACATTCGATAAGATCCGCGCCGCCAATGGCTCTCCACCTCTTGCCGGCGCGCCCGCCGACCAGGATGTGATGGAATTCGAGCTCGATTTTGCCGGGAGCGGCATGCCTTACGTCCATCTGGATATCCTGACGACGAATGCGCCCGGCGGCAATGGGGCCATCGGGCGTTTCCTCGAAAAATTTGGCGAAGGAATTCAGCAGGTGGAACTGGACGTGACCGACGTGGACCGCGCCACGGAAATTCTGCGCGCGCAATTCCAGGTGGAGCCCATCTATTCCGCGACGCGGGCGGGAGCGAATGGAACACGCGTAAACTTTTTTCTGGTGCCCGCACCGGACAATCAGAAAGTGCTGGTCGAACTCGTCGAGCAGCCGAAACGATCCGCTTAGCATTTGGTGGGACGGGCTTCAGCCTGTCCTACTTAACTCTTCCCATAAACCGGAATCGCGGCGCCGTGAATCACCCGCGCTTCTTCCGAGCACAAAAACAAAATGACGCGGGCAATCTCCTCCGGCTTCGGCCACTTTGCAAAATCAGCCCCCGGCATGGCCTTGCGGTTCGCGGCCGTATCGATGATGCTGGGCAAAACGGAATTCACGTTGATGTTGAAAGGCTTCACTTCCGCCGCAAGCGAATCCATCAAGGCCAGCGCCGCCGCTTTCGACGCAGCGTAGAGAGCACCTCCCGCCGCGTGATCGAAGGCCGCCTTCGAGGCGATGTTCACGATCCATCCCCGATTTTGCTTGATCATTTGCGGCACAACGGCTCGCGCGAGAACGAATCCCGCCTTAAGATTCAGCTGGAGCATCTTGTCGTAGGTTCGAGCGTCCACTTCCCAGAGGTTCGTCCCTCCCGCATATCCACCCACGGTATTCACGAGGATATCGAGGCGCCCATGCTTGGACACAATTTCGGCGATAAATTTTTCGACGGCTTGCGCGTCGGTGACATCCACGCTCGCGCCCGCCGGAGGCGCCGCTCCGATCCTTTGCGCGGCGGATTCGACCGCGGCAAATTCTTCCGAGGATTGATAGGTAACCAGGATCGTCGCCCCCGCTTCGAGAAACGCGATGGTGACTTCGCGACCGAGTCCCCCCGTGCCGCCGGTTACGAGAACAATTTTGTCGTGGAAGTTCATGATGTCCCCCAGTTGCGTTCCAGGCGTGTTTTTTCATTGGCGGGAGGCAGAACCCCCCGCCTCTGAAGTGGCGGGCTACAGCGACTCGCTACCCGTGGTGTGATTGCTGTAGCCCGGGTCTTCAGACCCGGGGGTTTTCTTCCAATTCGGGCGAGCCTCCGGCGTATCTGAATGTTTACTCCCCTGTTTGTTCGAGAAGCTTGGACACGAGGCCGGTCCACCCGGTCTGGTGGCTCGCGCCCAATCCCGCTCCGGTGTCTCCGTGAAAATATTCGTAAAACAAAATCAAATCGCTCCAATAGGGATCGCTCTGAAATTTCTCGTTTGCGCCGTACACCGGACGGCGGCCGTTTTCGCCGCGCAGAAAAATATGCGTCAGAGATCGGGAAATTTCCGCACTCACTTCCCAGAGCGAAATCTGGCGGCCCGAGCCGGACGGGCATTCCACGCGAAAATTATCGCCATAATAATGATGAAATTTCTGCAGCGACTCGATCATCAGAAAATTCGGGGGGAACCACACGGGCCCGCGCCAGTTCGAGTTTCCGCCGAACAAGCCGCTCTGGGATTCCCCCGGTTCGTAGTCCACGCGATATTCATTGCCGTTGACCGAAAGAATGTACGGGTGCCCGGCATGATATTTGGACAGCGCGCGGATGCCGTGCGGAGAAAAAAATTCATCCTGATTGACCATGTAGCCGATGATCCGCACGAGTTGCTTGCTGTCCACCAGCGACAGCAACCGGCGAACTCCATTTGGCGAAGTCTGGCTGCTGTCCACGCGCGTCGCAAAACTCGGCATGTTGTCGAGGAACCATTGCATGCGCCGTTGAAAGCCCGGCAGGCGCGCGATCAGCTCCGGCTCGAGCGTCTCCACGGCAAACAAAGGTATCAATCCAACCATCGAGCGCACTTTCAGATAGTGCTGGTCGCCGTTCGGAAGATGAACCGCATCATAGAAAAATCCGTCTTCTTCATCCCAGAGCGCAATCCCGTCGGACCCGTGGGAGTTGATGGCGTCCGCGATGTAGACGAAGTGCTCGAAAAATTTGCTGGCCACGTCTTCGTAGGCCGGGTCTTCGCGCGCGAGCTCGAGCGAGATGGCCAGCATGTTCAAGCAATACATCCCCATCCAACTCGTGCCGTCCGATTGCTCCAGGTGGCCCCCGGTTGGCAGCGGCTGCGAGCGGTCGAACACGCCGATGTTGTCCAGGCCCAGGAAGCCGCCTTGAAAAACGTTCATTCCGTCGGGATCCTTGCGATTTACCCACCAGGTGAAATTCAGCAGGAGTTTGTGGAACACGCGTTCGAGGAACGCGCGGTCGGAGCGCCCGCGGATGCGCTTTTCAATCTTATACACGCGCCACGCCGCCCATGCGTGCACCGGCGGATTCACGTCGCCAAGAGCCCACTCATACGCGGGCAACTGCCCGTTTGGATGCATGTACCATTCCCGCAAAAGGAGAATGAGCTGTTCCTTGGCAAAGTCCGGGTCGACCAGCGACAGCGCGACCGTGTGAAACGCCAGGTCCCACGCCGCATACCACGGGTACTCCCATTTGTCCGGCATCGAAATGACGTCCGCGTTGTACAGGTGCGTCCAGTCGCGGTTGCGGCCCTTCTTGCGCTCCAGAGGAGGCGGCGGCTGGCCGGGATCTCCCTCCAGCCAGGTCCGCACGTCGTAGTGATAACACTGTTTGGACCAGAGCATGCCCGCGAGCGCCTGGCGCATGATGTTGTGCGCATCATCGGAGCGCTCCTGAGGAAATCGGCGCGCGTAAAACTGGTCCGCTTCGCCGCGCCGCAGTTCGAATGTTTTTTCGAACGCCGCGTCGAACGGATTCGCTGTGCCATCTTTGGGTTCCGCGTTTGTCAGCCTCAAGCGAAGAGTCACGGAACCGCCCGGCGCAATTGTTGAACGATAGCGCGCGGCGCATTTGGTCCCCTTTTGCGCCGGATTAACAGCGTCCTTCACGCCCCCAATCACGTACTCATGGAAGCTGTCTTTCACAAAGCGAGATCCATCCGGAAAACCGAACACGCGCTGGAAATTGGTTTCGTTCTCGGTAAAGAGCATTTCCGGCGCGCCATCGGCAAGCAACCACCTCTTACCGTAGCGGCTCTCCTCCGCCGCCACCACCGCGGCGCCCATAAAATCCGGATTTCGCGAGAGCTGGGGATGCCCGTGCTTCTCGCCGAAGGACCATATATTTCGGAACCACAGCGTCGGCAGCAGATCGAGCTGCGCTTCTTCCGGCCCGCGATTCCAGGCCGTGATCTTGATCAAAATGTCCTCTGGAGCGGCCTTGGCAAATTCCATAAACACGTCGAAATAGCGGTTTTCGTTGAATACGCCCGTGTCCATCAATTCAAATTCCGGTTCGCGCTTTCCTCTCTTGCGATTTTCCGCTACAAGCTGGTCGTACGGAAAAGCCGCTTGAGGATACTTGTACAGGAATTTCATGTAGGAATGGGTCGGGGTGGAATCGAGGTAGAAGTAGTACTCCTTTACGTCCTCGCCATGATTTCCTTCGTTCCCCGTCAGACCGAACAGGCGTTCCTTAAGGATGTGATCGCGCCCGTTCCAGAGCGCCAGAGCGAAGCAGACGCGCTGGTGCCGGTCGCTGATCCCGCCGATGCCATCTTCACCCCAGCGATAGGCGCGCGACCGGGCCATGTCGTGCGGAAAATATTCCCAGGCCGTTCCGTCCGGACTGTAATCCTCGCGAACCGTCCCCCATTGCCTCTCGGCAAGATACGGCCCCCAGCGTTTCCAGTGCTTGGTGCGCTGGTGAGATTCCTCCAGGCGCTGTTCTTCGGCTGTCATCGTGAAGTTCCTCGCTCCGGTCGTTGTGAAGGGGATGCGCCGGCAGGTCCGGGAACCGACAAGTATAGACAGAAGGCGCAGTGAGAGGAAAGGAAGAACCGATGCCCGCCCCAAATGCGGGCGGCCTTTACAAAACCTGCCACAGGTGCAAAAACATCCGGATTGGGAAACGGGCTTATCGCTGCGTGTAACAGCGATAAGCCCGTGAAGTGTGCCGATATGGCTGCCCAGCAAATGCAGCCGGTTCCTATTTCTTCTTCAGTCGTTACCGAGCAAAATCCCACTCGGGCTCAGTCGCGGCCGTCGCTGTGGTCTCCGTGGTCTCCTTCCCCGCCATTATTGTCTTCGGCGCGCGGGACAGCGTAAACAGCAATGCATCCGTTTGTTGTGCCGCAGATTCCCGCGCCCACGCCTCCGATCCCATCCTTGGTGGGACCTGTAACATCTCCGCCGAGGCCAACTACTTTTTTCGGCGCCACTTGCGGGACGAAAACCTTGTGGTGCCTGCTGTCGGCGGCCACCGAATGCGAAGCGCTGGATTGGGGAATGGATTCCAGCAGGAAGTTGGTTTCTCCGTCGACGACGCCGAGAACCGCAGCGCCGGGCATCGCGGAGGAACCGGTATAGTAGCGGCCCGAGCCCTGGTCAAACCAAACCTCGTCGGAACCGGTCAGGTTGCCCACGTCGACATAGTTGAAATTCTTGGCGTTGATCACGGTGGTTTCGAGGTCGCCCGGTTGGTTGTTGGGGGTGCAGCCCACCATCACGTTACTGTTGGGTCCCACGGTGGCGCCGTTTGGCCCGCAGTGAACGAGCGGGACTACTTTTTCTATCGGGGTCAGGAGGTTCGTCGGATCAATCACAAGAATCGCACCACTGCAGGTATTAGGAGGCGCATTCTGTCCGTAGTTGCAGCCTGTGGGATTGTCCTTTATGGTCGGCACCGACACGATGAACCGCTGAGTGGAATCCTCCCAAGTGGGCTGCTCGATCGAGAGTCCAAATCCGCTCGGAATCACCGAAGGGTCTGCTGTGATTTTGGCGATCAAGGTGACGGAATTGTCATCGTCATCTCCATTCGCCGTGAACAACGTCGCAAATGGCGGGTCCTCCGCATTGTTCACCGCCAGAAGCAGCGTGCCGTCGGTCGTCAGCGCCATTTCGTCCAGGCGTGTAGTCCCACCGGTGCTCAGCGTCGCGACGATTGTGCCGGTCTTGAGATCGATCACCTTAAGCGTGCTGTCGCCGTCCCCGGCATAGAGCCACCTGCCGTGCGAAGTGACACCATCTGGTCCGGAATGATTGTTGTCCACGGCAGTTCCCGCGCCGTTGAGCTTGATCCCGACAAAACCTCCAATGGTTTTCTTGAAGACGTTGTGCCGGGTATCAATGATGTCGATGCCCTTGTTAGAACGGTCAGCGATGTAGTACTCGGCGCGATCCGGATTGACCCAGCTGATATCGAACGACCGGATTGGATTGCCCGGTATGGCGATTGCAGTGAGGCATTTGGTTTGAGTTGTGGTCGGTGCGCCTGGACCTAGACACTGCGCGCCCGTGGACACCGCCGTGCAAAACAACAAGACGGCAATCCACAACGCCGCAGCTAGTGTCGGGCTCTCCCGTCGAAGGGTTGCGGCTGTTGACGTGAACGAAAGCAGAGCATTTTTCGTCTTCTTGAGAAACAACGGGCTGGAAACGTCGCGTTTCATCTTTCCTCCCTCAGATTAGTTTTCCCAGGTGGTATTTCAGGGCCGAAAAAAAAACACCAACTTCAGGGGTATACGAAATTCAGGGCCGACGATAAGAACTCATTTTCGGGGATTGAAGCGCGCACTATTGTTTAGAAATACCTTTGATGTCAAGTAAAAAAGTTGTATTAACGCGAGGGTACTGCAACTCTCAGTACCGATTGACGCGCCGGCTTGCGCGGGTGACGGTTCCATTTTTCAGGCCGGCGAATTGCGACTGCAGTATCGGGGCAGTATTGAAAAAAATAAAGCAACTGAACTGAAATTCGACGCATGCTGCTGAATTCAGTGGATTTCGATGACGCGCGCCTGGCGCACGGCGGTGATGGCGCGGAGTTCGCCGAGGACTTCGGGCGAAACTTTTTGGTCCACGTTGACGATGCCGATGGCTTCGTCCGAATTTTGCACGCGGCCGAGAGCGAAGTTGGCGATGTTGATCTGGTGCTTGCCGAGGAGCGTGCCGACGCGGCCGATGACGCCGGGGACGTCCTCGTTGCGGAAGAGCAGAAGGAAGCCGGTGAGGGGCGCGTCGATGTCAATGTTATTCACGCCGAGAACGCGCAGCGCGTTGTTCAGGCCGATCATGCCGAGGACGGAAACCGTTTCGCCATCGATGCGCAGGGCCACGCCCAGGGAATTAGTGTACTTGGCGCGGCGCGCGCTGCGCACTTCGATCACTTCAATCCCGCGCGCCTTGGCGAAATTCCCGGCGTTAATTAAATTAATTTGATCGGCCAGAATCTGGCCCAGAACGCCCTTTAGCACAGCGTTTTTCACGAGATGCGTGTTCAAGTCGGCCAGGCCGCCGTCGTAACTGATCGAGACTTCCGAAAACGGTTTCTCCGTCAATTGCGCGACGAAAGCGCCCAACTTTTCTCCGAGCTGAAGATAGGGGCCCAGCTTCTTGAATTCTTCGGGAGAAATGGCCGGCATATTGACGGCGTTCTTGACGGCGCCAGTCGTCAGGTAATCGCGCAACTGTTCCGCGATGCGCGTGCCAACAACTTTTTGCGCCTCCTCGGTCGAGCCCGCGATGTGCGGCGTCGCGATCACTGTGGGATGTTGCACGAGACGCGGATCGGCGGGAGGCTCAGCCTCAAACACATCGAGCCCCGCCCCGGCTACGTGCCCGCTTTCGAGCGCCGCCAAGAGCGCCGCTTCGTCCACCAATTCTCCGCGCGCGCAATTGACGATGCGCACGCCTTTCTTGGTCAGCGCAAGGGTTTTTGCATTGATCAGCTGCCGGGTCTCCGGCGTCAGCGAGGAATGGAGGCTGATAAAATCGCTGGCCTTCAATAATTCCTCAAGCGGGACGAGGCGGATATTCTGCTCGGTGGCGAGCACTGTGGACACGTAGGGATCGAAGGCCACAACTTTCATTTTGTGGGCTTGCGCTAGGCGCGCGACTTCGGTGCCGATGGTGCCGAGGCCGATCAGACCCAGCGTTTTGTCGCGCAATTCGCTGCCCGTAAATTTTTTTTTGTCCCACTTTCCGGATTTCATTGAGGCGTCGGCCTGCGCCACGGGGTGCGCCATGGCCAGCAGCATGGTCATGGTGTGTTCGGCCACGCTGATGGCGTTTCCGCCGGGAGTGTTCATGACGAGGACGCCCTTGCGTGTAGCGGCGTCGAGGTCCACATTGTCGACGCCCACGCCGGCGCGCCCAATGACGCGAAGGCTCTTGGCTTTATCCATCAGCTCAGCCGTCACTTTCGTCGCGCTGCGGACGAGCAAGGCGTCCGCGTCGCGGATTTCTTCCTCGACCTTCCCTTTCGTCTTAGGGAGATTCACGACGGCCCAGGTGGGATCCGCTTTCAGGATGTCCACTACGCTTTCGTCAACGCTATCGGCAATCAGAATTTTCATCGTACTCCCAAGATTCTCCGCGCCCTCGCAGTTCTCTGTGTCCTCTGTGTTAAATCTTTGGTCGCCATAAGTTCAAAGGCTTTTAACACAGAGGGCACAGAGAAATGCAAATCCCCTACAAACGTGAAAAAAACCTGCCACCGGCCGCCAACAACCTAACCACCTACGTCGAATGCCGCAAATATACGTGCTGCGCCGCGCGAACACCGTTGCCGAGCTCGACTTTGTGGCCGACTTTCTGCAGCACGATTTCGAGGCCGCCAAGCACGGCCACGAGGTCCAGAAAATCGTAATACCCCAGATGCGCGATGCGGAACATGTGGCCTTTCATCGTGCCCTGTCCATCGGTGAGAATGGCGCCAAACAGCGCGCGCATCTCCTTGACCACTTTGGTGGACTCGATTCCCGCCGGAGCGTTGATGGCCGTCACGGCATTCGCCGGTGAACTCACCGCAAAGTTGGTCAGGCCAAGCGCAACAGCCGCTTCGCGCGTCGCCTCGGCCAGCAGCGCTGCATTGCCAATGAGGTTCTCGCGGCCAAGTTCCTTGATGTAATTCAAAGCTCCATGCAGGCACACGACAAGCGAAGTCGCCGGAGTGTAGCTCGACTCCCCCTTGGACAGACTTTTCCGTTCCTTCGCATAATCAAAGTAATAGCGCGGCAGTTTCGATTTTTCCATGGCCCGCGCGGCCTTTTCGCTGATGCTGGCGAACGCGAGACCCGGCGGGATCATCGTGGCCTTTTGCGAACCGCCAATCAGGATGTCGATCCCCCATTCGTCCGGCCGCAGGTCCGTGGTTCCGAGGCCGGTAATGGCGTCCACGACAAAGCAGCATTCCGGCAGGCCGGCCACAAGTTTGCCGAGCGTCTCGACGTCATTGCACACGCCTGTGGAACTCTCGGTCGCCTGAATGAACACCGCGCGGAATGGCCCGCTGGATTCAAGATGCTTCTTCATTTCAACGATGGGAACGGGGTGCCCGTAGGGGGCTTCGACGACAACCGACTCGATGCCATAAGCTTTCGCCAGCTGCACCCAGCGTTCTCCAAATTTTCCCGCCGTTCCGATCAGAACGCGCTCGCCGGGAGAGAGCAGATTCGACACCGCGCCTTCCATCGCCCCCGTGCCCGAACTGGCAAACACGATGACGTCATTTTTCGTGTGGAAGTAATAACGCAGGTTTTCCAGCGTCTCGCGCATCAGCGCCCGGAAGGCGTCGGTGCGGTGATGCAGCGTCATGGTCAGCGCGCGCAGCTGCGCTTCCAGCAACAGCGGCGTCGGTCCGGGAGTAAACAGTCTTTCCTTAATGATTCCTGGCATATCCGTGCTCACAGTCCATTCTTCTTAGTTTTGGAAAAATTAACTAGGGTACACGCAGCCCGGCTTGGCTCAAATTCATTTCCAGGCAATATCCGCCTTTGTGAGTCTGAATGCAGGCAGGAGTACAGGTTAAGGGATGGCGCGAAAATGGTCAACCTGTCCGGACTGTGTTTCGATCGACAAAATATTTCCGCCAACTTGTAGTTTCAAGCAAAGATAGAATCCAAACCGCAATTCTGTTAAAGCTTTAAGTTATCCAGCCGTTGGGCATGAGTCTTGACGGCGATCGGCGCCGGGGGATTGAAGTGAGCCATGCCGCGAATCCCCAGAGCACCGAATCCGGAAGCGCAGACGAGACTCTCTTGAATCGTTCGCCAGGCAGTTCCTCTCAGGCCTCGCCGATGGCTATTGCCACCAGCGAAGATCGTGCCACGCGCGTGCGTTGGAAAATTCTCGCCCTCATTGCTTTCACCCTGGCGGTGACGGCCCTGAACCGCCTGAACCTCAGCATTGCCGGCAAAAGTATCGAAGAAGAATTTTCCTTCGACACGATTACGATGGGAAAAATCTTCAGCTCCTTTTTGTGGGGCTACGCCCTGTTTCAGATTCCCTGGGGAAATATCTGCGATCGGATTGGGCCACGCCGCACTTTGACCACCTCCATATTCCTTTTCGCCATCGGATCGGGGTCAATGGCCTTCGCGCCCCGGCTGGCCCTGAGCACCGGCTTCAGCATGCTGCTCGCATTTCAAATCATCCGTTTCATTACGGGCATAGGGGAGGCGTCCGTTTCATCTAACGTTACTCGCGTGATCGCTTCCTGGTTTGCCCCGCGCGAACGCGGCTTTGCCAGCGGCATGCAGGTCGGCGGCCTCGGCCTGGGCGGCACGCTGACTCCCATCTTCATCGCCTGGACCATGGTGCATTGGGGATGGCGCGTGGCGTTTTACATTTGCGGCGGGCTGGCGTTTCTCATTTTCCTGATCTGGCACTATTACTCCACCGATTGGCCGGAAGAGCACCAGGGCGTCAATGCCGTGGAATTGGAAGAGATTCATCCCGGATCGCACAAAGGCGATAGCGAGAGACGCCAAGTGGCGCTTGCAAAACACGTGCCGTGGCTGAAAATGCTGCGCAGCGTGTCGGTCTGGGGACTCATCCTGGGCTACCTGTGCCAGGGATATGCCTTCTATGTCTACTACAATTGGTTCTACTTTTACGCCGTACAGGTGCGCGGACTCGGCCTGCTGGCGGCAGCGGTCTGGACTTCCGCCCCATTCCTTTCCATGGCCGTCCTTGCCCCGGTGGGAGGTTGGTTTTCCGATCGAATTGCACGTGGTTCCACGCGGCGCCGCGGCCGCCTTGTGGCGGTGTGGCTGGGCATGGGAGTTTCGACGATCCTTTTGCTACTGGGCAGCCACCTGAGGGTTACGGCGGTCGCTCTGCCGATGATCGCGCTTGCCGCGGGGTTCAATATGTTTGCCGCCGCCAATTTTTGGGCCGCATGCATTGACCTTGCGCCCGATTTTTCCGCTTCGCTCTCCGCCTTGATGAATACTTTGGGGAGTCTCGGGGGAGTGGCATCTTCCGTGATTACGGCCTACATCGCCGTGCACTACCAGTGGAGCCGCGCGCTGGACCTCGCGGCGCTGATCACGGTATTTTCCGGATTGCTGTTTTCCTTCGTGAATGCAGGCCGTACAATTGAGGAGTAAGAGTCGGCGAATTGTTCATCAAATGTTTGTAGGGCACGGCTTCAGCCGTGCCGTAAAGCGCCTGGAATAAGTGAGGCTTTAGCCGCTGGCCCGCTCGAAATCCAGCTGCTGCGCCAGTTTTTAAGCCGCGTTCGCGAATCTGAAGGAAGTGCAGCTATGGCCGAAAAAGTAAAAGTCGTCGATGTAACCGCCCGCGACGGTTTGCAGAATGAGCCGAAACTCGTTTCCACGCGAGACAAGCTCACTCTGATCGAAAAATTGATCCAGGCCGGAGTCACTAATATCCAGGCCACCAGTTTCGTCCATCCCAAATGGGTGCCGCAAATGGCGGATGCGGAAGATGTGGCGGCCGGCCTCGGCAAATTTTCAGGGGTGACGTTTTCCGCATTGGTTCCCAATCTGAAAGGTTACGAACGCGCTCTGGCCGCGGGCATTCGCCACATGGAATTCGTGATTGCCGCCAGCGAAACGTTTAATCGAAAAAATCTGAATCGCAGCATGGCCGAATCCCTGCAACTCCTCGAGCAAGCCACTCGCCTGGCCGAGCGCGATGGCGTGGTCCTCCGCGCGGGCTTTTCCACGTGCTTCCACTGTCCCTTTGAAGGGAAAATTTCGAGCCAGGCCGTAGTGAACGCGGTTCGCGCTGCTCGCGAGATAGGCCCGTGGGGCGTCGCTGTTTGCGACACTGATGGCATGGCCTTTCCGGATCAAGTGAAAGAAACCGTCGGCCGCCTGCTGAGCGAATTGAAAATGAAACAGGAGGATCTCGTGCTTCATTTCCATGACACTTACGGGCGAGGTCTGGCCAATACGCTCGCGGGCCTTGAATCAGGAGTGCGCGTATTTGATTCTTCCACCGCCGGCCTGGGCGGCTGCCCGTATTGCCCCGGCGCCAGCGGAAATCTGGCGACCGAAGATCTCGTCGATTTTCTGGAAGGCATGGGCTACAGCACGGGAATCGATTTGGAGAAATTGCTGGATGCGGCCGAATTTGCGTGCCGCTTTTCGTCCCGGCCGTATCAAGGACATCTCCTGCGTGCGCGCCGTGCAGGCGCCTGCGGCGTGACTCCATCCGTATCAGCTTAAATTTCGGATCAGTTCCACGACGGGAAAAGAAAGATGGCGCTTCCACTCCATGGTATCCGCGTGCTGGACGTGACCAACGTCCTGGCAGGACCTTTCTGCAGCTTTCAGCTCGTTCTGCTGGGGGCCGAAGTCATCAAAATCGAGCATCCGGAAAACGGCGATCTGGCCCGGCGCCTGGGCGCGGATGTAAAAGTGAATGCGGAATTGATGGGCGTCTCCTTTGTAGCCGTCAATGCAGGCAAACAATCCGTAACCATCAACCTAAAATCGCCCGAAGGCAAACAGATTTTCAAGGAACTGGCGGCGATTTCACACGTGGTGATCGAAAATTTCCGGCCCGGCGTCATGACCCGGCTGGGCCTCGATTATCCCGTGCTGGCGAAAGTAAATCCGCGGATTGTGTACTGCGCGATTTCGGGTTTTGGACAAGATGGTCCGCTGGCGATGCGGCCCGCCTACGACCAGGTGATCCAGGGAATCTCGGGCGTCATGAACGTGACCGGAGACGCGCAGAGCGCTCCGTTGCGCGTGGGTTACCCCATTTGCGACACCATGGGCGGCATTACGGCGGCCATGGCCATCTGCGCGGCGCTCGTCAATTCGCAAACCACCGGCCAGGGTCGCAGGATCGACGTCTCCATGCTGGAAGCCACGCTGGCTTCCATGGGCTGGGTGGTCTCGAATTATCTCAACGCCGGCGTGGAGCCCTTTCCCATGGGGAATGAGAACTTCACGGCTGCGCCCTCAGGCGCCTTTCGCACCGCGGATGGCTTGCTCAACATCGCCGCCAATGAAGACACTCAGTACGAAAAATTGTGCGACGTCATCGGACGTCCCGAGCTGAAAACCGACCCCCGCTTTGAGGACCGGGAAACCCGCCGGGGAAATCGTTTGGCCATCAACCGGGAAATCGCGCCGGAACTCATGAAGCGCAGCGCCGCGGAGTGGGAGCAAGCCCTGATTGCAGCAGGCGTGCCCGCGGGACGCGTTCTGAGCGTACCGGAAATCCTCGGCCACAAGCATCTCTCGGGCCGTAAATTCGTCTCCGAGTTTGAAGGCGCGGCCGGAAAGCAAATCGTAACCCGCGGCGGCTTTCTCTTTTCCGATGATCAGGCCTCGCCGCAAGGGCCCGCTCCGGCTCTCTCCGAACACACGGACGCGTGGCTGGGCAAGCTTGGCTATGCGCCGGAAAAGATCCAAAGCCTGCGCCGGAATCACGTCATATAAACGTGCTGATCCTTTTTATTTATTCCAGGTTGGTCGCATAAATTCAATAAACTGATCAGAATAGCCCATACTTTGCGAAACGAGGTTTTTCGTAGGATTGGCATGGCTGCGCCTGTTCCGTTTTTCAAAATGGAGTCGTCAATGATTGAGAAAGCGCTTGACTTCTGCCCCGGCGGGTACTTAAATTATCAAAGGTTTGGGGTGTTTTAATCCGCAGATCAACACAGCAGTTCAATTTGAGGTCGCACGAGATGTCCCACGAGGGATCATCGAGGAGGCGTGGAATGGGTGTGGGAAAGTTTAGAAAGTTCAGCACAAGTTTCGCAATATCAATGACATTGTTGTTCGGCTTAATGGCGGGTGGTGTCGCGCATGCCCAGGTCACCGGCGCGACTCTTGCCGGAACTGTTACAGACGCGACGGGCGGCGTTGTCGCCAATGCGACGGTTTCCGCAACCAATACCGCAACTGCGATCAATCGTGAAGTCATGACGGACTCTGCCGGGCTGTACACGATCCCAAATTTGGTTCCGGGGCTTTATGACATCAAGGTCTCCGCAACCGGTTTTTCTACCAGCGTGCAATCGGGCCTCAACATTGCCGTCGGGCAGCAACTACAGCTCAACTTCAGCCTGAAGGTGGGCCAAACCACCACGAATGTCGAAGTGACCGGTGCGGCTCCGCAGATCGATCTGACCTCGTCGGCAGTTTCGGGACAGGTTGAATCCGAGACCGTCCGCGAACTGCCTTTGAACGGACGCGACTGGACTTCGCTGGCAGTGCTGCAACCGGGCGTAAAACCCATCGAGACGCAGATGGCTTTTGCGACCTCCGCTCGTGGGAACCGCGGCTTCGGAGGAGAGCTTACCGTCTCCGGCCAGCGGTCCACTTTCAACAATTACCGGATTGACGGAATCACTGTGAGTGATTACGCCATGTCATCTCCCGGAAACGTGATTGGTGTCGTCCTGGGAGTGGACTCAATTCAGGAATTCCAAGTTTTGACCGGCGGGTTCCCGGCCGAATACGGGCGCGCAACAGGCGGTGTGGTGAACGCGATCACACGGTCCGGGACCAATCAGTTTCATGGGGCTGTGTATGAGTTCCTGCGGAACAGCGCGCTGGATTCAAATGATTTCTTTTCCCGAGTGGCAGGCACTCCGAAGCCCCCGTTTAAGCGAAATCAGTTTGGCGTTTCGGCGGGCGCACCCATTATGAAGGACAGGCTTTTCGTGTTTGCCGATTATGAAGGACTGCGCCAGGTGAAGGGCATTCCATCGTCCACCACTGTGTTTTCGGATGCTGTTCACAATGGTATCCTCGGGAACGGGGCTGCAGTAGGTGCTGCTCCGGGCACTTCGTGCACTACTGCGGGTAACGCGCCCGGTCAGTACATCTCTTCAGCGTCGAATACTTGCTTCGCCAACTATGCCGTTGCGCTCCTTCCACTCTGGCCGCGCGCCAACGCGGGGCAAAGCGGAGATACCGGCACCTTCGTTTTCGCAGGCGTTCAAGCGGCGCCCGAAAACTTCGGGACGATCCGCGCCGATTACACGATCGGGAAGAACGATACCCTGTTTGGAACGTTCCTCAGGGACCCGGCAAATTATACGCAACCGGACGGTTTCAACGATGTTGGCTCGGTATCCAGCACCAGCAGGACGACATTTGCCCTGGAAGAAAACCACACGTTCGGCTCCAATTTCGTGAATGCCGCGCGCGTCGGTTTCAACCGCGACAATGTAAAAAATCTATTCACCCCCAATGCGATCAATCCCGTGGCAGCTGATACGACTACGGCGGACGCCATACCCGGGCAGACCGCGCCGCGCTTAACGGTGAAGGGCGGAGTTACCGACTTCTTCGGGGGCACCGAGTCAGGTTCCCACTATCTCCACGTCTGGAATTCGTATCAGTACTACGATGACGCGATCTGGACCCACGGGAACCACACCGTCAAGTTCGGTGGCGGCGCAGAGCGAATGGTCTACAACGAACACACGTTCCAAAACCCCGGCGGGCGCTATATATTTGGTGGCACTAGCAACCCCATCAGCACTGGCGGCTACCAGGACTTCTTCAACGGCTTACCCAGTCACTTTGAGGGAGGCTTGCTGAATATCATCGACGTGCCGAGAGAATTTCGGCAAACCACGTTCGCCGCTTATGTCCAGGACGATTGGAAGTTCAAACCCAACCTGACGTTCAACATCGGTCTCCGGTACGAGCCCACCACAGTATTGAGCGACGCGTCGGGCAGGATCACAAACCTGCCAACCATTACATCTACATCTCCCAGGTGCCTCTCGCCTTTCTCCGTATCGGCTCCCCCGTACAATCTTCCGGCACAACCCGGTACGTCCTGCACGAGCGTCGGTCCTTATTACAACAATCCGACGACGAGAAACTTTGAGCCGCGCATCGGCTTTGCCTGGGATCCGTTCAAAAATGGAAAGACTTCGGTCCGCGGCAGCTTTGGTATCTACGACGTGGACCCCTTCGCGGGGTACTTCCTGCTGCAGCAAAACCAGGCAGGGCCGTTCCTCGTTTTCAAGAGCGTCACTGATATTACCAGTACCTCTCCCCTTATTGGTCCCAGTTTCGTTGCAGGAGGGGGAGGAGCGGCGCTACAGAATTCAGTTGCTAGCAATCTTTCCGAATCAACAGTCGAAGGCTCGCCCCATCGAATTTACGTAAATGAGTGGGGGCTCACCATCCAGCGCCAGATCACTTCGGATATGTCGTTGACCGTCGGTTACGTGGGTTCACATGGGATGCACCTGCTCACCCGCGGTGATGATGGCAACATGGCCGGGGCGCCCGGTAGTCCAGTTCAGTACACGACAACCCCGTATGGATACATGTTTCCGTGCGGCTTTCCCACGGCTGGGAGTGCAACCCAATCCTGCACGCCAGGGACGTTTGGGGGCACACCGACAGGGGGTCTTGGCAAGAGCAACCAACTCAATCCGACCCTGGGGGTAATCCGTTATATCTATTTTAACGGCAGCGCCAACTACCATGGGTTAAACGTCAACCTAGACAGGAAGTTCAGTCACGGGTTGCAATTCCAGGTGGCCTACACGTACTCGAAGTCGCTGGACGACACCTCTCAAACCATAGCCGGCGATACCTTTGGAAACGGAATTAACTCGCCCTGGTGGTTCCTCCCCCAGGCGTTCTATGGCCCATCCGACTTTAACGTAACGCATACGCTCAGCATTAACTCTCTCTACACGATCCCAACGCCAAAAACGTGGACTGGGGCCATGAAAGAGGCTCTGGCGGCTTGGGAACTGGGCGGCATTTTCACCTACAACAGTGGCACTCCAACAACTCCGATCAACCAGGGCGATCCGTTGAATCTTGGGAACGGCGGCGCGGACCAATTCGGTCCCGTGGTTCGGCTCCCCGGATGCAATGCAGTCAGCACTTCCGGAAGCGCGCCTGGAAAACCGAACTGGATCAACGCATCATGCTTTACGGAGCCGTACATGCCGACTACGTTCGCGAATTCATTGGTCGGTTCGAATTTCCAGTGCGCTCCGGCTAACAGTTCGAACACGCCGGCGGGTAACGTGGGTTGCTTGAATCTGGCGCCGTTCAATATCGGCCGGAACAGCATCACCGGTCCGCAGCTGGTCAACATGGACTTCTCCATCCACAAGACCTTCCCGATTGCGCGTATTTCGGAAGCGTTTAACGTTCAGTTCCGGGCGGAGTTTTTTGACATCGCCAACCACGCTAACTTTGTCCCGCCGCAGCCAAACAGCGGCGACTCAAAGTCTGGAATTCTCAACCCGGATGGGTCGATCGCAAACCCCGCAAAGTTCGGGTTTATCACCCAGTATGCGAACCCACAACAACCTTCGAGGGAAATCCAGCTTGCCCTGAAGGTGAACTGGTAGTTTTTAATTCGCTGGTCCAGCACAGATGCCCGTCCGCCCAGCGGACGGGCATCTGTTTTTTACACGCGGAAATTAGACCGTCCAACGAAACTTTTTGGCTTGGTTGACGGTTTGAAGGTAGTGCCAATCCAGGAAGCGCAGCCTACTCGCCTGCAGAATCAGTCAACGGAAAGTTTCGACGCTCTCTTTCAGGGAATTTTCAGGCTGCAGGGGCTAAAGTGCCAATGTTCTACGCAGCTCCAGTCGGAAGTTTTTCCGTGGAACCTATTCGGCGTCTCTGCGATATGCCGATAGTTGATTTGCCACAGTAGGATCGCTTGTCACGGTCACAAACAATTTGGGGGAGGAATCGATGAAAGTTTCCAGTTACGCAAAACTTGCGCTTGCGTTATCCATCGTGTTTTCCGCGGCCTGCGTTCTCGCGGGCTCGCCGGCGGGAGGTTATCACCTGCTCAAGAAAGTTTCCTTCGGCGCAGCGCCGGGATTGGGCGCTACGGGAGAATACTTCGACTACGTCGTAGTAGACTCCGCCGCGCGCCGCGTTTACCTGTCGCATAGAACCGAAGTCATCGTGGTTGATGCCGATTCCGGCGAGAAAGTCGGCTCGATATCCGGAGACTGGAAACGCATTCACGGAGTCGCCCTGTCCCCTGAAACGAACCACGGTTTCATCACGGACGGAGACGGCGGCAATATCATCATGTTCGATATCAAGACGCTCAAAGTGCTCAGCACGATCAAAGGCGAAGAAGACGCCGATTGGATCCTCTACGAACCCGTATCGAAGCGCATCTTCGCATTTAACGGCTCCGCCAAATCGGCTACGGTCATCGATCCCGCGAAGGGCGAAGTGATCAAGACCATCCCCCTGGGCGGCCAGCCCGAACAAGCGGTCGCCGACGGCAAGGGCACGATTTACGACAACGTCGAATCCACGAACGAAGTGATCGCCATTGACAGCAATGACCTCACCATCAAGTCGCGATGGCCGGTCGCGCCGGTTGGACAGCCCGTGTCCATTGCCATGGACCGGAAGACTCGCCGGCTCTTTATCGGCGGCAGAAATGCAAAGATGCTGGTCATGATGAATGCCGACACCGGAAAAGTAATCGGCGACGCGTTCCCGATCGGCGACCGCGTGGACGCCAACATTTTCGACGCTTCAACCAATACGGTCGCGTCCGCAACACGCGAAGGCATCCTCCACATTTTCCACGAAGATTCACCCGACAAATTGTCCGTGGTCGAAGCGGTGAAAACCGAGTTTGGTGCCAAGACCATGGGGTTCGATCCCAAGACCCACAATCTGTACCTTACAACCTCGGATTTTGGTCCGGCTCCCGCGCCTTCGGAGAAGCAGCCTAATCCACAGCCAGTGGCTACTCCCGGGACATTTCGGCTGCTAATATACGGGCGGTAATGGAACGCCGGGATTGACCTCGAAGATTGAATTGTAACGGAGGCTTTATGAAGCGATTGAAAATAGCCGCGAGCATCGCCCTGGTGATGCTCGCGGCCGCCGTGGTAGTGTCCGCGCAGGGGCAAGTTACGGCGGTTCGCGCGGGCAAAATGTTTGACCCGAAGTCGGGCGCGAATTTGACGAATCAAGTGGTGCTCATCACCGGCGACAAAATTACGGACGCCGGTCCGGCCGACCGCGTGAAAATTCCGGCCGGCGCAAAAGTAATCGACCTCAGCAATGCGACTGTGCTCCCGGGATTGATTGACGGCCACGTTCACTTGACCGACGCGCAGGGGAATTTGCAGCATCAGATGATGGTCGCGCTCTTCAGCGCCACCTCCAGCCTAAACGCAGGCTACACCACGCTGGTGGCGATGGGATCGCACGGCGGCGGCTACGCCGATGTGGAGCTCAAGAAGGCCATCCAGTCCGGCCTGGTGAAGGGCCCGCGCATCATTACCGCCGGCCCGATTATCAACATCACCATGCCGGGTAGTGCGTCCTTCCCGCTCATGAGCACGCCCTTGGAGCAAGACATCGAAGTAAACGGGGCCAATCAATTTCGCGGCGCGGTGCGGGAACTCGCCAAGTACGGCGTCGAGCACGTCAAGATTCACACCACCGGCCCCTTCTATTTCGATAAGGAAGGCAAGATGTTCAACCAGCCGCTTCCCACGCGGGAAGAGCTCGCCGCAGTGATCGAC